>Ga0208589_1000119_pt1 | contig 36705 bp, 30 predicted proteins | sample NGESurshal092012_2_FD_184486 | JGI IMG/M metagenome (GOLD analysis project Ga0208589, IMG submission 184486) | Arctic peat soil microbial communities from Barrow, Alaska - NGEE Surface sample F53-2 shallow-092012 (SPAdes) | ecosystem: Environmental > Terrestrial > Soil > Wetlands > Peat ...
CCTGGCCGGCGGGCCTGGCCGGCACCCCGGTCCCAGCGGTCCGTTCATCTTTCCTTAAGGGGGACACCACGAAAGTCCTGATCTCAGGCGGTGCTGGATTTATCGGCAGCACCATTGCCTCGGCGTGCCTTGACGCGGGCATGAGCCCGGTCATCCTCGACAGCCTGATCACCGGGCGCAGGCAGTTCACCGCGGGCCGCGTCTTCTATCACGGGGATATAGGCGATGCTGCCGTGGTCGACCGGATCTTTGCCGAGCACCCCGACATCGCCGCCGTGGTGCACTGCGCCGCGCTCATCGTGGTGCCCGATTCCGTGGCGGACCCGGCCGGGTACTACCGCTCCAACGTCACCAGGAGCCTGGATTTCGTCACCAGCCTGCTGCGCAACGGATGCCAGCGCATGATCTTCAGCTCGTCTGCCGCGATCTACGCGCCCGGGGCCGACCTGAGCGTGCACGAAAGCTCACCGATCGAGCCGCAGAGCCCGTACGCGCGCACCAAGGCGATGTGCGAGGCGATGTTCGCGGATATCGCGGCGGCCGAGCCGATGAGCATCCTGTCGCTGCGCTACTTCAACCCCATCGGCGCTGACCCGAAGATGCGGACTGGCCTTCAGCTGACGCGCCCCACGCACGCGCTCGGCCAGATGATCATGCGCCATGCGAACGGGGATGCGTTTGCGCTGACCGGCACCGACTACCCGACCAGGGATGGCTCCGGCATCCGCGACTACGTCCACGTGTGGGACCTGGCCAGCGCACACGTCGCCGCGCTGGAGGGCTTTGACCGGCTCGTCGCGGATCCAGGGGGATCGGCAGCGATCAACCTGGGCACCGGCACCGGCACGACGGTGCGGGAACTGCTTGCGGCGTTCAATCAGTGCGTCGACACTCCGATCGCCGTGACGGCCGCGCCCCGGCGACCCGGGGATGTCGCCGGGGCCTACGCTCGCAATGACCTGGCCCTGCAGCGGCTGCGCTGGCGGCCGGAGTATTCCGTCGCCGAGGGCATCCGGCACTCGCTGCAGTGGGCGCAGCTGCGCGATCAGGTGCTCTCGTCATAGTCCCGGAGGCCGGGACGCTATCGCGGCTGGGCCAGGACCACGGTCGGGGTCTGGCCGAGCAGGCCGAGCTGGCGGGTGGTGATCCGCGCGGCCGGGGCCTGCCGCCGGATGCGCGCTACCAGCTGCTGCGGTGCGGTGGTCAGCAGCGCGCTGGCGCCGCCCTCGGCCACCGCCCTGGCGGTCAGCGCCGCGATCGCGTCAAACAGCCGGGCGTGGCTGGCCAGCTGGATCTGCTTGCCCCACGGCAGGTTGCTGGCCACCATCCGCGCGGCGACGTCGCGGGGCGGCCCGGCCAGCACGTCGTGGCGGAAGACGCGCACCCGCGGCGCCGGCCGCCCGGGCCCGGTCGCGGCGGGCTGGACGGCCACCCGCTGCGTGGCCAGCCGCTGCGTGGTAAGCCGCTGCGTTGTCAGGGCCACGGCCTCGGGGTCGATGTCGGAGGCGTAGGCCGGCAGCGACAGCCAGAGCGCCTCGGCCGGGATGGTCCCGGTCCCGCAGCACGGGTCATACAGGCCGCGGGCGGCCGCGGCCGGACCGGCGGCACCCAGCGCGAGGCGGACCAGGGCCGCAGCCACGCTGGGCCGCAGCGCGCCGGCCCGGAGCGGGCCGGCCGCCCGCTTACCAGGCGGCCGCGGCCCCAGACTGACCGAGATATGCGCCTGCTCGCCATCGGCCTGAATGCGCAGGTCGACCGGCGCGCGGGAGCGCCCCCGCAGGTCAGCGCCCCCGAGCCGGGCCGCGATCGGCGCGGCCAGATCCCAGCCCGGCCCGCGGCGCCAGCTCGGCGTCCGGGCCGAGATCGTCACCGACCAGGGCGTCACGGCCGCGCGGGCCGGGTCGGTCGCGGCCAGGTAGGCCCGCGTGGCCGCACCGGCCTGCGCGCAGAGCTGGTCGAAGCTTTCCGCGTCCGGGATGGCCGATGGTCCGGCGACCAGCAGCCGGAAGTCGTCAATGGTCCGGCCCAGCGAGCAGAGCCGGGTCACCGCGGCAGCGTCGGCGGTGACGACCGTGAAGCGGTCGGCCGTCTGTCCGCAGGCCGCCCCGGCCGCGAGCGCGCTGATCTCCCCGGTCACCACGTCGGCCAGGCCCTTGGTGAAGTAGGCGATGTAGCGGGACGCTGCGTGGCTCGTCGTCTCCATGCTCCCGTCCTCGTGGTGGGGCTGACGATACCGCCACAATCGCATTGACCTCAGGTGCGCTTGAACTCGTAGGCTGCCAGGATGCGCCAGTCCACCGCCAGCAGCCCGGTACCCGCCAGGCCACCCGCCGACGAGGCACCGCAGGACAAGGCAGGACGGCACGACGGGCTCTGGGCGGCGGACCGGCGGACGCTGACCACCGGCCTGGTCCTGACGATCACCTTCATTGCCTCCGAGGCGCTCGCGGTGGTCACGGTGATGCCGGTCGTCGCGCATGACCTGGGCGGGCTGGACCTGTACGGCTGGGTCTTCAGCGCCTTCATGCTGGGCAGCGTGGTCGGGATCGTGGTGGCCGGCCGGGAGGCCGACCGCCGCGGGCCGGCGCTGCCCTATATCGCCGGGGTGCTGCTGTTCGCGGCCGGCCTGGCGGTAGCCGGCCTGGCGCCGTCCATGCCGGTGCTGGTGGCGGGCCGGGCGCTGCAGGGCCTGGGGGCCGGGGCGGTGCCCGCGGTGGCCTACGTGTCCATCGGCCGCAGCCTGCCCGACCGGCTCCGGCCGCGGATGATGGCCGTCCTGTCGACCGCCTGGGTCGCGCCCGGCCTGGCCGGCCCGGCTGCCAGCGCCACGGTCGCCCACCTGTTCGGCTGGCGCTGGGTCTTCCTGGGCCTGGTCCCGGTCGTGGTCCTCACCGGCTCGCTGGCCATCCCGGCCCTGATGCGGCTGGGCCGGGCCGACCGGGCCGTCCAGGCCGAGGAGCACCGGGTGGTCGACGGGCTCGGCGCCGCGGCGGGTGCCGCGCTGCTCCTGGCCGGGCTCACGGAGCTGTCCGGTGGGGGCGCCGGGCCGGTGATCGGCGCCATCCTGGTGCTGGCCGGCGCCGGCCTCGGCATTCCGGTCCTGCGGCGGCTGCTTCCGCCGGGAACCCTGCGCGCCCGCCCCGGCCTGCCCGCCACCATCCTCAGCCGGGGCGTGCTGACGTTCGCGTTCTTCGGCGCCGACGCCTACGTGACGCTGACCATCACCACCGTTCGCCACCACAGCCCTGGCCTGGCGGGTGTCGCGGTGACCGGCTCGACGCTGGGCTGGACGGCCGGGGCCTGGGTGCAGGCCCGGCTCAGCGAGCGCAGTGCGCGCTGGGAGGGCCGCCGCCTGGTCAAGACGGGGCTGGCCGTGGTGCTCGCCGGGGTGGCCGCGATGGCGCTCGTGCTCTCGCCGAGCGTGCCGGTAGCCGTCGGGCTGGCCGCGTGGACCGTGGCCGGCACGGGCATGGGACTGGCCTACGCCCCGATCTCGCTGATGATGCTGCGCGAGGCGCCCGCCGGCCGCGAGGGCTGGGCGTCGGCGTCACTGAACCTGGCTGACGTGCTCGGCACGGCGATCGGCATCGGGGTCGGCGGCGCGGCCGTCGCCGCCGCCGTCCGCACCGGCGCGCCGGTGGCGGCGGGCGTGGCGATTGCCTTCGGGGTGGCCGCCGCCGTCGCGGTAGCGGGCCTGGCGGTCACCCGCCGGCTGCCCGCCGGCCAGCAGCCCGGTGGTGAGCTGCCCGGTGGTGAGCTGCCCGGTGGTGAGCTGCCCGGTGGTGAGCTGCCCGGTGGTGAGCTGCCCGGTGGTGAGCTGCCCGGTGGTGAGCTGCCCGGTGATGAAATGCACCCCGGCTAGCCGGGCGGGGGGTCGGCGGCCAGGCCGGCCGAGCGCATGGCCTTGCGGTAGGCGACCGCGACGGCGTCGAACTTCAGGTGCAGCTCGGCGGCCAGGTCGAACGGCACCCGCTCGGGCCGCTGTGACTCGACCACCACCTGGTCCTGGCCGAAGATCGTGTCCTCGAACTCCTGGATGACCTCGGCACGCTGGCCGAGGTTGTAGTTCCGCCCGATCACGACGTACCCGGCGCAGCGGTCGGCGGCGATGGGCTGCGAGGCGAAGAAGTACACCATGCCGCGCTCGCCGCCCCAGCCCAGCCGCAGCGCGATGGTGTACGGCAGGTGCAGCTCGTAGCGGCTGTGCCGCTGCGGGGGGCCGTCCTGCTCGTTGCCGAACACCGGAAAGTCATCGCTGTTTGCCGCCTCCGGCCGCACGATCGAGTAACGCAGCACGTGTCCCGCCGTCCGCACCTCATAACGCGGCACCACGGGGCGAGCCGGATCACCGAGCAGGCCGGGGTGCACCCAGGGGAAGTGGCCGAAGTCGGTGAAGTTCTCCACCTGCCTGGCCGCGTCACACTGCCAGCGGTAAGGCCCGGCTGACACCACGGCCCAGTCGCCGTCCTCCAGTTCCGGCACCTCGGGCAGCGGCCAGCGCGGTTCGTCCAGCGCGACCCAGATCAGGCCGTAACGCTCCTCGGCGCGGTAGGCGGCCACCCGCGCCTTGGCCGGCACCCGGCCCGGGTCGGCCAGCTGCGGGATAGCGACGCAGCGCCCGTCGGCCGCGTACCGCCAGCCGTGGTAGGCGCAGACCAGCTCCTCGCCGCTGATCCAGCCCAGCGACAGGGCGGTACCCCGGTGCACGCACAGGTCGGACAGGACGCGCGGGCGCCCGTCGGGGCCGCGCCACAGGACGAGTGCCTCGCCCAGCAGATCGCAGTGCCGGGGCCGGTCGGCCAGGTCGGCGCTGAACCCCACCGGATGCCAGCAGGCCCGCAGCGCGCGGGTGTCGGCGAAGACTCCGGGCCGCGTGACGCGCTGGCCGGCCGGGCCGCTCGCGGCGGCGGGATGGGCTGACTCCGCGGCGGTGTCCATAGCTGATTATGGCTGGCCGGGCCGGCTGCGGCCCGGCGTTAAGGATCTGTCAAGACCGGCCGGTGCGGCGTGAGGAAGTCGTATAGATCGGCGCCCCGGTCCGTTATCGGCGGTGAACTGAGAGGGTGAACGAGACTGGGCTGGCCGGAACCGGGGGAGTGGGCCGGGAAGTAGCGGCAGCCGGGGCCGCGCCGGCGCGGCGGCCCCGCGGCCTGGCGGCCCCGCTGGCGCTGCCGGCCGGCTTCGCAGCACTGCTCGTCGTGGGCGCCATCGCGGCGGGCACCCACGGCGGCCTGCCGGCCAGCTGGGTCCTGGGGCTGGCCGCGGGGATCGTGCTGGCCGCCGCCGCGGTATCAGAGCCGCCGGTCGCGCCGGTCCTGGCGGTCATCGGCTGGCTGACGGTAATCGGCTTCTCGCGCGCCCCCTACGCCGAGCTGCGCCCTACCGGCGCCCCTGCCCTGACCGCGGCGCTGGTCATCGGGGCCTGCGTGCTGGCCGGCCTGACCGGGGGGCTGGTGTTGCGCCGCCCGGCCTCGTCGTTCACGCTGTGGATTGTGGAAGCATCGGGCGAGCCGCCGCCAGCCGGGGACGAGGCCGCCGGCCTGCCGGCTGGCTGGGCTGAGCCCGTCCGGTCCCGGCTGCACCTGCTGCCCAGCCCGCGCCGGCTGGCCGACCTGACCGGCGGCATCGGCCGGCGCCGGCTCCTGTCCGGGGTGCTGCTGGTCGGCGGCCTGCCGCTGCTGACCCTGGCCCTGTCGCTGGGCGGACTGCGCCGGCTGGGCGATGACCTGCTTGTCTACCTGGTAGCCGTGGTGGCCATCGCCGTCGTGGGCGGCTTCTGGCCCGCGGTGCTGGCCGCGATCACGGCCAGCCTGCTGGTCAACTGGTACTTCACGCCGCCCCTGCACACCCTGACGATCGGTGACGGGCAGAGCCTGCTCGCGCTGCTGCTGTTCATCACCGTCGCGGTGACCGTCAGCAGCGTCGTGCACCTGGCCGCGCACCGGGCCCGGCAGGCGGCCCGGGCCGCGGGGGAGGCTCAGGAGCTGCTGGCCCTGGCCCAGACGGTGCTCGGCGGGGCCGACGCCCCGGCGGCGGTCCTCACCCACCTGACCAGCGGCTACGGCGGCCGGGCCGAGCTGGCGGAGCGGGTCGGCGGCCAGTGGATCAAGGTCGCGGCCAGCGGAGATCCGGCCGCTGCTGCCGCTGCCGGACCGGAGCTGCGCTTGGCGGCCCGCGCGGACCTGATGCTCATCGCCAGCGGGCAGGACCGGCCGCTCACCGACCGGCTCCTGCACGGTTACGCCGCCCAGGCCGCCGCGGCCCTCGACCGGGACCGGCTCCGGACCCAGGCCGCCCAGGCCGAGGCGCTGGCCGAGGGCAACCGGATGCGCACCGCCCTGCTGGCCGCGGTCAGTCACGACCTGCGGACGCCGCTGGCGTCGATCAAGGCGAGCGTGAGCACGCTGCGGCAGACCGATGTCAGCTGGGAAGCCGCCGACGAGGCGGCGCTGCTGGCCACGATCGAGCGGTCATCGGACCGGCTGGACGCGCTGATCGGGAACCTGCTGGACATGAGCCGGCTGACCGCGGGCTCGCTGCAGCCGTTTCTGCGGCCGACCGCCATCGACGAGGTCGCGCCGGTCGCGCTGCGCGGCCTGGACGCCGGGACCCGGATGCGGCTGATGGTGCCCGACGACCTGCCGCTGGTACGGACCGACCCGGGCCTGCTGGAACGGGTGCTGGCCAACCTGTTCGCCAACGCGCTGGGCTACTCGCCCCCCGGCCGCGATCCCGAGCTGCACGCGCGCCAGGACGACGGCGGCGTGCTGCTGGAGATCGCCGACCACGGCCGCGGCGTGCCCGACGAGCTCAAGGAGCAGATGTTCGAGCCCTTCCAGCGGCTCGACGGCCGTGGCGGCGGACCGGGCACCCCGGGCGGGATCGGGCTCGGCCTGGCCGTGGTGCGGGGCTTCCTGGACATCATGGGCGGCTCGGTCGAGCCGGCCGACACCCCCGGCGGCGGGCTCACGATGCGCGTCCGGCTCCCGGCCGCCGTCGAGTCGGCCGACGCCGGCAGCCTGACCGTGCCGCAGTGAGCGGGCACCCGTGACCAAGGTCCTGGTCATCGACGATGAGGCCCCCATCCTGCACGCCCTGCGGATCAACCTGGTCGCGCGGCAGTACGAGGTGAGCACGGCGGCCGACGGCACCGCCGGGCTGGCGGCCATGGCCCGCGACCGGCCGGACGTGCTCATCCTCGACCTGGGGCTGCCCGACATGGACGGCACCGACGTGATCCGCGGCGTGCGCGGCTGGACCTCGACGCCGATCATCGTGCTGTCGGCCTGGGGCCAGGAGAGCCAGAAGGTGGCCGCGCTGGACGCCGGGGCCGATGACTACGTCACCAAGCCCTTCGGGATGGACGAGCTGCTGGCCCGGCTGCGCGCCGCCGTGCGGCGGGCCGCGCCCGGGACGGCGGAGCCGGTCGTCTCCACCGAGCACTTCACGGTCGACCTGTCCGCCAAGCGGGTGACCCGGGAGGGCACGGACGTGCGGCTGACCCCGACCGAGTGGCAGCTGCTGGAGGTCCTGGTGCGCAACCCCGACCGGCTGGTGACCCAGCGCCAGCTGCTGCAGGAGGTCTGGGGTCCCGGTTATCTCACCGAGGCCAGCTACCTGCGGGTGTACGTGGCCAACCTGCGCCGCAAGCTCGAGCCCAGCCCGTCCCGGCCGAGGTACCTGCTGACCGAGGCCGGCATGGGCTACCGGTTCCGCCCGTAACTCCGCCAGTGAGCTACTGCGGGCACGAGCCCGGGCTGCTCGGCCCGGACAGGTACCAGCCCTGGCCCAGCGGGACGACCTCGGCCCGGCTGGTCCAGCCGACGCGCACCTGGAGCCTGAGCTGGTCGATTCCCTCAGCAGCTCCCTGAGGAAGGCAGCCACCGGAAATCCACATCACTCGCAGCAGCCGCCACTGATGCGGCGGGATGACGCCAGGCAGGCTGAACCTGGTGGTGTAGGGATTGCCGGGCCAGCCGTGTGCATAGGCCCGGACGCCTAGCTCAAGCTGTGCGTACCGCGCGCCGGGTGCCTGCCAGTCGCCTCCCGCGAACCCGAGCACGGTCTGCGTCCAGTCACTGGGGTTGTTGATATCGACGAAGAAGCCCTGCCGCTGGCCCGTCCGCATCGGAGCCGTGTACTGCTGAGCGCCGTCGGCGGAGGTCATGACTGCGCGCCTGGCGTCGTGGCTGTACCACCAGCCTTCGCTCAAGCCGATCGTTGGAACCTCAGCGGCAGAGACCGAGACGAAGTACCACGTCAGCGTGACTATAGCCAGTACGGTCGCCACGGCGAGCGCTCGGCCGCGCCAGTCCAGGCGAGCCAGGAGGGCGCGCAGCCAGCGCGTGCCGGCCGAGGCGGGCGCCGCCCCGAGTTTGGCCTCAGCGGCGAGATCGCTGGGCGAGCCGAGGCGGGCGAGCACCGCGGCCGCCTCCTGATCGTCGGCATCTGGCCCCAGAGTGTCCTCAAGGTGGGCCCTAATCTGCTCTTTCAGCTCCCGGCCTTGCTGGCCCGGCAGCGTGGCGAAGGCAGCGTCCAGCTCGCGCAGGTAGTCGCGAACCACCTGGCGGTCGAGCGCGGTGCCGCTCATCGCCGGCGTCCGTCCAGGACGGCCCCGACTCGGGCGGTCCGGTGACTGAGCACGCCGCTCACGGTGTCGGAGAACTGAGCCCACTCCGCCCGGAACGATGTCAGGCTCTGCCGGCCGACCTCGGTGATCGAGTAGTACCGCCTGGCCCGCTCGCCCTTGTGGTCTTGCCACTCGCTGGTGACCAGGCCGGCGTCCCGCAACCGGTTCAGCAGCGGATACACGGTGCCATCGCTGGTCAGCAGTCCGTCAGCCGCGGCCAGGTCCCGGACGATTTCCAGCCCGAACCGCGGCCGGAGGTCCAGCAGAGCCAGGACACACGGCCCGAGCACGCCCCGGCGGAGCTCGGTCATTCCGCCCTCTCCCGGCATGCCCCACCTCCCGTCATGCCTCACATGGTGTCTTGCCGCGCAAGACAAGTCAACGGGCTGCCTGTCGTATTGCCGCGGCAGGGGTCCGGGAAGCTGTGCGGGGGCAGCTAGGGGTCAGCCGGGGATAGCTGAGACAGCCGGGGGGAGCGCGGATCAGGCGGGGGTCAGGCGCGCTCGCCGCCGGTCGGGCGCAGCTCGTAGGACGGGTTGAACATGGTCGCCTCGCCCTTGATGGTGGCCAGGCGGCCGTGCACGACAATGCGCCTGCCCGGCTGGATGCCGGGGATGTTGCGGCGGCCCAGCCAGACCAGGTTGATGCTGCCGGTGCCGTCCCACAGGTCGGCCTCCATGGTCAGGCTGCTGCCGCGCGGCCGCAGGGTGACGGCTCGCAGCGTGCCAGCGACATCCACCACGTCGCCGCGCCGGCTGTCCGCGATCAGGTGGGCCGCTGTCCCCCCTACCTCGATGATCTCGGTCATCTCGGCCTGGACCTCGGCGGCCTGGAGGGCATCCCGGCCCGCGGTCAGCCGCTGCCGGAGCGATGGCCGGCCGCCCCGGCGGACCGCCCCGGCCATGCCGCCTGCCAGCGCGGCCGCCCGCGGGCTTCCTGCGCTGGCGCCGGTCCTGCTGCCGCCGTTGCTGGCTACGGCCTGGCGGCCGCCTGTCCCGGGCGGGGCCGCGCCAGCCGTCCCCGGCCCGGCGGCACCGTCAGCCGCCTGGCCCGCGGGCCGGGCCAGCGGGTCAATCTTGTCCGCGGAGCTGCCGGTCGCCGACTTGAGCTGGTAGGGCACGCTGGCCACGACCACGCCGCGCAGGTTCAGCAGCCGGGCCTTGAGCCGCAGCGCGGTCTGGTTGTGCAGGACCTGCTCCCACCAGTGGCCCAGCACGTACTCGGGGATGTAGACCGTGACGATGTCGCGCGGGCTCTCCAGGCGCAGCCGCTTGACGTAGGCCACGACCGGCTGAGTGATGTCCCGGTAGGGGGAGGAGATGACGGTCAGCGGCAGCGGCATGGCGCTGCGCTCCCACTCTTCCTTCAGCCGCTCCGTCTCGGCCTCGTCCACGTCCACGGTGATCGCCTGGAGGCGGGCGGGCTTGGTGGCCCGGGCGTAGGCCAGGGCCCGGAGCGTGGGCAGGTGCAGCTTGGACACCAGCACGATCGACACGTTGCTGGAGGGCAGCGTCATCGGGCCATCCAGGCTGGGCGTGAGCTCCAGGGCCACGTTCTGGTAATGCCCGTGGATGCCGCGCATGGTCATCCAGATCACGACCATGGCGGCCACGGCGATCCAGGCGCCGCTGGCGAACTTGGACACCAGCACGATGACCAGCACGACCGCCGTGACGCAGGCGCCGATCGTGTTGATGGTCCGCGACTTGATCATCCGCAGCCGCGTCCTCTTGTCGGTCACGGTGCGCAGGTTGCGGTTCCAGTGCCGGATCATCCCGGTCTGGCTGCACACGAAGGACACGAAGACGCCGACGATGTAGAGCTGGATCAGCCGGGTCGGCGACGCGCTGAAGGCGATGATCAGCACGATCGCGAAGCCGGAGAGCAGCAGGATGCCGTTGCTGTACGCCAGCCGGTCGCCGCGAGTGCGCAGCTGGCGGGGCAGGTAGCCATCGCGGGCCAGGATCGAGGCCAGCACCGGGAAGCCGTTGAACGCCGTGTTCGCGGCCAGGACCAGGATCAGCGCGGTGAACAGCTGCAGGAGATAGAACAGCGGCGACGACGCGCCGAAGACCGCCTGGCCGACCTGGGCGATCACGGTGGGCGGCACCTGCCCGGCCGGCACGCCAGCCAGGTCGCTGGGCTGCGCCGCGGTATGCACGTGCGTGATCAGCGCCAGGGCGGTAATCCCGGCGAACATCGTGACCGCGATGCCGCCCAGCAGGGCCAGCGTCGTGGCCGCGTTCTTGCTCTTGGGCTTGCGGAACGCCGGCACTCCATTGCTGATCGCCTCCACCCCGGTCAGCGCCGTGCAGCCGGAGGAGAAGGCGCGCAGCAGCAGGAACACCAGCGCAAAGCCGGTGAAGTCCTGCACGTTCTTGACGTGGTAGTGCGCGCTCTGAGCTTGCAGGTGATCGCCCAGGGCCAGCTTGGTCATGCCCCAGACGATCAGCAGCGTGACGGCGCCGACGAAGCAGTACGTGGGGATGGCGAAGGCGGTCCCCGACTCACGGACGCCGCGCAGGTTCAGCACCGCGATAACGGCGACCACCACGACGGCGATGAGCGTCATGTGCGAGTTCAGCGCCGGGAACGCGGAGGCGAGGTTAGCCACGCCGGAGGAGACCGACACGGCGACCGTGAGCGTGTAGTCGACCATCAGGGCGCTGGCCACGGTCATCCCGATCCGGGGACCGAGGTTGGTGGTGGCGACCTCGTAGTCGCCCCCGCCCGACGGGTAGGCATGCACATTCTGCCGGTACGAGGCCACGACCACCAGCATCAGCAGCCCTACGGCCAGCGCGATCCACGGCGTGGCGCCGATCAGCGCCAGGCCGCCCACCGACAGCACGATGAGGATTTCCTCGGTGGCGTAGGCCACCGAGGACAGCGCGTCGCTGGCGAAGACCGGCAGCGCGATCTTCTTGGGCAGCAGGGTGTGACCCAGGCGGTCGCTTTGCACGGGCCTGCCGACCAGCAGGCGCTTTCCTATCCCAAACAGCACAGACACGAGCGCATGCTAGGCCGGTCAGGGCCGTCACGTACATCCCGGGGGCCAGATCCGCTTGACCTGGCCCCCGGGCGCGGACTCGCGACACGGCGCCTGCCCCGGCTGGAGCCAGTGCCGGCACGGGGCCGGGCTCTGGTCATCGGCGCAGGAGCAGGACGACGAGAACGATGATGATGATCAAGACAATCAGTCCGCCACCTATGAACATCTGAGTCCCTTCGGCTGATGGTGGACCCCAGGTACCCGCCGGGGGGCCGGCAAACCCGCGGCCGCCAGCACGCCAGCGGGAGATCGTTATAGTCATGGCGGTAGCTGAGAGGCCCACCCGAAAGAAGGTCTGGCATGAGCGGTGAAGCGACGGCGAGAGAGCCTGAGGATGTGACACGGCTGGTCGCCGAGCGGCTCAACGCTGGCGACGCGGCGGGCGTCGCGGCACTCTACGAACCGGACGCGGTGCTAGCCTACCCAGCCGACCGGCCGACGACCGGGCGAGAGGCCATCCGGGCGATCTACCAGCAGATGGCTGACGCGGGGGTGAGGTTCGGCATCGAGACTCCGCTGCCCACCGTCAGGTTCGAGGACCTGGCGCTGACCTCAACCCGCTCGGCCGACAACACCGGGGTCCGGGTGCAGGTCCTGCGCCGCCAGCCCGATGGCTCCTGGCTGCGGATCATCGACCGGCCCGAGGTCCCGCAGCCCTAGCCCCTGCCGACGGACCTCAGTGGGCGGCCACGTGGCCTCGCGCGGTGCCTCGCGCAGTGCCGCTGAAGTTAGAGGCGCCTCCCGAGCCCTTTCCGTCCCGACCGGAATGCGGCTCTCAAGGAGTGGTTCGGATGTGACTTGTTCGAGCAAGTCCAATCCGCACCACTGATGAAGGCGGCTCGGAGGTGAGGTGCCCAAATTTCCGCTGGCCGAGGCAGCGCAGTCCGTTCGCCGGCCACGGCCGCAACGGTGAGCGCGCCACCGGTGAGGTGCCAGCGACGGATGTTACTCAAGCTACGGAAATGACGTTTGCTTCAGAAATCAATTGCAATGGCTCGTGAAATTACTGATGCTGATGGGTTAATCCGTTCCGGAAGCGGCTTTCACCCGAGGGCATGCGCGTCTTATCCCCGGCTCCGGTCGGCAGAAATTTGCCTTTGTGCCACTCGTGTCCGTGATTGTCGGATATGTGCGACGGCTAGACCTGCCGAACTGGGATGATCATTAAAAATTACCTGTAAACGGCCTTGTGCGGTACATGGCGGTTGCGCAATGCTGTCACACGGTCACAGGCTTACCGCGGGGCAGTGGGAGCGACTTAGTTCATGTACTTGCTGAACGCCCGGAGATGGACATTATCTTCAGGCTCTAGGCGCTTGCAGGTTCGCCGGACCCTCACGGGCGCGGCCGGGCTGGCGAGCGTGGCTCTGACGGCGGCCGCCTGCGGCAGCCAGGCGGCGAACGTCGCGCTGCCCGCCAGGGCGAGCGTGTCGGCGGCTGCGGCCGCGCCGGCCGCGCTGTCCTCGGCGCAGACTCCGGCCCAGGCGGCCGCGGCGGCCTACCGCGCCTACTGGCAGGCCTACGCAGCCGCGATGAGCTCGGCTCACGCCGCTCAGGCGCGGGCCATCCTGGCGCCCTACCTGGCGGCCGCTGGCCTGCCCCGGCTGATCGGGACGCTCAAGCTGGTCTGGGCCGCGCAGGACGCTGCCTACGGAGGCGCCGTTACTCATGTCCAGGGCGTCGAGGTATCCGGGCGGCGCGCCATCCTGCATGACTGCCTGGACCTCAGCCACTTCGGCGTGACGGACCTGCTGACCGGCCGGGTCCTGCCCAACAGCTTCGGCCGGGCCGGCCAGGACTACTACGTCACCCTCCTGCTGTCCGGCGGCCGGTGGCGGGTCAGCAACATGCAACCGGTGGAGGTGCCATGCACGCCGTGAGGTTCCTGGCGGCTGCGGCACTCGCCGCGCTGACCGCCTCGACGCTGGCCCTCAGCGCCGTGGCGCTGCCCGGCGCGCCGGCCGCCAGGGCCGCGGCCGGCGAGGCGGCGGCGGGCGGGACCGGTGGCTGCGTGACGACCTTCCAGCCGCCCGATAGCTGGGTCGTGGTGTGCGGCAGCGGCAGCGGCTCCGGTGGCGGCCCCGGCTCAGGCGGAGGCGGCGGAGGCGGCGGGAAGTACGCCTGCAGCCTGCAGCTGCTGTCGCCCGCGAATATCAGCTTCCTCGGCCTGGGCAAGCCGCCCGCGGGCCAGAAGTGGGCCGCCATCACGTGCCCGGGGAACGCTCCGTTCGGCGGCGTGATCCTGGTGTCGCAGAACGGGACGCCGGCCGTGACCCCGGAGGAGCTTCTCCAGGTCGCCGAGAGCGAGCTCCGGGTCCCCACGCTCCCGGCCGCGACGGCGCCGCCGCAGGGCCACGACGGCCTGGTCGGGCTGCCGGAGTGGTACTGGATCCCGGCTGGCTACCGGGCCATCCACGTGCAGGTAGCGGCCGGGCCCGTCTGGGCGAGGATCACGGCCACACCGGGCTCCATCAGCTTCGATCCGGGCGGGGGGCTGTCCGGGTCCAGCTGCGCCGGGCCGGGCGTCGCCTACAGCGCCGGAGGCAGCCCGGGCGGCGCCTGCACCTACACCTACCCCCAGTCCTCGGCCACCCAGCAGGGCGGCGCCTACGCGGCCGCTGTCACGGTGAACTGGAACGTGACCTGGAACGGCTCCGACGGTAATGGCGGAACTCTCAACGGCGACCTGGCAGTGCCTTATCAGTTCGCACTCCGGGTGGCAGAAGGTCAGGCCCTGGTGACCCAGAACGGAAACGGCCAGTGAGCGGGGGGCAGCCGGGCGGCGGCTTCGGCACCGTCTTTCATCCCGAGCCCGACCCGGTGCCCGGGGCCAACGGCGGCCCGATCCGGATGGGACAGCTGCGCCCGCTGCCGCGCAGGCGGCGGCCGGGCATGATCGCGCTGGCGGTGGCGCTGATCGGCGCCGGCATCCTCGGCGGGGCGGCGCTGTACAACAACCTGAACCACCAGGTGCCGGTGCTGCTGGTCACGGCGACCGTGCCGGCTGGATCACGGCTGACGGCGGCCGACCTGAGCACGACCTCCGTGACGACCGGCCCGGGCGTCCGCGTCATTCCGGCCCGGCAGGAAGGCCAGGTCGTGGGCCTGGTGGCGACGACGGACCTGCAGCCCGGCTCGCTCCTGTCGGCCGCTGACCTGACGTCGTCGCTGCCGCCGGTCAGCGGCCAGGAGCTCGTGCCGATCCCCGTCCGGCCCTCCGAGCTGCCGGCCAGCGGGCTGGCCGCCGGCGACCATCTCCTGGTGGTCCCGGCACCCGGCGCGCACGGGGCGAGCAGCTCGGCCGTGCTGCCGGTGCCGGGGCGGCCGACGGCCGGGGTAGTCCTGGCCGTGACCAGGGGCGTGGGGCAGGACGGCCTCCAGGTCGTGGACTTGCTGGTCCCGGCGGGTGATGGTGCTGCGCTAGCCAAGGAGGCGGCCACCGGCGAATTCGCGCTGGTGGTCACGAGCAGGCAGCCCTGATGGCCGTCTTCGCGCTGCTGTCGGCCGGCGGATCACCCGGCGTCACCACCGCCGGGCTTGCGCTGACGCTGAGCTGGCCGTCTCGCGTTGTCCTGGCCGAGTGCGACCCGAGCGGCGGCGACGTCCTGGCCGGGCTGCTGGCCGGTCACCTGCCCGCCAGCAACGGCCTGCTGCCGCTCGCGCTCGAGGCCGGCGCCGGCTCCGAGGTGCCCGCCGACACGCTCTGGCGTCAGCTCATCGAGCTGGATGAGGAGCACAACCGGCTGCTGCTGGCCGGGATCTCCGATCCGCGCCAGTCGGCGGCCCTGCAGTCGTCGCTGCCGTGGATCGCGGACGCGCTGCAGGCCATGCAGGCCGACGTGGTCGCGGACTGCGGCCGGCTGGACGCCGTGGCCGCCGTGCGGCCGGTGCTGGCCGCGGCCAGCCTGGCCGTCCTGGTCCTGCGGCCGACGCTGCGCCAGGTGAGCCGGGCGGTCCCGCGCATCGAGATGCTGACCAACCTGGTGGGCAAGGACCGGGTGGTGGCGCTGCTCGTGGGCGACGGCACCGCGTCGGGACGCGAGGTGGCCAAGACCCTCGGCGTCCCGGTAGCCGGGCAGCTGCCCGACGATGGCAAGACGGCGGCGGTGCTGTCCGACGGCCTGGGCAGCCGGCGCAGCCTGGACTCGCGGCCGCTCATCCGGGCCGCGGCCGCGGCCGGGCGCGGGCTCCGGGACGCCGCGGCCGCGGCCGGCCCGCTGCACGGCTACGGGGAGCAGACCGTCTTCACCCCTTACGACTCGGGTCAGCCCGGCCTCGACCAGTACGAGGGCAGCCGCGACAGCCTGGCGGGTTACGGGCCCGGGCAGCCCCGGCTCGATCAGTACGGTTCGAGCCAGCCTGGCTTGAGCCTGCCCGGCCTCGATCAGCCCGGCTCGAGCCAGTCCGGTCCTGATCAGTACGACGGCAGTCGCGGGCTGGGCGGGTACGACTCCGGCCGCGTCGGCCAGCACGGCTACGACTCCAGTCCTCCCGTGCTGGGCTGGCCCGGGCTGGGCCGGCCGGGGCCAGCGGATGACGGGCCGCCCTGGGACGAGCCCTGGGACAGCCCGCTTCACGACAGCCCGCTTCACGACAGCCCGCTTCACGATGGCCCGCTTCACGACAGCCCGCTTCACGACAGCCCAGGCCGCGACGGCCCAGTCCACGACAGCCCAGGCCGCGACGGCCCAGTCCACGACAGCAGAGCACAGGACGGCCCAGCCCAGCCCGGTCTCCGGCCGTTCGGCCTCCATCGTCGCGAGGGCTTTGAGCCGGACGCCCCGTACGGAAACGCGCAGAACGGCAGCCGCCCATGACCGAGGTCCGCCCGACTGGCCTGCCCGTGCCTGGTCTGCCCGTGCCTGGTTCGCCCGTGCCTGGTTCGCCCGGGGCCGGCCCCGCGGCGGCGCGCCCGGCTTACCCCGGCCAGCCCGGAGCGCGAGGCGGTCCCGTGCCGCAGTTCGCCTCCCAGGCCGTCCTGGCCGACGCGAGGTTCCGGGGGGCCGTCGCCGAGATCCTCGGCCTCGTGGCCAACCGGCTGCAGGACGGCGCCAGCGAGCCGGAAGCGGCGGCGATCATCCGCGAGGGCGTGCGGGCGTGGGCCGAGCGGCAGGTCCGGGCCGGCGCGCTGGTGCCGTCGGGCCCCGAGCGCGAGGCGCTCGCCCAGGCCGTCTACGACCAGCGGTACGGCCTGGGGCCGCTGGCCGCCTACCTGCGGGACCCGAACGTGGAGAACGTCGACGTCAACGGCTGCGATCAGGTGTGGATTACCTACGCGACCGGGGAACGGGTCAGCGGGCCGCCGGTCGCGCCCAGCGACGAGGCGTTCCTGGCCATGATCCGCAGCTGGGCCGCGCGCGGCGGCCAGACCGCCCGTGACTTCTCCTCGGCCGCGCCGCTGGTGAACGTGGCGCTGACCGGCGGCGCCCGGCTTACCGCCACCATGTCGGTGACCCCGCGCCCGTGCCTGTCACTGCGCCGTCATGGCCACCTGGACGCGAGCCTGGCCCGGCTGCTGAAGCTGGGCACCGTCGACGCGACGCTGGCCGCCTTCCTGGCCGCCGCGGTCAGGGCCCGGTGCAACATCATCGTCACCGGGGGAGTCAACGCCGGGAAGACCACCCTGCTGCGCGCCCTGGCCAGCGAGATCCCGCCCGGGGAGCGGCTGGCCACGCTGGAGTCGGAGTACGAGCTCTACCTGCACGGCAGCGCCCAGCATCCGGACGTGATCGCCTTCGAGTCGCGGGAGGCGAACTCCGAGGGCGCCGGCGGCATCAGCCTGCACGACCTGGTCGCGCACGCCCTGCGGCATAACCCGCAGCGGATCATCGTCGGCGAGGTCCGGCGCAGCGAGATCATGCCGATGCTGGAGGCGATGAACTCGGGCCAGGACGGCTCGATGTGCACGCTCCACGCCAACTCCCCGTCCGAGGCCTTCGACCGGATCCTGATCCTCGGCCTGCGCGGCGGCCTGGCCCTGGCCGAGCGGGCCATTCACATCCTGGTCGGCATGGCGGTCGACCTGATCGTGCACGTCCGCAAGCGCTACGACGGCACGCGCACGGTGCGGTACGTCTCCGAGGTGCTGGAGGTGCTGCCCCCGGCCGATACCGAGCGCCCCGCCGCCAACCGGCTCTTCCTCCCCGAGGGCCCCGGCGGCCGGGCAGTCGCCGCGCACACCCCGTCCTCCCGGATGCTCGAACGGCTCGTGGCGGCCGGATTTGACCCGGGCATGCTGGACCGGCACCGCGCGATGGCCAGGACGGGGGCGTGGCGATGATCTTGCTAGCGGCCCTGGCCGGCGCGGCGATCGCGGGTGGCCTGGTGCTGGGAGCCTGGGGCCTGCTGGGCCGCTCGCGCGCGCCGGGCACGCCGCCGGGGCGGGCCTCGGGCCTGACGCTGTCGGCGGCCGAGCGGCGGCGGGTCCTGTTCGCGGTCCTGGCCGGGCTGGCGGTTTACCTGCTCACGCGCTGGCCGGTGGCCGCCCTGGCCGCCGCCGCCGGCGTTGTCTTCCTGCCGAAGCTCAGCATGGGCGGCAGCCAGCGGAGCCGGACCGCGATGCTGGAGGGACTGGAGCAGTGGATCCGGCGGCTGGCGGACATGGTGACGGCCAGCCGCGGCCTGGAGGACGCGGTCAGTGCCAGCGCCCGCTCCGCGCCGCCCGCGGTGGCCGGGCCGGTCGGAGCCCTCGCTGACCGCCTCGCCGCACGGATGGGCGCCGAGGCCGCGCTGCGGGCGTTCGCGGCCGAGATCGACGATCCCGCCGGGGACCGGATCGCGGCGGCGCTGATCATTGCCACCGGGCGCCGCGGTGGCGGCGCCCGGGACGTGCTGGTGACCCTGGCAGAGCTGCTGAGCGCCGACGTGGCGGGGCGCCGCGAGATCGACGCGGACCGGGCGGAGCACCGGACGACGGTCAAGTGGATCGCCGCCTTCATCGGCGGATTCAGCATCTTCGCGATCATCAACCGCTCCTACTCGGCGCCCTTCGGAACCTTCGCCGGCCAGGTGGTGCTGGCCCTGGTGGCCTTGCTGTACGCCGGTGCCCTGGCCTGGCTGCGCCGGCTGGGCTCGATTCCGGCGGCTGGCCGGTTCCTGGACGACACCGCGGCGGATCAGCCGGCCCCGGGCGCCGCGCGCGCCGAGCTTCCGGCAGCCAGCCCCGCGGAATCCGGGAGGCCGTGGTGAGCGTCTGGGTCATCGTCACCGGCGCGCTGGTCGGCCTCGGCGCGTTCGTCGCCGTGAGCGAGCTGATCCCGTCCGGCGCCCGGATGGACGCCGCGCTGGAGCGGCTCAACCGGCCCGGCAGCGCGAGCCTGCCCGGCCGCGACCCGGTGACCTACGGCCTCGGGCGGCGGCTGGCGCAGGCGCTGCCCTGGCTGCCGGTGCCCACGGCCGACCTGGCTCTGCTGGGCCAGGACCGGGCGGTCTGGCTCGCCAGCAAGGTGACCTGCGGCCTGATCGGGCTGGCCATTCCGCCGCTGCTCAGCATCGTCCTGGCGGCGAGCGGCTACACCTTCAGCTGGTCGGTGCCCGTGATCGCGGCGCTGGCCTGCGGACTGGCTCTGTTCTTCGCCCCCGACCTGGTGACCAGGACCAACGCCGCGCAGAAGCGCTACGACTTCCGGCATGCCCTGACCAGCTACCTCGACCTCGTCTCGCTGGAGCGAGGCGCCGGGGCCGGGCCGACGGAGGCGCTGGAGGCAGCGGCCCAGATCGGCGGCGGCTGGGCCTTTCAGCGCATCGAGGCTGCGCTGGACGGCGCCCGCCGCGTCGGCGCCGCGCCCTGGACGGCACTGGCCAGCCTCGCCGCCGAGACGGGCCTGCCCGAGCTGGCGGACCTGGCCGATATCGCCGCCGTGGCCGGTGAGGAGGGGGCCCGGATTCTCGACACGCTGGCCGCCAGGGCGGCCTCCATGCGAGCGCAGGCCCTCGCCGCCGACCGGGCCAAGGCCGGGGCCCGCGGCACCACGATGGTCGTGCCGATCGCGCTGCTCGCCGTCGGCCTGCTGACCCTGCTGATCTTCCCGATCCTCTACCGCACGTTCCTCATCCACTAACACCGCGTTCAGCTCGCCCAAGGAGGCCCGTTATGCGTCCAGATCCCCTGTGGCTCGGCATCACCTACCTGATGGACCGCGTCCGCCAGCGCGCCCGCGCGGCCAGGAGCGGGAACCCGGAGTCCGGCGCGCTCACGCTGGAGTGGATCGTGATCGCGTTCGTCCTCGTGGCTGCCGCGGCCGGCACCGCGGCCTGGCTGGCCACGAAGATCAGCAGCCTGGAGGGCAAGGTCGGCGGCTAAGCCGCCCTGACCCCGATGACGCACAGATACCGCCGCCCGCGGCAGGACTCCGGCGCGCTGACGCTCAGCTACGTGATCATCGTGCCGGTCTTCCTGCTATTCCTGATGGTCATCATTCAGGTGGCCCTGTGGTTCCTGGCCCGGTCGGCCGCGCTGGCGGCAGCCCGCCAGGGGGTCGACGCTGCTCGCGTCCAGCCGGTGTCGATGGCCGCGGGGGTGCAGGCGGCCAGGAGCTTCGCCCGCACGTCGGGAGCCGGCTACCTGCTGAGCCCGCGCGCTTACCCGTACCGGACCGCCACCACCATCGTGATCACGGTCACCGGGAGCGTTCCGAGCCTGGTGCCATGGCTGCCGATCAACGTCACCCAGGTGGCGCAGGCCCCGGTGGAGAGGTTCACGACCCCGTGACGGACCATGACCTGCCGGCCGGGACGGCCGGATTGGCCGGGACGGCCGGAGCGGCCCGGGTGGCCAGGCGGCGGGATCCCGAGGCCGGGAACGCGGCCCTGGAGATGGTCATCCTCACCCCCGTCCTCATCCTGCTCGTCTGCATGGTGATCGCCGCCGGGCGGGTCGCCATCGCCCAGGGCTCCGTGGATGCCGCCGCCCGTGATGCGGCGCGCCAGGCGTCCATCGCGCGGACGCCGGAGGCGGCGCTGGCCGCCGCGGAGGCCAGCGCCAGCGCCGAGCTCGCCGCCGAGGGCCTGAACTGCCAGCCGTCCATCGTCGCGGACAACCTGGATGCGGCCTTCGCGATGCCGGTCGGCCAGCCCGCGAGCGTCACGTTCACCGTCTCCTGCACGGTCAGCCTGTCCGACCTGACCGTTCCGGGCCTGCCGGGGCACCTGCCGCTCTCCAGCACCTTCACCTCACCGCTCGACCCCTACCGGGGCCGGAGCCTCGGGCTCGGCCCCGCCGGCCCGGCCGCCGGCCCGGCGTCAGGGGGTGCCTGATGAGCTCGGGCCGCCATGTCACAGCAATCGTCACACCGCCAGCGCACGCTAAGGCGCCTGATGACAGGGGCCGACTCGGGAACCAGGAGCACGGGATGAGCCAGCGGTTCGGCCGCGCGGACGTGGTTGCCGGGCCAGGGCCCGGCGGCGACCCGGGGCAGTCCGAGCGAGGCTCCCTGACGCTGATGCTGGCGGTCATGTTCGTCTCGCTGGTCGCGCTCGCGGGCATCGTCATCGACGGCGGCGCGAAGCTGACCGCGGCCGAGAACGCCGCCTCGATCGCGCAGGAGGCAGCCCGGGCCGGCGCGGGAATGGTGAATCAGCAGACCGCCTACTCGAGCGGGGCATTCGTCGTCGACATCGGCCAGGCCGAGGCGGCCGCCAACCAGTACCTGGCGACAGCCAGCACCGCGGGGGTCACCGGGAGCGCCGGGCCGGTGCCCGGCCAGCCGAACACGATCGAGGTCACCGTGACCATCACCCGGCCGACCAAGGTGCTGTCGATTCTCGGCATCACCTCGATGACCGTGACCGGACATGCGACCGCCAATCTCGAGAGCGGCGTGACGGGACCGGGGCAGTGACCCGCAGACGCGGCCCGGCGGTCGCTTCCGGGCTGGCCGCGCTGATCACCCTCCTGGCCGTCGTCGCCGGCCTTCCGGTGCTGCTCTACAAGCTGGGCGGCTCGCCGCTGCCCGGTCATCTGCCCGGCCTGACCCAGATCGGCCGCGACCTGCTGCACCGGGACAGCGCCAGCGTCGTCCTGGACGCCGTCCGGGATGTCAGCTGGATCGCCTGGGCGGCGTTCAGCCTGGCCGTGCTGGCCGAGGTGCAGGCGGTGCTGCGCCGCCGGACGCCGCCGCGGCTGCGGCTGGGCGGGATGCAGCACGCCGCGGGACGGCTGGTCGCGCTGGCCGCGCTGACCTTCACCAGCGCGCCGGTCGGCACCCTGCTGGCCATGCCGCAGCCCGCCACTGCCGCCTTCGTGACGTCCGCCCCGCGGCCTGATCCGGCGGCCCTGCAGGCCCAGACGATGGCCGAGGTGACCCCGGCCGCGCCGCATGCCGACCTGGCGGGCGGCGCTCAGGAAGACGCGATAGCTGCCCGACCAGGCGCCCAGGGGATGAGCATGGGCTTCTTCCAGCTCGTAACGGTCAAGCCCGGTGACTGCCTGTGGACGATCGCCCAGCACTATCTCGGCAACGGTGATCGCTACCAGGAGATCGTGGCACTCAACCTCGGCCACGATATGGGACGCGGGCACACCTTCAGCGACCCGTCGGTGGTCTGGCCCGGCTGGGTCCTGCACCTGCCCGCGCGCGGCGACGGTCACGTGCCCGGCCCGGCCCAGCCGCACGCGGGCAGCGCGCACCCGGGCCACCCCACCAGCCACCCGCGCTACCGCCACCCCCACCCCGCGGCGTCCTCAGCGGCATCGTCAGCGGCAGCCCCCGCCGCGTCCGCGTCTTCTCCTGCGATAACGGCCCCCTCGCCGCCGGTCGCCGCTGGCCCGGGAACGGCCGCGCCGGCCGCTCCGGCGGGGTCGGCCCAGCAGGCCAGCTCCGATGCCACGACGATGGCTCCCGTGCCCGGCAGCCAGCTGACGTTGCTCGAGGCGTTCGGCACCGGGGTGCTGGCCGGCGGGGCGGCGGTCGGGCTCGCCCTGCTGCGGCACCGGCAGCGCCAGACCAGGCGGCGGGGGCGCCGGATCCCGCTGCCGGCCAGCGCGCCGGTGGCCGAGGCCGAGCAGCGCCTGCACCTGGCCGCCACCCAGCAGCCGGTCACCGGACTGCGCGGCGTCCTGCACTACCTCGGTGCCGGCCTGCTCGCGACCGGAAAGCAGATTCCCGACATCAGCGCGCTCTGGCTGCGGGCGGACTTCCTGGAGGTGCTGGTGGCCAGCCCGGCCGCGGAGCCGCCGCCGGACCCGTTCACCGTGCCGGGCGGCCGCCAGGGGATGGCGTGGCGGCTGCAGCTCACCGAGGAACTGGACGAACCCGCTGTCGAGGTCGGTGACCTGCTGCCCGGCCTGCTGACCATCGGCACCTCCGACGGCGGTTATCTGCTGGCGGATCTGGAGCACCTCCAGGTCACCACGGTGAACGGGCCGCCGGCGATGAGCGCGGCCGTGCTGCGCAGCGCCGCCGCAGAGCTGGCCACCGGCCAGCTGGCCGGCTGGTTTGACCTGATCCTGGTCGGATTCCCCGAGCTGGCCGTGCTCGGCGGCCGGGGCACCTGCTGCGACAGCCTCGACGCCGGCCTGGACCTGCTGGCCGCCAAGGCCGTGGCGCTGCGCCGGCGGCTGGGGAACGCGCCGCTCGCGGAGGTGCGCTACCACCGGCTGGCCGATCCCGCGGACGAGGACTGGGCGCTGACGCTGCTGGTGAGTTCCGTGCCGCCCACCTCCGGTCAGCTCGCCCTGCTCACTGACCTGGCCAGCGATCCCGGCGGGATCGCCGCGCTGGTGCCGGGCGGGGCCGAGCCGCTCGACGGTCACCGTGCGCCGGCCACCATCGACCTGGCGGCCGGGCCGGTGGCCAGCGGCGCCATCGTCGCGCGGATCTCGCCCTTGCAGCTGGAGGCGCAGGCAGCGGCGCTCGACGACGCCGACTACGAGGCGCTGACCAGCCTGTTCGCCATGGCGCTGGAAGGCTCTGACGTCGGCCCGGCCGATCCTCCGTACGACAGCTGGACCTGGCCGCCGGACGTGGTCAGCGGCGACGACGAGCTGACCGGCGGACTCGGCCCGGCCGGCGAACTGGACGATCTCGACCGGGCTGACCCGGTCCCCGGCTCTGCTCCGGCTGAAGGCACGCTGAGGGACGACATCGGCCTGGCGGACGACGCGGGGCTGGCGGACGCGGGCCTGGCGGACGACGGGGCCCTGACGGACGGGGCCCTGACGGCGGAAACGGACTGGGCCGGCGAGCCCCTTCAGGCCGACCCGGCGCACTGGGCCGCGCCTCCGGTCTGGGCGGCCGAGCCCGATCAGGCCGCCGCTCCGGCGTGGACCAGCCCGGATGACGCCGCCGGTCCGGCCTGGACTGCCGACCCGGATCGGGCCGCTAGCCCGGCCTGGGGCGCCGAGCCAGCGCAGGCCGCCAGCCCGGCCTGGCCTGCCGAGCCCCATCAGTCAGCCGATGTGGCCTGGGCCGCCAACGCGGATCAGGCCGGGGACCTGGCCTGGGCCGCCGAGCTGGACCAGGCCGCCAGCCCGGCCTGGGCGGCCGAGCCAGACCAGACCGCTAATCCGGTCCCGGCCGCTGACCAGGCGGCCTGGCCGGCGGGGCCCGGGTGGCCTGGCGAGCCAGCGGGCACCGGCCCGGCAGGCTGGGCCGAGAACGGCGACGACCCGGCCGCGACCGGCCTGCCCGGCCAGCCGGCGGCCTGGCTGCACGAGCCGGCCAGCGCACCGCCGCCGGACTCCCCGCTCCCGGATTCCCCGCTCCCGGCCGGCGCTGACTCCCCGGCACTCCCGGCAGAGCCCGCCCGGGTGCAGCCAGCCGACCCAGCGGGCACCGACCAGCAGAACCTGCGGATCGGCGTGCTCGGCACCTTCACCATCAACGGCCAGCCCGGAGCCCTGCTGCCCGCCCAGAGCCAGCTGGTGCTGGCCCTGGCCCTGCACGGCAGCAGCGGGCTGTCCAATCAGCAGCTGTGCTATCTCCTGGGCGCCGACCCGGACCGTCCCAAGCCGAGCGACTCGCTGCGGCAGCTCATCGTCCGGACCAGGCGCCAGCTCGGCCGGGCCCCCGACGGCCGCGAGTGGATCCAGCATCTCGGCGGCGGCCAGTACGCCCTGAACCCGGCCGCCCGGTTCGACTGGCACGAGTTCGACGCGCTCGCCACCGAGGGCATGCGCTCGCGGGACGCCGAGCTGCTGCGCCGCGCGCTCGGCCTGCTCCGCGGGCGGCCCTTCACCGGCTGCTACTACTGGTGGCTGGACCTGGCCATGACGGAGACCGTCCGGGCGCAGATCGTGGACGCCGCTGACGTGCTGGCCGCGCTGGAGCTGGCCGCGGGAGACCCGGCCGCCGCGGCCAGGGCGGCGCGGATCGGGCTGGCCGGCGACGCCGGTGCCGAGCAGCTCTGGCGTGCGCTGATGCGGGCCGAGCACGCGGCCGGCAACCTGACCGGAGTCCGGGAAGCCTGGAACCGCTGCCTGGACGCCATCAGCGAGATCGCGCCCGACGGTGAGCCCCACCCTGGTACCGCGGCGCTTTACCGGCACCTGCTGGGCGATGCTTCCGCGCGTCCCGCCTGGGCCGGCGGCTGACCATCTCATGACCGATGGCTGAGCATCCGTTAACTCAATCGACGGGTGCAGTTCGAAAGCCGGGCCGCCAGGTGAAACGATCTGCCTGTGAGGTCGTCCCGACGTGAGCCGCCGCTGATCGGCTCGCCCGAAGCGGTAGCCGCCGCAACCGATGGCCTCGACGTGCAGGTGGAGGACAACCTGCAGCCCAGGGTCCGGATGCCGGCCGACCTGCTGCGCTGCATCCTGACCGGCATCGAGATCGTCATCGTGGCGACGATAGGCCTGGTCGGCGTGCAGGTGAACGCGGCCGGGGCCACCCATCGGCTGCCCGGCCCGGCGCTGGGGATCTTCGGGTTCCTGGCTCATCTGGCGGTGTTCGTGCTGCCGCTCGCGCTGGCCGTCCGGCTGGCCTTCCGCCGCCAGTGGCGGCGGATCGCCGAGGCGGTGCTGACCGCCGTGGTCGTGATGGTCTTCGTCGCGTTCGCGAACGTCGTGCTGCGTCAGGCGCCGTTCTCGCTGCTGTACGACAGCCTGGCGGCCGCCGCCCGGAACGGCCACCGGCCTCCCGTGTTCGACGGCTACCTGGCCGGGCTGGTCGCCTACATCACCGTCATCGGCCTGGCCGGACGGCCGCAGTGGCGCGTCGCCTTCTGGGTGACGATCGGCTTCTACGGGCTGACCAGCCTGGCCGATTCCCAGACCACGGTGCTGGCCCTGCTCATCACGCTGCTGCTCGGGTCGTGCATCGGGTCGGGGCTGCGGTTCGCCGTCGGCACGGTGTCCGAGCGCCCGTCAGCCCTGGCCATCGCGAGGGCCCTCAGCGCGGCAGGCGCGCCCATCGCGCCCATCGCGGCCATCAGGAGGATCTGGGATACCAGGTCGGAGAACCGCCGGTACCTGGCGGTCACGGTGGATGGCCAGGAACGGGACGTGACGGTCTTCGACCGGGACCAGCAGGCGGTCGACGTGCTCTACCGCATCTACCGCCGGGTGCGGCTCAAGGCCCAGGTATCGCGCAGCGCGCCGCTCACGATGGAGCGCGCGGTCGAGCGGCAGGCGCTGCTGATCTATGCCGTCGAGGACGCCGGCGTGGCCACTCCGCCGCTACGCGCACTGATCCGGGTCGGCTCCGAGGCGGCGGTGCTGTCCTGCGCGCGGCTCACCGGGACGGCGCTGGCGGACCTGCCCGAGCCGTCCACCGACGAGCAGCTGAACAACGTCTGGGGGGCGGTGCTCCGGCTGCACGAGCACTCCGTCACGCACCGGACCCTGACAGCCGACCGCATCCTGCTGACCGGGCCCGATCTCACGGACGTGATCTTGCTGGATCCCGGTAACGGCGACGTGGCCGCGACCGAGGTCCAGCGGCGCCTCGACCTGGCTCAGCTCCTGGCCGAAATGGCCCTGCTGGTGGGCCCGGACCGGGCCGCGGATATCGCACTGGACCAGGTCGGCGGCGAGCTGGCCAGCCTCGTCCCGCTGCTGCAGCCGGTGGCGCTGAGCCGCTCCACCCGCGCCGTGCTGCGGCGGCGCAAGGACATCCTGCCCGCGCTGCGCAAGCGGCTGAGCGCGGGCTCCCCGGACGGCGAGGCGCCCCCGGTGCAGCTGGAGCGGTTCCGGCTGCGCACCATCGTCACGCTGCTGGTAGGCGTGGTGGCAGCCGACATCCTGGTCGGCCAGCTCTCCAAGGAGAAGTTCGGCACCCTGCTCCGGCACGTGCACTGGGGCTGGTCGATCGTCGCGCTGTGCCTGTCCGTGGCGACCTACCTCGGCGCGACCTGGTCCCTGTCCGGATTCGTGCTGGAACGCCTGAACTTCGTCCGGACCTTCCTGACCCAGGTGGCCGCGTCGTTTGTCACCCTGGTGACCCCGGCCGCGGTGGGCGGCGTCGCGCTGAACATCCGCTTCCTGCGGAAATCCGGAGTCGCCCCGCCCGACGCCGCCGCGAGCGTCGGCGTCTCCCAGGTCTTCGCCTTCGCGCTGCACCTGACGCTCCTGATCATCTTCGCGGCGCTGACCCGGTCCTCCAGCCACTCGCTGCGGCCGCCCGGCTGGGTCTACATCGCGCTGGCGGTGCTGGTCGTCAGCGCGCTGATCGCGCTGGCGTTCCCGGCCGGCCGGCGACTGGTCCGGTCGCGCCTGGCGCCCGCGCTCGGCCAGGTGATCCCGCGGCTGCTGGACGTGGCCCAGCGGCCGGCCAAGCTCGCCGAGGGCATCGGCGGCGCGTTCCTGCTTACCGCCGCCTACATCCTGTGCCTGGACGCCTCGATCCGGGCGCTGGGCGGCTCGCTGCCGCTGGCCAGCGTCGCCGTCGTCTACCTGACCGGTAACGCGATCGGGTCCGTCGTGCCTACGCCGGGCGGTCTGGGGGCGGTGGAGGCGGCGCTGTCGGCGGGGCTGACCGCAGCCGGCCTGGCCGGCACGACCGCGGTCAGCGCGGTCCTGCTCTTCCGCACCCTGACCTTCTGGCTCCCGGTGCCGATCGGCTGGCTCTCGATGAACTACCTCATCCGCCACGACGCTCTCTAGCTGGGCGCGCCTGGGGCTAGCCGGCCCGCAGCCGGGTCACCGAGTCCGAGCCAAGGCTGGTCACCCAGACGTCAGAGCCGCTGGCGGCCAGGCCGGTCGGGTTGGCGAACCCGGCCGACATGGTGTGCAGCAGCGCTCCCGTCCCGGCGTCGATCTCGCTGACCGAGTTACCGAGGGCGCTGGCCACCCACAGGTGCCCGCCCGCTACGGCGAGCGCGGCCGGGTCGTCGAAGCCGTACCGGCGGCCAGACATGATCCGGACCAGGGCGCCGGTCACCGTGCTCAGCTCGGTGACCGAGTTGCCGGCCTCGCTGGCGATCCACAGGTCCTGGCTGGTGGCCGCGAGCGCGGCCGGATGGGAGAGCCCGTAGCCGCTGGACAGCGTGGCGATCCACGCCCCCGTCCGGGCATTGATCTCGGTGACCGACCGGCCGCCGGCGTTGGCCACCCAGAGCCGCCCGGCGCTGACCGCCAGCGCCTGCGGATCGCGGAAGCGGTAGCGGCCGCCGCTGAGGGCCGCGGCCCGGGCCCCGGTCGCGGCGTTGATCTCGGTGACCGAGTTGCCTCCGGCGTTAGCCACCCACAGCCGCCGTCCGGACAAGGCCAGGGCATACGGGCTGGAGAATCCGTAGTGGCCGGAAAGGGTGCGCTCGTGTTGCCCGGTCGCGGCATTTATCTCGGTGACGGAGTTAGCCGGGACATTTGCCACCCAGATATGGCCGCTGCCGATAGCCAGCGCATTCGGCCCGCGGAACGCATAGGCCGCGGACCGCAGCGTCAGCTGGTGCGCGCCGCTGGCCGCCGATAGCGCGGTGACCGAGTTGCCGAGGACGTTGGTGACCCACAGGCGCCCTCCGGCAGCCGCCACGGCGCTGGGCCCGCGGAAGCCGTCGGCCGCGCTGGCGAAGACTCGCGCTGTCGGTGGCGGGCCCGTTAAGCTGGCTGTTCCCAGGTTGCTGCGGCAGCCGGCGCCTAGGTCGCGACAGGCCACGGGAGCCAGCTGCGCGCTGGCCACGCCCGCTATGGCCGCGCCCGCGCCGATCATCGCGACGGCGGCCACGATGCTGACGGCGGTCCTGGTGCCCCGGTCGGCCGGGATCAGGACACGCCGGGCGGCATGCCGAGGAATATGCCCCGTTGTTTCCATAAAATCGATTCCGTGGCTCCGTCGAAAATAGCGGTATGCGGGCCACTGTAATGACGGATAAATGCTGTGAGCGCGTCCTGGGTGGTAACGCGCCGGCGCAAGTTCTGGCTGTCGCCCGCCCTGGCCGGCTCGGCGGCCAGCCGGGCACGCCTGTCAGCTCGGCGGGCTGAAGGTGGCGAGCCTCTCGATGCGCTGGACGATGTCCTCGTGCACGGCCTCGGCTGGCAGGGCGCCGTCGACGGTGAACATCCACTCCCGGCCCGCGTAGTACTCCAGCAAGGGCACGGTCCGCTCCAGGTACACGCTCAGCCGGTGGTCGACGACCGCCTCGGTATCGTCCGAGCCGCGGCCCCGGCTGAGCAGGCGGCGCACGAGCTCCTGCCGGGGCACGTCCAGGTGAATGGCCGCCTGCACCTCCACCCCCAGGGGCCGGACTACCTCGTAGGACGCCTTCGCCTGCTCCACGGTCCGCGGGAACCCGTCCAGGACATAGCCGCGCGCCGCGGCCACGACGGGCTTGCGCAGCATGTCCATGACCACGCTGTCGGGGACCAGGTCACCCTTCTCGACATAGGCCGCCGCGAGCTGCCCCAGCGCCGAGTTCTCGTGGACGTGCTGGCGGAGCAGGTCACCGCTGGAGATGTGGGTGATGCCGAAACGCGCGGCGAGCAGCTCGGCCTGTGTGCCCTTGCCGGCGCCGGGAGCGCCGATCAGCAGAAGTCGCATCTGGTTACTCACTCTGGTTAGTGGGTGCGGGCCCTGCGGCACGCGCTCCGTGCTTTCCCGGTCTGTGCCGCGTGACCTGCCCGACTGTCGCTGCTGGGGGGTCGCTTTGTCAACGGCCGGGCCCCGCCAGCCCTCGCCGCGCCCGCGGGCTGGGGCGAAGGGCGGTCTCGTTGTGTCGCACAGCTTCTGACCTGGGACGTTGGCTAGACGGGCAGGGTAATACCAATCCTTTACTAGTTAGTGGTTTAACCATTACCAATGGTCACTATACGTTCGCGGCGACGCCCCGCAGTAACGGCAAATATGACTAAAAGCTCATAAAATGCCGTTCACCCCCTAACGATGGCTAAGGAGCCCGCATGACCCGTCGCTGGTGCATACCACTCACGACCCTCGCCCTGGTGCTCGGCTCGCTGCTCGCGGCGGCTGGCACCGCCAGCGCCTCAGTGTCCGCCCATCCCGCCGTCCGGGATGCCTATCCGGCTAGCTGGGGTCACGGGTTCAGGCCGGGCGGGCGGATGCTGCGGCCCTCGGGCGCCGCCGCCAGGGCCCACGGCATCCAGAACGCGGCCCAGAGCACGAACTGGTCCGGTTACGCGGTGACCGGTTCCAGCGGGCAGTTCAGCAGAGTCTCGGCGAGCTGGAAGGAACCCACGGCCCACTGCAGCGGCCGCGGGTACAAGTACGCGTCCTTCTGGGTTGGCCTCGATGGTTACAACAGCGGCTCCGTCGAGCAGACGGGCACCGACTCCGACTGCGTCGGCTCGTCGCCCGATTACTACGGCTGGTACGAGATGTACCCGGCCTACCCGGTCAACTTCACCAGCCCGGTGTCGCCGGGGGACAGCATGACCGCCTCGGTGACCTTCAGCAGCTCCAGTACATACAAGCTGGTCCTGAAGGACACCACCAGGGGCTGGACCCAGACCATCACCAAGAACCAGAGCGGGCTGGCCCGGTCCTCCGCCGAGGTCATTACCGAGGCGCCGTCGTCGAACACGGGCGTCCTGCCGCTGGCCAACTTCGGCACCGTCAGCTACGCCGGCTCGGCGGACAACGGATCGTCGATGGGCGGCCAGAGCCCGACCCAGATCGTCATGATCGACAACAGCGGCAGGCAGAAGGATTCCACGAGCTCGATGAGTAGCTCAGGCGCGTTCAGTAACACCTGGATCAGGAGTAACTAGCCCTCTCCTTCCTCGGCGACAACGGGACTGCCCCGGAGGCCTCCGCCTCCGGGGCAGTCCCGCGCCTGGTCCTCGCCAGCCAAGGGCCGGCCGCCAATACCCGCTGACCTGGGGTCCTAGCTGACGAGCTTGACAAACGCCAATTCGTTATCATTTAGTTGTCGAATCGTTATAACGGCGACCCGGCAGTCGCCGCCACGCCCCGCAGGCAAGGTGAGCGCCCAGCCTCGGCAATTCACGGCCTGCCTACTGACGGCCCAGAGGAGTCCGCATGACCCGTCGCTGGTTCATCCCGCTCACAACCATCGCCCTGGCGTTCGGCTCGCTGATGGCAGCTGGCAGCGCCTCCGCCGCAGTGACGACTACCCACCCCGGTGTCACTCACGCCCGGCCCGGCGGCACGGTGCACGCGTTCGTGCCCGGCGGCCTGATGAAACGTCCGGCGGGTGCTGCCGCCGCCCGCGCCCATGGCGTCCGGAACCAGGCCCAGAGCACGAACTGGTCGGGCTACGCGGTGACTGGTTCGGCCGGCGCCTTCACCAGCGTCTCATCCAGCTGGACAGTGCCCGCGGCCAGCTGCAGCGGCAGCAGCGCTCAGTATGCGGCGTTCTGGGTCGGCCTGGACGGCTACAACAGCAGCTCGGTCGAGCAGACAGGCACGGACTCCGACTGCAACGGCTCCTCGCCGGATTACTACGGCTGGTACGAGATGTACCCGGCCTACCCGGTGTACTTCAGCAACCCGGTCGTCCCCGGTGACAGCATCACCGCCTCGGTCACCTTCAGCGGGACGCAGACTTACACGCTGGTCCTGACCGACAGCACCCAGGGCTGGACGCAGACCATCACCCAGGACGAGGCCGGCCTGAGCCGCTCCTCGGCCGAGGTCATCACCGAGGCGCCGTCGTCGTCCTCCGGCGTGCTGCCCCTGGCCGACTTCGGCACGGTCAGCTACAGCGCGTCCGGCGCCAACGGCTCATCGCTCGGCGGGCAGACCCCGACCTCGATCGTCATGATCAACGGCAGCGGCCAGGACAAGGACTCGACCAGCGCGATCGACGGCTCCGGCGGCTTCAGTAACATCTGGCTCCGCAGCACCTAACCCAGACGGATTCCATGATCACGACCGTTTCGCCGCACATTGTGCGGAGAAACGGTCGTGATCATGGACTGGAACGGGCGACAGTGGAATGGTGCATCCGCAGATCCCGGCCGACGCCGTACTGGAGACTTCCAGGGTCCGGCTTGCCCCCGTCCGCGTGGCTGACGCCGAGGAGATGGCCATCGTGCTCGGCGACCCGCGGCTGCACGAGTTCACCGGCGGTCGCCCGCTGGCCGTGGACGAGCTGCGCGCCCAGTACCGGCGGTGGGCGGCCGCCCCCGGCTGGCCGGGCGAGCAGTGGCTGAACTGGGTGGTCCGGCTGCGCGCGACGGGCGCAGCGGTCGGCACCGTGCAGGCCACGGTGACCAGCCGGGCCGACGGCTGCCGCGCCGCCCAGGTCGCCTGGGTCATCGGCCTGCCCTGGCAGGGCAGCGGGTTCGCCGCCGAGGCGGCTGCCGCCCTGGTGACCTGGCTGACGCAGGCCGGGGTGACCGACGTGACCGCGTCCATTGCCCCGGGCCACCGCGCGTCCGAGCGCGTCGCCGCCCGAGCCGGGCTTGAGCCGACGGCCGAGTCAGCGGACGGCGAGCGAGTGTGGCGGCTGTGTCCGGGTAATGGCAGAGCCCCAGCAACATGACCAGCCGGAGGAGCAGCCCATGCAGCCAGACGTAGTACCAGGCGAGCTCAGCGTTCGGGCAGCTGGCGGCCGCCGGCTCCAGGTCCTGGTCAGCGGGCCAGACGACGGCCTGCCGCTGGTGTTCCACAGCGGCACGCCCTCCGGGCTGGTGGCCTTCGGGCCGATGGTCGCGGCGGCCGCCGCCAGGGGCCTGCGCACGGTGATGTACGCCCGGCCCGGCTACGGCACGTCGACCCCCGATCCGGGCCGGCAGGTAGCCGATGCGGCCATGGACGTCGCCGCGGTGCTAGACGAGCTTGGCGCCGGGCATTTCGTTACTGCCGGATGGTCGGGCGGGGGACCGCATGCACTGGCCTGCGCGGTGCTGCTGCCGGGCCGGTGCCGCGGCGCGGCCTCGATCGCGGGCCTGGCGCCGTACGGGTCGGCGGGCATCGACTGGCTCGCGGGCATGGCGGGGGAGAACGTGGCGGAGTTCGGCGCGGCGCTGGCCGGCGAGCCGGAACTGGCCGCATTCCTCACCGCGGCCATGGCCGAGATGCGCGGCATCACGGCCAGCCAGGTCGCCGACGGCCTGGGCGACCTGGTATCGGAGGTCGACAAGTCCGTCGTCACCGGCGAGTTCGCCAACTACTTGGCGGCGTCGTTCAACGCGGCCGTCAGCACCGGGACCGCCGGCTGGCTCGAGGACGACCTGGCGTTCGTCCGCGACTGGGGATTTGTCGTCGATCAGGGCGCGCCGGTGACGATCTGGCAGGGCGACCAGGACATGATGGTGCCGTTCGCGCACGGGCAGTGGCTGGCCGAGCACGTGCCCGCGGCGCGGGCTCACCTGGTCGCCGGCGCGGGACACCTGAGCCTGGCGGTGGCCGAGTTCGGCGCGATCCTCGACGAGCTGATGAGCATCGCCGGCCTCGGCTAGCGGTCAGCGCGGGCGGCCGGGTGGCAGGGCGTCGGCTGGCCGCAGGCCGGTGACGGGGAGCGCCAGGCTGCCGGGGGGCACCTGCAGGACGGGCGGGGGAGCGCATGGGGGATATCAGCCGCCGCGAGGTACTTGGCGGGACGGGGAGGCTGGCGGTCGGCGCCGGTCTCGGCACGCAGCTCGGCTGGCTCGCGCCGGCCGCGCGGCCCGGCTTGCCGCCCGGGGCCCGGCCGCGTGCCTGGCCGCGGCCTTCTGGCCGGCCGGACTGGGCGGCGCTGGCCCGGCACCTCCGTGGCCAGCTGCTGCGCCCCGGAGACGCCGGCTACACGGTCGCGAGCGTCCCCTACAACAAGCGCTACGCCGCCATCCAGCCAGCCGGGATCGCGCTGTGCGCGGACGCCGCTGACGTCGGGACCGCGCTGCGCTGGGCCCGCCACTACGACGTGCCCTTCACGGCCAGGTCCGGAGGCCACAGCTATGGCGGCTACTCCACCAGCCCGGGGCTGGTCATCTCGCTGGCCCGGATGCAGTCGGTCCGGGTGGACGCCAGGTCCAGGACCGTCACCGTCGGGGCCGGCGTCCGGATCCGGGACCTGTACGCCGGGTTAGCCGGTACCACGCTGGCCGTTCCGAGCGGCCGCTGCCCGACGGTGGGAGTGAGCGGCCTCCTGCTCGGCGGCGGATTCGGCTTCAGCAGCAGGCACCTGGGCCTGACCTGTGATCAGCTGCTGGAGACCGAGGTGGTAACGGCATCGGGGGCGGTGCTGAGGGTCAGCCCGCGGTCGCACCCCGACCTGTTCTGGGCCTGCCAGGGCGGTGGCGGCGGCAACTTCGGGATCAACACCCGCTACACGCTGCGGGCGACCGAGGTCGGTGAGGTGTCGGTGTACCGGCTGGAGTGGCCGTGGCGACAGGCAGCCGCAGCCATGACCGCCATGCTCGGCCTCATGCCGACCGCCCCGGACTCGCTCTCCTGCCGGGTCGGCCTGGAGGTGAGCGGCGGCGGCCCGGTTACCGGAGGTGCCCCGCGGCGCGGCGTGTCGGCCCTCGGGCTGTACTACGGGCCGAGCCGCGAGCTGGCGGGGCTGCTGGCGCCGGTGCTAGCCGCCGCCTGGCCGACGGAGCAGCTGATCGAGGATCGCAGCTACCTGGAAGCCCAGGCCCTGCTGGCCCATAACGTGCCGTTCGACAGGTTCGCCTCCAAATCGGCGTTCCTCGACGCTTCACTGCCCGGCGGCGGCATCGATACCGCCATCCGCTGGATCGAGCGCTGGCCGGGGAGCTCCAACCCCGGCGGCGCCGGCGTGACGCTCTTCGCCTGGGGCGGGGCGATCGGCCGGGTCGCTCCGGCCGCGACCGCGTTCGTGCACCGGGACGCCGCTTTCCTGATGGACAACGAGACCACCTGGACGGCCCGCGACAGCCCGCGGGTCGTGGACGCCAACCTCGACTGGGTGGCGGGTCTGTATCACGACCTCGCGCCGTTCGGCACGGGGCAGGCATATCAGAACTTCATTGATCCCGGGCTCAGGGACTGGAAGAGCGCCTACTACGGGCCGAACCTGCATCGCCTCATGCGCGTCAAGCACAGGTACGACCCGGAGGGGGCATTCCGGTTTGCCCAGGCCATTCCCGGGGCTCCGGCGCGAGGCTGACCCGGCTGGGCTGCCGCCAGCCTCAGCCGCCGCAGCCTCAGGATCCGCCAGCGCCCGCCTCTGGCAGGCCGAGGGTCATCCGGACCGTGTTGCGGCCCTCTTCCTTGGCCTTGTACAGAGCATGGTCGGCGGCGGCGACCAGGTCGTCCAGGTCGCTGGCCGGGTCATCCATGGCCGCCACTCCGATGGAGATGGTGACCTGCGCCACGGCCCCGTCAGTACCTCCGACCGCCGGCACGGCGAGCGCGGCGACGGCGTCGCAGATCCGGCGGGCGATCGCGGCGGCCTGCGTGGCGGTGGTGTCGAGCAGCAGGACCGCGAACTCATCACCGATCCCGAATCTCCCGCACAGGTCACCAGGGCGCAGGACCTCAGCGAACCGCTGCGCTATCGCGGTGAGCACCGCGTCGCCAGTCTGGTGCCCGTGCGTATCGTTAATGTTCTTGAAGTGATCCGCGTCGGCCAGTAAAACCGCCAGGGGAGCGCTGCCTCTGGTCCGGGTGGCCCGGGTGACCTGGACGGCTGCCTCCCGCTGCCAGGTCGCAGCGTTCAGCAGGCCGGTCTTGCCGTCGATGCGCGCGTCGTTGACCAGTTGCGAGTGCCGCTGGGAGCGTTGCAGCAGGGTGACAACGGGCAGGGCAAACAGCGCCATGAACGCGCTCGCGGCGACCGCGTAGGCGACCAGGACCCCGACCGACAGCTCGGCCGCATCATCAAACAGGACCTCTTGAGTGAACAGGGCCGACCGGATGCTCTCCGTCGGGTCGGAGCCCTTGACTGCCGTCATAACCAGCAGATTGTTGACTGCCGACTGCAGCACGCCGCACAAGACAACCGCGACCGCCCACGCGACGACGCGCCCGCCGCCAGCCGGGATATGCCTGCTCAGCACCGGCGTCAGCGCGTGAAAGGCAACCGAGGCGGCGGCATACGACAAGCCCAGCGCCGCCATGGTATATGCGCGGCGGTAGGCCAGGGACCGGCGGATTCGCCACTGCGTGAACGCGACCCGGACGATCGGCGCTACCAGCCCGTAGACGGGAGGCAGCAGCAGCGCGATAGGGAGCTCCCACACCGGATGGGCGGATTTAATGTGGCCAGCGGGCTCGCCGGACCGGCGCGTCAGCTCCACCGTCGCGATGTCGCAACTGAGCAGGAGCCCGAAGAGCAAGGCGTCATGGGCCCGCACGGTGGTGAACAGGACGCACGCGGCAATGGCCACGACATCGGCGGCGATCACCGTCAGCACGACGACGCGCAGCCAGGCCGGGAGATCCCAGATCGGCCATTCCGCTGCCGGACCCATCCATCGGCGACGGCCTGGGACTGCTGCAGGGCCCATCGTCTGCCTCCGTGCGCGGCCGTCAGGTCGCGAGCCGAACCCATACGCGCTGCGTCTAAGCGTAACCGGGTCAACTCGTATTGTCATGGACACAGAGGAAAAGAGGGCCGCCAGTGTTCGAAAACCTGCCAAAGACTCTCGTGGTCGGCATTTAAGCATGATCGGATCGGGCCATGACCTGCACTTTCCCGGCGGTCATGACTGAAGGGAGGACGGCGATGCGCGGTCACGAGTGGGGCTAACGGCGGGGTGTGGTGCTGGTCTGCG
>Ga0208589_1000122_pt1 | contig 36287 bp, 34 predicted proteins | sample NGESurshal092012_2_FD_184486 | JGI IMG/M metagenome (GOLD analysis project Ga0208589, IMG submission 184486) | Arctic peat soil microbial communities from Barrow, Alaska - NGEE Surface sample F53-2 shallow-092012 (SPAdes) | ecosystem: Environmental > Terrestrial > Soil > Wetlands > Peat ...
GCCAAGTCGACTGCAAGGCGTCTGGTGTTTGTCATCATCTGTTTGCTTTCGCCATTACTGAGCGTTCCCGCTCTTGCAGGGCCGCCTGCCTTGAACACGGTTACTTTCAATGAGAATGACAATGGAGTCGATCCGGTAAGTACGTTCCAAACCGGTGCTTCTCCGCAGAACCTCACGCTCTTCTCAAACCTCAATCCACCGTTTTCAAATTCCGGACACACGTTTGCTGACTGGAATACTTCTGCCGATGGGTCCGGAACTTCATTTGGTGACGGAGCAAGTTACTCTTTCACTTCGAGTTTGCAGCTCTATGCCCAGTGGTCGACTGTACAACCGGTAAATACTGTTACCTTTTTCGAAAACGACAGTGGACTCGATTCAGTAAGTGCCTATGAAACGGGATCGTCAACTCGCTTTTTGACATCATTTTCGAGTCTTACTCCATCTTTTTCGAATTCAGGACACACCTTTGCTGGCTGGAATACGTCGGCCAACGGATCCGGAACTTCATATAGCGATGGAGAAAGTTTCTCCTTCAGTTCGAACTTGCAGCTTTACGCCCAGTGGCAATTGACCGCGCCAGTAACGGCGAACTTCCTTGACAACGGGGGTACCGGTACGGTTTCATCGTTGAACGCAGCCGTCGGTGCGACAATTCAGCTTCCATCCGGGACAGCGCTGTCCTTCTCCGGATACTCATTCTCGGGTTGGAACACTGCCGCAAATGGAAGCGGCTCTGCATACGCGGCAGGCGCCTCGATCGTGCTCGGCGCGAACCTCACTCTCTACGCGCAGTGGACCCCGCTGTTGTTCGTCGTGTCCTTTGCGCCAGATGGCGGATCCGTGAACCCAACGTCAAGCACGTTCGTCTTCGGGGGGTTACCCATCACGTTGCCGTCAGCGAGTAATGGCAGTGAGAACTTCAATGGCTGGTTCAACGCACCTACGGGCGGAACACTTGTCGGCCTCGCGGGCGCAACGTACTCACCGACGCAAGCATTGACGCTTTACGCGCAATGGAGTCAGACGCAAAATCTTCAGATCGTCGTCTCGCTAAATGGTGGTAGTGGTTCGGCGCCGACGTTAACTGGCGTTGCTGGTGCAACGGTGACGCTCCCGACGTCGTCGAGTCTTTTACGATCGGGCTACACGTTGACGTCGTGGAACACGGCTGCGAACGGCACGGGTACGTCGTACGCGCCGGGTCAAAGCGTGACGCTCTCGACGTCGCTAACGCTTTACGCGCAATGGAAGAAGTTACCGACGTCTGTCCTCTACGGTGCCGTCGGCGTCTTCACCGCGAAATCAGCGACGCTGAGCGCCAGCCTCAAGACGCAGGTGCGCCGTCTCGCCACAACCATCAAGATGAAAAAGTACGCGAAGGTGACGCTGTACGGCTATACCGCCGCCACCGGCGTGGCTTCGCTGAATCGATCGCTCAGCGTGGCGAGAGCGAAGAACGTCGCCAACTTCTTGAAAAGTGATCTGAGAGCTCTGAAAGTTCGGGGCGTCGCTATCACCGCTGCCGGCGAAGGTGCGGTCACGGGTAAGACCGCATCGCAGTACTCGCGGGTCGAGGTCTTCGTGTCGTAAGTACGTCGGCGGCGGCGAAAAAATCGTCCGCCGCCGTCAGAGCCGTCAGAGCCGGTGGAGGGATTCGAACCCACGACCTGACGATTACAAATCGCCTGCGCTACCAGACTGCGCCACACCGGCTTGGAACTCTTCAGGTTAGTAAATCGCTTCCAACCGTCCTAGTGTGGGTGAAATGAGCGACCCCACTTCTTCATCGCGAGACGGCCACGCGTCGGGGTCGCACTACCAACCTTCACTCAGCGTTGTCTTCATCATCGTGGTGCTCTTCGTGGGCGCCACGTTCCTCATGGTGCGAGCCGTGACGCCCTCGAGTGGGACACCTACGACTACGACGACGGCCGCCTCCTCATCGACCAGTACGACAGCACCTCACTCCGGCCGCGTCATTAAGTCGCACGTTCGCGTCCAAGTGGCGAACGGCACCACCACTGGATCGCTCGCGTCGCGCTACACCCAGAAACTCATGACCCAAAACTGGGATACGTTGCCGCCAGTGAACGGCCCGCACGTTGCGGCGACCATCATCTATTACAACCCTGGCGACCACGCGGCGGCGCTCTTGGTCGCGGCGGCGGTCGGCGTTACCGCTGCTGTGGTGCATCCTTTGGGCGGCGGTAGTCCAGTTCCGGGCGCGTCAGGTGATGGCGTCATCGTCATCCTCGGTCCCAACTCCGTTGGCTAGTTCTGACGTGTCACTCGGCACGTCAACCTTGTAACGCTCGAGTGCGGCGCGTAGTACTTCAACGGCCATGGGTCGAAGATCTTCCAGTGGCTTGTTGCGATGACGACGGATGCCGAGGTCGACCTGGGCGAGTGAGTGCACTCCGAAGAGTTCCGCCATGTCGATCAACATCGCGATCTCCACGCCGAAGTCCGTCTCGAGTGTGATCGCGTCGAGCGCGTCACGTCGCGCCGCCGTCTCTCCGGCGAGAGGTTGGCGAATCTCACCGAGTCCTGGGTAGAGCAGGGACAGGATGGGGCGCGCCGTGAGCTCGTTGACCCTCCCGCCCCCGGTGGGCATGTGGTGCAAGGGCCGCTCGTAAAAGCCTTTGACGAGTTGGGTTGCGGGACGCTCCAGCAAGGGCTGGATGAGACGGGCCACGTAGTGGGCCGTGGTGTTCAAGACGTCGGCGTCGAGAAAGACGAGGATCTGCGCCGTCGTTGCCGCGACGCCGGCGCTCATCGCCGCACCCTTACCCGTCGAGCCCTCAAGTCGCACCACGCGCGCACCGTGATGGTCGGCGACGGTCGCCGTGTCGTCACTCGAATGATCATTGACGACGACTAGTTCGTCGACGAGCTGGTCGTGGATGAGCACGGTGTCGAGCACGGCACCGATGGTGGACGCTTCATTCTTCGCAGGGATCACGACCGCGACGGTGGTCTCGCCCTTCAGACTGGCCACGCGCTCGAGTCGGTAGGCCTCGCTCGCGAGCGTCCAGGGCACGGGGGAGTTCGCCATTGTGTCGAGGCTACGTTGACTTCGCGCGCACTTGACACGGCGCGCTCTTTGCGTAAGAATTGATTCATCATCCAGAGCGACTGAGGGACGGCCCCGCAGAAGTCGCGACAACCAGTGTGAAACCCAGGAATTTCCCTTCACACCAGGTGCCAAAGGCCGAACGATGAAAAGGGAGTTATGAGTTTTTCTACCGGTCTCAGATGTCGAGAGTGTGGCACCACTTACCCCGACGAAGCGCGTTACGTCTGTGACAACTGCTTCGGTCCGCTCGAGGTCGCCTACGACCTCGAAGCAGCCCGCGGCGTCGTCACTCGTGCCTCCATTCAAGAGGGTCCCGCCTCCATTTGGCGTTACGGTGCGCTCCTGCCCGATCCGGGTGTCGCGCCTGTCGACCTCGGCGCCGGGTGGACGCCGCTTCGCCGCGCGACTCGTTTGGCTGAAGTCCTCGGCGTTCGCGAACTCTGGCTGAAGGACGACACCCGAAACCCGACGGGTTCCTTCAAGGACCGCGTCGTCTCGGTGGCGCTTTCGAGTGCCCAGCGTCTCGGCTTCACGACCGCCGCGTGCGCCTCGACGGGCAACCTCGCCACGTCGGTCGCCGCGCACGCCGCCTTCATTGGTTGGCCGAGCGTCACGATCATCCCCGCCGACCTCGAGAAGTCCAAGATCGCCATGACAGCCATCTTCGGTGGCACGGTGCTCGGTGTCGAGGGTAACTACGACGACGTCAATCGTCTCTGCGTCGAACTCCTCGACGAACACCCCGACTGGGCCTTCGCCAACATCAACATGCGGCCCTTCTACTCCGAAGGTTCGAAGACCCTGGCCTTCGAGATCAGCGAGCAGCTCGGTTGGCGCACGCCCGACCAGGTCGTGGTACCGGTCGCGTCAGGTAGCCAGCTCACCAAGGTCGCGAAGGGCTTTCGACAGTTCATCGAACTCGGCCTCGTCGACGGAGCAGCGCCGGTGCTCTTCGGGGCGCAGGCGACGGGCTGCTCTCCGATCGCGACGGCCTTTTCGAGCGACGCCGATTTCATAACGCCCCAGCGACCCAACACCATCGCTCGCTCGCTCGCCATTGGCAATCCCGCCGACGCGCCCTACGTGCTCGACGAACTGCGCGTGAACGGCGGCGACTGTGGCTCGGTGCCCGATGACGAAATCCTTGAGTGCATCGAACTGCTCGCGAGGACCGAAGGTGTCTTCGCTGAGACCGCGGGCGGGGTCACAATCGCGTCGCTTCGTCAGATGATCAATCGCGGGACCATCGACCGCGAGAAGTCGATCGTCGCCATCATCTCGGGTCACGGACTGAAGACCATCGACGCCATCGCCGATTTCGCGACGGTCAGCTCGACGATCAGCCCTTCCCTCGAAGCGGCCGAGGAAGCCCTTCGCTTTCACCAATTGGTGGCGGCGTCGTGAGCGTCGTCGTACGACTTCCGGGCCAACTTCGTTCGCTGGTGGGTGGCGTGGGGGAGATCCCCGTCGAGGCGTCGACCGTTCGTGAGGCCATCGCCGCCCTTGACCTGGCGTACCCCGGACTCGCGACTCGCGTCCTCGACGACAACGGGGGCATCCGTCGCTTCGTGAACGTGTTCGTGGCCGACGAGGACGTCCGTTTCCTCGACGGACTCGACACCGTCCTCGTGGCCGGTCAGACGGTCTCCCTGGTCCCGGCGGTCGCGGGCGGCTGAGCCTCCGTTAGCACTCTCGGTCATAGACTGCTAATATTGCTTTGCACCAAAAAGGTGCCTGCACTAGGAGGAATCACCGTGGCGAAACTGATCGCTTTCGACGAAGAGGCGCGTCGCGCCCTCGAGCGCGGAATGAACAAACTGGCTGACGCCGTGCGCGTCACCCTCGGGCCCAAGGGCCGCAACGTGGTACTCGACAAGAAGTGGGGAGCACCCACCATTACGAACGACGGCGTCTCGATCGCCAAGGACATCGACCTCGAGGACCCCTTCGAGAAGATCGGTGCCGAACTGGTGAAGGAAGTCGCGAAGAAGACCGACGACGTGGCCGGTGACGGCACCACGACCGCGACCGTGCTCGCCTGGGCCATGGTCCGCGAAGGACTGAAGAACGTCGCCGCGGGCGCGAACCCCATGTCGCTGAAGAAGGGCATCGAAGCGGCCGTCGAAGCGGCCGTCGCGTCGTTGCACGACCTCGCGAAGCCCGCCGACACCAAAGAGCAGATCGCCCAAGTGGCGTCCATCTCCGCGGCGGACCCCGAGATCGGCCAGATGATCGCCGACGCGATCGACAAGGTCGGCAAGGACGGCGTCATCACCGTCGAGGAGAGTCAGTCCTTCGGTATGGACATGGACCTCGTCGAAGGTATGCGTTTCGACAAGGGCTACATCGCGCCGTACTTCGCCACTGACGTAGAGCGCCAGGAAGCAGTCCTCGAGAACGCGTACGTATTGCTCGTCTCGGGCAAGATCTCCTCAGTGCGTGACGTACTGCCCGTCCTTGAGAAGGTCATGCAGTCGGGTCGCCCGCTGTTGATCATCGCCGAAGACGTCGAGGGTGAAGCGCTCGCGACCTTGGTCGTGAACAAGATCCGCGGCACGTTCAAGTCCGTCGCCGTCAAGGCCCCGGGATTTGGTGAGCGTCGCAAGGCCATGCTCCAAGACATCGCGATCTTGACGGGCGCCACGGTCATCTCGGAAGAGATCGGCCTCAAGCTCGACACCGCGACGTTGGAACTGCTGGGCACCGCTCGCAAGGTCGTCGTCACGAAGGACGAGACGACCATCGTCGAAGGCGCCGGTTCCGAAGAGGACATCAAGGGCCGTATCAGTCAGATCAAGGCCGAGATCGAGAACACGGAGTCGGACTACGACCGCGAGAAGCTCCAAGAGCGTCTGGCGAAGTTGTCCGGTGGCGTGGCCGTGATCAAGGTCGGCGCCGCGACCGAAGTCGAGCTCAAGGAAAAGAAGCACCGCATCGAAGACGCGGTCTCGACGACGAAGGCCGCGATCGAAGAAGGTGTCGTGCCCGGTGGTGGCGTCGCGTTGCTGCGCAGCCAGACCCGCATCCTCGAGGCCGCTGAGAAGTTGGTCGGCGACGAGCAGACCGGCGCGCGCATGGTCGCGAAGGCCGTCGAAGCACCGCTCAACCAGATTGCCGTCAACGCGGGACTCGAAGGTGGTGTCATCGTCGACAAGGTCCGTCACTTGAAGAACCCGACCGAGGGCCTCAACGCCGCGACGGGCGAGTACGAAGACCTGCTGAAGGCTGGCGTCATCGACGCGGCCAAGGTGACCCGCTCCGCGTTGCAGAACGCGGCGTCGATCGCGGCACTGTTCTTGACGACCGAGTGCGTCATCGTCGACAAGCCCGAAGAGAAGTCGTCGGCCATGCCCGGTGGCGGCGGGATGGACGACTACTAAGCCGTCCCAAACGTTTTCAACGCACGAACCGCGGGGCTAGTCCCCGCGGTTCGTGCGTTCTCGGGCTAATGAGTCGCGAATGTTTCCCCGTAGCATGGGACCATGTCGACACCTGTGCCCCTTGGTCCCGCGCGCGGTCTGAACGTCGTGCACCTCTTCTGTCACCCCGCGGGTGAGATCGACGCGGGTGCGTTGCGTAAAGCCATCGACGACGCGAGCGAAGCGGGCGTGCAGATAGTGACGGCCGCCATCCTCGGCGCCAAGGCTGACGCGTGTTTCATGGTGCTCGGCAAGAACCTCTGGGACGTTCGTAAGTTCCAGTCCAAGGTGCAGAGCGCGGGCTTTCACGTCGCCGAGAGTTACGTGTCGGTCACCGAAGTGAGTGAGTACGCGGCCGGCATGCCCGAGGAGATGCTGAACGCCCGTCTCTACCCGACACTGCCGCCCGAGGGGATGAACGCGTTCTGCTTCTACCCGATGTCCAAGCGCCGCGGCGAGACGCACAACTGGTACGGACTCGGGTACGACGACCGCGACAACCTCATGCGTCAACACGGCGCGATCGGTCGTACGTTCAGGGGTCGTGTGGTGCAGCTCATCACCGGTTCGACGGGACTCGACGACTGGGAGTGGGGCGTCACGCTCTTCGGCGTGCACGTCGACGACCTGAAGGAGTGCGTCTACACGATGCGCTTCGACGAAGCGTCCGCCCTGTACGCGGACTTTGGCGCCTTCTACACGGGACTCGTCGGCACGCTCGATGAGGTACTTGACGCGACGTTGGCCTGAGCGGCGTTGGTAGCGTCAAGGCGTGAGTAGCTCGGTTCCCGAAAAGACGCTGCGTCGCTGGGCGGAGTCCCTCGCGGGCGTCGCGAAGACCGGGCTCGGTTTCACCGAGAGCCAGTACGAACGCGAGCGCTTCGAGGAGATCTTGAAGATCGCGAGTGACATCAAGGCCGCCGCTGACGAGGGACTCGACGGTGTCGAGGACGCCGACGGGTACGTAGCGGAGTGGATGAAAGAGGTCGGTCACGGCGTGCCCGGCTATCAGACGCCCAAGGTTGCGGTCGGCGCCGCGGTCGCGAACGACGAGGGCAAGTTACTCCTCATCGAGCGCGCCGACTCAGGCATCTGGCTCTACCCGACGGGCTGGTGTGACGTCGGGTACTCGGCACCGGAAGTGGTCGTGAAAGAGGTCCTCGAAGAGACGGGTATCGAAGTCGAACCGGTGCGACTCATCGGCGTGCTCGACGGCATGCGCCTCGGACAGTCGCGAATCCCGCTCTATTCGTTGCTGTTCTTCTGTCGCGCCGTGGGGGGCGAGTTGAGGTTGCACCCCCTCGAAGTCACGAACGCGGGCTGGTTCGCTCGTGACGAGATCCCCACGCCTACGATCGGTGCCGAACGCTGGGTCGAGCCCATCTTCGCGGCGATCGACGGCGAACGTCGCGACGTCTTCTACGACGACCTTCGTCGTCCCGTCTGGAGGGGTGACGAATGAGCGTGTCCGTAGCGAAGGCGATGGAGGCAACGCCCGAGCTCCTCGCCGGTCTCAACAACTTGCTTCCCCAACTCTCGTCAAACGCGGTCTCGCTGAGCATGCTCGACGTAGAGACCATGGTGAGCTCCGACGCGGCGACGCTGTTCGTCGCGACCAACGATGGAGTCGTGGTGGGAACCTTGACGTTGATTATCTTCCCGATTCCTACCGGCGTACGCGCCTGGATCGAAGACGTCGTTGTCGATGAGAACGCTCGAGGTCTCGGTATCGGTGAAGCGTTGACGACGGCTGCCGTAGGTGAAGCCCGGGAGCGTGGGGTTCGTTCCATCGACCTCACGAGTCGGCCGTCGAGGGAAGTGGCCAATGCCTTGTACCGAAAACTTGGCTTCGAGCGTCGCGAGACGAATGTGTACCGTTACGTGATCGAGTAGCTCTTCGGTTTAGGTGTCAAACTGACACCATGCGCCGAACTTCAGTCGTTTTCACAACGTTCGTTCTCTTCTCCGTGGGTTTCCCCACCGTGATGAGTAGTTCGTCCACGGCTGCAGCGGTCGCTCCAGCGTGTGCGGCGAGCTCGCTCCGGATCACTGACTACAACACTCTTGTTGGTGCGGGAAACGTGAACGACCTCTTCTGGATACGAAACTTGAGTTCTCACGCTTGCTCACTGCGCGGGTACGTCCGAGTTGCGTACGTGGGGGTGTACGGCAGTGGGACTTCTTACAAAAATCTCCAAAGGCTTGCGGTTCGTGAGGTGCACTCGCACGGGCGCGACGGCAATGACATCGGGGGACTCAAAAGAGGGCTTCCGGTTCCAAGAGTGACTGTTCAACCAAACGGGGGTGTGGCGTCGTTCTGGCTTGCGGGCACCGATGAACCAGTGGGGAATCCTCCGGGTCGGTGCATCGTCTCCCACAAGATGTTGGTCTGGCTCCCAGGTTCATCGATTTCGATTGTCGTCCAGCCACTTCGCGCAAACGGCTTCTTCTGGTGCGGTGGCTTCGCGGCACATCCGATTCTCCCGGGGAAGTCGGGATCTGATCCCTCGATGCCTCTCAGCTATTACTTCGGAGCCCCGGACTAGTTTTCCTCACCCAAAGGAAAAATCACTTCCACCAAATTGCGCGAAACGAGCGTTTGCAAAGTTGTGTAGTTCATCAGTTCGCGGTTACCTGACGTCCATGTATGGCAGTTGGTGAGGTTGCAAAGGTCGTAGAGCAACGTATCGAATGAGAAACTCTTCAGTATGCGAATAACGTCGCCAGCGCGAAATCCAAGCCTCCTTTAGTTTCCAACGGTGACGATCGAAAATCGACAGAAGGTTTGGCGTAGAGAGTTGACGAATAATCGACCGTTGGGTGGTCGTGAGAGTGCGAAACATCATTCAATTAATCGAAGACGACGGCTGGGTGCATGTTCGGACAAAAGGGAGTCATCGACAATTTCATCATCCAGTCAAACCCGGTACTGTGACGGTATCTGGTAAATCAAGTCGAGATCTTCCGGTGTTCATTGAGATAAGCATTTTTCGCCAAGCTGGATTGAAGAGGAGATTTTGATGGAAGAGTACGTAATTATTATTGAGAAGGCTGGCGATAACTATGCCGCCATGGTTCCCGACCTTCCAGGATGCATAGGCGCCGCGGACTCAATTGAGGAACTTGAAGAACTGATGCGCGAAGCTGTTGAGTTTCACATTGAGGGAATGCGATTGCACGGCGAAGTGGTACCACCTCCCAGCACGTGTGTTTCGAAGGTGCGAGTGGTTTCATAGAACGCCCAGAATTCACTTTTATCATCCAGCGATATACAAACGTCTATCGTTTTTTCATAGAAAACGAGCAATGAGATGAGTAGCGGTAAAGGCAACGATTGTGTCTCCAAGTAGTCTCGCCCGATGAGCGAGGGTGAGAGCCAGCGCTCGGGACCATTCACGCGTGAAGACCTTGTGTCGGTCTGGGCGCGTCCCGCGGCTTCGTTCTGCGCAGTCGACCCCGACGCGAAGGTGATTACTTCCGACCACGGCCTGGCGTTCGGCTTTGACGAAACATCGCCCTTGGCAGTTGCACTTGTGACACGTGTGTTCTGACCGCGAACGCCACGCTTGGGTTGCTGCTGCCTAGCGAATGGATTGCGCTCGCTGATAAGTTGCTCACTGATGCGATTGCTTAGAACATTCCAAGAGGGTTTGAGGGGCGAATCGGGAGCGATCGGCTAACGAGTTGACGCAGCCAATTGATGCCAGGGGTAGTCTCCCTTTTCCTCCGCTAGAAATGAGAGAACTGGTAGGCCAAACCGATCTGAGCGCGTACGACAACCCTAGCGGCGCAGTGATTTACCCGTATATTTCTGCAGAAAAGTACGACTCAGTCTTTGACTTCGGTTGCGGATGCGGGCGCGTAGCGCGTCAACTCCTACAACAGTATGTACGCCCGACGCGATACGTCGGGGTGGATCTGCACAAGGGGATGGTCGAATGGTGCCAACATAACCTTGCCGACGGGACCGAATGTTTTGAATTCATACACCACGACGTGTACAACATCCGATTCAATCCCACAGGGGTCCAACCGCCTGTAATGATATTTCCTGTCGGTGACCGGGAATTCACGATGGTTCACGCTCTGTCGGTGTTTACTCACCTCACGCAGATGCAAACGGAGCACTATCTCCCAGAAGTCGCGCGAGTGCTTCGCGCCGATGGCGTTTTTTTAAGTAGCTGGTTTTTTTTCGATAAGGGCAACTTCCCCTTTCTCCCCGAGACCCATAACGCGCTGTACGTGGACTACGTTGACCCGGCAGCGGCGGTGCTCTTCGACAGGAGATGGGTGGAAAACCTTGCCTCAACGCATGGCTTGGTTATCAGTTACGTCGAGCCGCCGAAGATTCGCGGTCACCAATGGACCTTGCTAATGCAACCAACCGGCAGTGGTGTCGAACAGGCGCATTGGCCAAACGACAACGCACCGATTGGTAAAGCGGTGCCGCCGCACGGTCGTACAAATCCTCATCTCATTCGCTAAGAAAACTCTCCTTACCGGTAACAAACCTTTGCGCTCCGTGGTTTGCGAGCGCGCGATTCTTCCGTTGATTTCGATCTTCATAGACCAACGTGTACAGATTCGTCATCGAATCCTGAACCAGGAACTACCAACCAAGCGCAAAGACCTCGAAATCGCCAGTGTCTAGATTTGGGCATCGTCGTAAGCCAGCCCGTTCTGCGGTGCGAGCGGCCGCATAGTTCGTCGCTCTCGTACGAGCCACCACGGGCCACATTGGTTGGAGAGACGAGGCCACTATCACCGCTTCCTTCGCTACCTTGACGGCGAAGCCATTGCCCCAAGCACTGGGAGAGAAGCGGTAGTAGAGATTCCAGCACTCTCTTTCCAAGAAGAGTTGGGGTTCTACTCCCGCCATCCCGATTATGTCGCCACCAAACTCAGCTATCCAGTAGCTGACATCGTGCTCTTCCCAACCGCGAACAAACTCGCCAAAAGTTTGCACGTTTTGGTCTGGGCTAGGTGCTCCACCGGGACGATGAAGATTCGCCATCGGATCAGAGTCGATAGCGACAATTGATTTGACGTCATCCGTCACCGGCCGACGAAGTCGCAATCGAGCAGTGACGCGAACTTCGATCTCGGTAACCATAGAACCGAAGGTAATGCATCAACGCCCGCGTCTTAGTTGCAATCAATGAGTCGTGAGAATCTCATCTCAATCAATTGGCCGGCACCGCTAGAACTCGCTGGTTGAATAACCATCGACTAAAGCTGAAGGTATTACCGTCTTGGCGACCGTTGAGGGTCGTGACGGTTCGAGAAATCATCAAGATGCTTGAGGACGATGGCTGGTTTCTGAGTCGGCAGAGAGGTAGCCATCGCCAGTTTCATCATGGTTCGAAGCCAGGATGCGTGACGGTACCAGGTCGTCTGTCCGACAACGTTCCAAAGGGCACCCTCGCTAACATCTTGAGACAAGCCGGATTGAGGAGGCGAAACCAATGACTGAATACACGATCGTAATTGAGGACGCTGGCACGAACTTTGCGGCGTACGTTATTGGACTTGATGGAGTTATCACGACAGGAAAGACTGTCGACGAGGTCGTCAAGAATATGCGCGAGGCGATTCCGTTTCATCTCGAAGGAATGCGCCTCAATAGTGACGAACTGCTCGAGCCGATGCCCATTGTAAAGACAATCCAAGTTGCTTCATAGTTGTAACGCTTTTATCAAAGCGCGATAGACGAACGTCTACGAGCGACAAGACCGAAACGGCGCGACGAACTTCATGTACTTGGCCATCGCGAGCGCCTCCGACGGGTCCCGCGGTGGTTCGTGTGCCAAAGTCGTTCGTCGCTCGGCGGAATGTGTCCACTGGGAGGTCACGGCCCAATCGTACGAGTGGCCAGTCCGAAAAGCCGACGTTCAAGTGGGGAGCGCGACTTCCTTTAGAGTGAGGGCGAGAAGTTCTCGTTCTCACACGAAATCTGTGCAGTCCTAGTAGAAACGAAGAGTTATGCGTTACGCCGATATGGACGTGGCCGAGAGCCCGCTGGAACTCATTGGCCACACGCCAATGGTCCGCCTGAGCGCCGTCGGAGGAGATCTCCAGTGTGACTTCATCGCGAAGTTGGAGACGACGAATCCTGGTGGCAGTTCCAAGGACCGACCCGCGCTGACCATGGTCCTCGCGGCTGAGCAAGAGGGTCTCCTCGGTCCGGGTTCCACGATCATCGAACCCACGAGCGGCAACACCGGGGTGGGGCTCGCCATCGTGGCCGCGCACCGCGGCTACAAGTGCATCTTCGTCATGAGCGACAAGATGGCGCCCGAGAAGATCGACGTCCTTCGCGCCTACGGTGCCGAAGTCGTGGTCTGTCCGACCGCCGTCGCACCCGACGACCCCGACTCCTACTACTCCACCGCTGAACGCCTCACGAAAGAGACGCCGAACAGCTTTCGACCCGATCAGTACTCGAACCCCAACAATCCTCGCGCCCACTACGAAACAACAGGTCCGGAGATCTGGGAGCAGACGAAGGGCCGCGTGACGCACTTCGTCGCGGGTGCCGGAACGGGCGGCACGATCAGTGGTGTCGGCAAGTACCTGAAGGAACGAAATCCCAACATCAAGATCATCGCCGCGGACCCCCAAGGCTCGGTCTTCTCCGGGGGCGCCGGTCGGCCGTACCTCACCGAAGGCGTGGGCGAGGACTTCTGGCCCGAGAACTACGATCCCTCGCTCGTCGACGAGGTCGTCGCGGTCAGTGACGCCGACGCGTTCGCCATGGCACGAGAGGTCACGAGGCGCGAGGGCATTTTGATCGGTGGTTCGGGCGGTACGGCCGTCGCGGCCGCACTGCGTGTCGCAAGGTCGTTGCCCGAGGAGGCCGTCGTCGTCGTCTTGATCCCTGACTCCGGGCGAGGGTACCTCTCAAAGATCTTCAACGACACCTGGATGACGGACTTTGGTTTCTTGCGCCCGCGCGACGAGATGGACGCCGGCGACGTGTTGGCGGCGAAGATCGAACGTCAGAACAGCACGCTGGCCGACCTCGTCCTCGTTACCGAAGACGTGCTGGTTCGCGACGCGATCTCGTTGATGCGAGAGAAGGACGTCTCGCAACTCCTCGTGACGACGACCGCGGAACTGCCCTTGGCGGCGAAGGAAGTCTCGGGGTCGCTCAGTGAGTTGGGCCTCTTGGAGGCAACGACGCGTGACGCGTCGGTCTTGGACCTTCGCGTGAAGGAGGTCGCGGACCAGTCGATGCCGATGGTGGGCGTCGGGATGACCGCCAGCGAACTGACGAGACACTTGAGTACGACGGCGGGCGTACTGGTGCTCGACGGGGGACATCCCGTGGGGGTGTTGACGCGCAGCGACCTGTTGGGATTCTTGGAGCAAAGGAGCGAGGCGTGAGCGGCTTCAATACTCGTGCCATTCACGTGGGTTCCGAGCCTGACGCCGTCATAGGTGCCGTCAATCCGGCCGTCTACTTCACCTCCACCTACGCCCAAGACGGCGTGGGTGCACCTCGCTTCTCCGACTATTCGAGGGGCAATAATCCGACGAGAGCGGCACTAGAGACGTGCTTGGCTGACCTAGAAGGAGCGCGCCACGGGGTGGCGTTCGCCTCTGGGCTCGCGGGCGAGGACGCGCTGCTGCGGACGTTGGCGCCCGGAGATCACGTCATCTTGGGCAACGACGCCTACGGCGGCACGTACCGACTGCTCACGCGAATCTTCGGTGACTGGGGCGTGCGGATCTCGACCGTGGATTTGCACGACGTGGACGCCGTCGCGTCGGCCTTCGGGGAGCGAACGAGGATGCTCTGGGTCGAGACGCCGAGCAACCCGCTCTTGAACGTGGTCGACATCGCGGCCCTCGCCAAGACGTCGCACGAGCACGGCGCGCTCTTGGTGATCGACAACACGTTCGCGACGCCGTATCTGCAGCTTCCCCTCTCCCTTGGCGCCGACGTCGTCGTGCACTCCACCACGAAGTACATCGGCGGTCACTCGGACGTCATCGGTGGCTTCGTCGCGACGAACGACGACGAGCTCGCGGGCCGCGTACGGTTCCACCAGTACGCGATTGGTGCCGTGCCGGGGCCAATGGACTGTTACCTGTTGCTACGGGGCGTAAAGACGCTCGGCGTGCGCATGGATCGCCACTGTTCGAACGCGCGCGTCGTGGCGGACTTTTTGACCGACCATGACGCCGTCGACCGGGTGTACTACCCGGGACTTATCGATCACCCGGGACACGACATCGCCGTCGCGCAGATGAGTGACTTTGGCGGCATGGTGAGCTTCACGCTCAAGAGCGGCGTGGACGTGGCGAGAAAGGTCTGTGAGTCAACGTCGGTCTTCGTACTCGCCGAGTCACTCGGCGGCGTGGAGAGCCTGATTGAACTGCCTTCGGAGATGACGCACCTCTCGGCGGCCGGTTCGATGCTCGAGCCGCCAGCCAACCTCGTCCGTCTGAGCGTGGGCATCGAAGACGTCGACGACTTGGTCTCCGACCTCGCCCAGGCACTGTCGACGTAGTCGACACGGGCGAGAACATCGTCACGTCCCTTCGACATTCATCGCGATGAATTCACACGGCAAACCTCGCACTCTGAAATGAGTGAACAAGAGGACCACGGGTAGATTGCTCCCGTGCCCGAATCCTCCTTGTTGATACTCACCGGCCCTCCGGGCTCAGGAAAGACCACCGTTGGTCGATTGGTCGCGGGCGAATTCGATCCGTCGGCCGTCATTGACGCGGACTTCTTCTGGGCGTCCGTCGTCAACGGACTGATACCTCCGTGGGAAGCGCGGGCGGACGCACAGAATCAAGAGATGATTCGCGCGTCGCTCTCCTCAGCGGCGCGCTTCGTGAGGGCGGGCTACGCCACGGTCCTCGAGGGCCACTTTGGACCCCGGTACATCGATCTCGTGCGAGATGAGCTGGCCGACCTCGCGGTGCCCCTTTCGTACGTCGTATTGCGCCCGACGATCGACGACTGTCTCGTGCGCGCGACGGAACGGACGAAGGACCCGCGACATACGGGCGCGCTGACTCTAGAGGACCCGATTTGCTCGATGTACGCCCAGTACGAAGGATTGGGCGTCTATGAACAACACGTGCTGGATAACTCGGGCTTGAACCCGATCGAAACTGCCCGATTGATAGTGGAAGGTCTCACCCCGCCGAGCGACTTCATTCTCACGCCGTAGCGCGCGTCGTGACGCGCTCATCAGTAGGACGCGATCGTGTCACTGAGCACTCAACCTGAAGGTTTCGTGAAGAGGTCCCCGACCGATCATCCTCGGTAGGCTTTCGCGGTGTCGAATGCCCGTGTACCTCGCGACGATGCCCCAAATCGAATCGTCGTGCAGGGCGCGTCGGGCAGCGGCAAGTCCACGTTCGCCCGAGAACTCTCCCGTGTTCTCGACGTGCCCTACTTGGAACTCGACTCGCTCTATCACCAAGAGCACTGGACGGCACTCGACGTCGATACCTTTCGCGAACTCGTTGACGTTTTCTCCCAACAGCCGCGGTGGGTAAGTGACGGGAACTACAGCTCAGTGCGTGATTTCCTCTGGTCCCGAGCGGACGTCATCGTCTTCATCGACCTCCCGCGTCGTCGTGTCATCGCTCGACTCTTACGTCGAACGATTCGACGAGGCATTTCTCATGAGGAGCTCTGGAACGGCAATAGGGAATCCCTCCGTCATCTCTTCTCACTGGATCCAGAGCTCAACGTCGTCTTGTGGTCGTGGAGGACCCACGGTCGATACCGCCAGAGCGTCCCCGACGAGGCACGATCGCGGGCACCTCACGCTGAGGTCACCATGCTCCGGAGTTCGGCTGCCGTCGCCTCGTATCTGCAGCGTCTTCGCGGGACATAATTCCGCGATGGTCACACGCCGTCGAGACCGGCGACCTGCTGCGCTCTCGCTCAGAGGCCGTGAGCGACGTAACGTCGGGTCGTGACTACGAACGCGAACGTCTTTCGGGCCGGATCGGCGAACATCTCGGACTTAGCGGCGCTTCGTTTTCAGTGGCGTACTGAAGAGGGCGGTGAGAAAGGACTCAGTCGAGAAGGATTCGAGTTGAAGTTCTTCGAGTGGTTCGAGAAGCATCGTGAATCACATCGCGCGTACGTGGCCACTATTGACGGCAAGTCTGTGGGCTGTGCGTGGCTGTTCGTCGTCGAGCGTATCCCTGGACCTGAGAAGTTCGTTCGACGGGCGGGGATCGTGCAAAGTGTCTACGTCCAACCTGCGTACCGCGGAGCTGAGATCGGGACGAAGCTGCTCGAGTCGCTCATTAGCGACGCGCGAACGATGCAGTTGGACTATTTGATGACTCACCCGTCGACCGCTTCTTTTGCGTTCTATCGACGCCTGGGCTTTGACGCCGCGGATCAAGCTCTTGAACTTCGATTCAGCACGTAAGTCAACTCAGGTTCGTCACTGATCGAATCGCACTAACGAGTTACGGACTCTTGTCCTCGATCTCCCAGGCGTGGTCGACCACGTGCCAAGCGCAACGCCGAATCGCGTAGGCGACGGGCCACTTCTCGTTTTGCGTGCCCGCGCGAAGCGTCGTCGTGACGACGTCGCGCTGTTCGTCCCACGGCGTGCGCGGCGCGACGCGGTAGCCGACCCGCGAACAGTACGCGCGCTCAGCCTCTCGCACGTGGTCGGCGATGCCGTCGCGATCACGTCCCCCGCCACGCGGGCCTTTTTGCAACGCGACCGGCGCGTTCTCCACGACGTCATCGAAATAGTTCCAGCAGTCTTGGTAGATGGCAAGTTGGCGTTCCAATTCACGCGGCGTGAGTTCGGCCTCGTCCCACGGGCCCCGCGCGTCCGGAGCGCCAAAGTCCGTCGTGCCGTTGCCCTTGACTGTGCCGATGACTTCAAATGATCCCGGATTAAACGTTGTCGTCACGATCTTGGCGTATCGCTCGCTGTAGTCGTCGAGCGCGGCAATAGCGAGATCGGACGATTTCGCTCGCCGGCACCAACCGGGCCAGTCGAGGGAGATAGCGAAGACGGCGTCCTTGCCCTCTTCTAAGTACACGCGCGACCTCGCCACGGAACACTCCTTTTCAAAAACCTAGCCCTTGAAGAGCGGGGTGGACGTCAGCGACTCTTAGCCAATTGCGCGATATTCATGAGCGTGCGCTGACCGACACGAAGATATCTCGGTCGACCATCGACGCCCAGTGACACCATGAGGACGCCGAACAAGAGGGCCCAGCCGATGGTTCGCTGCAGCATCGCAGTATCGAAAGACCCGTACGCACCAAAGAATCGTCAAGCGCACGAAATGACAGCGACATCATCCCGCCGGCGAGGTCGGTCGCGGGATCGCCGGCGTGGGGTTGACGGTCGCGTCTCACGGCACGCGAATCATCGGAGGCGGAGAGTGGTCGCCCACTACCGCCGTGCGATCCGGGCTCTTCTGCGACGTTGGCGCCACCCGCCCGCCGGCATCACACCCGACACGCGAGTCGCACTATCAACCCCGCGGAACCTTCCGATCTCCGCCAACGGGTCGTTCTCGTAATTGGGAACGTTGAACCTGACACCAGGCGACACCTAATCGTCCGTCAGCGTCACTGATCGTCGCGAAGGGCGCTGAATCGAAGGACGAGTAAGCCCAAGAGGAGGATGAGCACGACGCCCACGCCCACGCCGAGCGAAATGAGGGTGTCGTTGAAATTGGTCTGCGTGAGCGGGCCGCTGAGCGTTAGATGGGCCGACGCGCTCAAAATGTCTCGAACGCCGGCCAGAATACCGATCACGAGGAACGGACGAACCGGAAAGACGGAGGCCCGAAGGTGACCGAAGACAGTGTGCGCGATGTCGAGCACGATGATGACGACCAAGATGCCGTCGATGGCGGCCACCACCGTCTGAGGAAACCCTCCCCAGTTGCTCAGAAAACTAACCAGCGTCCGAACAAGAACGATGCCCGCCACGAGCAAAAGGCTGGCGATGATTGCGTACTCGATGGCGACAATGAGCCACCGAATACCAGCGTCCGAAACGGCTTCCGCACGATTCGCTGGTTCCGGCGTGTTCTTCATAACAGCGCACCATAGCGCGAAGAGCTCTCAATCTCGGGACGCTTCACCGCTGAGAAGGTCGTCGCGCGCAAGACCGGCGCCGTCTCGACCCCGCTGTGTCCGGGAACACTCACTCACTTCGCTCTCAATTGGGATCCGAACGCCTAGAACGAGTGCGCAGCCACTGTGCTCGCGGCGCGTCGAATCCCAACGGGCTACTTTTGGCGAGTACGTCGAGAGAGTCTTCTTCTTGAGGTGTCCGCCCGCGAGACCGCCCCGTCTCGACAGCGCCGCGAAAGGATAATCTCGGACGAGAGGCGTCACGCAACGGGTTCTCTCGGAGTTACTTCACAGTGGAAAGTTCAGATGCCAAAAGAAGTTGACAAGAAACTCGCCGACGTCCGGATCAAGGAGCCGGAAACGTCGGCCGTGGGATTTCCGGCGATCCGGCACGCGATGCGGTACGTCGTGAGTGAACCGGGCGTCGCGCGAGGATCGCGGGCGCTCCTCAAGATGAACCAGGTGAACGGTTTTGACTGTCCCGGTTGTGCGTGGCCCGATCCAGTTTCCGGCCAGAGGAGTTTCGCCGAGTTCTGTGAGAACGGCGCGAAAGCCGCCGCGTGGGAGACGACGAAGAATCGGGTCGGGCGAACGTTCTTCGCTACGCACTCCGTGGCCGAACTCCGTGAGATGGACCACCACGCTCTCGAAGAGCACGGACGCCTCACCGAGCCCATGTACCTCGCTCCGGGGGCGGAGCACTACGCACCGATCTCGTGGGACGATGCTTTTCGCTTGATCGCGGATCGCTTGGGGTCGATGGCCAACCCGAATCGTGCCGCGTTCTACACCAGCGGTCGCGCCAGCAATGAAGCAGCGTTCGTCTACCAACTGCTCGCCCGTCGGCTAGGAACCAATAACTTGCCGGACTGTTCGAACATGTGTCACGAGTCGAGCGGAGCCGCTTTGAACGAGACGGTCGGCGTCGGTAAGGGAACCGTCAGTCTCGACGACATCACCGATCACGCCGAGCTGATCGTCATCGTGGGCCAGAACCCCGGTACCAACCATCCCCGGATGCTCTCCGCCCTCGAAAAGGCGAAGAACCGCGGCGCGCGAATCGTGACGGTGAATCCGTTGCCCGAAGCCGGGCTCGTGCACTTCAAGCATCCCCAGAGCGTTCGCGGACTGGTTCGTGGTGGCACGAAATTGACCGACCGGTACTTGGCCGTGCGGGTGAACGGCGACTTGGCGTTGTTCGCTGGCGTGAGCAAGGCGTTGCTCGAACGCGAGGACGCCGCGCCCACGACGATTCTCAACTACGCGTTCATCGAGACCTACTGTGACGGCTTCGACGAAGCGTCGCGCGCGTGGCGCGATCTCGACTGGTCGGTGATCGAGACGCAGAGCGGGCTGACGCGTCAAGAGATCGAGGACTTCGCGTCGGACGTCGTGGCTGCGAAGAGCGTGGTCGTCACGTGGGCCATGGGTCTCACGCAGCACCGCAACGCGGTCGCCACCATTCGCGAGATCGTGAACTTCCCCCTCCTACGCGGCAACATCGGAAGGCCCGGCGCGGGACCCTCGCCGATTCGCGGCCACAGCAACGTCCAGGGCGACCGCACGATGGGTGTCTGGGAACAGATGCCCGACTCGTTCATCGACAAACTGAGCGGTGAGTTCGGGTTTGACGCGCCCCGCGCGCACGGCCTCGACACCGTCGAGACCATTCGCGCCATGCGTGACGGGCAGATCGACGTCTTCTTCGCGCTCGGCGGGAACTTCGTCGCCGCCACGCCCGACACGTCACTGAGTGAGAAGGTGATGAAGAATTGTGCCCTAACAGTTCACGTCGCCACCAAATTGAACCGCTCGCATGTTTGCCACGGAAACGAAGCGCTTCTGCTGCCGTGTCTCAGTCGCAGTGAACGAGATCGACAAGCGAGCGGCGAACAGTTCGTGACCGTCGAAGACTCCATGAGCATGGTTCACGAGAGTCGCGGCAGCCTCGACCCTGGGTCGCCCGATTTGCGAAGTGAAGTCGCGATCGTGACGGGGTTAGGAAAAGCGCTGTTCGGCGAGGACATCGGGTGGGGCGCCATGGGTGCTGACTACCGACTCATCCGCCAACACATCTCGCGCATCATCGATGGATTTGAGAACTTTGAGGAGCGTCTGCGCGCACCTGGCGGCTTCATGTTGCCGCGCGGACCGCACGACTCACGAACGTTTAACACCGCGACTGGAAAAGCGCGGTTCACGGTGAACGAACTGGACGCGGTCGCAGTCCCGGCCGGACACTTAGTGCTTCAGACGGTGCGCTCCCACGATCAGTTCAACACGACCGTCTACGGGTATGACGATCGATATCGCGGCGTCAAGGGTGGTCGAAAAGTCGTCTTCGTGAACGCTGAGGACCTGAATGAACGGGGCTTGAATGACGGGGATACTGTCGACCTCATCAGCGTGTGGGCCGATGGCGAGCGACACGCGAAGGGCTACCGTGCCGTGGCGTATCCGACGCCCAAAGGTTGCGCCGCCGCGTACTTTCCCGAAGCAAACGTCTTGGTACCGTTGGATTCGACGGCCGTCACCAGTAACACTCCGACCTCGAAGTCAATCATCATTCGAATTCAAGCAGCGGTTTAATGGCAGCGTGCGCCTCTTGCGGAGGATGTTGCGCCCCCTGCGCGATGACTTGTGGTTCGTTGGGGGGAATGTCGCTCGGTGTTATTGATTCTTTCTCCGTCAAAGGCTCTGGCTATTCCGGCATCATCGCCGTCTTGCGCCGTCACTACGCGTCGCGGAGAAAGAAGGACAGGGTCTCACCAGTCGATGGCAACGCGCTGGTCGACCCGAACCACCCGGGTCATCATGAAGCAATTAAATCTGCGTCACACGTCGACGACGACAAGCATGAGGAGACCGTTCAGTGGCTGCAGGGGCTATTAGAACAGATTGAACCGGAAAGTGATCAAAAGAACTGACGTGAGTGGCTTCACATTAGGAATCGAAAGGTCACTTTCCAGTCGGTGATCAATCACAGCGACTCTCTGGCTCTTTGCTCAACCTGCCTCTTCCCCCGAACTCGTAACGCCCTCAGCTTTTCGAACGCGTTCAGTGCCGGCGTACACAACCATCGACGGGTCGCGGAGGAAGCCAACGAGGGTCATACCCGACTCCTCCGCGAGGTCGACGGCGAGCGACGAAGGCGCGGACACCGCGCAAAGAATGGGAATGCCCGCCATCACCGCCTTTTGTACCAGTTCGAATGATGCGCGACCGGAGACAAGCAAGATGGTTCCTCGTAAGGGGAGTCGCCCCTCACGAAGGGACCAACCCACGACCTTGTCCACGGCGTTGTGCCGGCCAACATCCTCGCGCAGTACGAGAAGTTCGCCCGTTTCACCATCGAAGAGCGCCGCCGCGTGAAGACCACCCGTCTTCTCGAAGACCTTCTGGGCCTCGCGAAGTCGTTGGGGCAAGGTCGCCAAAAACGTCGTCGTGACGCGTAAGCGATCATCGCGAACTTCGAAGGCTGAGCGGGTGCGCACCGCGTCGATCGACGCCTTCCCGCAGAGTCCGCACGAACTCGTCGTGAAGAACGCCCGTGCCACGCTCTCGTCGGGGGGTGCCACGCCCTCCGCCAACGCGAGGTCGAGCACGTTGAAGCTGTTGACCCCGTGCTCGTCTTTGCCAGCGCAGTAGCGCATCGTCACGAGCTCTTCCGTGCGCGTGATGACACCCTCGCTCACAAGGAATCCGGCCGCCAGGTCGAAGTCGGCTCCTGGTGTTCTCATTGTGACCGCCAGTGATTGGCCGCCGACACGCAACTCCAGAGGCTCCTCACCGGCGAGACTGTCGCGAACGATTGTCGGAGGTTCTCCTACAGTCATGCGCACGACGGTGCGCTCTGGGGAAATGCGACTCACTTCGACCCTTTTCTACTCACGTGCGCTCGCTTCTACTCCTCCGAAGAGTGCTGTCGGGTAACCCTCCGCCGATCCTAACGAGCCACCACGCCGGAGCGTCGGGCGACTCCGCATCCAGGTGTGACCCCGAACGCACCACATCGGATGACCAAGCAACCCTCGTGTCGGTAGCATCATTGCTATGACGACCTCGGCGGGTGAGTGGCTCGCTTCGTACGCTGCGGAACTGGGCATTGACCCACCGAGTGACGCCGAGTGCGTCGACATTCTCGCCTTGGCTGGAGCGGCCGCGCACGCCTCCGAGCGAACGGCGGCGCCGGTGGCGTGCTGGCTGGCGGCAAAGGCGGGGCTTGGTGCGGCTGAGGCCCGTGAACTGGCGGCGCGCATGGAATTGCCAGAATCCTTCGACGAACTCGGCGCGGAATAGTCAGTCTTAGGGCCGAGTTAGGTCGTGAGACCCAAACGCTCTAGATCGGCTGGAGAATCGACGTCCGAGAACACTTCTTCGGTGGCGACTTTCTGCCACGTTGATTCGTCCAACAGCACCACGTTAGGTTGCGCCGTGAGATGTTTTAGCGAACGAACGCCCTGACTCACCAGCTGGCTCGCGGCGTCGAGATCGTCACGACCCCACTTCGCGCAGAGAGGCTGAGATCGTCCCTGAACCACCGGTACGACCGAGCCCGAGGACGGCCACTCGACGAGAAAGCGGAGGAGTCGCTCTGAGAGGAACGGCAGGTCGCACGCGACGACCAACGCGCTGCCGGTGTGTCCCCTCGATCGAAGCGCGCGACAACCCTCGGCGATGGCGACGAGCGGTCCCTCTCCAATGGGTTCTTCCCTCGTCGACGTCAGTCCGGTTACGCCGGGCCCAACTTCGACGGCGGTCTCGACGACGAGTTGAAGCAACGAAGCCGTGCGATCAGCGAGGGTGGATCCATCGACGGTGAGTTGGGATTTGTCGCGGCCCATACGTCGGCTTGCTCCTCCAGTGAGCAAGATCGCCGCCACGGAGGTTGAAGGCTCGGACACGGCTCAATCGTACAAAGCGTGGCGATCGAGATCAGCGTTCAGATTTGAGGTTGGAGGCTGTAGCCCACGCCGGGCATCGTTTGAATGAGCGTGCCGGATTCGTCGTTCAGTTTCTGGCGAAGTCGATGAACGTACGCGTGCACGTAGGCAGCCTCGTCGCCGTAACCGGTGCCCCAGACGGCTTGCAGAATCATCTGGTACGTGCAGGTTCGCCCGGCGTAGCGCGCGAGGTAGGCGAGGAGGTTGAACTCCTTGGACGTGCAATTGACCTTCTCGCCCTTAAGTCGAACCTCGTGGTGCACCAAGTCGAGCTCGAGGGTGCCGAGTGACAGCTCTGACGCCGTATGTTCGTCGGCTTCACTGGGGCGATTGCGAAGGACCGCGCGGATGCGGGCCTCTAACTCACCCATGCTGAAGGGCTTGGTGACGTAGTCGTCGGCACCGCCGTCGAGGGCGTCGATCTTTCGCTCCTCAGAGCCGGTGGCGGAGAGCACGATGATCGGCACGTCGCTCCACTGGCGAATCCGCTGGCAGACGACGAGTCCGTCCATGTCGGGCAGTCCCATGTCGAGCACCACGACGTCCGGTGACTTCAGTGCCGTCTGCGATATACCGCGTTCACCATTGACGGCGGTGAGGACGTCGTGGCCACCGGCCTTCAGTCCCAAGCGGAGCGCGCGGAGCAGTGAGGGGTCATCGTCAATCACGAGCACGGTGGCCATGGGGCTACGGACCCGGGTCAGCGTGGCGCGGTAGTGAGATGACGAAGCGGGCGCCGCCTGCGGGGACCTCTTCGTACCAGACGTGCTCACCGTGCGCCTCAACGAACGTCTTGACGATCGTGAGACCGAGACCAGCACGGCCGGCCGTGCTGAGTTGGGTGAAGCGGTCGAAGATCGTCTCGCGGTCGCCCTCGGGGACGCCCGGGCCCTGATCAGCCACCGTAAGGACGACTTGTAGGTCGCGCAGTTCGCTCATCACGGTGATCACGCTATGGGGCGGCGCGTGGCGAACGGCGTTGTCGAGGAGGTTCACGAGGGCTTGACCCAACAGCACCTGATCGACGTCGACGTCGGGGAGCGAGTCAGGAACTCGTACCTCGAGTCGTTGATCGTTGAGCGACGCCCCCATGGCACTGAGCGCGTCCTTCACGATCTCGGCCACGGACGTCGTCACTCGGTGCAGCGTGAGGACGCCCGCTTCGATGCGCGTCATGTCGAGCAGGTTGGTGACGAGACGCGTGAGGCGATCCGCTTCGACCTCGATGAGTCCGTGCAGTTCCTTGGTGTCTTCAGCCGATAGTTGTTCCGCGCCACGCGACAGGGTCGACGACGCGACCTTGATGGTGGCGAGGGGAGTACGCAGGTCGTGTGAGACCGCGCCCAAGAGGCCGCGACGGAAGCGGTCGGACTCTTCGAGGAGTTTCGAACGAAGTGCCTGCTCGCGAAGTTGCGCTCGTTCGAGGGCGAGTGCCGCGTCGTTGGCGAACGTGTTGAGCACGGCGCGGTCCGTCTCTTCGGCGGGGGCACCGCGCATGGCGAGTATCCCGACGGCGCGCCCCGACGACGACAACGCGACGGTGCGAAGTTCGCCGCGCACGCCCGGCGTCGTCCCGACGCGGATGGGGACTCCCGAGTGAGGATCGAGGTGACGGAGTTCCTCGTCGCTCAACGGCTCGCCCGCGCTCGCGACCACGACGAGGCGACCCTCTTCGAGCTCTAGCAACGATACGCCCGGCACGTTGAAGACCTTCTGAGCGGTCGAGACGATGGTTCGCAGCAACTCATCGACGGGCTGGTCGCCGACCAGGAGTTCCGAGACCTCTGAGACACGGCGCATCACCTCGCGTCCGCGAACGGTCTCGGTGCGCGCGGAGTCGAGACTGCCGACCATACGCGCGACCAAGAGCATCACCACCACGTAGACGACGAGGGCGGTCCAGTTCTGCGTGGTGCCGACACTCAACGTCTTGTAGGGCGGTACGAACATCCAGTCGTAGATCAGGAACCCGGCGACGACACTGGCCGCGCCCGCGGTGAACCCGCCGAGAACGGCGCCCACGACGACGGGGATGACGAGGACGAGCGCCGCCGTGGAGACACTGACGTGCGAACGAAAGGGAAGGAGTGCGAAGCCGAAGACGACGGCCGACACGACCCCGACGCAAGAACCAACCAGTCGTCTCTGCACGTACTCAGTATCGTCCGAAACGCTTCACGGACGTACGGTGCGACGGAATGAAGAAAAAATGAAGAGCCCTGGAGAGTTATTAAGGGACGCTTAAGAGCCAGATCAGAAGACTGGGTCCATGGCAGATTTCTACTCACTACTAGGCATCCTGGGTTTCGCCGCGGCGATGCTGGGTCTCATCTGGGCACTGGACCGCGTATGACGCTCGCCCAAATCCTCCTACTAATCATCTCCGTGGTGATGTTCTTCTACCTCGGGTACGCGATGTTCAAACCTGAGAAGTTCTAATGGGTTTCTTCCTCACACTCCTCCTGCTCGTGGTGCTCTTGGGCGTCACGTGGCGTTACCTCGGCTCGTACATGGAGGCCGTCTTCGACGGTCGTGTGCACTTCCTCGGCTTCGTTGAGAAGCCGATTTACCGATTGCTCGGCACGTCGCCGTCGCAGGAACAGACCTGGAAGCGCTACGCCGGTGCGTTGATTATCTTCTCCGCCGTCTCTATCACCTTTACGTACGTGATCCTTCGTCTCCAGGGTTCGTTGCCCATGAACCCACAACACCTCCCTAACGTCGGCTCGGCGCTCAGCTTCAACACTGCCGTGTCGTTCCCGACCAACACCAACTGGCAGAACTACGGCGGCGAGGCGACGATGTCGTACTTCTCGCAGATCGGCGCGCTCACGGTGCAGCAGTTTGTCTCACCCGCGGTCGGTATCGCTGTCGCGATCGCCATGGTCCGTGGCTTCTCTCGTCGCAAGTCAGCGACCATCGGTAACTTCTGGGTCGACATCACGCGCTGCATGTTCTACATCCTGTTGCCTGTCGCCTTCGCCTTCGGCATCATCTTCGTCGGCCAAGGCGCCGTCGAGACGCTTGCCGGCACCGCGTCATTCCACGACGTCTTGAACGGCGTCTCACAGACCATCGCCCGAGGCCCTATCGCGTTCATGGAAGCCATCAAGCAACTCGGCACGAACGGTGGCGGTTTCAACAACGCGAACTCCGCGACGACGTTCGAGAACCCGACGGGTCTCACGAACTTCCTCTCGATCTACTTGGTTCTCGCGATTCCCTTCGCCCTCACCTACACCTTCGGCAAGATGGTGGGCAGTATCCGTCACGGCAGGGCGCTACTCGCCGCGATGGTAATCCTCTTCGGTGTGTGGGTGGGCTTCACCTCTTACGCCGAGCACCAGAACAACCCCGTCGTCGCGGCCGCGGGCATCCACTCGACGGTAGGTAATACCGAAGGAAAGGAAGTCCGCTTCGGCGACACGTCGTCGGCACTCTTTGGCGTCTCGTCGACCATGACCTCCACCGGGTCGGCGGACGGTTCCTACGACTCGTTCACGCCCGTCGGTGGCCTCGGACTCCTCACCGGCATGATGCTGGGAGAGGTCACCCCAGGCGGCACGGGCAGTGGCCTCTACACCATGCTGCTCTACGCCCTGATTGCGGTCTTCATCGGGGGACTGATGATCGGGCGAACACCGGAGTACCTCGGTAAAAAGATCCAAGCGAGAGAAGTCAAACTCGCGGGACTCGGCGCGCTCGTGATGCCGATTGTGGTCTTGGTCGTCACGGCTGTTGCGGTGTCGCTCGCGGTCGGTCGTGCTGGTCCACTCAACTCGGGCCCCCACGGTTTCACCGAGATCCTCTACGGTCTGACCTCGCAGGGGAACAACAACGGTTCGGCCTTCGGCGGCCTTACTGGCAACAGCCCCTTCTACAACGTCGTGGGTGCGATTGCGATGCTGCTCGGCCGCTTCGCCATCATCATCCCGGCGCTGGCTCTCGGCGGCGCACTCGCCGAGAAGGACGTGGTGCCCGAGTCGTTGGGCACGTTCCGCACCGACAATCCGATGTTCGTGGGTCTCACCATTGGCGTGATCTTGATCATCGGTGGACTGACCTTCTTCCCCGCGATATCTCTCGGCCCCGTCGTCGAGCAACTTAGCCACCTGAGGTTCTTCTAATGACTACCGTTCTCCATCAACCAGCAACGGGACCGAGCGCGCACGGCGTCGCCGAGTCGCGAGGCCTCTTCGACGGCCCCATCCTGCGTCAGGCGCTGAAGGACTCCGTCCTTAAGTTGGATCCGCGAGTCCAAGTGAAGAATCCTGTGATGTTCGTCGTCCTCGTCGGAACGATCATCAGCTTCATCGAAGCGATCGCGCACCCGAGCACCTTCACCTGGTCGATCACCGTGTGGCTACTCCTCACGGTTATCTTTGCCAACTTCGCCGAAGCTATGGCCGAGGGCCGCGGTAAGGCGCAGGCCGACACGTTGAGAAGGATGCGCTCCGAGACCGAGGCGCGTCGACTTCGCGCGGACGGAAACGAGGAGTTGGTGCCGGCGGCTGAACTCTCGAAGGGCGACCTCGTGGTCTGCGAGGGCGGCGACGTCATCCCCTCAGACGGCGAGATCGTCGAAGGTATCGCCTCGGTTGACGAGTCGGCCATCACGGGTGAGTCAGCGCCGGTCATTCGAGAGTCGGGTGGCGACCGTTCGGCCGTCACCGGTGGCACCAAGGTGCTCTCGGACCGCATCGTCGTTCGCATCACTGCCGAACGTGGTCACACGTTCATCGACCGAATGATCACGCTGGTGGAAGGTGCCAACCGTCACAAGACGCCGAACGAGATCGCACTCACGATCCTCCTCGCGGTGCTCACCATCGTCTTCATCCCGGTCGTCGTCACCCTCGTGCCGTTCGCGAACTTCGCGGGTGCGTCGGTGTCGATCGTCGTCTTGGTGGCACTCCTGGTCTGTCTCATTCCCACGACCATCGGCGCGTTGCTCTCGGCTATTGGTATCGCCGGTATGGACCGACTCGTGCAGCGCAACGTGCTCGCCATGAGCGGTCGAGCCGTGGAGGCCGCAGGCGACGTCCAGACGCTGTTGCTCGACAAGACGGGAACGATCACGCTCGGTAACCGGATGGCCGCCAACTTCTTTCCCGTGGGGGGACACACCGAGCAGGAAGTCGCCGACGTCGCGCAACTGGCGTCACTCGCCGACGAGACGCCCGAAGGCCGTTCCATCGTCGTCCTCGCGAAGCAACTCTTCGACATACGAGAGCGCCAACTCGAAGGCGACCACGCCTTCATCCCCTTCACCGCAACGACGCGCATGTCGGGACTGGACGTCGGCACGCGCAAAATCCGTAAAGGCGCGGGTGACTCCGTCAAGCGCTGGGCGAGCGACCTCGGTGGCACCACGCCGAGCGACCTCGACGCCATCGTCGAACGCGTGGCGCGTGCCGGATCGACGCCGCTGGTCGTCGCCGACGGCGCCGACATCGTCGGCGTCATCGAGCTCAAGGACGTCGTCAAGCAGGGCATTCGTGAAAAGTTCGACGAGATGCGTCGCATGGGTATTCGCACCGTCATGATCACGGGCGACAACCCGTTAACGGCCGCCGCCATTGCCCAAGAGGCGGGCGTTGATGACTTCCTCGCCGAGGCCACGCCCGAGGCGAAGATGGCGTTGATCAAGCAAGAGCAAGAAGGCGGCAAATTGGTCGCGATGACGGGCGACGGCACCAACGACGCGCCGGCCCTCGCTCAAGCTGACGTCGGCGTCGCGATGAACACCGGGACCACGGCCGCGAAAGAAGCGGGCAACATGGTCGACCTCGACTCGAACCCGACGAAGCTGATCGACATCGTCGAGATCGGAAAGCAGCTCCTCATCACCCGAGGGTCACTCACCACGTTCTCCATTGCGAACGACGTGGCGAAGTACTTCGCGATCATTCCCGCGCTGTTCGTGGCGACGTACCCTCAGCTCAACTCACTCAACATCATGCGCCTGCACAGTCCCCAAAGTGCCGTGTTGTCCGCGGTGATCTTCAACGCCCTCGTCATCATCGCGTTGATTCCCTTGGCCCTTCGGGGTGTGAAGTTCCGAGCCTCGGGTTCGGCCGCGATCCTGCGACGGAACGTCTGGATCTACGGCGTGGGCGGCATTCTCGTCCCGTTCGCGTTCATCAAACTCATCGACCTCATACTCGTCGCGCTGCACGCCTACTAAAGAGAGATTGCTCATGCTCATTCACCTCCGTCGTTCACTGGTCATGGCAGTCATCTGCATGATTTTCTTCGGCTTCGTCTACGCCTTCGCTGGCACTGGCGTCGCCCAGGTGTTGTTCAAGAATCAGGCCAACGGTTCGCTGACGGCTAATGGTTCGACCTTGATAGGTCAGAACTGGTCAAGTCCGAAGTGGTTTCACGGTCGCCCCGACGACACCGGCGCTTACGCCGACACCAACCCCAAGAATCCGAGTCCGGTAGGACACGGAGGCGACAACCCCCTTGTCGCCAACGGCGCGGCCGGTGGCTCCGGGGCGACCAACTTCGGGCCACGCTCACAGAAGTTCTTGGACGACACCAAGGCACTCGTCAAGTACTGGCACAAGCTCGGCGTCAATCCGACGCCGGACCTCGTGACCACCTCGGGCAGTGGCTACGACCCGGACATCTCTCCGCAGGACGCCATCGTGCAGATTCCGATGGTGTCCAAGGCGACTGGAGTCTCTGCTTCGAGGCTTCGCGCGCTGATCACCAGTCAGACCCACGGGGCGCAGTTCGGCTTCCTCGGCAGTAGCTACATCGACGTCCTGCAGTTGAACGAAGCGCTCGCTCGACTTGGTTAGACCAACCCGGTCGTGACAGTCGATCGAAGAAAGGGGGACGCAGTCATGATCGAGATGTTCGCCACGTATCGTCAGCACCTCGCCTTTATCCTGGCCCTTCTCGTACCCGCCGCCGCTGCCGCGCTCGTACCCTTTCGAGGGAACTTCACGACCACGGCAGCCGCGCTGGTGCTCGTCGCGTGCGTGGTGGCGATCGCGGTGCTCGGCAGTCGCGTCAGTGGTTTCGTCGCGAGTGTCTCGGCGGCCCTGTGGTTCGACTTCTTCTTGACGAGGCCTTACTACCAGTTCGCGATCAGCCATCGCCCCGACCTCGAGACGACGATCGCTATCTTCGTCGTCGGCATCATCGTCACCGAGTTGGCCGCGAGGAGCCGCCACCACTCGCTCGTCTCCAACGAAGAGACCACGTACGTCTCAATGATCCGTGACCTCACGGACCTGGCCGCGCGATCGTCGAGAAGTGTCGAGGTCATCGAGAGTGTCGAGCGCTCGCTGGTGCCCCTCCTCGACCTACGGGCCTGTCGATTCGACGCCACCCTCACCAATCCTCCGCTCGCGCGGATCGTCTCGAGCGGCGCCGTTATCCACGTGGGTCTCGAGTGGCCGGTGAGCGACATAGGTATACCGGGGCCGGCCGCAGAGATCGTCGCCGAATGGCGTGGTCGGGCGCTTGGTCGATTCATCCTGACGCCCTCATCGGGCCAGCCTGTCTCGCTCGAGCGCCGAGTGGTCGCGGTGTTGTTGGTCAACGTGGTCGGTGCTTCGCTCGCGACCGAAACGCGGGTCGCGTAGATGAGCGCGAGCCAGGGCAATCGCTCGAAAACACGACGTCGCACTTCGCTGCGGGCGAGCGCGCGCGCCACGGACGAGTATTAACGCATGGCTCGAGGAATCCTCCGCGTGTACCTGGGTTCGGCGCCGGGCGTCGGTAAGACCTACCGGATGCTCGACGAGGGTTGGCGTCGTCGCGAACGCGGGACCGACGTCGTCATCGGCTACGTGGAGAAGCACCACCGTCCCTCGACGGACGCGCAAGTACGTGATCTCGAGATCGTGCCACGGACGACGCGCGAGTACCGCGGAGCTCAACTCGAAGAGATGGATATCGGAGCGATCCTCGCGCGAAAGCCAGAAGTGGCGCTGGTCGACGAACTCGCGCACACCAACGTCCCCGATGGCTTGAACGAAAAACGTTGGCAAGACGTCGAAGCGCTTCTCGACGCGGGCATCGACGTCATCACGACCGTCAACATCCAGCACCTCGAATCCGTGAATGACGTCGTGCAAAAGATCACGGGTATCACGCAACAAGAGACCGTGCCCGACGCGGTCGTGCGTCGGGCCGAGCAGATCGAGTTGGTCGACGTGACACCCGAGGCACTACGTCGAAGAATGGCGCACGGCAACATCTATACCGCGGACAAGATCGACGCGTCGCTCTCGAACTACTTCCGGGTCGGAAATCTCAGTGCACTTCGAGAGCTCGCGTTGCTCTGGCTGGCCGATCGGGTGGAAGACGCTCTCCAGCGATACCAAGACGATCACGACATCAACGAAACCTGGGAGACCCGCGAGCGTCTCATCGTGGGCGTCGCGGGTACGCCGGTCGACGAGATCCTCTTACGTCGGGCCGCGAGGATCGCGTCGCGCACTGGCGCCGAGATCCTCGCCCTGCACGTCGTGAGTGCCGACGGCGCGCGTCGCACGGAGTCTGAGATGGCGCTCACCCGAGAGTTGGTCGAAGAATTCGAGGGCAAGTACCAAGAGGTCGTCGACGGCGACGTCTCGACGGCCCTCGTCGCCTTCGCCCGCTCGGAGCGCGGCACCCAGATCCTCCTTGGAGCGAGCAGGTCGCGCTCGACCCTACGACCGCTCGGCGGGGTGGTGGAGAAGGTCCTTCGCCACACGCCCGACCTCGACGTGCACGTCATCGCGGTGGGCGACGAGCGCACGCCGACCGTTCGACAGCGACGACGCGCCCGACAGTTTTCGTGGCGACGAAAGATCGTCGCACTCGTGCTCGGCGCGGTGACTCTGCCGGTGCTGACTGCGATCCTCACCGACGTGCGCTCGAGCCTGTCGCCTTCAACGGAGTTTCTCGCTTACCTCGTCGTGGTGTTGGCACTGACCTCGTGGGGCGGAGCGGTGGTGGGTCTTGCCGCCGCGGTCGCTGCCTTTGGTCTAGAGAACTACTACTTCGTGAAGCCTCTGCACACCCTTGTGGTCTCGCGACCCAACGAGCTCGTGTCGCTCCTGGCCTTTCTCGGCTTCGCCGTCGGCGCGAGCATCATCGTGAGCCGATTTGCCAGGCGCTCTCATGAGGCCGATCGCGCCCGCGCCGAAGCCGAGGTGTTGGTAAAGATGGTGGCCACGGTTGGCACCTCGAACGAAGATCTGCTGCCCCTACTCGACTCGATACGCGCGGTGTTCGGCGCGTCGAGCGCAGCGATCTTGGTGCCGGGGACTGATGGGTGGGAGCCCCTCGTGGTGAGTGGCGACGAGTTCAACGTTTCGTCAGCGGCGACGCACTTCGGCGTTGACGATGAGCACTCCCTGGTCCTCGACGGCGTGTCACTCGACGGTGAGGATCGCCAACTCGTCGGTGCGTTCGCGGGAAGAATCGCCGCGGGCTTTCGCACGGTGAACACGGTCGAAGGCGAGACGCAACGACGAGTGCTCGCCGACGCACACACCCGACGGTCGGGACTGTTGCGCGCGATCTCGTACGATCTGCGCGAACCGCTCTCGATGATCCAGTACAAAGTGACGTCGATCCTCGACGGGGTCGTGACGGCTCCTGCACGAGTGCAACGCGAGCGACTGTTGGAGATCGAGATGGAAGTGCAACGCCTTCACCGGTTGGCGGCCAATCTCGTCGACGCCGGCCGTCTCGAAGCCGGGAGCATCACGCCGAAGATGGAACGGGTCTCGATCGACGTACTCGTCGACCACGCGCTGGTGACGATCGACAAGAGCGCTCGACCCTTCGACATCGACGTCGCCCGCAACCTTCCTCCCTTCACGTCGGACGCTGCCTTGTGCGAACGAGCGATCACTATCGTCGTCGAGAACGCCTGTCGGTTCAGTCCGAAGGACCGTCCCGTGAGGATCACGGCGGGCATGACCGGTGACGCCATCGAACTACTGGTCATCGATCGAGGTCCGGGTGTCGCCGTGGCCGAACGAACGGCGATCCTCGACGACCGCCAGCGCTTCACGACGGACAAGAAGGGCGTCAACCTCGGACTCAGCGTGGCGTCCGGTTTCCTCCAGGAACTCGGAGGTCGCCTCCGCTTTGAGGACACGCCGGGTGGCGGCCTCACGGTCGTGCTGGAGTTTCCACTTCGAGCACCCGACGGCGCGAGTTAGTTGAATCCGTACACGACAGCATGTTCGTCGAAAGGGGCGCTGAGCAAGGATTTCCGGTGCGCGGCGATGCTGGCTGGAACGTGGACCAATTCCCTTGACGAAGCGTGCACTAGGGTCCTCACCATTCCCAGGAACCTTCAGCTTTCGCGTTTGGGCGAGGAGGCCGAATGACGACGATATTGGTCGTTGACGACGACCATTCCCTGAGTCGAGCACTGTCGAAGGGTCTCGGCGCTCACGGCTACGGCGTCGTGACGGCGCTGACGGCCCACGAGGCCATCTCACTCGCCGCGAAGACCTACCCGCACCTGTTGATGGTGGACCTCGGGCTACCCCAGTTCTCGGGTGTCGAAGTCATCACCGCTGTACGCGGGTGGAGCAGCGCGCCAATTATCGTGACGTCGACGCGACTCCAAGAGGACCAGAAGGTGTCAGCCCTCGAGGCCGGGGCCGACGACTATCTCATGAAGCCCTTTGGCATCAACGAGTTGCTCGCGCGAATTCGAGCGGCCCTGCGCAGACGTGCCGCGTTGGGCGAGGAGGCTGTCGTCGACACCGGTGACCTGTCCATTGATCTCGGATCACGTCACGTGCGCCGCCGCGGTGAGACGATTCATCTCTCACCAAAGGAGTGGGCGATCCTTGCCGAGTTGACCCGTCTGCGCGGCGACGTCGTGGGCGAGCAAGAGCTTCTCGAACAACTCTGGGGGCCCGGCTACCAAGACGAGTCGGCGTACCTGAAGACCGTCGTCGAATGTCTTCGTGAGAAGTTAGAGGACGACCCTGGCGCACCGAGTCGGCTCGTGTTCGAGCCGGGCGTCGGGTACCGCTTCGACGTCGACTGACGCAAGATCTGGTGCTTCGTCTCGTCGTCACGGGCTTTGCGCGGGGAGTAGAAAACGGTGCTCGAGCCTGAAAGACTACGAGCATGGACGGCGAGCAGGACTCGAACGAGACGGAACTGATCGTCACGGACTCTCGATCCACCAAAGTTGGTGAATTCGACGTTCGACGTGCGCTACCGACGCGAGGGCGGCGCACGGTCGGACCGTGGTGCTTCGTCGATCACATGGGACCGGCCACGTTCAGTCCGTCGCGGAGCTTCGATATCGCGCCGCACCCGCACCTCGGACTCCAGACCGTGACCTGGCTCTTCGAGGGAGAGATACTGCATCGTGACAGTCTCGGATCCGAGCAGTTGATTCGGCCGGGGCAGATGAACCTCATGACCTCGGGCGAAGGGATCGCGCACTCTGAGGAGAATCCCGGCGTGACGTCGGGAGAGTTGCACGGCGTGCAGTTGTGGGCCGCCCTGCCGTCGTCGACGCGCCACGGCCCGTCGGCGTTCGAACATCACGGCGCGTTACCGACGTTCGAGATGCCGCATGGCCAGGCCACGGTTCTCGTCGGTACCGTCGGGGCCGCCGCGTCGAGCGCCCGCCACGACAGTGAATCGGTGGGCGTCGAACTACGCCTTCGACCAGGTGAGCACGTCGTACCGCTCGAGAAGACCTTCGAGTACGCGATGGTGGTGACGAGTGGTGCCGTCGAACTCGACGGCACGTGGGTCACGCCCGGACATCTCGCGTACCTCGGACTCGGTCGCGACGAGATTGGCTTAAAGACAGGCGAGGGCTCCGTCGCGATGCTCCTCGGCGGCGTCCCGTTCGACGAGACGATCATGATGTGGTGGAACTTCGTCGCACGGACTCAAGAAGAGATCACGGCAGCGTACGAGAGTTGGTCGAAGGGTGACGATCGGTTCGGACGTGTCGCGTCAGACCTGGCCCGAATCGAAGTCGGTCCGCCGCCCTGGTTTCGCTCGCGAACCTGACGATTCGACCGTGACCGAGTAAAGGACAGTCGTTAGAAGAGATCTTTGAGATCTGAAGAAGCGGGTGACGACCTCTAACCTGCAGTGGTGCACGACGTGGTCCAGACGCTCAGCGCGACGTGGTCGCCGTTCGTGCTGGTGGCGGGCTTGTTGCTCATTGGTCACGTGGCGTCGGGCGAGGGACTCTTTCGACTGATTGGCGCCGCGTGCGCTCGCGTGCCCGGAGGAGGCGTGCCGCTTTTCCTCGTAACGATGGTCGCCGTCGCTCTTGTCACCGCGGTGTTGAATCTCGACACGTCCGTCGTGTTCATGACCCCCGTCGCCCTGTTCGCGGCGCGAGCAAAGGGGACCGACGAAAAAGCCTTTCTCTACGGAACGATCTTCATGTCGAACTCCGCGTCGCTGCTGCTCCTCGGATCGAATCTCACTAATCTCCTCGTCTTCTCTCGAAGTCCGACGTTGGGGTCGGCTTTCGCGCGACACATGGCGATGCCTTGGGTGGCTGCGGTCGTCGTGACCATCGCCGTGGTGCTGGTATGGCGATGGCGCCCTCTTCGCCACGAAGCCGTGGGCGGAGAGGCATCTTGAGGAAGCGAGTATCAGTTCTTCTTGCTGATATTCCAGACCACGGGCACCGGTCCGGCCAGCCAGCCTTCCAGCCGGTCCTTGCGGTAGGCGCCGAAGGCCTTGTACTGACCGACCGGCGCGTAATAGGCCTGATCGATCACGCGGTCGGA
>Ga0208589_1000123_pt1 | contig 36210 bp, 53 predicted proteins | sample NGESurshal092012_2_FD_184486 | JGI IMG/M metagenome (GOLD analysis project Ga0208589, IMG submission 184486) | Arctic peat soil microbial communities from Barrow, Alaska - NGEE Surface sample F53-2 shallow-092012 (SPAdes) | ecosystem: Environmental > Terrestrial > Soil > Wetlands > Peat ...
CCGCCGCGCCGCAGGCCGCTCCGGCCGAGCGCCGGCCACGCGCCGCCCGCCCACTCGCCGAGCCGCTGCCCGAGCAGGCTGGCGAGCCCATGCCCGAGCGCGCACCGATCCGTGGCCCGGAGATCGACGATGAGGACGACGATGTCGAGGAGGCCCTGCGCGATGACCACGACTGAACCACCAACCCGCCACCCCACCGGCTTCGCGCCGCTCGACGCCCTCTTGCGCGGCGGCCTGCCGCGCGGCGGCGTCGCGATGCTCGTCGGCGGCGTCGGCGTCGGCAAGAGCACGCTGTTCGCGCAGTGCGCCGCCGGCGCGCTCTACGTCGGCTGCGACGAGGTCTCCTCGACGGTCGCAACGCGCGTCGCCCTGGTCGGCGGTCGGTTCGATGCCGCGCGCTTCCGGAGCGCGGCGACGCTGACCGAGGCCCTGCGCGCGGTCGCCTCGACCGACCTGCCGTGCGTCCTGGTCGACGGCGCGCAGGAGCTCGGTCGGACCGTCTTCACCGTCGTGCACGCGCTGCGCGAGGCGGCCCGCGTCGCGAACGTCGCCGTGCTCGTCGCGTTCGAACGCGCCGCGCCCGTGCCCGAGGCCGAGCACGCGGCCGACGTCGCGCTGCGCCTGACGCGCGATCCGCCGCCGAGCCACGACCATCGCCTCGCGCTCACGAAGTACCGCGCCGCGCCGAGTGCCGTCATCGCGCTGCGCCTGACGCGCGCCGGGTTCGTCGCCGCGGGTGCGGCGTGAAGCCGGATCCGCGCGCCGTCCTGCGCAACGGCATCGCCGCGTCCATCATCCTGGCCCTCGGCCACGCGCTCGAGACCGACGTGCCGGCGCTCCACCTCGTCGCGTGCTCTGCGGACCTGCTCAACGCGCTGCTCGAGCTCGACGATCCGCCGGAACTCAGCGACGCAATCGAGTCACTCAGCATATACCTCATTCGCGCCTACGACCTCGAGGGCCCAGCGCGCTGGACCGCGGTCCAGGGCGTCGCCGAGAGCCTCTGGCCGCACCTGCGGCCGTACCTGGGGATGCTCCTTCCGCCGCGCACGCTCGTCGCGTTCGAACGCACGCTCGCGTGCCGCTCGCCGGAGGCCTTCACGGCCGCGTCGCTCGAACTGGCCGGGACGATCCCGGGGTTTGCGACACCCGCGGAGCCCACGGAGCCCGCGCCGCCGCCGCCGCCGCGTGGTCCCGGACGAGCCCGGTCGCTCTACGTCGCGCGCGCGCCGCGGCGACGGCGCTAGCGCACGATCGATCCGCGACGTACAGTCGCCGCTTCGGGCGTGAACCGGTTTCGACGGGGTAACCAACAGCGAGAGTGCGCGGCATGGGCACCAGTCACCGTCCAACGGCTGGTCGTGTACCTGCGAACGACAACGCAACCGTCACTCAGCAACTCGCTGCGTGACCTTCTCATCGGCCGTAAGCCTCGGTCGGTCGAATGGGGAGCCATTAAACGAGGCTGGCGGCGCGCGATCTCCCGGTAGCGCGTAGCGAAGATCAGGACGGGATGCGGTTCCGCGAGGGGCGCTCGCGGCGGTAGCGGAACCCAAGACACACCGCGAGACAGGCCGCGTAGGATCTCTCGTTCGAGGCATTCCGGACTGGAGTTCGACTCTCCACACGTCCATTGCGTTCGCTGCGCAAGCGGCGCCCCGCTTCCACTCCGGAACCGGGGCGCCGCGCCTCCTCAGCGCTGCGGCCCGAGCACCTTGCGCGCGATCCGCTCGAGCGCGATCAGGCCCTCGACGCCGACGCGCCGCTGGTCCGCGGGGCGCAGGAAGAAGCGCGCGTGGCGCCGGTCGTGGTCGAGCAGGTAGCGCTCGACGCGCCGGCCGGTCGTGCGCTGGAAGGACCAGCCGTCGACGACGTTCCAGACGACGTTGTACTCGTGGACCGCGTGGGGCATGCGCTCGGCATGGTACGCCTTCGTGCGCAAGTCGAAAAGCAACGAAAAGAGATGCGCTCGCACAGGTCCGGTGTTAAACTCGTGGTTGAGAGCGGTTACCCATGGACACTGGAATCAGGACAATCCCCCGTATCGTCGTGCTCGACCGTGAGCTGCGCTGCCAGACCGGCGAGGGCCTGCGCGCCTGGGGCGAGGCCCACGGCGCGTCGTACGACGCGCTCGTCGCCGTGCTCGAGGGACGCCGTCCCGACCCGGGCGGCCTGCTCGCCGCGCTCGCGACGACGCTCGGCGTCTCGGCCGCGTCGCTCGGCGAGCCGGTGCGCACCTCGGTGCCGCCGCGCGAGGCCACGGGCTGAGCACGGCCGGCTGGCGGTCCCGCCGATTGGTGTGATAGCGTCGCCGCATGGCCCTCCGCACGCAGCTCGACCCGAACGTTCTGATCGGTGACACGATCGCCGACCGCCCGAACCCAGCCGCCCAGAAACAGGGTCTGCTGTTCTATGAGGTCAACTCCGGCGACTCCTGGATCCTCGTCATCGACCCCGCCACGGGCGTGCGGTCCTGGGAGGAGTTCGGCGGCCACGGCGGTCGCGTGCGCTTCACGGCGACGATGCTCCAGCAGCTCTTCGTCGGCAACCCGGGCTCCGGCGCCAACCAACACGCCGAGCCCATCGTCCACGTCTCGCGCCAGGACGTGGTCGGCATGACGGCGCTCAACGTCGGACGTCTCGATTTCAGGGATAGCGGTCAGGGCGGCTACGTCTATACCGGCATCGGTCAGGTCGGAGGTCCCGACGTGGTGCCGGGCGCGATGGTCTTCCGCGGTGCACCGCTCGCAGACAACCTGTACGGCAACGACATCGACATCGGATGGGCGCCGCAGCTCAACGCTGCGGGAACCAACACGCTCTCCGTGCTCAGCGCCCAGGAGGGCGACAATACAGCCCAGTACGGGGTCGCGCAGTCGCAGGACAACGGCGCGACCTTCGTCGTGCTGCCGCCTGTCGTGCCCCCGGCATCGACCACGCTCGACCGCCCCTGGCTCGCGATGGCTTTCGCGAACACGTTGCTCTCGTACTCGGTGGCAGACTCGGGGGTCTGGGTCTTCCGGTCAGACGTCTTCGGCGCACCGCAGGTGCCGATCTCGCAGGTGTTGCCCGCCAGCGACTACCGGATCCCCGAAGAAGAGAACGAGACGGCAGCGCCGGGGAACCTGGTCATCGACCACAACAACTTCGCGGGCGTCGTCCCTGGCCCTGCCGGACAGCCGGGCTTCCGAGCCGCGTTCACCTTCACGGCGCCCGCCACGCCGCTGAGCGACCCGACGCTGTCGAACCAGATTTTCGTCTTCGTCTCGATCGACGGTGGCTTCACGTGGCAGGAGAAGGCCGTCTTCGCGAGCCCTCCGCCGACGCTCAACCTCACGGCGTTTGCAATGCTCTCCTTCGCCCCGAACGGCGACCTCTGGGTCGTCTGGAACGACAACACGAACGTCTTCGTCCAGCGCTCGATTGACCTGGGCACGACATGGTCGCCACCGGCCCTGATCTCGACCACCACGACGTTCGCGCGCATCTCCCAGATCGTCGCGACCGACCAGGGCATCGCCGCCGCGTTCTACGGCACCCAGGACCCGACCGACGCCGAGCGTTGGCAGATGTTCTACACGCAGAACCTGTCGGGCGATCCAGCCGGACCGTGGTCCTCGCCGGTCTCGGTCGCGGGCGTCGTGCACACCGGCACGGTCTGCGGCTATGGCTCGATCTGCCCGTCGCTCGCTGACCGCATCCTGCTTGAGGCATTCGGCCTCGACATCGACAGCCTCGGCTACGCTCACATCGCGTACACCGCCGACGGCTTCGATCAGACCGACCCGCTCCAGACCGCGCGATCGACGTTCTACGCCGTCCAGACCACGGGGCCTACGCTCGGACATACCAACTGAAGCACCGTCCTGTGGTAACCTCGCCGGCATGATCCTCGTCGGCTCGGCAGCACCTGACTTCACCCTGTCCTCACAGCGCGGCACGTCGTTCCACCTCGCCGACTGGCGCGGCCGATCGAACGTCCTGCTGCTCTTCCTGCCGGCGGCCTTCACGCCGATCTGCACGACCGAGCTGCCGGCCCTCGCGACCTACCGCGACCGCTTCTGGACCGAGGCCCAGACGGCCGTCATCGCGATCACGACCGACAACGCGCCGTCGAACCTGGCGTGGGCCCGCAGCTGCGGCGGCGACGCCGTGACCGTGCTCTCGGACTGGAACCCCCACGGCGCCGTCGCGAGCGCCTACGGGGTCCTGGCGCCCGACGGCGTCGCCGAGCGCTCGACCGTCATCGTCGACAAGAACGGGATCGTCCGCTACTCCGTGCTCGCCGGGCGCTACGGCAAGCGCTCGATCCCGGGGCTGCTCACGATCGCGAGCGCGGTCAACGGCAACAACGCCGTGATGCCCGCGACCCAAGGCCTGCTGCCCACGCTCGACCTGCCCGTCGTCTACACGGCCTCGGGGTGCGTCCACTGCGCCAACGTCAAGAAGTTCCTGGCCGACTCGGGTCTCTCGCAGCGCATCGTCGTGCGCGACGTCGACCAGGATCCGGCCGGCATGCAAGACATGCTCGACCGCACCCAGCAGAACGAGGTCCCCGCGATGGCCACGTCGCAGGGGCTGCTGCTCGGCGACGCGCCGATCATCGGGGCCCTGGCGCAGGCCTACGGCGTGCCGGCGCCCGCCGCGGCGTGACCCCGCCGGACCTCACGTGGGTCGCGCGAGGATTCGACGGCCTCTCGCCTCGCAAGATCAACACGGGGCAGTGCCTCGACTGGGCGCTCGTCGTTCAGGGCGCCTACCCCGAAGCGAGGCTGCTGCAGTTCCCGATGTTCGGCGGCCACGCGGTCGTGCGGCTGCGCGGTCGCTACTACGACGCCGAGTCGCCGCGCGGCGTCGTCGACGTACGCCGCCTCCGGTTCTTCCGGGAGCTGCTCGACGAGGAGCCCGACCCCGAGCCGCTGCTCGAGCCGATCGATGCCATGGCGCTGACACACTACTGGGACCGCGACGCCGCGAGCTGCGCGGCGTGGCGCGCCGCGGGGCGTGCCGCGGTGGCACCGCGGGCGCACCGCCGCTAGTACCGCCGGGCGTGCCGCCCGACGGACCAGGCGTCGCGAGCCGACGCGTTGATTCGCGCTTGACGATGAGGTACCTCCGCAGTACCTCTGTCGTCGTGCCACGCAAGCCCGCCGACGACGCCGCCTCCGTCCTCTTGCCCGCGACGCTCGTGCCGCGCGAGCTGCTCGCGGCGATCGACGCGCGCGTGAAGAAAGACCGCGCGCATCGCATGCTGACGAGCCGTGCGATGGTCGTGCGGGAACTGCTGGCGCGGGCTCTGGGCAAGCCGCCGCCGGACGCTCCGTGGCTGGCGAAGCACGCGTCGAAGATGACGGTCCACCACGCGCGTCGCACGCGAAAGAAGAAGCCTTGACACACCAGGCCTGGCGACGGCTCACCGCGTGGACCCTGTGCGTCGCGTTCGGCGTCGTCGGGGTCGCCGCGCTCGGCCTCGCGGCGCTCGTGGGCTACGCGCTCGTGTACTTCGCCCAGCAGCCCGACCCGCCGCCGGTCTGCGTCGAGCTACGCCCGCTATGAGCCTGCGCGACCAGCCCTACCTCGGACACCTCGCGGCCATGAACTGGACGCTGATGCAGAACCTGCTGGGCACGCCCGCCGTGCTCCTGTTCTTCGCGACGTCGTGCCCGGCGTACGCCGGCCTGCTCGCGCACGTCTTCAGGCCCAACCCGCGCGTCTCGACATGCGAGCACGGCACGCTCCTCGCGCTCTCGCCCGCGAGCGCCCGGCAACTGCTCGACCGCCTGCGCTGTCCGACGACCAGCGAGTTCGTGATGCTCGCGAGCTGCACGCCGAACGCGATCCCGCTCGTGGCCTTCTTCGACGAGAAGGCGCACTGCTTCACGATGGCCGGCGACGGGATGCTGATCGACACGGAGGATCGGTTCTCGCCCGCGCAGCTGAACGCGCACCTGGCGGAGTGCGCCCACGGCGCCGCGCGGGCCCTGCTGCTGGCCTCCACATACACCCACGACCTGCACCACATGGTCGACCTCGCGCTCGGCGTCCAGGACGAGGAGCTGCGCGACGACGGCCGCGCGCCCGCCGACCTCGCCGTGGTCTTCGTCGCGCACGACGCCCCGTCGTTCGCAGACCTCGACGCTACCAAGCACCTGGCGCTCGGGACCTTCGCGCACGTCTCGGCGAACGAGACGGGCCTGCCGGCCACGATCTTCGTGGCCGAGCGCGACCTCGTGCGGGCGCACGTCGCCGCGATCCCGCCGATGCCCGGCCTGCCGCCGGACCGCCTGCCGAGCGGCCTGGGCGAGGGTTCGGTGCCGTTCTACTGCCTCTTTCGCGAGGGCCTCGTGGTCAACGAGTGGTGCCTCTGGTCGCGCCGCTCCCACCTGCGCCTCGTCGTCTCGAACCCCACGCCTAGCACGGAGTGACCATGACCAACGGAACGAAAGTCCGCCGCGTTCCGACGCGCATCGCCGCGCTCGACCGCCTGCTCGGCGGCGGCCTGGCCGCCGGCCACGTGACGCTGCTCGAGGGCGCCCCGGCGACGGGCAAGACGACACTGATCAGGACGATCGCGAAGCGCGTCGCCCGGCGAAAGCGGCTGCACGTTGTGGACAAACGTCGGGGTCTCACCGGACCGACCCTCGCGACTCCGTTCTCAGTTGCGTGTCAGCTCCTGACGCTCGCGCCGCGACCGGAGCTCGTGCTGATCGACGTCGACGGTATTGGCTCGCGTGTGGCCAGGCAGGAACTCGTCGACCTGGCACGCGCGAGCGGCTGCGCCGTGCTCATCATCGACTATCCCGGCGACCTCCACGACCTCCGCCGATGGCCGCACCACGACTGCGCGGCGGTCGTCAAGATCACGCGCCGCGAGGACGTCGTCACGCTCGATACGACGACGAAGAACCGCTACGGCGCGCCCGGCACGTGCGACGTGAAGCTCAGGTTTCCGCAGCTCGTCTCCACCAAGAAAAGGAACTCCGCATGAACCCCTCGATCCAGCACAAGTTCGACTTCCGCTTCGAGAAGTCCTCCGCCGAGATCAGCGCCAAGGCCCGCGAGAAGATCGGGGTGCTCGAGAAGAAGGTCGCCGAACGCGTCGGGCGCGTCGCCAAGCTGCGTGCCGAGTACGGCATCACCGACGCGGTCCTCGTCGACCTGCTCACGCAGGCCCGCGCCGCGCAGAAGAGCGGCGAGGCCCGCGTGAGCTACTCGACGACGACGGCCGTGCCGAGCGGCGGCCTGAGCACGAGCGACGAGGTCGTGATCGGCGCGGGCGTCGTCAACAATCTCATGACCGAGGCCGACGCCGCCGACAGCGAGCGCGCGGACATCAAGCGCCTCAAGCTCATCGAGCGCAACCTCGTCGACCTGCCCGACGACAACGCGCCGGGGCTCGCGCCGAGCGGCGAGCGCTACACGCGCGGGCACGCGCTGGACTACGACGAGCTCGAGTTCCTGGGGTTCTAGGCCATGGGATACTATCCGGCTGCCTACGTCACAGATGGCGGGTTCGATTACGCCGTCACCGTCTTGCCCTGCGTCCAGAACCCCGACCGCTGGTCGTTCGTGATCAGCACGAACGACTTCCTGTCGGCGGGCATGTGGCTGTTCGAGGCCGAAGGATGCTTCGCGTCTGACGTCGAAGCCCTCACGGCGGGGCGGGCCTGGTTCGACGACCCGCGAGACTTCCCTCGCATCGAAGGCAGTATCATGGAGCCGAACGCGGCACGGGCCGTCGCCACGATGAAACGACTCGCCGACGACAAGCGCGCACAGAACGCCAGGCGTAACGAACGATGAGCCGACGACGCGACTTCCCCTACGTCCTGTCCGAGCACAAAGTCCGTACGCCCGCGGGCGTCACGCCTGACGACGCGATCCTCTACGACAATTTCGTCGTCATCGATCCGCGTGACGCGGCAAAATCCGCACGCGATCTACGCGAGGCGATCGGCGCGCAGCCAGGCGACACGATCGTCGTGCAGACGCCGGTCTTCGAGCGCTCGCCGCTCCGTCCGCCGCCTGCGCCAGCGCCCGTCAGCCGCGCGGGCTTCGACGCGCTCAAGACGCTCAGCATCGCCGAACTGCTCGCCGTCGGCCTGCGCCAGTGGGACGCGCCGAAGCGCGGCGTCGCGCTCTTTCTCTTCCCGGGTGAGTGGTACGACGCGATCCCGCCCGGCTACCCCGTCACGACGATCAACGGCGAGACGCGCCCGCACGAGCGCGAGCCTGGTCGCGACGACCGCCGCCACGGCTGCCTCGCGTACGGCGTCCTGGTGCCGGTGAAGTCGTGAACGGCGTCGAGCTCGTCGTGTACCCGCGCGCGGTCCTGACCTGGGCACAGTTCGTCGCGCGGGCACCCTCGCGCAGCATCGCACTCGACGGCATGGTCGCCGGCGGTCCACGCTGGGACGAGGTCACCATGCACGCCAACTTCGACCACCACGACGGCGTCGTGCGCGAGGCCACGATGTCGACCGCGATGCAGGTGCTCTTCGCGATCAAGGGCGGCCTGATGGAGCGCCTCGGCGGCCGCGCGCAGGTCTGGGTCAACGACCCCGACCAGGACACCAGCCTCGCGTCCTGGCTGCTCGTGCACCACGCGCAGTTCGACGGCGTGCAGAGCCACCCGGTGGTCAGCCGGCTGCTGGCCCTGACCGACCGCCTCGACGTCACCGGCGGCGCGTACCCGATGCGCCTCGACGACGACCTGCTCGCGATGCACGCGTGGGTCTTCGAGCCATACGCCGAGTTGCGCGCTTCGGGCGCGCTCGCGACGGCCGACACCTCGGTCGTGCGCAACTGCCTCGACGCGGTGCACGCGCGGCTCGACGCCGTGCGCATGGGACAGGCCGGCCGGCGCGTCCTGCGCACCGACGTCGTCGTGCTGCACGACTCGCCGCGCGGCTACCAGATCCTCGACGAGCGCGGCGGCAACGAGGCCCGCTACGCGCTCTTCGCGCGCGGCCTGCGCGCGTACGTCGCCCTGGTCGCGCGGCGCCCCGACGGACGCTTCGTCTACACGATCGGGCGTCGCTCGCGCTACGTCGACTTCCCCGTCGCGGCGCTCTACGAAGCGCTCAACCGCGCCGAGGTGGGACTCGATGCGATCGACCGGTGGGGCGGCTCGGACATCATCGGCGGCTCGCCGCGGCGCGCCGGCAGCGGCCTGACCTGGGAGCGCGTGCGCGACGTGATCGACAGCGTCCCGACATGCATGTCGGTGACGTCGTGAGCGACGAAATTTCACTCGAGGCTGCGGTGGATGAGATCCACGCCGCTGGCCTCTGCGCAAAACTTTCGAGCGCATCCACTGGCTTGATCGTCGGAGGACGAGCCGAGCGGTGTATCAGAGGAATTCATGTGTTCGATCGTCCGTTCGCGATCTCCATGGAGTCCGACCGCAGCTTCCTCGTTATTCTCTCTGGAGAAGGAACGCTGACGCGCGAGTATCCAGCGAAGACGTGTCGAGAAGCGGTCACGTGGCTCTTGCGTGCCTACAAAGAAAAGAGCGAATCCGATATGAGACGCCATGAGTAACGAGAAGCTCGGCCCGCTCGACGACGACGCCACCGACGTGCTCGTCCAGGCCGCGGCGCAACTGCGCATCGACTGCGACAACGCCATCCAGAAGCTCCTCGAGCCGCTCGGCGACGACGCGCTACGCGCGCTGCTCGTGGCGCTCGAGGAAGGCAACTGCACGTACAACGGCGACGGCACCAAGGCCGCACGCCACGGGATGAGTTTTCTCGACGATGCCGTGCAGACCGAGCTTCGATTCCGCTACATCTTCAGCCGTGCAGAGGAAGTCGGCTGCGACGTCTATTGTGTCATGCACGACTGCGCGATCACGGCGTGTCCGCCGGGATGCATCCGCGATGACTGACGCGCTGCTCGTCCCCTTCCCGTCCGTCGTCGACGCCTTCGAGCGTCGCCTGGGCGACACGCTGCACGCCTGGATCGCCGACGCGGCCTCGCCGTATCATCCGACCGCGCGCATCGTCGTCGACCGCGACGCCTCCGCCAGCGCGTGGACGGCTGGCGCGCAGCTGCGCTGCGTGCGACGCAGCGTCGACGGCGTGCGGTGCCTGGCCGTCGAGCACGCGCGCCTCCTGCGCGTGCTGGTCGCCGCGGGCCACGCGGACGTCGCCGAGCGGCTGCGGCTCGACGCGCGCGTGGGCGCCGTGCGCGTGCTCTTCGTCAGCGGCGAGCGCTGGGCGCTGGCGACGTACGCCACGACGTTCGTGCCGGACGGGCCCGGCGACGGCGAGGAAGTGCCGGCGATCGAGCGACGCGTCGCGTGACCACGTCTGCCGAAGCGCCGGTCATCCGCTGGGACGGCGAGGTCATCGTCGACGACGGCAACCTGTGGGATCCGACGCGCTGGGCGCAGCGGCCGACCTTCTTCCTGTACCTGGCCGAACTCGATCCGCGCGCCTTCGAGACCTTCGAACTCGTGGACGTGATCCTCTGGACGAACAGCCCGCTGCTCGCGTGTCGCGACCCGTTCTTCGTCGACGGCCTGCGCTGCTGGCCGGCCACGAAACCGAGCGACTGGTACGGAATGCCACTGTGCTTCTTCCGCAAGCTGACGCGACTGCACCCGCCGATGGTACTGCCGGGTGTCGCATGATCGACGACTCCGCCAGCCTGGTCGCGACGCTCGACATCGAGGAGCTACAGTGCCTGCTCTTCCTCGGCCTCGAGAAGCCCGAGCGCCTGCGCCTGGCCCTCCTCGGCGTCGTGCCACCCGACGGCACGAGCGACCGACTCGCGCTGCGGGGCCTGTGCGTGCAGATCCCCGTCGACCCGGCGACCTACACCGGCGAGGCGGGCAACTTCCTGGCGCGGAACGCCGACGGCAGCATGGCGCTCGTCGAGCTGACGGCGCGGGGACGCACCGCGCTGCACGCGCTCGGCTCGACGCGTCGGGTCGGCATCGGGTAGCATCACCGGATGGCTCCTCCCGCCGGCATGTTGATCCTCGGCCGCAACGACCCGACCTCCGCGCGCGTGTTCGACTGGGCGACGCGCAACAAGCTCACGGGCGCCGTCGCCGTCCGCTACGCCGACACGCTCAAGCCCGGCGAGTACAACTGGCGCGCCGGCGCGCAGATCCCGGCGCTGCTCACCCAGCGCGGCGGCGCGCCGGCGTGGGTCAGCGGCGAGCAGGCCATCAAGGACGCGATCTGGGCCGCGCGCCAGCCGCCCGTCTCGCCGATGGTCGCGTACGTCTCGCGCACGTGCGGCGCGTGCCAGAAGTTCCTGATGATGCTCGCCTCGAGCGAGAAACTGCTGCGCGACACGGACATCAAGATCCTCGACGACTCGCCCGAGAACATCCTCGCGATGCACGACTTCGGCATCACCGCGACGCCCGGCCTCGTCGTCAACGACGCCCCGGGTGGTCGCAAGGTGCTCTCGGGACCGGCCGCGTCACAGTACATCGCGATGCGCGCCTGAAGGAGACCTCGTATGGCCGACGTGATCTACACGACCACCCACTGCCCCGGCTGCGACACGCTCAAGTCGCAGCTCGCGGCGCGCCCGATCGAGGGCTTGCGCGTCTTCAACCTCGACGAGCGTCCCGACCTGCGGCCCTTCTTCGACGCGACCGGCGCGCGCGCCGTGCCGACGGCCGTGATCGACGGCGTGGCCGTCACCGGCACCCGCGCGATCCTCGATGCCCTGCGTGCCAAATACGGCCGTCCGTGACGGCGCGGCACCAGCCCCTGCGACCGCTGCCGGACGGCTGGACGACGCAGCCCGTCGCGGCGTACCCGAACCCGCTCGGGTACGACGACAAGGTCGACGCCGGCACCTACCAGCGCGACAACGACGGACTGCGCGTCCTGGTGACCGACGCGGGACCCGCCGATCCGCTCGGTGCGTACCGGCATGTCAGTGCCTCGCGTCCTGGCGGTCCGCTCAACGAGCACCACGTCCGCACCGTGAAGAAGTACTTCCTGCGCGACGACCTGCCCATCGAAACGCCAGCGCCGATGACGAACCCCGGCGTGGTCCACTTCATCCAGCGTGCGCCTGCGGACTGATGCCCTGGTTGCCCGGCGCCGCGCCTGATACGATGCCGCTATGAGCGCGATCGCCGGACAGATCAACAGCCGCCGCCCCGCCTTCGTCGCGCCCGCCGGCCAGGCCCTACCCATGGCCACGCCGGTCGGCAGTCCGAGCGCGGCGGCCAAGGCGCCCACCGGGCCCGGCAACGCGCGGTTGCTCGCCGTGCAGGACACCAACCTCGTCGACGTCCTCGCGAACCTCGGACCGCAGGCGCAGGCCGCCCGGCCCTCGTACAACGGCCAGACGCTGCCGCCGCCGGTCGTCGTGCCGCCGTTCGTGCCACCCGTCACGCCGCCCGGCCCGTTCGACAACCTCTCGTGGACCGACGCCGCGATCGGCATCGGTGTCGTGCTCGCCGCGAGCCTCGCGATCGTCCTCGTCGTGCGCTCGCGCGCGGCGCCGGCCGCGCCGCCGGTGTCGACCCCGACGACGCGTCGCACGTCGACCTCGCGGCGGCGCTGAGCCAGGGCGGCGACCTTCCGTGTCGTGGCTGCACATCGCCCGCATCGCCGGCCTCGACGGCGCGGGTGCGTGGCTCGTCGTGCCGGGCGTCGACGACTATTTGTTCACGTGCGCGCTCGAGAGCGGCTCGCGCTCCCACGCGCCGATCCGCCGCCTCTCGACGCTCGGCGGCTGGCTCGTGCCCGATGCCTCCGAGGCGGCGCTCTGGGAGGCCATCGCGGCCACCCACGGGCCCGCCATGGTCTGCGAGCCGTGCCTCAACGGCGACGTGCCGTGCGAGGCCTGGGCGCGCCTGGTGACGCGCCACTTCGAAGCCGCGGCGATGGCCGAGGAGGCCCACCGCCGTGCGGTCGCGGCGTCCTACGCGCTGCCGACGTCGGCGCCCTGGTACGAGACACCGCCGCGGACCCGCGTCCGCACGACGTGGGAGCAGCCGACGGAACGGCCGCGGCGCGCACCGCCCGCACCGCCACCGCCCGCGCCGCCGAGCCGCGAGGTCCGCCTGGCGGGCGCCGCGCGCCTGCTCGGCGTGCGGCTGCCGGCGAGCCGCGCCGACGTCGTGCGCGCGTTCCGGCGCGTCGTGATGAAGGCGCATCCGGATCTCGGTGGCAGCAGCCAGATGTTCATCGACGTGATCAAGGCACGCGACGAACTGCTCGGCGCGGCGGCGTGATCAACGCGATTGGGTCGCGAAGACGAAGCCATCGCGCGGGCATGGTGAAGTGATCCTGGTCGTAAGTACGAAGCCCTCGCGCAGGCGCGGTCAAGGCGGACTGGCTATAAGGTCCCCGTCCGGTGTCGCAGAAACAAAGCCCCTGCGTGGGCGCTGGGAACAGCAGCCTCGTCGCAGACAGAGAGCCTCTGCGCAGGCATGGTGAAGTGATCTTCGGTGAGCGGATGTCGACTTCGTCGCAAGTACGAAGCCCCTGCGAGGGCACGGTAAGGCGAGCTAGCGATAGTCGGGCAGCATCCATCCAGGTACGTCACGAACGTCGGAGTCGCCCAGCTTCGAACGCACGGCTTCGACGCGGAAGTCGTAGGGCACCCAGGCCGGCCGGCACGTGTAGCCGAGGCCGTAGCGGTGCGACTCGTACTCGGCCTGCTGCACGAACGGATGGCCCGGCGGGACCACGGCGACCGACGGAAAGCCCGGCAGCGTCGGATATCCCGCGACGCGCGCCCGCTGTCTGGGTGAGCCGCGTTCGACGAACTGCGTGATCGTCGGGTCGACGATCGTGCCGTCGTCGAGCACGAGGTACGCGTGCGTCGCGTCGGCCGCGAAGCCGCCGAAGCGCTCGTCGCTCGGGTAGTACTGCGTGGCCCCGATTCCGTTGCGACCGAGGTAGTCACCGACCGCGTCGGTGGCGGTCGCACACCAGTCATCCTCCGGATCGCAGGCCTGTGCGAGCTGGACGATGCGCCGCATTACCATGGGAGTCAGGCTGGAGAGCGATGAGTGAGTGAGGGAGCCTGTCATGGGTCGCAAGCACGAAGCCCTTGCACGGGCGTGGAACTACGCACGGGAGATAGGGTCGCAGGCACGATGACCATGCGCTGTCGTCGAAACACGTGGGCCGTCACGAAGCGCGCGCATCGCAGAAACAAGGCCCCTGCGCGGGCGCCGATGATCGATAAGCATGGCCGTAGCGTCGCAGACAGAAAGCCCCTGCGCGAGCGCTGGGAATGGTCAGCTGCAACCGCTCGTCGCAGACAGAAAGCCTCTGCGCTGGCGTCGTCGTCTTGCGCTGTTGAAATCGCCACCCTTCACCCATCGCAGATCTGTCGCAGACACGATGCCCCTGCGCGGGCGTCGGAAACCGGCATGTCGACACCACGCGAAGATGGGTAGCCGCTTGATCACAGGAAGAAGGCCCCTGCGCAGGCATTGAGATGCGTACACGCGCTTTGGCAAGTCGCAGAAACCATGCCTCTGAGCGGGCGTTAAGACACGCTAGAATTGCTGTCGCGGACACGAGGCTTCCGCGTGCGCTTGACAGGTTATGTCGCGGAAACAACGCCTCCACGCAGGCATCGATCGTCCTACCTGCGTCCGGCTCCCTTCGGCACGCGGGCGCCTGGCTTGCGCGGATTGAACAGATACAGGTCCTGCGACGCGCCCTTGTCGACCGTACGCAGCGCAACGCGCCAGCCAGCGCGCCGGTAGGCGCCCGCGATCTGCCTGGGGAGCAGCTCGCTCGGAATACGACACAGGACGTACGCCTGATCGAACTCCATGCTGCGTACGAGCTGATCGATCTGATTGTAGACGCGCAAGGTGTGGTTGATCCCGATCTCGGCGGGCGTCGCGACCACCGGTCAGACTCCCGCGCGGCTCGTCATGAACCCGGGCCGGTCGCGCGTGCTGCTCGGCGAGGGACCCTCGAGACCGTAGCGCGACGTGTCCGGCGTGAGCGGATCGTGGCGCGCCACGAGCGAGACCTCGAGGTGCAGCCGCAACGCACCGATCTGCGCGTGCTCGGCGCAGAAGTAGCGACCGTCACGGACGTCGTGGTGGGTGCTCGGCTTGCCGCACGGCGTGAAGGTAAACTGCACCGCCGAAGACGGCTGCGTGGCCGGGGCCGCGCCGGATTCGACGACCTCTTCGTGCGCGCCGTAGCACGGCTGGATTGTCTTTGCCGCGTTGCGGACCATGCGCCGCAGGTCGCGCAGGCGCAGCGTCCCGAGGGCGCCGACGGCCATCGGCTGCAGGTAGGCCCGCAGCGCCTCACGCACGATCGTCGAGCGCGACGTCGTGGCGTCCTCGTCGTCGTCGTTCCGACGGTCGACCTCCTTGACCAGCTCGGCCTCGAGCGCCGGGTCGAGGCGCATTGCAAGGCCGCCCTCGCCCGGCACGCGCGCCGAAGCCGGTCGGGCAGGCTGGACAGGCCGGACACGCACGGGCTGCTTTTTCGGTGCTTTTCGAGACGTCGTCTTCTTTGCCATGGCCTGCCATATCAGTCTTGGCAGACCATGGCAACGTGATACCGTCGCAACATGGGCGATTCGATCGGCGAGCGACCTGGCGAGCGCGTGGTCGACGCGCGGCTCGCCGCGTGCGGCTGGAGCGCGGCCGACCGCAAGGCACTGCTGTACCTCCTGCGCTGGATCGGCCCCGGCCGTGTGACCGCGCTCGACGCCGAGCGCGTCGCGTTCCGCGACCGTAACGACCGTGCGTTCTGGTGGCGGCGCGGCTGGGGCCTCGTAGCCGAGTCGAGCTGACGGCCGCCCACGCGGTGGTACGCGTCGTGGCTACGAAGCCGCCACGCCGGCTCGGTCCTGCCATAGCCTGCTTCCGACATCGCAGGTAGAGGGCCCCTGCGTGGGCATCGCGCTCCCGAAGACGATGTCGCGAGTACGAGGCCCTCACGCGGGCGTAACCATCACGACCGGTTGTCGCAACGACGAGGCCCTCGCGCGGGCATGAATGACTCAAGGAACGATAGCGGCGACGGTGACGTTGCGACTCTCGTGATCACGAAGCCCTCACGCGGGCGCGGACGGGCAAAGGTCAGCATGCTTGAGTCACGACGACAAGGCCCTTGTGCGGGCGTGGTAATGACCAGTGCGTGATGCGTCGGTTGCCGGTACGAAGCCCCAGCACCGGCTCGGTCCGTCCGGCAAGCTGTATATCCAGGTGTCGCAAGTACGAGGCCCTCGCGCAGGCTTCGAACGGTAATCAATGAATTCGCGACGGTCGCGCCAGCGAGGCCGGTGTGCGGGCTGCAATGGAAAACGGCAAGTCGCCGGTACGAAGACCCGGCGCGGTCGCAAACAGCGGCACGATGAGCCAGTCGCGAACACGAAGCTCTCGCGCGAGCACTGTACACACGGCAGATGGCTCGTGGAAACGAAGCCTCCACGCCGGCGATCGAGGTCAGGTCCTGGCGGGACGATCGGACCTCATCGAACTCCTGTCGCGAGTACGAAGCCCTCGCGTCGGCGCGGCGCGGACACGATGTATCGCGAGTACGAAGCTCTCGCGCGAGCACAAGCGTCGTGCACGTCTAGTCGCGACATCGAAGCCGTCGCATAGGCACCGAGAGAACGACTGCAACCGCAGGCCGGGAGCACGAAGCCCTCCCGTAGGCGCGATCAACCGCGACCGTACCTCGAGCGGCTCACGTACGGTAGACTCGCGCCATGAGCATCCTGGGCCGCGCCACGGGCAAGACCGTCTTCGTCGTCGAGGTCGTCGGCGACGACGCGTTCGACCAGCCGACGCTGCGCGACGCCGTGGCCGCGGCGCGCCAGCTCGCGTGCGACGGCTGGCGCGTGCGCGTCGTGAAGCACCCCGTGCGCGGACCGGCGCGCGTCGTGTTCAGCGCCGCGCCGCAGCGAGGGCGCTGATTGGCGGTCTCGGGGTGCGTTGCGTCTACGATTCCGACGCACAGGAACGGCTGGGAGGAGGCTGAGTCGCGAGCACGAAGCCCTCGCGCAGGCAACAAACTGTACGTGCCGCAGGTACAAAACCCCTGCGCCGGTATCGTGCGATGGCTGCTTCTCCAGGTCGCGGAAATGAAGCCTGCGCGCGAGCACTATATCAAGCGTCTGTGAGGAGTCGGTCGTTGCGAAAACGAAGGCCTCGCACGGCCACTGCTCGATCGCGGCAAGCCGTACGTCGCAGACGCCAAGCCTCTGCGCGGGCATTAAGACGCCTGCGGCTATAGCCGCGGCAGTCGAGCGCTGGTCGTCGCAGGCATCAGGCCCCTGCGCAGGCGTTGAGACGAACGCGGCGACGCTCGCGCCGCTTACGTGCACCTGGTCGCAGACACGAAGCCTCTGCACGGGCATTGAGACATCCCCTGACCTGGCGGCACGACGCCGATGCACAGCGCGTCACAGACACAAAGCCCCTGCACGGGCATTGAGACAACAGAAGTGAGGACCGAGATGTACACAAGGACGTCGTCGCAGGCACCAGGCCTCTGCGCAGGCATTGAGACTTGCAAAGGTGGACGTGATACGTGCGAACGGGATCGTTGCGTCGCAGACACCAGGCCTCTGCGCGGGCGTTAAGACGCTATTGCAGACGACGTACTACTTGATCCCGTGCTTCGATCGCAGACACCAGGCCTCTGCGCAGACGTTGAGACCAGAACACAAAACGACGTGCGCTCGCCTGCCAGTCGCAGACACCATGTCTCTGCGCGGACATCGAGACGACCAAGTGCACAACGCATCGACCATGACGAAGCCGTTGCGTCGCAGACACAAGGCCTCTGCGCAGGCTTTAAGACGGGCAGTCGCCACGGATTCGCAACGTGGGATCGGGGTCGCAGATATCAAGCCTCTGCGCAGGCACTGAGCCTCTTCCATCGTGTCGAGGTCACGCCTGACGAGGCCGGCGTGCGAGCGTTGGTTGTCGCGCATGGTCGCCATGCAGTCGCGGAAACCAGGCCTCCGCGCGGGCGTCGCAGTACACGCTCTCCGTCGCGCGGACGAGGCCCGCGCGCTGGCCTTTCTGGATAACGAGGTAACCCGTGTCGCAGATAGAAAGACTCCGCGCTGCCGCCGTCAGGAACTATTACTTGGTCGCGGCGACAAAGGCCCCGCGCAGCCGCGACAACCGGTCGTGCGTACGAAGCCCGCACGCGGACATGAAAGATGTGGTCTTGGCCTCCTCGCGGAAACAAAGCTCCCGCGCGAGCACTGCAACACTCGCCTGCATACGCCTGCAGAAACAAGACTTCGGCGTAACTGTGCTCGCGCGTATGAAGCCCGCACGAAGGCGTGGCACGGTGCACGTGCTCTCGCGGAAACGAAGGCCCCGCGCGGCCACGGTCAGTCCAGCATGCCAAGACGGGGTAGCCGCCGTCGCGGTAACAAAGGCCCCGCGCCGCCTCGGCAACATCTCAACGTGGTCGCGCACACGAGGCCTGCGCGCTGGCGTGGTCTCTCCCGCGCACAGTCGATGCGGTCGCGGAAACCAGGCTCCCGCGCGAGCGTTGCAATACGCCGCTACGTACGCTCGCGAAAACGAGGCCTCCGCGTGGGCCTGGCGAGCGCGCAACTCGTATCGTCGCGCGTACGAAGCCGGCGCGAAGGCGTGGCACGGTACGCGTACTCTCGCGGAAACGAAGGCTCCGCGCGACCATCGCCAGCCTGGATACGTCGAGAAGATAAAGGCCTCTCGCGGCCGTGGTGAGAGCGAGCGATCTACAGACTGCCTGTGTCGCCGTGATGAAGCCACGGCGCGAGCGCTGTAAAGCCGCGGGGTGGCCGCGTCGCGCGCACGAAACCCGCGCGCAGGTCCTTCGGGATGGTCGCGGCAACGAAGGCCCCGCGCAGCCTCGGTCAGAACTTCAGAAGGTCACGGCAACGAAGGCCCCGCGCAGCCTCGGAACATCTCCTTGTAGTCGCGCACACGAGGCCCGCGCGCCGGCATCTGAGAGAACGCGAACAAGGCGCTGGCGCGCATACAAGGCCTGCGTGCCGGCTTTTCTGGATAACAATATCATGCCTATATGTCGCGGAAACGAAGGCTCCGCGCGGTCACGGCCGTGCGATTCAGAAGGTCGTCGCAGCAACAAAGCCTCTGCGCAGGCGTGGCCCGGACAGCCGTTTTGTCACGGAAACGAAGGCCCCGTACGGCCTCGACGGCAGCAGGCGGAAGTCGCGCATCGGCGTCGCAGGAACCAGGCCCCACGCGCGGGCATCGTGCCGATGTCGTATCGCCTCTCGCGGGAACGAAGGCCCAGCGCAGCCTCGACAACATCTCCTCATAGTCGCACACACCGATCGATCGCGGTAACGAAGCCTCCGCGCCGGCATTGTCGTCCCAACCCAACCTCTTTGTCGCGCGTACAAAGCCCGCGCACCGGCACGGCAGACGGCTGGTCTCCTCGCGGAAACAAGGCTCCCGCGCGAGCACTACGGAATGTCGCGCAGCCATGGTCGTGGAAACGAGGCTTCCACGCGAGCGTAAACGATCCCGTATCGCCTGCCACGCATACCAGGCCTGCGCGTAGGCCTGTTGCCTCGAACGACATGCCGTGCATACGAAGCCAGCACGTCGGCGCTGCGTATCAGTCGCAGAAACCAGGCCCCTGCGCAGGCCATGCAATGAAGCCGCGCGTACGAGGCCCGTGCGTCGGCTTCGCTCGAAAACGACAACCGAGAGGAACCGTCGCAGAAATGATGGCCCCGCGCGGCCATTGAGGTCGTCGTGGCTGCGAAGCCGCCACGCCGGCACGTCCCTGGGTCACGTCTTCGTCGCGCGTACGAGGCCCGCGCACCGGCACGGCACCCGTGTCCGAGATGTCGCAGGAACGATGGCCCCGCGCGGCCGTCGACGGGAATGTCCAAGGGCAAGTCGCGAACACGAAGCCATCGCGCGGGCACGTCGAGCGTGCTGGACATAGCCTGACGACCTCGGCGGAGATCGTTTGATTTCGACCTGGCACAATCCACACTCAATGGGTGCTGATTCATCGAGGCGAGCGGTATCGAATCTACCCGACACCAGCACAGGCGGAGCGTCTAGCCGCGTGGGAGCACGCGCTGCGGTACCTCTGGAACCTGGCCCACGAGCAGCACTTGATGGCCCATGACCGACGTTGCAAGGCGGACGCGAAGTATCCAACGGCGTTTGATCAGATGAAGGAGCTGACCGATCTACGCACTGAGCTACCCTGGCTCGCGGACGTGCCGCGCGACGTCTGCGCGCAATTGCTCGTTGAACTCGATAAGGCGTGGCAACGCTGCTTCAAGCGGCTCGGTCATGCACCACACTGGAAGCGCAAGGGTCACGATCGCGCGCCCATGATCGCGCCGCAGAAGTTCCGCATCGAAGGCGACGGTCGCAATGGCGTCGTGGTGTTTCCGAAGCTCGGCACCGTGTCCGCAGTCGTGCACCGCTTGCCGCGTGGTGCAACGAAGACCTGCGCGCTCGTGCGCGACGGCGACGCGTGGTTCGCGTGCGTGACCGTAGAGTTCGAACAACCAGACCCTCTTCCCGGTACCAAGCCAGCCGTCGCTATCGACCGCGGCGTTGTAAATCTGCTCGCCGACTCTGACGGTCATCGTGTGCCGAACACGCGTCCGTTCGAACGCATCCGCAAACAACTCACCCGTGCGCAACGTACTGTCGCGCGCAGAAAGAAGGGATCAAAGAACCAGCACAAGGCACGGGCCGTCGTGGCCTGCTTGCATCGGAAGGCGCGCCGGCAGCGCGACGCCGTCCTGCACCGCGAATCGAATTACTACGCCAAGAACCACGGCACGGTGTTCGTCGAGCGGCTGGACATCCGAAGCATGACCAAGAGCGCGAAAGGGACAATCGAAGAGCCGGGCACGAGAGTGCGCCAGAAGTCTGGGCTCAATCGCGCGATCCTTAACAGCGGCTGGGGCCGCTTCGTAGAGATGCTGCGATACAAGGTCGTGCCCGAGGGCGGGCAGGTGATCGGGGTCCCAGCGGCGTACAGCTCGCAGACGTGCGCCGAGTGTGGCGTGGTCGATGCGACAAGCCGCCGTAGTCAGTCCGAGTTCGAGTGCGTCGCGTGCGGGCACCGCGCGAACGCCGATGTGAATGCTGCCAGGGTGCTCCTCAGCCGTGGAAGCCACGGCGACAGTCTGTGGAGGGATGCTGCTCGTGGGCGCCCTGTGAAGCAGAAACTCCGCGTCGCGAGGCGCGGAACCCGACCCAAGATCGAGGCGCAAGTCTCGGTCGTTGGACCGAGATAGCATTACGATGCCTCTGCGCTGGTATTGCGAACGAAGTATTCGCAATTCGACCCATCGCAGATACGATGCCTCTGCGCTGACATTGCGAGGTCGCGGCGACTCGCAGATACGATGCTTCTGCGCTGGCATTGAGAGACAACGGCGTCGCGGGCGTCATCTCGGCATCACCAAGCCGCAGGTACGATGCCTCTGCGCCGGCATTGAGAGGAGTCTGCAACGGTGCAAGGAACACCTCGACCCAATCCTCGCAAATACGATGCCTCTGCGCTGGCACCGAGAGGGCGTGGACTGCTTCGCGCTATCACAGGCACGACGCCCCTGCGCCGGCACGTCGAGCGGGAGGGTGCCAATGAAGTCGCGGCCACGAAGCCGCCGCGCAAACTCGTCGCCTTTCTCGCTGCGCGTACGAGGCCCGCGCGTCGGCGTCGAGCAGTCACACGTACCTGATATCGCGGCAACGAAGACGCCGCGTCGTCACCGTAAAGCCGGCGCGCCGACCTCGGTCAGCTGCTGGCACTGATCACGCGTACGAAGCCCGCACGCTGGCATCGATCAGAGGCAGCGGGGAGAGCCGTCGTGGCAACCAGGACGCCACGCCGTCGTGGTAAAGCGAGCGAAGAAGAACCCGGGAGGGTCGTGCGCACAACGCCCGCACGCCGGCACGACCCGATGCGGTGGCCGTCGCGCGTACGACGCCCGCGCGCGAGCACTGTCAGAACACCAGAGTCCGCGAACGGGCTCTCACCGCGCGCTCGTGGTCACCAGGCCGCCACGCCGGCATCGCCTGCCACCACCCGTGCTCGCGCGTACAACGCCCGCGCACCGGCATCGATCAGAGCTGCCGTGGGATCCATGTCGTAGCGACGAAGACGCCACGTCGTCATGGTAAAGCCTCAATCAGCCCGCATCGTGCGCACAACGCCCGCACGTCGGCACGATCGCCATTCCAGGCGCGACCGATCGTGACCGCGCGCGTACGACGCCCGCGCGCGGGCACTGTCAGAAACCCATGTTGTCAAAGAGCAGCATCCGCGAACGGACCATCACCGCGTAGTCTCGTGGTCACCAGGCCGCCACGCCGGCATCACGTGCCACTACCCCATGTCGCGCGTACGACGCCCGCGCGCGGGCGCAGCCCCTACCGCAAGCGTCAGCGCCGCCGCCTGCTCCTGGCGCACCTTCTTCTGGGCCACGGCGCGCTTCGCCCGGACCCACTTGCTCTCGCCCTCGACGGCCCCAGGTGCGAGCTTCTTCTTGCGCGTCGCACGCGTCGTCGACGCACCCTCCGGATCGGCCACGTAGCGCGCGATCAGGTTCTTCGCGGCGTTGTCATCCTGGTCCCAGTCAGTCCCGCAGACGCCGCACGTGTGGCGCAGGTGCGCCGCGGCGTCCCACGACTCGATCGACCCGCAGCCGTGGCACGTCCGCGTCGTCCACGCCGCGGGCACGTAGCGCACGGCCTTGCCGCGCCCGCCGAAGGCCTGCTCGAGCGCGAGGCGCAGCTCGCTCGGCGCGACGGCCTGGCGCTGGCCGCGCGCCGCCGCGTTCTCGCCCTCGACCTGCTCGGGCGGCGCGTGCCGCGCGAAGGTCCGCAGGTCGAGGTGCTCGAGCACGAGCACGTCGTAGATCTGGGCCAGGTGCGCGGCCGCGACGCGGAAGCCCTCGCGGCGGCGCCGCAGCGAGCTGTCGCGCTGGTGGGCCTCCCACGTCCAGAGGTGCTTGTCCTGCTTGCGCCAGGCCTCGAGCGGCTCGAACGCCGTCAGGTCTCCCGCGAAGCGCCGGTCGCGCCACGCGATCGCCAGGCGCGCGAGCCGGTCGGAGGACTGCCAGCGCGGCAGCGTCGCGGTCGCCTCGAGGAGCCACGGCGGCAGGCCCGCGCGACCGTCGAGCCACGCGCCGAGCGTCGCCTGCGCGACGTTGAAGTTCTTGTCGCGAATCGAGCGCAGGTCGTCGACCTTCCGGAAGCGCCCGACGAGCTCGGCGTCGGCGCGGATCTCGCCCGCGTCGCCCGCGCTCGACTGCCACGTCCCGACGCGCAGGTCACCCTCGATCAGGCGCCAGCCGAGATCCACGCCCACGACGCGCGGCGCGCCGATGATCGGCTCTGCTACGGGCCGCGGCATCGTCAGCGTGATCTCGACGCTCCACTTCTCGTGCGGTCCCACCTTGCGCAGCGAGACATTCACGCGCTTGACGACGGCGCCCTCGGGCAGCGGCCGGTGCATCACGATCGGGAACTCGGCCCAGACCGGCGCGCGGCCATTGGAGCCGACGCGCAGCGCCAGGGTCGTGCGCCCGGGGCGCGTCGTCGCACCCTCAAGACGCCGCTCGATCCTGCCGTCCTTGGTCCAGCACCGCGGGTCGACCGGCACGATCCGCACGCGCGTGTCGCCGCCCCAGATGTCCTCGGCGGCCAGGCCCTTCTGCAACTGCACGCCGACCTGGCCGGTGCCCGTCCAGCGCTCGAAGCCCGGGTCGTTCGGCTCGAGCTCGTCCCAGAGCGGGGTCTTCTTCGCCGCGTCGATCGCGGCCTCGATGAGCAGGTACGTGCCCCAGAAGGCTCCGCACTGCGATCGCGCCGAGCGCACCAGGTCGCCACCGAGCTCGTGGATGCGATCGCCCACGACGAGCACGGCGGGGTCCTTCTGGGCCGCCGTGCGTGCCGCCGAGAGCGGACGCAGCGCGGCGTAGTAGGCCTTCTTGGCCGCGGCGTAGCCGTCGCGCAGCAGCGGCTGGGGGTCGCGGGTCCGGCTCGCCGCGCGCGCGTCGGCGAGCAGTTGCCACGCCGCCATCATCGCGGCGTACGCCGCGTGCGCCGCGGCGTCGGCGACCGCGACGGCCGGCACCATGCCGATCGCCTCGCGCAGCGCCGCGCGACGCCCGCGCTCGATCTCGATGAGCGTGTTGCGGTAGCGGTGCGCCGCGGAGAGCTGTGCGCGCACGAGCTCGGCGCCGACCTCGGGCGGCCGCGCGCCGTACTTGTAGACGCGCGTGACGACGTCGGTCGTCGCGGGCACGTCGGGGATCTCGAGCGGAAGAGAATGTGCAGAACCGTCGGCCATGGGGATCCTCCTGGGAAGCGTGTCGTGGGTGGCGCCGGGCGACGCCGTAGGAAACAACCTGAACGGACTAGAGCCTCGCCTTCTCGCGCCGTGCGCGCCTCCACAGTTCATCGTTGACGCGAACCCTGTCCTCCATGGACAGCCGCTCAAACACCGCCACCGCGCGAACGTCCGCATCGGTGAGCATCTCGTACGCCTTGTCCGCCTCCTGGTACGTCGCCGCGGCGGCCGCGACCTCTCGAAGTCGGCACATCTGAGCGTCGAGCGCCCAGTATTCCTTCACGTCGTCGCTCATAGTTTCACCCGCGTCCCATCACAGAGCACGTGAAGCCACGGGTCGCCGTACCACGCGATCTCGTACGGATCGAAGGGGTGATCCACGTACGCGCGACCGCAGTGCGCGCAGACGCAGTCGCCGTCGGCGCGCACGAACTCGCCGGGCGCGGCGCGTGGCAGAAAGACGCTCGTCGTGTGGCCACGGCCGCCCGCGTGGCGCAGGCGCCGCGGCACGTGGTTCGCTTCGCCCATGGCTAGACCGCGACCTCTCCCTTGAGCGCGGGGTGCGGGTCGTAGCCGGTGATGCGTAGCTTGCTGACGTCGAGCGCGCGCAGGTCGATCGCCTCGAGCGGATGGCCCTCCGCGTGGACCGGGTAGTCGATCGCCAGTTGCGGCAGCGGCCGCGGCTCGCGCGCGAGCTGCTGGTCGAGGGCCTCGAGGTGGTTGACGTAGACGTGCGCGTCGCCGTAGCTGACGACGAGGTCGCCGAGGCCGAGGTACGCGTTGAACGCCAGCAGGTGCGTCAGCAACGCGTAGCTCGCGAGGTTGAACGGCACGCCGAGGAAGAGGTCGGCGCTGCGCTGGTAGAGGTGGCACGAGAGGTGTTGGAACTCGTCGACGTGAAACTGCGCGAGCGTGTGGCAGGGCGGCAGCGCGACCTCGGAAGCGTTGCGCGGATCCCATCCCGTCAGGATCAGGCGCCGCGCCTCGGGCGCCGCGGGGTTGGCCGCGACCTTGTAGATCGCCTCCTCGAGCCACGCGATCTGGTCGAACCCGTCGGCGTTGAAGACCCACGGATGGCGCACCTCGGGGTCCTGGCGCGAGGTCGCCCCGAAGTTGCGCCAGGCGTGCGAGTAGATCGGGCCGAGCTCACCGGCAGGCCGCTCGAAACGCGCACACTGTTCGGCCGTCGCCCAGGCGTCCCAGATGTGGACGTCCTTGGCCTGCAGCGGCGCGACGAACGTCTCGCCGCGGAGGAACCACGCGAGTTCCTCGGCGACGAGCCGGAACGGCACGCGCTTCGATGTCAGCAACGGGAAGCCCTGGCCGAGGTCGTAGCGCAGTTGCTCGCCGAACACGCCGAGGGTGTCGATGCCGGTGCGGTTCGGTCGTCGCTTGCCCCGCGCGAGCACGCGCGCGACAAGCTCTTCGTAGGCGCGGCTCGAGGACAGGATCGGATCAGCGTTCACGTTCGGACTCCGTATTCTTGATGGGAATGGTTGTCGTCTCAACCGCGCGAGCGCGCCAGCGCCGCACGGCCTCCGTTGTACGTCGCTGAACCTCGCCGAGGTCGCGCGGGGCGTGCAGCGCGGTCAGGCAGACCACACAGAACATCGCGTTGGCCAGGTGCGGCAGACCGCTCTCCTCGTCGTCGTCCTGGCCCGCGCGCCAGGCCTCGAGGTGGCGCATCAGAGCGGCGTAGTACTTGTCGCGCGCCTCGGCCACATGAAGCCAATTCCATGCGGCGTATTTCGCCACGCCATAGGTCAGCGACGCGACCAGCCACGCGAGCGCGTACGCATCGACGAGGTCGTAGCGCAGCTTGCCGGTGTCGTCCTTGCGGCCCTCGGTCGTCATGGCTCTCCATACCCGTACGGGTTCGACTCGAGGGATCGCATCCGCCCCTTGATCGCCTCGTTCTCGCACTCGAGTTCTTCGATCCGGTTGAGCAGCGCGCGCAGCACGACGCTCACCCTGAGCCCCTCGTCCGGGCCGCACTCGACGCGCAAGCACGACGCGCCGGTCGGTGAGGCCAGGACGTTCCAGCCCGCACAGTGCTCGCACCGGTCGCGCCGACCGTGCTCGAACGGCACGTTCATCTCGCCCTCGTGGCCGCACCACGCGCACGCGAACGGCTTCGTCTGTTTCACCGACTTCGCCACGGACTAGCCTGCCTTTTCCAGGAAGTGCTCGCGCTCGAACGCCATGAGTTCCTCGCGCTTCTCGCGCAGGGACGCCTCGACGCGCTGGACCTCGCTCACCATCTGGAGCCGTCGTTCTTCAACTGCCGACGGTAGGCCCGGGTGCATCTTCTGACGCCACGCGTGCAGGTCGAAGACCCCGCGAGGACCACGCAGCGCCGAGATCCGCTCGTTCCAGCCAGGAAACAGGTAGAGCGCCGTGCATCGCAGTCCCACGACCTGCTCGTACGTCTCGACGCCGAAGGCCGCGCAGAGTTCGGCGACGAACTGCGGTCCGGTCTTCTCGTCGAGGATGAGCCCGCCGAAGGTCTGGGTGTCCCCGTCGCCAAAATTGATCTGCACCATGCAGGTCAGGACCCCGTGGTGCTCGGGCTTGTAGGTCACCTTCGCTACTTTTCCGTCCTGCTGCTTCACATAGTCCATCGTCGCCTCCTCAGCCGGTCGCCCGGTCCATCATCGCGCGTTCGACGTCGTAGCCCTCGGCGTGGGCCCGCTCGAGCGCCTTGAGTTCGTCCTCGTGGCTGCACTCCGCATCGAGCTCTTCTGCCTCGCAGTGCTTGCACAGGCCCTTGTCGTCGCGCAGGCCCTCGATCAGCTTCGCCGCACACTCCGCGAACGACGCCGTGCCGCGCAGGTACTCTTCGAACGAGCCCTCCTCGAGCTCGTTCATCCTGGCGGCCCACGCGCGCAGGTTCATCACGGCGCGTCGTCCCGCGGCAGCTCGTCGACCATCTCGTCGGGCAGCCGCTCGAGCAGCTCGATCCAGCGCAGCGTGTGCTCCTGGTAGACGCCCTGCTTGAGCAGCTCCGTCGGCGTGACCCAGACGGCCTCGCCCTCCGGGCTCGAGACCAGGTCGCCGACCGACTCGCCGACGAAGGTCGTGCACGCAAAGCCGCCGACGTCGCTCAGCAGGATCGGCGTCAGCTCGAGCGCGAGCGACAGGCCGACCTCCTCGAGCGTCTCGCGCCGCGCGTTCTCTTCCGGCGTCTCGTGCCCCTCGGCCTTGCCGCCGGGCAGCTGCAGCCGACCCTGGTTCTTGTACGACCGAATGGCCGCGACGCGACCGTCGCGCTCCACGATGACGCAGGCCGAGCGGATCCACGACGGCGGAGGGCCGTCGTCGTCCTCGGGAAAGGTCACGACACACGGCGCGTCGCACCCAACGCAGTGTCCGTCCCGCGTGTTCATCGCGACGTGTCCGTCGGTGCACCGGAAGTGCGGCTTCTTGAGCCAGCGGACGGGCAGCCCGCAGAAGATCTCGCCGCGCTCGCGCGTGACCAGGCGAGCGCGCCAGGTGCGTAGTTCGTCGTGGGTCATCGGACCTCCTCACCGTGCTCGAGGGTCTGTTCGAGATAACTGCCTCGGCAGAAACCACACATGTTGCGTATGCAGTGCGGTCGCGCCTCGCGACCGCGTCTCCACCACCGCGCGGGTCGCGGCGCGACCGCGGGCACGTACACGATCTTTATCGCCCCTGGATGACCGCACAAACGACACACGTTGCGCCTGTCAAACAGCGGCAAGCCACCACTGAGACGCGCGCGCAGCCGCGCGTTCTCGTCGCGCAGCGATGCGACCTCGGCGCGCAGCGCGGCGAGCGCGTCGCGGTAGAGCGGCGGCGCGTCGGTCGTCTCGTTCATATCACGCGCTCCAGGCCCCGCAGCACGATGCCGCGCTCGCGCGCCCACGTGCGCTGCGGCTCGAGGACGCGGTACTCGACCAGATAGACGATCGTCTCGACGCCCGCGTTGACCAGCAGCTTGAAGCACGCGAGGCACGGCGAGAGCGTCGCGTACACCGTCGCGCCCTCGGTGCGCGCGCCGTTGCGCGCGGCCTGGCCGACGGCGTTCTGCTCCGCATGAACCGTCCGCTGGCAGCCTCCCGTGATCGCGTCGATCAGACAGCCCACACCCGGATCGGTGCAGTGGGGCATGCCGCGGATCGAGCCGCAGTAGCCCGTCGCCAGGATCTGGTGGTCGCGCACGAGCACGCACCCGACGCCGTCGGGCACGCGCAGGCACGTCGAGCGCGTCGCGACCGTGCGCGCGATGTCCATGAAGTACGCGTCCCAGTCCTGGCGCAGCGTCATCGTCGCCCCGCGAAGAAGGTCAGGCCCTCGACCGACTGGGCGATCCACCAGGCGTCGTCGAAGGCCTCGAGGCGCTCGTAGCTGTCATCGCCACCAAGGATGGTCGCCTGGAGCGTGACGTACGAACCCGAGTAGTTCTCGATCTCGAGGCGGACGCGCGTGCCGGCCCCGAACACGTCTTCGACGGGCGCGCGCGACGCGAGCAGCGTCGCGACGAGGTCGGGTCGCGCGTTCAGGACCCACGCGACGTCGGGCTTCTCAGTACCGTCGCAGAACACGCCGAGCGTCGGGTGCGGACCGTCGACGACGAGCTCGCACGCGAAGCTCCACGCGTCGGTCGGCGCGACGCGACCCTGCACGACGTCCGCGCCGCCGAGCGCGAGCAGGTTCGAGACGAGCGTGCGCATCGCGGCGTCGGCACTCATCGCGCCGCAGCCGTTCAGGAGCGTCTCGGGCGGCTCGCCGACGACGCGCGCGCGCCAGAACGGGAAGCCGGCGACCTCGCCCTCGCGGGCGACGCGGCAGACGTAGTGGTGGTTCATGGCTCCGTAGGCTCCTCGGTGACGGTCGTGGTGGTGAGCGCCTCGACGACCGCGTCGCGGCAGGCATCGCCCGCCAGCATGAACCGGCGCGCCGCGGCGATGCGGCCCTTCAGGACCTCGAGCTCGGCGCCGCGTCGCTCGGCCTCGGCGCGCCAGGACTGCTCCTCGCGGAACGCCGCGGCCTGCTCGGACGTCGGCGGCGCGACGGCGCGGTGGAGCTTCTCGTACGCGTCGATGAAGACGATCATCGCGCGCAGCCTGTCTCCGTCGGTCGTGCCTGGCTCGGCGCGCCAGAGGCGCTCAACGACAGCCAGCGCGGCGGCGTTGTCGACGTCGTCGCCGATCGGGTTGTGCTGCTCGGCGACGCGCGCCATGAGTTCCTGGCGCGTCGGCTCGCCGTCGCGCAGGATCTCGACGATCCTGTCAGGCCAGAGCATCCAGCACGCATGCTTGAGCGCCTGCCCGAAAGCGTTGTTCTCGCCGCCCTGGCTCTCCGTGTGGTAACCGATGCCCCTGATCTCGATTCTGCCGCTCCACTCTCCGTCCCCACCAGGAATGAGCTCGAGCTGCACGCGCGCTCCGGACTCGGTGATCAGCCAGCTTCGATTCATGACGTGGGACCCTTCGGTGAGATCACGGGATCTGGCGGTCTCAGAGCACTAGCCACGGAACGGAGCGCGCCGGCGCTCGCAGCGTGCAGGCCCGCGGACAACTTCCCGCCCGGCTCGGCCTCGGCCGCCGCGGCCATTCCGTCCACCATGCCGGCCATCTTCGCGACGAGGACGAGGATCTCGGCCTGCGTCCGCTCGCCCTTGCGCAGCACCGCCACGACGGGACCGCGTGGGCCACCGGCGATGCCCTCGACCGCAAACCACAGGGCCTCGCTCGCCGAGCGCCGCCAGTGCACCGCGAACTCGCCGAGGACCCGCGCCCGCCAGCCGTATTCCACGGAGCCGCCGCCGCGCACGATCTCGACGGGCACCTCGCCGCCGTCGTGACAGATCACGCGCCACCAGCCCTCGATCGCCTGGTCGTTCACGAGAACACGTAGTTCCCTTCGCGGACCGCGACACAGCCGGCCTCGAGCATCTGCTTCCATTCCGCGGCCGTCGCGCGGTGGTTCGCAAACGTCATCGCGTTGGGCTCGCACCACGCGCACAGGGCGTCGAGCGTCGCAAAGACCGGCGACATCGGATGCCCCTCGGTCGTCGTGTTCCAGAGCTGGTAGCCCTCGCCCGTGGGCGGCGCGGTCGGACTCCACGCGTCGTACGCCGCGCGCACGGCCGGATCGACGTCCTCGCCGCCGCAGACCGGACAGCGCCCCCACTCCTTCGGCAGCTTCGCGGCGCGCAACAGCCGCTCGCGCAGCTTGAACATGTCGAACCCGGTCATGGCGTGACACGGGCCGACGAGCGCGGCCATGAGCCGCGCGAGGTCGCTCGTCGGCGGCACGGCGCGGTAGGCGCCCGGGTCCAGGCGATCGGCCCCCGCGGGCAGGAACGTCGGCGCGAGGACGAACTCGCGCAGGTAGGGATGCGGAAAGGTCCGTCCTCGGTGCGCGAACTCGACCGACCACGCCTCGGCGTCGGCCACCGAGTCGACCCCGGCGCCCTCCTCGGCCGCCAGGGTCAGCAGGCGCAGCAGCGCCTCGAGCCAGCGTTCGCCGCCCGTGTAGCCCTCGAAGCACGAGCGGCCGGCCTCGGGACACGGCCGCCGGTGCGGGTTGACGAAGCCGTCCCAGAGCTTGCCCAGAGGCCAGGCGAAGTCGAGCGGCACGCGGCGCAGTTCGCGTCCCATCAGACGCTCACGCCGCGGTCTTCGCGCATCTCGACGCGGCCCGCGGCCCAGGCCTCGCGCACCGCCTTGAGCAGCGCGAGCGCCTGCGCCTCGGTCGCCTCGATGCCCCGCAGGCCCATGCACGGCTTCTCCTCGTCCTCGATCGTGATCAGCGTGACCTGCGTCGTCGCGTCCTCGATCGTCACCATCGCGCGGCCCGCCATCGTGTACGAGATGAGCGAGACCGGGCCCACGTCGGGATGCCCGCGCATGCCCTTGGTCCTGCTCGCGCGCGCCGCCTTCTGCAGGCCGCCGAACCAGACGGCCTGCTCGAACTCCCTGACCGCGATCTGGATGCGCTCGAGCGAGGCCGCGATCGCACGGACCTCGTCGGCGCGCTCGATCGGCCGGCCGCGCGGGTCGACGGTGCGGCCCCTCGAGAGGTCGTAGTTGCGCGCGGCGACCTCGGTCACGAGCCACGTCGTGATCACGCCTGTATCCCGGTGGCGATCGAAACGGCGGGTGATGTCGCAGCCGCGACACGTGACCGAGACGAGCACGTGGTCCTTGTAGAGCTCGACGTAGCCCTCGTCGCTGTGCTTGCCGCAGACGCTGCAGACCTTCGTGGGTTCGGTGGATCCGGCTTCGGGCATCGGCATCATCGTCCTGCTTTCTTGCGAGCGACCGCTGGTAGTACGGGAGCGAGACCCATCCTCGACCGCAACAACAGAACCTCGTCTGGGGTGAGCCCGCGCGGGCGGAACCCCTCCCGCTTCGCGAGCCGCGCGCCGGCCCGGCCCATCGCCTCGGCGAGTTCGAACGCCATGGCCCGCGTGCGCATATCAAAGCGCTGCGCGGTCCAGTTACCGGAGTAGACGTAGGCGCCCCACGACTGCCATCCGAGCTTGACGACCGCGAGCCGGGTGCCCGGAGCGAGCGTCCGCACCCACCGTGTCTGGCGTAGCGTGCCGATGATGTCGACCTCGCGCTTCCATCGGCTCGTCAGGCTCATCGCTCGCTCCGCGCGAAAGCTCACGGCTACCGGCCCTTCTTGCTACGCGCGCCCTTCGCAGCGGCTGATAGGGCCTCGTACTCGGCGAGCCTGGCGCAGCGCGTGCGCTCGTCCTCGACGGCCTGGCGGACCAGCGCGCGGGCCCAGGCTCCGAGCGCCATCGCGAGCGCGTCGGGCTGGCCGCAGAGCGTCGAGGCACCCTCGCGGCGCGCAAACTCAGCAAGCACCGCGAGCGCCCCGGCGTCGGCGTCGACGAACTGCTCCGCGAGTTCCTGGCCCACGGCGCGCACGTCGTTGATCACGACGTTGCGGCACGAGAGCTTCGCGCTCGAGAGGGCCATCGGCCCGGCGTCGTAGAGGGTCTCGTCGTTGAACTCGACGCGGGCGTGGTAGCCGCCGGGCTCGGGCGTGATCAACAGCGTCGCACCCATGAGCGAGGCCCGCAGGCCGCCCTCGTGCGCGATCCACGCGACCCGCGGTCCGCCCGGCTTTGCGACCTCTTTCGAAACCACTTGACGACCGCCCATGCGCTGACCATAATCCTGCCATGCCCCGAGCGCAAGCCAGAAAGACGAAGACCGGACTGCTGATGGTCCGCATGCTGCTCGACCCGGTCACGATCGCCGCCGTCGACGAACACGTGCGGGCCCGTCGCGCTGCCGAGCCGACGAGCCTATACACGCGCTCCGACGCGCTTCGCGACGCGGTGCGCAACTGGCTGCTAAGCGACGCGCCCCCCAGAGCCCCCCGTGGTTGAGCGCACCCACCGCGCCGAGCCCTTTCCGCCGGTCGCGCCGCCGACCGTCGCCGACGTGCTGGCCGCGACGCGCCCGCGCGAGGCGATGAGCGTCCCGTTCGCCGAGCAGCGCCTGGCCGAGGTGCTCGCCCACGTCGCGGCCATCGGCCGCCAGCTCGAGGACAAGAGCAAGCGCCGCCGCCGACCCTTCGCGACGGACCCGCACGGCGACTGGCGGCGCGTCGCGATGCAGGCCCGCGACGAGCTGCGGCGCGAGGAGCGCGAGCTGCGCACCTTCCTCACGACCGAGCGCGACCGCGCCGCGAGCGTCGCGCGCCACCGCCGCGCCAACCAGGAGCTCGCGCGCCAGGACGCCGACCGCGCGACGCGCGACGCGCGCAAGGTGACGAAGAAGGACCAGCAGCAGGCCCTCTGGGACGTCTACCTCAAGGCCGAGGTCGCGTTGCTCGCGATCGCGGCGACGGTCGGCGACGTCGGGCCGCTAGGCGACAGCCTGTTGCGCGCGGCCCAGACGTGCGTACCGGAGTGGTACCGCGACCACTGGCTGCGCACGGTCTACGGCACGACGTGGGGCCGCGAGGCCGAGCGCGCGCGTGCCGAGCGCGGGGTCGAACCGATGAAGGGAGCACGCGATGAAGCCGAGAGCGAGTGATCCGGGTTTCGTGGTCGACGGCGTCGCGACCGTGCCGGCCGACGGCCCGTTCTACGGCGTGCTCAACGGCGTCGAGTACGCCGACCGCGAGGCCTTCGACCGCGCCGTCGAGGCCCTGCCGCCGGACCAGCGCGGAGCGTACAACGTGGCGTCCCGCGGCTCGGCCACCGAGCCGTACGTGCTGGCGCGCAAGCCCGAAGCCCCGACGCCCCTGACGCTCGACCACTGGGTCTCGATGTGGCTGCACGGCAGCCCGCACTTCGCGCCGATGCCCGCGGACCACATGGGTCCGCACGCCGCGCGTCCAGACCCCGCGATGCAGCCGATGGGCGAGTTCTGGCAGTCGCTCGACCTGCCCGGCCGTCCCCTCTTCGTCGTCGCGCCGCGTCTCGGCGACAGCGCGGCGGTGTGGGTCCCCTGCGATCCCGCGCTGAGCAACCCGCCGCTCGGTCCCGTCGCCGGTCAGTCGCGCCGCGCCTGGCTCGCGAGCGTCGTCGCGTTCCTGTGCGACGAAAAGAAGATCCCCGTGCCCGACGCGCTGCGCGCCGCCGTCGAGCAGCTCCGCGGCGATCCCGGTCCGGCGCCCGCGAAGCCGAAGCAGCGCCGCGGCTTCGCGTGCATGACGCCCGAGCAGCAGCGCGCGATCGCGTCGAAGGGCGGCAAGGCCTCGCACGCCCAGGGCAGGGGCCACGAGTGGACCAGCGCCGAGGCCACGGCGGCCGGGCGCCGGGGCGGAGCGGCGTCGCGCGGCGGGCGCGGAAAGACCGGCCCGACGTGATCGGCTGGGACATCTTCCATCCGGCCTGGCGGGCGGCGATGTTCGCCTACGTCATCGTCATCCTGATCTACGTGAACGCTATGCGTCGATCAGACCGGGATGACGAGCAGACCCGGCGCGATGCTCACCAGAAGAGGCGCGCGCGCCAGAAGAAAAGGCGTGCCCTCAACGACCTGCTCGAGCGCGGAGGACCGCGGTCGTGAGCTCCGCGCAGAATGCCTGGGAATTTGGCTGCGGAACACCCGTTCCGATTGTGGGCTTCGAGCCGGCGGGGCTCGGCACGATCCACGGATCCGCACACACCGGCAAGGTCTGGATCAAGATCTCCTCCGACCCGACGCACCTCTGGAAGCTCTACAGCAACAACCCCAAGGCCCACGAGACGGCGGCGTGGATCCGCAGGGCCGTCAAGGCCTACGGCTGTGACCAGGACGTGGTCTGCGACCTCGAGCGCGCCACGCCCATGCGCGGCACCATGCGTCTCGGAACCGTCTACCTCTCGACGCAGGACCAACTCGCCTACCGCCTCCACGGGGACGGCTGGAGGGGCCTGCTGACGCTGGACGCGCTGAGCTACAGCACGTGGCTCACCGCGGCGCGCGCGTACGTCGCCAACAAGAAGCCGAAGGACCTCAAGGTCGGCACCCATCAAGCGATGCTCAGGATCGTCAGCCCGGGCCTGGACGACTACTACGCCGCGCAGGACGTGAAGCGACTCTATCGCTTCGAGACGATCGACCGCATGAAGTCCTGGCACGAGGTACCGCGCGAGGAATACCTCACAGCACCGAGGCCCGAGGACGACGCCTCGTGGATCGCCGCGGTGCGCGCGCAACTTCCCGGCGCGGTCGTCCTCTGCGGCACCGTCGCGGCCGGCGTACCGGGACCAGACGAAGAGGTCGGTCACTTCTACGCACGGCTCGGTACGCGCCGCGTCTACCGCGTCACCCTCGACCGAAACGAGCGCGGGCACTTCGAGCGCCGCTGGACGGACATCACCGCGACGCTCACGGATCCGGCCGCGACCGCGACGCTCACGGATCCGGCCGCGACCGCGACGTACGCCATCCTCGACGTCGGCGAGAGCTACGACCACAAGGACGCGCCGCTCGGCACGGTCGTGCGCGGGCTCAAGGGGTTGGTCCCTGGCCTCCTGGCCGTAAAGGTCTCGAGGCAGAGCTCCAGAGGCTGGCGCGCCTACACCGAGCCACTGTCCGAAGATCTCCTGGCTCGCACGGCCTGGATCCGCGAGCAGGCGATCGGCCACAGCGGCCAGGACCACGACGTCTTCTGCGACCTCGACCACGAGGTCGAACGGCGTTCGATGGGCTCCTACCAGAGAGGAGCCATCCTGATCGACAGCACCAATCGCATGGTGTTCGCGATGGGCAACGACGGCTGGGAGCTGATCAAGGAAGAGGTCCCTGTGCCGTCCACCCTGCGCGGACTCAGCGCGTCCAACGTCGTGATGGAGATCTTTTCGCGCGGCTTCGACCGGGCGTCCGGCGCCGAACTCGACCTCGCGTCCGCGCCGCTCGGCACGATCGTCAGGCTGAGCGGAAACCCGACGGCGACGAGCCTCTGGGTGCGCGTCAGCAACCGGCCCGATGCCATCGCCTGGCGCGAGTACGAAGCGCCCCTCGACGAGGACGTGGAGACGAGCCTCGCGTGGATCCGCAGGGTCGCCCCGGGCTTCGCGCCAGGGCTCGTCCGCTGCGACTTCGAGCCGTACACCCTCACGCCCCCGACGACCGCGGACGAGATCTATCTGAACAGCCACGCGCGCCTCGTTCTCGTCGCCCGCGACGGATCCTGGCAGCCGTTCTCACCGACCACCCTGACCCCGGAGACCCCGATGCCCAACGAACCGACGACCACGAACTCCACCCCCGGCGCCCTCGGCCGCATCGCCCAGACCCTGCAGACCGACGCCGACGACGCGGCCTGGCGCACGGCCGGCTCGCAGTTCGTCAAGCTCGCGCGCGAGCCGCTCGTGGCCGTCCTCGCGCGCCACCTCGGCCCCGACGACCCGTCGATCCGCGCGCGGATCGCCGCGTTCCTCGACACCGAGATCGGCACGGCGCTCTTCGTCGCGGTGCTCTCGGCGGGCCTCTCGACC
>Ga0208589_1000124_pt1 | contig 36040 bp, 36 predicted proteins | sample NGESurshal092012_2_FD_184486 | JGI IMG/M metagenome (GOLD analysis project Ga0208589, IMG submission 184486) | Arctic peat soil microbial communities from Barrow, Alaska - NGEE Surface sample F53-2 shallow-092012 (SPAdes) | ecosystem: Environmental > Terrestrial > Soil > Wetlands > Peat ...
GGCGGTCGCGACAGTGACCCGATCAGTCCCGAGGCAACTCTGGCGATGAGAAAAGCTGAAATCAACTCGATTCACGTCACTCGTGAACTATCGGGGTTAGTTGAAGGCCTTGGTCACGCCTCGATCCACGTCAGTCCGATGATGCCGGGACCCCCGTGCGTGCCCACCACGGGACCGATGTCGGTGATGATCAAAGGGAACTCGCTGGCGATATCAGCGATGAGCGCTTTGAGCGCGGCGACGTCGGTGCAGGCGCCCTGGATCAACGCGAGGCGTCGAAGTGGCGCGTGCGAGCGCGCGACGTTGGCCACCGCGTTGAGGGCTTTCGCGCGGGTGCGCTGACGGCCGGCCTCGGCGACGATGCCGTCCTTCAGTTCAATGAGCGGCTTGATCGAGAGCACTTGACCGAGAAGTGCCTTCGCGCCACCGACCCGTCCTCCTTTGATCAGGTGTTCGAGCGTGTCGAGCGCGGCCACGACGCCGGCCTTGGGCATGAGGGACTCGGCGTGCGCGACGAGCTCATCGAGACTCGCGCCCGTCGGAGCGAGTTCGGCGACGTCGATGACGATGAGTCCCTGGCCCATGGAGACGTTCAACGTGTCGAGCACGCGGACGTCGATGACGCCGGCGACGGCCTCCGCCGCAAGCGTCGCTGACTGGTGCGTGGCGGAGAGGAGTGACGACAAGGTGAGGACGATCACGCCGTCGCACCCGTCGCTCCTCGCGCGTTCGTACGCCGCTTGGAAGGCACCGGGCGAGGGTGCTGCCGTTTCCGGCAGGGTTTTCGAGCTCTTGCACTTGGCCCAAAAGAGGTCGGGCGTCAGATCGACGCGGTCGGTGAACTCCTCGTCGCCGAAGCGAATGGTGAGTGAGACGACGTCGACGTCGAGGCGACGAGCGAAAGCTTCGGGAAGGTCACTCGCACTATCGGTGACCACACGAATTCGAGACATTATTCCCCCTAGAACTGATCAAGCCTTGCATCTTTGGTGAATCCCCGTCGCACGCGTCGTCGAAGGATCGCGACCACCACTAGATAGACGGCCCCGCCGGCAACGACTGCAGCGCCGAAGCGCGTAACGAGACCAAATCCTTTTGTCCACGAGGGCAGCGCGTAGACGAGCGCCATGATCGCGGTCGCGAACAGCGACGACCAGAGGCTGCGCCTCACGTGCACGCTCCAGACGCCGGCGATGATGTTGACGTGATGGCGGGCGAGTACCGCGAGCGCCGCGATCGCGGCGACGCTGTAACCGAGCGAGACACTCGCGGTGAGTCCGGCGAGCGAGTGACGTCCGAGCAGCACGCAGAGCACGATCGTGAGCGCGTTCTCGAAGGCGTAGAGCACGAACACTTCACGCGCCCGCTGCATCGATTGGAGACCTCGGACGCCGAGTTGAAAGATGGTGAAGCCCGGGAGTCCCGCCGCGAGTACCGCGAGTACCGTGCCCGCGGAGATCCGGTGGACGGCGTTCACGTGGTTGAACAGGATCGCCACGATGGGCTGGGCGAGGATGACGAGGACCAACGTGCACGGGATGATGATGACGAGCGACTGTCGAAGACCGAAGCGGAGTCGTTCACTGAGACCCTCGTAGTCCTTCGACGTGGCGAAGCCGGCGAGTTGAGGGGTGAGTGCGCCGAGTACCGACACGACGACGACGGCGTAGGGCATCTGCATCAACGACCAGCCGTACGTGTAGGCACTCACCGCGTGCGTCCTCGTGCCCAGACCGAAGGCGTAGGCCAACACCACGTAGAGCGAGACCTGATTGGCGAGCACTACGAGGAGCGTCCAACTTCCGAGACGCCCAACGGCCTTTACGGCGGGATCTTTCAAATCGAGACGCAGACTCAATCGCCAGAGATTGCTGCGGGCGAGCGAAGGCAGGAGACAGAGGAACTGGACCGCGACGCCCAGCGTCGTGCCGAGGCCCAACCAGAGCAGGTCACGCGACCCCGACAGCGCCGAGAGTACGGGCGTCGGGTCGACGAGGTGGAACCAGATCAACACGACGATGCACACCACGTTGTTCGCGACGGGCACCCACGTCCCGATGCCGAAGCGTTTGCGAATGTTGAGTAACGACGTCGCGATGCCGATGACGCCATAGAAGAAGATCTGGGGTACGAACCATCGGAGGAGTTCCGTCGCCACTGCGCGCTCTTGGACGAGGACAGCCGCGGAGCGCACGCTCGAGGTGTGCTGCAGCGCAGTGAAGCCGTCGATGATCCACGGCGCGCAGAACCACGAGACGATCGACGCCACGACGAGTACGAGAAGAGCCCCCGTGATCACGCTCGAGATCGATCGCCACGCGCGTCGTTCACCGTCGAGGGCGAGGCGCTCGACGAAGACAGGAATGAACGTGGCCGTCGCGATGCCGCCGAGCACGATGTCGAACAGCATGTTGGGCACGGTGTTCGCGAGGTTGAAGGCGTCCGAGATGGGCGTGAAGCCGAGGACCCACACCAGCACGAGGACGCGGATGAATCCAGTGACCCGCGAGACGAGGGTGCCACTCGCCATCGAGGCGACGCGCGACGAGTGTGACGTTTCGGTGCTCATCGGGCGTGACGGCCCTTGGTGCGTCGGCGGTTCGTCCGCCACCACCACAGTCCGAGTACGAACACCGACGCGAACGTGAGGAGGTATCCCACGACGGACGCGCCGGCGATGCGAACTTGGATCGCGCTTCTCGCCAAGACGACCTGGCCGTTCGGCGTCGTGAGGACGACCTGCAACGTCAACGAACTGCCCTGGGGATTCTCGGTGGGCACGCGAATGGACACCGTGGGCGAGCTCATGGTCACCTTGACGGCGTTGCCCTTAGGAAAGGTCACGCGATCCGTGACGAGGTGCACGACGGCGTCGACGGTGTAGGGCGCGCGTGAGATCACCGTGATCGGCAGCGACGTGCCCTGACCGGCGAGCGTGATGGCGCTCGCGTCAATCGAGAACTGACCGAGCTGCGCGCTCAACTGCGTGTTCGCGGCGTTGATGGCGCTCTGGCGTTGATTCGCGTTGCCGAGGATCTCCGTTCGCGCGACCCCGACGCGAAGGGCGAGTGCCTCCGAGCCGGACCTGATGCTCTGAGCGTACGAGTTGGCGGCGCCAATCAACGTGAGCAGCGAGGAGACGTTGTGCGCGGACCACGTGGACGTACTCGTCGTGTGGCTGAGCGTTCGAATGGCGGGCGCGCCGTTGGTGCCGATCAGCGCCGAGTTGAACGACGGCGTAAGTGACGCGAGCTGACTGTAGGGATCGTTGCCAAGTCCACGCAGTAGGTCGTCCATGAACGTCGTCGACGCCGAGCCGAGCGTCTGTTCGATGACGGCCGTGCGAGTCGAGCGCGCGTATGGGTACTCGTAGTGGAGAAAGGCGAGCCACGCCAACGTGAGGGCCGCGCGCCGTCCGGGCTCGATGGACGCGTTGCTGACGAGCGCGGACAGCGGTCCGTCGATACTCAGGGCGGTCAAAGTGCCCGCACCGTCCACGTGAAAGGGCGCCCCCCACTTGAGCGTGCTGGAGGGGGCCTGCGTGAGTTCGTCCTCGGGCATGACGACGTCGCTGACACCACCACCGGCGAGCGCCAGAAGACTGGTCGGCGTCTGCACGCCGCTTAAAAGCACTGGTTGGTCGACGTAGACGCCAGTCAGCGACGTGAGGACACGCTGGGAGAGCGCGAGTTGCTGGGGGATCTGCGTCGTAAGACCGTTCTCCGAGAGACCAGCGAAGTCGATCGAGCCGGGAGGCGCGTCGATTGCTCGATGTTGGGGACTCTCGAGGGCTTTATTAAGTGCGGCGCGCCACTGCGTGCCCGTACTTTGATTGAAGTCGATGGCGGTGAGCGTCTCGTAGTCCGCGCTCAGCGTGACGGGCGACGACGCGTAGTGACCGAGGGTGTCTAAGACGCTGAGGGAACGTTTCTCGTGCAGCAGTGACGTGCGGTTGAGTGTCTCCACGATCGCTACTTGGAGGGGTGTCGTGACGGGTCTGGTCTTTACAGCCAACAGGGACCACTTCGTGAGGGTGTCGCCGTTCACGCGAAGTTGATATCGAAGGGGGTAGACCCCGGCGCAACCCTTGACCGTGCACGTGAGGTGCAGGCGCGCCGCCTCGCCGTGGCATGAGCGAAGGGGGTTCTTCAGTTTCTTCGTGTAGACGGACACGCTGAAGGTGGCCTCACCAGCCTTGAGGCAGCTGAGGGAAAAGGTGCCGGTTGAGGACATCGCCGGCACGGTGGTACCGGCGCCCGAGATGATGGGGCTCAACGCCGAGACCGTGGTGAGCGCCGGGAAAATCGTCACGCTCGCCGTCGCTTTGGACTTCGCGGGGGAGAGACGTACCGTGGTGGCGAAGTGTAAGACGCCGCGCGGGGACAGGGTCGCGAGCGCGTTCTGATGTACGACGGTGAAGCCTGGCGTCGTGTTAGCCCACGCGGCCGAGGGCCACGTCACCGTTGCGAGGCTGAGGAGTACGACGCTGAGCGCCCGCCACCAGGTCGTAAATCGGTGGGACATGCAGTTACAGGCTACCTTCGCGAGGCTTGCGCTTCGGGAGCCCGTAACCTTCATTCGCAGTGACTTCCTTTACCAACGCCCACGATCGACTCGCTGAACTCGCGCTGTTGTCGCGTCCACTCAGCGACGCGTTCGCCGACGCGGGCTTCTCCCTTTACGCCGTCGGTGGTTCCGTTCGTGACGCGTTGCTCGGTGAAACGCGTCACGACGGCTACGAGATTGACTTCACGACGAACGCCCGACCCGACGATATTGAGCGCCTCATGAAGCCCGTCTGTAGCGCGTTATGGCAGCAGGGTAAGGCTTTTGGGACGATCGGGGGGACGCTGCGCGAGGGTGGTCTGAAAGTCGAGATCACGACGTTTCGTTCTGAGTCCTACGTCGACCACTCACGTAAACCCTCGGTCGAGTGGGGCGACTCACTCGAAGCAGACCTCGGTCGGCGCGACTTCACCATCAACGCGCTCGCGCTCGACGTGATCGCGCTCAACGCCGAGACGCCCGGCGTACAGACCCTGTTCGATTTCCATCACGGCTTTCACGATCTCAACGATCGGGTGTTGCGCACGCCCATCGATCCCGAGATCCTCTTCACCGACGATCCCCTTCGGATGCTGCGCGCCGCGCGATTCGCCGCGCGTTTCGAGATGTCAATCGATCCCACGCTCGAGGCGGCCGCGGTGAAGATGGCCGAGCAACTCACCAAGGTGTCGCCCGAACGTGTGCGTGGCGAACTCGACCTCCTGCTCCTCACGAGGCAGCCTTCGCTCGGTCTGGACTTCATCGTACGCACAGGGCTTGCGGAGTACTTCATCCCCGAACTTCCAAAACTCCAACTAGAACAAGACCCCGTTCATCAGCACAAGGACGTCCTTCGCCACACTTGGGCCGTCATCGACAAGACCTCGCCCTCACTCGTGTTGCGCCTGGGCGCACTCTTTCACGACGTCGGCAAACCTAGCACCCGAGCCATCAGCGAAGAGGGCGTGACGTTTCGATTCCACGACGTCGTGGGCGCGAAGATGACGCGCAAGCGAATGACCGCGTTGAAGTACTCGTCGGAGATGATCGACGACGTCGCGATGCTCGTCGAACTGCACTTACGTTTTCACACGTACAAGTTGGGCTGGAGCGACAAAGCGGTGCGCCGTTACGTTCGTGACGCCGGACCACTGCTCGAGGAGCTCAACGAACTCACTCGATGTGACTGCACGACGCGCAACGCGCGAAAGGCGGCGATACTCGCCGAGCGAATGGACGAACTCGAGGATCGCATCACCATCCTTCGCGAGCAAGAGGACTTGAGTCGTCTTCGTCCCGCACTGGACGGCGTCGCCGTCATGGAGTTGCTCGGTATCGCACCTAGTCGTGCGGTGGGTGAGGCCCTTGATTTCCTCATGGAGATCCGTCTCGACGAAGGTGAGATCACTGCGGACGAGGCCGCCGTTCGACTGCGAGCGTGGTGGGCGGGTAAATGACGGGTGATTCGACGCTGACCGGTCGGAGCGGCTTCGCTGCGAGATGATGGGAACATGCACTTCATAACGCGCCCTTTTCTTGCCGCCGTCATGGTCCTGGCCTTGTTGTCGTCAATCTCGATCGCTACGGCGGTGAGTGCTGCTTCGGTGCCACAGTGCGCGTCCCGGAGCATCACCGTCTCGCTTGGCGCCATGTCGCACGGGCGCGGATCGGCCGCTACCACTCGCGTCGTCCCCGTGTACTTCAAGAATCGCGGCGTCACGTGCCACTTGCCCTTGACGGGGCCCGCGGTTGTTGCCTTTCGCGTCGCAAAAACCCCGAGTGGCCAAACGACCAGCCAAGGGGCCCGTCCAGTCGTGTGGGGCGGACAGAAGTACGTGGTTCTCGCGGCGAGTACGCGCAATGAAGCGAAGGTCGAAATCTCTACGCTGTCGAACGCTTTGATGAAGAGTCCATCTTGCGGAGTGCAGACGGCAATGGGCCTAAAGATCCAGGGTTACGCGTCGCCGATCACGTACTGGATTTACTTTGCACGAAAGATTGCGGGCGTTTGCTTTTACTCTGGTACCGGTCGCAGCACGACCAACGTCAAGTTGACGTGGGTCGGTCCCAAGTAAATATCACGACTTGTTGTTGACCCGTCCCACTCAAGTAGCCAAGTATTGCTCGATTGAGCTGCGTCCTACGGCCAGACCGGGTTCTCGGCGCCGTCGTTAGCGAAGGCCGCGACCATGTCGTGGGCCTCGTCGTCGTGGAACTGCACCGGCGGCGACTTCATGAAGTACGCCGAAGGACCGAGCAACGGTCCACCAATACCGCGGTCGAGCGCGACCTTGGCACAGCGAACGGCGTCGATGATGACCCCGGCCGAGTTGGGCGAATCCCACACTTCGAGCTTCAATTCGATGTTGAGGGGGGCGTCACCGAAGTTACGACCCTCCATGCGGATGTAAGCCCACTTGCGGTCCTGGAGCCACGGCACGTGGTCGCTCGGTCCGATGTGCACGTCGTCGGGGCCCAGGTCGTTGAGCTCAAGTTGTGAGGTGACCGCTTGGGTCTTCGAGACCTTCTTCGACTCGAGGCGCTCACGGTCGAGCATGTTCTTGAAGTCCATGTTCCCGCCGACGTTGAGTTGGTACGTGTGGTCGAGCGTGAGACCACGGTCCTCGAAGAGGCGGGTGAGGACTCGGTGGACGATCGTGGCGCCGACCTGACTCTTGATGTCGTCACCGATGATGGGCACGCCGGCGTCGGTGAACTTCTTCGCCCACACTGGGTCCGACGCGATGAAGACGGGAATGGCGTTCACGAAGGCGACGCCAGCGTCGATCGCGGCCTGCGCGTAGAAGCGCTGGGCCTCTTCCGAACCGACCGGAAGGTAGGAGACCAACACTTCGGCCTTTGCGTCACGTAGGGCTTGGACGACGTCCACGGCTTCGAGCGGTGACTCCTCGATCGAGGCGCGGTAGTACTTGTTGAGGCCGTCCATGGTCGGACCGCGCAGGACGGTCACGCCCAACGAGGGGACCTCGGCGAACTTGATGGTGTTGTTCTGGCCGCCGTCGATGGCCTTGCCGAGGTCGTTGCCGACCTTGGAGGCGTCGACGTCGAAGGCCGCGACGAACTCGAGGTCACTCACGTGAAAGCCTCCGAGCACGACGTGCATGAGACCGGGGACGTGGTCGCCATCCTTCGCGTCGCGGTAGTACGTGACGCCCTGGATGAGTGAACTTGCGCAGTTTCCTACGCCGGCAATCGCCACACGAATCTTCTTCATGGCTTTCCTTTCCTACTTCGCGTCGTTGGCGAAGGTTTGCTGATTACTGCGTTCTGTGGTCAACAAGTCGTCAATCCACGCGAGGTCGAGCTCGACACCGCGCGCGGCGTGTTCCATGACGCTGCGCGCGTAGTCGTCGAGCTCTTCGTTGTGCGAGCCGGCCCGTACTTCGGCCAGGCGCTCCACGAGGTCCGTGCGACGGCGCTCTAAGAGGCTGACGCGTCGGCTCGGCGTGAGGTACTTAGCGAGTGCCATGCGGAGCGAGAAGTTCTTGCCGTCGTCGAGGGTCGCGGGGTCGCCGAGCAACGTGATGAACTCCTGGCGACCGCGCTCGGTGATGCGGTAGACCTTGCGCCCACGGCGACCGAGTCCCGTCGTCGCACGCAGTGATCGAAGGGACGCACGCTCACCCGAGAGTGACCCCGTCGAGAGTGGACTCTGACGAGGTGAGATCGGTGCGACGGCCTCGACCAAACCGTGACGCTCGAGGCGAGCGAGCGCGGGATAGATCGATCCGAACGAGACGTTGGCCCACACGCCGAGGCGCTCTCGCAGGCGACTACGGATCTCGTACCCGTGGTGATCACGGTCCATCAGCAGGCCCAGGATGGCGATGTCTAACACGCGATTGATTATATCATCTCGATATATCGACCATGACGGTCTGTGCTGTTACTGTCATTTCACTGGAGGTAAGGTCGCCGGTAATGGATAAGCGCTTCCGCACGAGTACGGCTGACGGAGCCGTTGTCGAGTTCGGGCTCGTTCGCCACGCACTCCTCGCGAAGGTCGCTGCCGGACAGATCCGCTACGAGGACATCTGCGACGCGCACCCCGAACTCTTGCGCGCGGCACGCAACATCGGACGAAAGACCGGCGAGACGTGCCCCGTCTGTAGCGACGCCGAACTCGTCGAAGTGACGTACGTCTTTGGCGCGCGACTCCCGTCGGGTGGCACGTGTCCCTCGACGCGAGCCGAGTTGTTGAAACTCGAACGTCGCGAGGACCCGGTGCAGTGCTACGCGGTCGAGGTCTGTATCGCGTGCTCGTTTCATCATCTCGTTCGAAAGTGGAGTGCCGGAAGCCACCGGGCGAGGCGCAGCGTGAACTACGTCAAAGAAGTCGGCGAGTGAAGCTTTCGGCGCCCATGATCCGCGGGCGCAAGCGCCGCGAAGGAGCGACGCCCCTCGTCATGGTGACCGCGTATGACGAGCCCGGTGCCCGCTTCGCCAGTGCCGCCGGCGTCGATCTCATCTTGGTGGGCGACTCCCTCGCGAACGTGGTCCTCGGTCACGAGGACACCTTGCACGTCAGCGTCGAAGAGATGTGTCACCACGTTCGCGCGGTCGCCGCGGCGAAGCCCGACGTGCACGTCGTGGCGGACATGCCCTGGCTGAGCTACCACCTCAGCATCGCCGACTCCGTCCGCAACGCGGCGTCGCTCATTCGCAGTGGCGCCGACAGCGTCAAGCTCGAAGGCGGTCGCGTGAGGCGCGAAGTCGTTCGTGCGATCCTCGACGCCGAAATTCCCGTCATGGGTCACCTTGGCCTCACCCCGCAGAGCGTCATGGCTTTCGGCGGCTTCAAGGTCCAGGCGAAGACCCGCGAGGCGGCCCAACAGTTGCAACTCGACGCGAAAGTCCTCCAAGACGAGGGCGTCTTCGCCGTCGTGATCGAAGGGGTGCCGAGCGTCGTGGGCACGCGCGTCACCGAAGGACTCGAGATCCCCACCATTGGCATTGGCGCTGGACAAGATACCGACGGGCAAGTACTGGTGTTTCACGACCTTTTGGGACTGACGAAAGGTAAGCCCGCGAAGTTCGTGCGTCAGTACGCGAACCTCGGCCCGGTCATCACCGACGCGCTCGCGCACTTCGCCGCGGACGTGCGAAATGGGGACTTTCCGGGCCCTGACGAGGCCTACGCCAATCCCGAGGACTTGGTCAACTAGCCCTTTTTCGGTTCAGGCAGTAGACTTTCGTTCCCACAAGCGTGGGGAAGTATCAATCAAACCCTGCTCTGTTTTCCGCAGAGCCCGACGAGTTCGGACCAGAGGGAAAGGAACCGGCCATGAGGCCATATGAGACGATGATCGTGTTCGACACTGCCGTCGACGCGCAAGCCATCCAGATCGCTCTCGATCGTGCGCTAGAAACCATTCGCACGAACGCGGGAACACCCGGAACTATCGACCGTTGGGGCAAGCGTCCCTTGGCGTACGAAATCAACAAGCGCAAAGAGGGTTACTACGTCCTCGTGGAGTTCAGCGGTGAGTCGACGACCGTCGACGAACTCGACCGCATCTTGACTCTCTCGGACGAAGTCCTTCGCTTCAAGATCCTTCGTCGTCACGTACGTACCAACGCCAGCCGTGTCACGGCCCAGGCGTAGGTTCGGACGCGTAACGCTAAGGAGAAGCTATGGCTGACAACACCATTACCGTCGTCGGGAACATCACCCGTGACCCCGAATTGAAGTTCTTGAACAGTGGCCAGGCCGCGGTTCGCATTTCCATCGCGGTGAACCGTCGCTGGCAGAATCGCCAGACCCAGGAGTGGGAAGAGCGCGTGTCGTACTTCGAGGTCGCGGGCTACGGCTCGATGGCCGAGAACGCCGCGAACTCACTCACCAAGGGCACCCGAGTGATCGTCTCGGGACGACTCGAGCAGCGCAGCTGGGAGACCGAGAACGGTGACAAGCGCTCCATCGTCGAGATCAACGCCGACGAGATCGCCCCGTCACTGCGCTTCGCGACGGCCGTCGTCACGAGGACGCCGCGCGCCGAGGGATCGAACTTCCCCTCGAACGACCGCCCCGCACCACGAACGAACGAACCAAGTACCTACGCCTTTGATGAGGAGCCCTTCTAATGCCACGCATTAATAACCCCAAACCGCCAAAGCGCGCGCCGAAGATCGACATCCGTCGCGGCGCGAAGAAGAAGCCCTGCTCGTTCTGTCAGCACGGCGTCGACCGCGTGGACTACAAGGACTTGGCGCAACTGCGTAAGTACATCTCTGACCGCGGGAAGATCCGTGGCCGCAAGGTGTCCGGCAACTGTCAACAGCACCAGCGTGACGTCGGCGACGCCATCAAGACGGCGCGCGAACTGGCCCTTTTGCCCTACACCCAGCGCACCGTGACCGAGCGTCGCGGTGGTCGTGGGCGAGACGGCGGACGTGACGGTGGTCGCGACGACCGTGGCCCACGTGGTCCGCGTCCGAGCCGTGATGGTGCCGAGAGCACCGCCGCAGCCGCTGCGCCTGCCCCTGCCGCTGCGCCTGCCCCTGCCCCCGCCGCTGCGCCTGCCCCCGCCGCTGAAGGTGTCCTCTTGGACGATGCTTCAACGGCCGAAGCGGTCTTCGAGACCGAGAAGACCGTGGAGGTCGGCGAATGAAGGTCCTTCTTCGAAGTGACGTGCACGGCCTCGGACGCCGCGGCGACATCGTGGTCGTGAAGTCGGGCTACGCCCGCAACTTCTTGTTGCCCTCGGGCGCGGCCCTCGTGGCGAGTGATTCGACCGAGGCGCAAGCGACGTTAATGCGCAAGGCTCGTGACGTCCTCGACGCCAAGAGTCGTGAAGCCGCCGAAGCCCAAAAGGCACTCATCGAGAAGTCGACGCTGACGATTGGCGCGCGCGCGAGTGCGAACGGTCGGCTCTTCGGCTCGATCGGCGAGACCGATATCGTGAACGCGATACGCACCGCGACGGGTATTTCACTCGACCGTCACGCGATCTCGTTGGCCGAGCACCTTAAAGAGGTAGGCAATGCTACTGCAACGGCGACGCTCTTCGACGGTGTCGTCGCGAACGTAACGATCGAGGTTGTGGCGAAGTAACGTCCCACCTGCGTCATTGTCTTTTGCCGGGGCCTTGTGCCCCGGCAAATTACTTGTTACACCCCTTTGCGAATATTTAACGCATGGGGTTAACCACAGGAATACAACATGTTGTTGTTATTGCGAAGCACACCCACTATCGACAACCGTTGAGGTCTTATGACGCAGATTGAAACAGACCGCTCCCGCCAAGTCCCAGGTGGGCGCGTTCCGCCCAGTGTCATCGAAGCCGAAGAGTCGCTCATCGGCGCAATGTTGCTCTCGCAAGAGGCCGTGAGTGTTGCCTACGAGAACGTCGAGGCCGATGACTTCTATCGTCCTCTGCACGGTCAGATCTTCAGCGCGATCATCGCGTTGGCGCACGCCGGTGAACCCGTCGACTACGTCACCGTGCAAGCGAAGCTCCAAGAGCGTGGCGCGGTGGCCATCGAGTTGGCCGTCCTCTCGTCGTTGCAGATCAACACCCCCTCCGCTTCGAACGCGCAGTACTACGCCGAGCTCGTTCGTGAGAAGGCACAACAGCGACGCCTCATCTTCGTTGCGGGTGAGATCGTGGACGACGCCTACGTCGCCACGGACGACGTCGTGGGCCTCATCGACGAGGCGGAGCGCAAGATCAACGCCATCGGCGACGACCGCAAGATGGACTCGGTATCGCCCCTGCAGCGCCTGCTCCTCAGCGAGGCTGACATCCTCGAGCTTCGTGGCGAGACCAGAGGTCAGTTCAACGGCCTCGAGACCGGCTACCGGTCCCTCGACGCCATCCTCCAGGGTCTGCAGAAGAGTTCGATGACGATCGTCGGCGCTCGACCGGCCACTGGTAAGACGGCCTTCGCGCTCGGCATCTTGATCCACGTGGGCGCGGTCGTGAATCGTCCCGCACTTTTCTTCTCACTGGAGATGAGTCGCCAGGAGTTGGCAGAACGCATCCTCGCCTCGACCGCGCGCATCGACTCGTCGAAGCTTCGCACCGGCGACCTCAGTGAAGCCGACTGGAATCGGGCGCACGAAGCTTTCGGGTACTTGCAGTCCGCGAAGGTCTTCATCGACGACAACCCGAGCCTGACGATCATGGACGTGCGCGCACGTGCCCGTCGCATCAAACAACAAAACGGAGACCTTGGCGTCGTGATCATCGACTACCTGCAGTTGATGAGCAGCCGTGGTCGCGCCGAGAACCGTCAAGTCGAGGTCTCGGAGATGAGTCGCTCGTTGAAGATCCTCGCCCGCGAACTCGAGTGTCCCGTGGTCGCCTTGTCGCAGCTCTCGCGAAAGCTCGAAGAGCGCGCGGACAAGCGCCCCATGATGTCGGATCTTCGTGAGTCAGGCTCGCTCGAGCAGGACGCTGACGTGGTCTTGTTCCTCTACCGACCCGAGATCTACGGCGACGTGTCCAACGACATGAAGGCCGACGCGGAGATCATCGTGGGTAAGAACCGAAACGGCCCTACGCGCACCGCGCACCTGACGTGGCGAGGTGAGTTCGCTCGATTTGACAACGTCGCCGAGGCGCGAGAGATCTAGTGTTGGCAATTTGCAAGTCACGCCGCGGCTCACCCTAAGCCGTCTCGACCCGATTACTTCTTGCGAGCCAACGAGTGAGTACGGATCAGTATTCGCGTTGCTTGCTTCGTCAGTCGATTGTGGGAGTCGTCGATCCGAGCGGTCACCCGCACCTGGTTAGTGGGCGAATTTGAAGTGCAGGGTTCGCACTAACCCGCCCGTAGCCACGTTGATCTCAGTGATGGATTGATTGGTCGGGTTAAGGATGAATGCGTCGGGGCCTCTCGTGACAATACCGGTGGTACTGCTGTTGAAGCCGTACTTCGTGGACTTCAATACTCTGACGAGGGCTCCGGTGCGGGTGTTGAATTCGACGACCCTTCGGGCGGCATCGATTGAAACACCCACGTGGCCATCGATTGCCAAGAAGACGGGATGAAGCGAGTCGATGGCCTTGGCATTGATGACGCGAACGAGTGCACCCGTGACAATGTTGAACTCGGTGATTGCACCGGCGCCCTTGAGCCCCGGGCTGGCGACGAAGGCGTCCAGGCCGCTGATCGCGACGCCGTCGGGCCCGGAGAATCCGTAGGACTTCGCGGCGAGCACTCGCACCAGGCCCCCCGTGACCGTGTTGAACTCGGTGACGGTACTGTTACCCCCGTTGACGACGAAGGCGTCGTGGCCGCTGATCGCGATGCCGTAAGGACTGGCGATGCGGTACGACTTCGCGGCGAGCACTCGCACCAGGGCACCCGTGACCGTGTTGAACTCGGTCACGGAATGGCCGCCCAGGTTCGTGACGAAGGCATCCTGGCCGCTGATGGCCATGTCGAATGGAGTGACGAATCCGTAGGACTTCGCGGCGAGCACTCGCACCAATGCACCCGTGACCGTGTTGAACTCGGTGACGGCATTGGTGAGGGCGCCGTAGTTGGCGACGAAGGCGTCCTGGCCGTTGACGACAATGTCCAGGGAGAAATTGAAATCGTACGCCTTAGCCCCTAACACCCTGACGGTTGCACCGGTGCGCGAGTTGATCTCTTGAGCCACATTGGATGTCGCGTTAACGAGGAATATGCCCTGCCCATTGGACGTGAACGCGATATCGGTGTTGAAGCCCGCGTTCTCGGCGGGCGATGTCGAGCTAGCCGACGCCAGAGACGTCGTCGCTGCCATCATCGTCGTCGCGGCGAGAAGGGCGGCTACTGACGCGGAGATCGATGAACTTCGTCGACGGAAGACTCGTAACAGGCTGTTCACTTCCGACTCCCGACGTTGTGCGTAGTGGCTGAATTGAGACATCATAGGGATGGCGACCTGCAGGAATTGTTCATTTCGACGCGATTGTCATGACACCTAGCTAGTACGACGGTTCAGCACTGTCAACTCGAGCACGTGCTCTGCGCGTCGCTACGAGAGACAGTTGAGCGTGGACGCTTGACCCGTCGCGGGAGTCTTCGCGACGTCGCGCGCGATGACACTGGCGGGAATGGCGTAGGCCGTGCTCACCTGGCTTACCAACTTGGACTCGATGATGCCCACGACCGACGTGCCGTCGATCACGGGACTGCCGGAATTGCCCGGCTGGACGTTGACCTCGACCACGAGCACCGTCTTCGAGAGGATCGCCTGGTTGTAGATGTCGCGCCCCTGCGCCGTCAAGACCCCGTCGATCACACCGGGCGCCTTCGTGCGCGACGCGTCCAGTGGGAAACCGATCACCTTCACCGTCGTACCGCGAGCAGGAATCGTCGTACGCAAGGGCAGCGGAGGTTCGGCGCGCGTGGGCACTCGAAGGACGGCAAGGTCGTTGCGGGGATCGAAGAGCGCCACTTGCGCGGGCGCACCGTTCACGCTGACGCTCGTGTGGCCGGCGACGACGTGCGCGTTCGTCACCACCTCGTGGGCCGACACGTAGAAGGCCGTCCCTTCACTGATTGCCGGACACGAGCCAGTCGCGAGCACTTTCACGACGTCGCTCGGTTCACTCAACGACGAGAGGAGGGGACCGAGGTGCTTTGGATCGACGTACGTACCAAGCGTCGGGGCGACGACGCTCGCGAAGACGTTGGGGAAGTTGATGTTGCGAAAGAGTGATTGTACCTTGGCGTCGAGCGTGGGCACGGGGGGCATGACGCGGCCCATCGCCGAGAGGATGCTCGACTGTTGGATGCCACTCGCGACCGATCCCCACGTCGTCGACGCGAGGAGTCCCGCCGCGAGCCAACACCCAACGAGGGCACCCGCGGCGCCGACGACCGTGCCGGCGATCCGGTCAGCCAGTCCCAGTTTTACGGTGCGTAGCGCCTTCGCGACGAGCGAGCCAATGAAGCTCCCCACCTGACCACCGACGATGGAGATCACGAGGACGAAGCCCAACGCGAGTGCCGGACGCCAACCCTTGTGCGTTACGAGCGACGAGAGGGACGGTGCGAAGTAGGTGCCGACGAGAAAGGCCGCCGCGAAGCCCGCGAAGCGCAGGATCTGACGCACCGCACCTTCCGCGTGACCGAGGAAACCGGCCAAGACGACGGCGATCGCGATGAAGAGATCAACCCAACTCATTGTTGTAAGGGTAGGCGGTGATTGCTCTCCGGCGACTAAGAGCAGCGCGCGCCTGCGCTGCAGCGCGACGACGTCGGAACTGACTATTTGGGCTGCATGCGGATTCCCGCGTCAATACGCACGGACTCGGCGTTCATGTAACTGTTCGACAAGAGTTCGACCGCGAGTGACGCGAACTCCTTGGCGTAGCCGAGTCGCTTGGGGAAGAGCACGCCTGCGCCGAGACGCGACTTGAACTCGTCGGACGCGGCGCCCGTGCCGTAGATCGGCGTGTCGATGAGGCCCGGCAGGATGCAGTTCGCGCGAACGCCGATGGGCGCGATGTCGCGCGCGAGCGGCAGGGTGAGACCCACGACGCCGCCCTTCGAGGACGAGTACGCGGCCTGGCCGATCTGACCGTCCTCGGCCGCGACGGAAGCGGTGTTCAACAGCGCGCCGCGCATGCCGTCGACGTCGGGCGTGTTGTGACTCATGGCGGTCGCCGCGAGTCGACAGACGTTGTACGTGCCGATCAAGTTGATCTCGATGACCTTTCGGTAGACGTCGAGGTCGTGCGCCGACGAGTACTCGCCGTCCTTGCCAATGGTGCGCGTCGCCCAGCCAATGCCGGCGCAGTTGACGGCGCTCCACAGCGGCGCCATCGCTTTCGCCGCTTCGAGGGCGGCGATGACCTCGTCGGTGTTCGTGACGTCGCAGTGCACGTAGGCGCCACCGATCTCCTTGGCGATCGCGGAGCCCGCGTCATCGTTCAGATCCGCGACTACGACCTTGACGCCGCGTTCGGCGAGCGCGCGAGCCGTGGCTTCGCCGAGTCCGGACGCGCCACCCGTGACGACGGCCGAGGTGTTGTTGAGTTCCATTGTGCTCCTGTCATCCGTTCACCAGTTGGTTGAACCGCTAAAGAGTCAAGCAGACGAGGAGAGGGGTGTGTTGAGACCGGGCGGTCGGTCTCAACACTGAGAGAACCTACAGAGACGATCCGGCGAGTTCGGGGCCGTTCTGCGCGTACAGGCGGTACGCGTCGATCGTGGCTTCGTAGTCGGCGATGATGGCGCGTTGGCGAGCGAGTTCGGCGCTGAGGGCCTGTTCACGCTGGTCCCTCGACGCACGGCGTGTCTCGATGAAGGGCACGCCGAGGGCCACGGTGACGCCAAGACCAACGACGAGAACGGAAAAGTACACGGTAAGCATCTCTGAATTTCCTTTCGACGAGTAGCAGTTTCTCCAACGATTCGAAGGCGGCGAGAAGGCCTCTCGAAGAAGTGCGTAAGAACTCGCTGAGAGGTCGGCGCTCGCTTTTGTGACGATCGTGACGCGAGCGCGAACGACCCACGATCAACGCGCTCCCCACGTCCCCTAGCGTTGGAAGGTGGCCTCCATCTACGAACACTCCAAAGAGGAGTTGGCCACGCTCGTCGAGGGTGAACCGCGCTACCGGATCGACCAGCTGTGGCACGGTCTCTGGACGGACAAGCTCGCGATCGACGACATCACCACGATTCCTAAGAACCTGCGCGCGCGTCTACGCGAACAGTTCCCGCTCAGTCTCGAGGTGGCGAACGACGTCGCGAGCGATCACGGCGCCACGCGCAAGTGGGTCTTTCGACTGGAAAACGGATCCACGATCGAGACCGTCTTGATGCACTACGACGATCGAGTCACGGTCTGTGTCTCGTCCCAAGCCGGGTGCGCGATGGGGTGCACGTTCTGCGCCACGGGACAGGCCGGTTTCAGTGGTCAGCTCAGCGTCGGCCAGGTCGTCGAACAGGTCATGTTCGCCGTGCGCGCCGCCGCGCCGTCTCGTCTGTCGAACGTGGTCTTCATGGGCATGGGAGAACCACTCGCGAACTACAACGTGACGGCGAGCGTCGTTCGTCGACTTCACGAGTACCTCGGGCTCTCCGCCCGCCACTTGACGGTGTCGACCGTGGGCGTCGCGCCCGCGATCGAGCGACTGGCGAAGGAAGGCCTACCCCTCACGCTCGCGGTGTCGCTGCACGCGGCGAACAACAAGACGCGCGACGAGCTCGTCCCCCTCAATCGGCGCTACCCCCTCGAGCGGCTCCACGAGGCGTGCACCACCTGGCTCGACGTGACCGGACGACGACTCAGTTTCGAGTGGGCGCTCATCGACGGGGTGAACGACACCGACCGGGCCATCGACGAACTCAGCGCGTACGCGAACTCGCTCGACGCGCACGTCAATCTCATTCCCCTCAACCCGACGCCCGGCTACCTCGTTCGAGGTTCGAGCACGAGGCGGGTGAGCGAGTTTCGTGACGGACTTGTTGCCCAAGGAGTGAACGCCACGGTTCGAAACACCCGGGGGCGATCGATCGCGGCGGCCTGTGGTCAATTGGCGACCGTGACCAACGCGAAGCGCCGCTCAATTCCCGTACGCAGCGCCTAGGGCAGTCGCTCGCGCCAGAAGGTCGGTCGCCAGCGCACGAGGGCGAGGACGCCAAGGACGCACATGATCCCGCCTGAAACGATGGAGAACTCCGTCGACGTGAAGGTCGCGACGGTCCCGGACTCGAGATCACCCAGGCGTGGTCCACCCGTGACGACCGCCATCTGGATCGACGAGATCCGACTGCGAAAGTCGTCGGTGATCGACGTCTGCAGGATGGTCTGGCGCATCACCGCGGAGATGACGTCCATGGCGCCCGCGACACCGAGACAGACGAGTCCGACCCACAACACGGGCACCAGGCCGAAGAGCGCCATGACGACACCCCACGCGAGGACGACCACGACGACGAGACGTCCGCGACGACGAACGCGGCCGAGCCAACCGGTGGTGAGCGCCATCAACAGCGCGCCCGCGCCCGGTGCGGCGTAGAGGAGTCCTAAGACTTCGGGACCGGCGTGGTACACGTGTTTCGTCACCGCTGGAAAGAGTGCGCGCGGCAGTCCAAAGACCATCGCGTTGAGGTCGACGAGGTAGACGGCTTGAACGACGGCGTGACGCCGCACGTAGGTGAAGCCGTCACGAATCGCGCGCATCATTTTTGCGCCCGCGTGTTCAACCGCGGGCCTCATCGGCGCCATCATGAGTGTCGCGAGCACGAGGATGCCGAAGGTGATCGCGTCGAGGAAATAGCACCACGACAGCCCGACCGTCGCGAGGAGGACGCCCGCTAGCGCGGGGCCGACCAACGTCCCGAGATTGATGATCACCTGGTTGAGCGAGATGGCGGCGACGAGTTCGTTTGGCGCGACGAGTGTCGGGATCGCCGCGTTGCGCAGTGGACCCGCGAGACCGGCGAGACCGGCGGCAACGGCTGGAACCAGGATTAACACGGCGAAGTTCGGGTGGACGAAAAGGGCGTTGACCCCGAGGGCGGCACTGAGGAGTCCGAGCAGCAGGGACGCGAACGCCAACAACGTACGTCGATCGAATCGGTCGCCCAGCGCGCCGCCCCACAACGAACCGCCGATGAGCAGTGGCAGCTGGATGAAACTGACGACGCCGACCCACAGACTCGAGTTCGTGCGTTCATACACCTGGTACGCAACGGCGACGACGGTGAGGTTACTGCCAAGTATTGACGCGAATTGGCCGAGGAAGAGCAGTCGAAAGTTTCGACTTGTTCGTAGAGGGGTCACGTCTACGAACAGCCGGGGCACCTCTTCATCGTACGAGAGTAAGGTGCCCTCTGGGGGTTGTAGCCTAAGGAGCGTTGATGATCGGCGAGGAATTAGTCCAGTTACTATCCCCTGAGGGTGAGCGCGTCTCGCATCCCGAGTATGAGTCGACACTCAGTGGTGAAGAGATCTTCGGTCTCTACCGTGACATGGTCATCGTGCGTCGACTTTGCAACGAATCGACCTCGTTGCAGCGTCAAGGTCAGCTCGCGCTCTGGGCACCCATCCAAGGTCAAGAGGCCGCGCAGATCGGAGCCGGTCGAGCACTCGACCCACAAGACTTCACGTTCCCGACGTACCGCGAGCACGGCATCGCCTGGTGTCGCGGCGTACCGCCCGAGAACATGCTGCGACTCTTTCGAGCGGTCTCCAACGGTGGCTGGGACGCTCAGAAGTACCGCCACTCGGTGCCGACGGTGGTCCTTGGTAATCAGGTTCTCAACGCCGTCGGTTACGCCATGGGCATCCAACGCGACGGCGCCGAAGAAGCGGTAATGACGTTCTTCGGTGACGGCGCCTCAAGTCAGGGCGACGTCCTCGAAGCCTTCGTCTGGGCGTCTTCGTTCAACACGCCCGTCGTCTTCTTCTGTCAGAACAACCAGTGGGGGATCTCGACGCCCATGTCGATCCAGTCGAAGATTCCGCTCTACCATCGCGCTCCCGGTTTTGGCTTTCCCGGTATTCGCGTCGACGGCAACGACGTGCTCGCGGTCTACGAGGTCTCCAAGCGCGCACTCGACAGCGCGCGCGTGGGCGGTGGCCCGACGTTGATCGAGGCCTACACCTACCGCATGGGTGCGCACACGACGTCCGACGACCCGACGCGCTATCGCATCGACGCCGAGGTCGAGGTCTGGAAGCACCGCGACCCCATCGAGCGCGTCAAGTCGCTGCTCGTACGCGAGTACCGCGTGAAGACCGCCAAGTTCGACGACGTGGCCGCTGAAGCGGAGACCATGGCGCTCAAACTCCGCGAGGACGTCCTCGCGATGGACCGACCCGATCCGATCACCATGTTCGACAACGCCTACGCCGCGCCGCACCCGCTGATAGAAGAGGGTCGCCGCGAGATGATCGAGCTGGGCGTTTCTGGAGGAGCCCACTGATGGCCACCGTCACGATGACCATGGCGAAAGCCCTCAACGAGGGCCTTCGTCAAGCCCTGGAGAAGAACAAGAAGGTCCTCATCATGGGTGAGGACATCGGCAAGCTCGGTGGCGTCTTTCGCATCACCGACGGACTGCAGAAGGACTTCGGCGAGGACCGCGTCATCGACGCGCCCTTGGCGGAGTCCGCGATCGTCGGCACCGCCGTCGGTCTCGCGATCCGTGGGTACCGCACCGTGTGCGAGATCCAGTTCGACGGTTTCGTGTACCCCGCCTTCGACCAGATCGTCTCGCAAGTGGCCAAACTCCACAAGCGCTCCGACGGTGTCTACACGATGGGGATCGTCATCCGCATCCCCTTCCAGGGCGGCATCGGCGCGATCGAGCACCACTCCGAGAGCCCCGAGGCGTACTTCGCCGCGACGGCGGGACTTCGCGTCGTGTCGTGCTCGACGCCCAACGACGCCTACTGGATGATCCAACAGTCGATCGAGCACGACGACCCGATCGTCTTCTGTGAACCGAAGAGTCGTTACTGGGAGAAGGGTGAAGTCGACCTCGACAACCCGCCCGCGGGCCTCTTCGACGCAGTAGTTCGACGCGAGGGAACTGACGTCACGGTCATCGGTTACGGCTCGTCACTGAAGACCATCCTTCGCGCGGCTGACACCGCCGCGGTCGAGGGCACGTCGCTCGAGGTGGTGGACGCGCGTTCGATCGCGCCCCTCGAACTCGACACGATGGTGAAGTCGCTCAAGAAGACCGGTCGACTCGTCGTCGTCCAAGAGGCGCCGCACATGGCGTCCATCGGATCCGAGATCGTCGCGGAACTCAGTGAGCGCTGCTTCTACTCACTGCGCGCGCCCGGCGTGCGCGTGAGTGGCTACCACGTGCCCTACCCGCCCACGAGGATCGAAGAGGACTACCGACCGAGCGTCGACCGCATCTTGGACGCGGTGGACCGAGTGATGGGATACGAGAGTTGAGCGAAGAGATCTTCTTACTACCCGACGTCGGCGAAGGTCTCGTCGAGGCGGAGATCGTCACCTGGAAGGTGAACGTCGGCGACGTCGTCACGTTGAACCAACCCCTCGTCGACATCGAGACCGCGAAGGCGACGGTGGAACTGCCGAGCCCGTACGCGGGTACGGTCGTGAAACTGCACGGCAACGTGGGCGACGTGATGGAAGTGCACAAGCCGCTCATCACCTTCGACGTGGGTGGCGCACCAAGCGCCGCCGCGTCAGCCGCGCCCGCCGAAGCGCCGGTCGCGAAAGAAGAGCCCGTGAAGGAAGCCTCCATTGGCGAAGGTCGTGAGGCAGTCCTCGTCGGCTACGGCGTCGCCAACGAAGACGGCGTCACCACGCGTAAGCACCGTCGTCAAGGGGCGCCACGTCCCAGCACGCCTGAGCCACCCGTCGCAACGCCACCGGCTGTAGCCGCGAGCGCAGCGCCCGTGAACACGGCACCCGCGCTGGCGCCACGGTCTACTCCTCCCGTTCGTCTCTACGCGAAGCAGCACGGTCTCGATCTCGCGACGTTGGCGGGCACGGGTCGCGACGGTCTGATCACTCGTGACGACGTCGAGCGCGCACTCAGCGGGTCGCCCGTGACGACGCCCGCGCGCGTCAGTACGCCCATCTCGGGGCCCACCACCACGTCACGCTTCGTCGGTCGAGAGATCGCGTCGTGGGCAACGGGACCGAAGGAAGAGCGCATCCCCGTAAAGGGCGTCCTTCGCTCGATGTCCGATGCCATGGTGCAAAGTGCCTTCAGCGCGCCGCGAGCCGCCGTCTGGGTGAGCCTTGACGCGACGAAGACCATGGAGTTGCTCGCCTCACTGAAGAAGCAGCCGAGCCTTCAAGACCTTCGCCTCTCGCCGCTCACGATCGTGGCGCTCGCCCTCTGTGACGCCGCGCGTCACTTCCCGGGCATCAATTCGAGCTTCGACGCGGCGGCGGGCGAGGTCATCGTTCGTCGCAGCATCAATCTCGGCATCGCGGCCGACACCGATCGTGGACTCATCGTGCCGAACGTGAAGGGCGCCGATCAGTTCGACCTCGTCGCGATGGCCCAAGCGCTCAACGTCTTAGTTGAAAAGGCCCGTCGCGGGACGACGACACCGAACGAGATGATCGGCACGACGTTGACGATCACCAACGTCGGTCCCTTCGGCGTGGACGCGGCCGTGCCGATCCTGCCACCGGGCACCGGCGTCATCCTCGCCGTCGGTCAGATCGCGAAAGCGCCGTGGGTCCTCAACGATGAGGTCGTGGTGCGCAGCGTCGTGCAGATCGCGATGGCTTTCGACCACCGCCAAGTCGACGGCGCACTCGCGTCACGAGCGCTGGGTCACGTTGCGCACTTCCTCGAGGACCCGGCGCCACGACTCATCGCCGGCTGAGCACTACGCGCGAAGGGCCGCCAGCGCGCGGTCCGCGTGCGCGTCCATACTGACTTCGCTCGTGATGATGTCGCGGATTCGCTGGTCTTCGCCAATGACGAACGACGCGCGCTTCACTTTTAGGAAGCTCAAGGAACGCTTCACGCCGAACTGATGGGCGACCACGCCGTCCACGTCGGCGAGGAGCGGATAGTCGAAACTATTCTTCTGGGCGAACTCGGCTTGACGCGTGGATGAGTCCATGGAGATCCCGACGGGTTGGGCACCGAGCGCGTCGAACTCAGCTTTGAGATCACGAAAGTGGCAGGACTCCTTGGTGCAGCCCGGGCTCATCGCCGCCGGATAGAAGAACAAGACCACGGGTCCGTCGCGCAACATCGTGGACAGCGTCCGGGGGGTGCCGTCTTGATCTAAGAGCGTGAAGTCGGGGACCAGGTCGTTTATCTGCACAAAGTAAGACTAAGGGTCCAGTCGAAAGCCAACGCCGCGGATGGTGACGAGGTGACGGGGATTCGCGGGATCGTCCTCGATCTTTTGGCGGAGGCGTTTCACGTGCGTATCGAGCGTGCGCGTGTCGGAGAGTTCTAGTCCCCACCAGAGGGTGTCGAGACAGACCTCGCGCGTGACGACTTGGCCGAGGCGTGTCGCAAAGAGCGCGAGGAGGTCGAACTCCTTTCGACTGAGTTCGACCTCTTGACCACGACGGGTCACGGTGCGGCGAACGAAGTCGATGTGCAAGTCACCGAAGTTGACGACCTCGTCGTCGTTCGTGGTGATCGGTCGACGCAACACCGCTCGGATACGAGCGACGAGTTCGCGCAGGCGGTACGGCTTGGTGACGTAGTCGGCCGCGCCGATCTCGAGGCCGAGGACGACGTCCACTTCACTCGAGCGCGCGGTCACCATGATGACGGGAATGTGCGTGGTGTCGTGCAGTTCACGGCAGTAGTCAATACCGGAGCCGTCGGGCAGCATCACGTCGAGGAGGACGAGGTCGGGTTTGGCGCTCGCGAACAGCGAGCGGGCTTCGGCGATGTTGGTCGCGCCGACGACGACGAATCCTTCAACACTCAGTCCAACGTTCAGGGCGTCTTGGTAACTCTCTTCATCCTCGACGATGAGGATGACGTTGCGACCCTGAAAGTCGACCGCGGCGGTCACGAAGGACCAGGCACGTGGTGAAGGCGAGGTGCGGCACGCTCGAAGCCATCAAGGGGACGTTGAGTTCGTTGGCGTGCCACATCGACAACGTAAAAAGACAGGGTTACCGCAAGGTGAAAGGCCGGGTACTTCGAGATGGTCAGTAGATGAAACCTTGCGAGCGGGCGTCGAAGTGCGTCAATTGCCTACTCTTCGAGACTCGTTCGGACGTGCTTGACGATTCAACTAGCGATCGTGAAGCCCTCGTAGGTAGTCGCGTTGGCGAGGTAACTGCCCGATCCGGTGCACGAACTCACGCTCGGACACACGAGGGCGTAGAGTCCACCGTCCACGCCCACCGTCGTGGCGCTACCCGGCAGGACGACCTTCTGGCCGGTCTGCCAGGTGCCGTCGACTTGACTGACGACGAGTGCTTGATAGCTGCCCGACGAGTCGAGGTAGGCGGCCCCAGCGCGACAGTTGCCCGCGAGCGGACAGCTGAGCGCGATGACACCACCGTTCTTGCCTGCGGAGGCTCCGCCGCTAGGGAGTGACAGCGCGACGGCATTCGACCACCTGCCGGCGACTTCGCTGTCGAGGAATCCTTGGTAGTGACCCGTCGCGTCGACGTACTGTCCACCCACGCTGCAGTTTCTCGCGGACGAACAGGCCACGCCATCAAAACCGTAGAGAAAGACTCTCGGGTTGACGGCCGCGTTGGTCGGCATCGTGAGTTCCGTCGCGCGGACCCACGTGCCTCCGTTCTCGCTCGCGCTCATGCCTTCGACGGCGCCCGTGGCGCTGTTGTACGTACCCAGCACCGCGCACGACGACTGCTTGACACACGAGACCTCGGTGACGCTCGCGCCGGCGTACGCGCTGGCGTTGAGAGGAAGGGGGAGCGAGACCCCGCGTCGCCATACCCCACGTACTTCGCTGACGACGAGTGCCTGCGTGACGTCGTTCTTGTCGATGAAAGAGCCCACCGCGACGCAGTTCGCGTTCGAGGCGCAGGCGATCTGATTCATCGCGATGAAGGGATTCAGGTTCGGTGTCGCGATCGTCGCGATCTCACGCGCTCGCTGCCACGTGCCGTTCACTTCGTTCATGACGAATCCCACGGTTCGCGACGCCGCGGCGTCGTTGTCCTGGTAGTTGCCGACCGCCGCGCAGTTGGCGAGCGAGGGACAACTCACACTTCGTAGGAGGGCGTTTTGGCCGCCCTTGGCGGCGTTCGCTGGGAGTTTCGCTTTCGTCGCGGCTGACCACTTGCCGTGAACTTCGTCGGCGACGAACGATTGAACGCTACCCGCGCGGTCGTTGTAGCTACCGACGGCCGCGCAGTTACCCACGGCGCCACACGACAGCCCGTAGACCGTGACGCCGGTACCCTTTGCAACGTCACTGGGCGTCTTGAGGGTGACGGGTACCGTCCACTTTCCGCTCGACTCATTGAGGATGACGCCCTGTACGCCGGCACCGACGGAGTAGGCGCCGGCCGCTTCGCAGTTGCCCGGTGACACGCACGAAAGGGCCGGCAGGTAACCCTGCGGGAGCCCCTGAGCACCATTGGGCAGTGTGGCCTGTTTCGCGTTCTGCCACGACGGTGCGGGACTCGCCGACGCGGGCATCGCCGTCGTGAGCGCCACGAGTGCACCGATCATGACGACGGTGCGTAGAAACTTCATCGGCCAAGCTCCAATGTCGAGAGGGTCGTCACGTAGACGGCGGACACGAACTTGTCTCGAAGAAACCGTGACCGACGTTGCGTCGTTCGCCTTTCAGTATACGAATGAGGACTCGAGGCAAGTAAGGCGCCACCGCTACGTGCGAAGGGCCACCGGGCTAGCCGCGCGAGGTCGAGAGCGTGATCGTTGAGAGCAGCTTTGGATCGCTGCTCGAGAGGCGCGTGTACCGGTTGTTCTCGGGTCGCCACGCCCAGAGGGTCACGGACTGCTGCTTCCATTTGCCGGCGACACAGGTCGGCGTGCAGTCGTTCCACTTCGCGATACCCGTCGCGTACGCCGTGGCGTCACCCCAGTCGGTCCACTTGAGAGAGGAGACCATGGCGTTGGCGTCGGCGCAGAAGAGTACGAACGAGGTGGGTCTCGCGCCGACCTTGCTGGAGCAACTGAGCGCCATCGTCACGGAGTTCGTCGACGCACTCGACTGAGCGATCGAAAGACCCGTTGTCAGCCCCGCCAGTACGACGAGGGCGGCAACGAAAGAGAAGGGGATGTAGCGGCGCACGCGTCCATTGTAAAGACGAGGCGAGTGCTTTGAAAGAACGGTTCGGAGCCGATCGACTCAGGCGAGTTCGATGGCGAGTCGTGTCAGGCGGGAACGTCGGCCACGCGACAGGGAATGCGTGCGTTCTCGTCGAGCCAGTAGCTCGCGCAGATCCGGTGGTAGCCGTCGGCGACCACAAGAGGACGGCGCTTCGCAAAGTTTCCGCGAACGAGCAGGACCGGCGAGAGCAAACGGCCACTCTTCACCTTGTCGAGGTCCTTCTCCACGTGGGCGTTGTTCTTGTCGAGTAAAGCGAGGCCACTCGCGCGAAGTAGATCCTTCGCTTGGTAGATCGACGACGGCGCCACTTGGAGGAGCGCAACAAGTTTCTCTACGACCGTCGCGTCACAAATCAGACTGAGATAGGTACCAGCAGCCGGGAAATCGTGTGCGTCAGGTTCTAACTGCCAATGCTCGCTCGCCACTCGGTCTCCTCGATGACAGCCTACATATCGGTAATGACGTTATTCAAAAATCAAAGTGAATCGCGGTCATGGGTCGATACCCTGGGAGACAGAGGGGAATGCACTTTATGGAAGTAAATTTTGGACGTCACGGACTACTCACGAGCACCGCACTGGTTGCGCTGATCATCGGGGTGTCACTCCCAGCGACCGTCGCCAGTGCGTCGTCGCCGCGGCCGACCGCGCCGCGATCGGTGCGCGCGAGCGCGGAGTCCGACGCTGCGCACGTCAGTTGGGCCGCTCCCGCGTCGAGCGGTAGGTCGACTGTGAAGAGCTACGTCGTGACGTCACACCCTTCGAGTCGATCCTGCGCAACGGCATCGAGGAGTTGCGTCGTCAAGGGTCTGACGGCGGGGTCGTCCTACACGTTCACCGTCATCGCGAAGAACGCGTCAGGCGCGAGCCCGAGCTCGTCGCCATCGAACCGGGTCACGATCGCTCTTTCCCTCAAGACCGCGGCTGCGGACTATCTCGCGGCGACAGCAACGTGGGAGACGTCTCTTACCGCGGCTGGTGCCGCCCTGAGTGCCCTAACGTCCACCTCCCCTCAGGCGCAGATTGACGCGGCTCTCGCGAGCCTGAAGGCCTCATACACCACCTACACAGCCACGTTGGCGAAGGAAAAGTGGCCTGCCGTAGCCCGGGGTGACGTCAAGGCCTTTATCGCTGCTATGACGACAACGGAAAATGACACGTTGGCTCTTTCTGCCGCGGCCTCCGAAGTATCGCTCTATTACGCAACGTTGGATACTGACGGCAACATCGTTACCGTCGGCGACGCGAAAATTCGTGCTGACCTCAGTCTTCCCCAGTTGATCAATGGTCCCGTCACGTCGACGTCCTCACCAGTCGCGATTGGCTCGCCTCAGATAGTTCACGATTTCTACGGAGACACGATGTCGATCACCGTGTCGCAGATCGTTGATCCGGCGTCCGCAGGGACGGGCTCGGGTCTGGCTGACCCGGGCTACCGCTTCGTCGCTCTCCAGGCGAGTCTTTCCAACTCCGACCCCGCTAACGGAGTAGTCGACGGTAACGCCAACGTGGGCATGACGCTGACAGGCAGCGACGGCGTCACGTACAAGGCGGACTTTGGCACCGCGTCGCAGTGCACGAACTTCACTTATGGTGAGTTCCAAGTTCCCACTGGTGACACCGCGACTGGCTGCGTGCTCTTCCAGCTACCAGTTTCGGTGACCGTCACGTCCGTCCAGTTCACGCTCGACGCCGGTTATCTCGACACGGTGGCGTGGACCTAGGGCTGACTCCGACGACAGCTTCACGTCGCTCCCCGGTGGAGCCCGTCGCCGTCATGCGGACGATGGCATCTTGATAATGTCCTGAGATTCTCTTCGGACCAGTGACGCCCTGCGGCGCACGACATACCTGTATCGGTTACGTACTGATTCTGTTTTAGGATTGAAGTTTGTTGCCACGCTTCCTGCGAGTAGGTGGCCACGCACGCCGATCAGCGAAGAAGATGTTGCCGCCACGAAAATCGAAGACCCGAGGAAGTCCATGCGTCGAAGAGTGAAATACATGGTTTACCTGCTCGTCGCGGCGGTACTGGTGGTCGGGGTGTATCTCGTGCAGCGTTCGGTCACGGCGCCAAGTGCGAGTGCCGCGTCGGGATCGGAGTTCTCCGCCTTCTATCTCGACCTCGGCGCGTCGACGTCGCTCGGTTTTCAACCAACCGGCATCGTGAACCACAACGGGCGGCGCACCAACACCGGTTACGCCAACGACCTCCTAGAGGTCGAGAACATCAAAGGCGTCTCGCTGACGCTGACCCAGCTCGGTTGTCCGGGCGAGACGGTGCAGACGATCCTCGGCCCCGCGCCGATAAATCACTGTTACGTAGCGCCCAAGACTCAGATGACCCAGGCGGTGAAGTTTTTGAAGGCTCATAGTAGTTTGGCGGGTCTCGTGACCATCGACCTTGGATTCAACGACATCCGTAACTGTCTTGCCGTGACGTCCATCAACGAGACGTGCGTGACCCAAGCCGTGGACGCCGTGAAAGTCGATATGCCGAAAATCGTGAAGGACCTAAAGGCAGCAGCCGGATCACGTGTGCGTTTCGTCGGGCTCGAGTTCGAGAACCCTTTCCTCGCCTACTACCTCCTTGGCGCGAGTGGACCGAACAACGCAACCGCGACCATGGTCGCTATGGATCGTTTGAACGCGGTTCTCGGGAGCACTTATAAAGCGTCGGGCGTTGCGGTGGCGAACGTGCCGGCGATATTCCAATCGGATAACTCGCAGCGAGTGTCGATTCCCAACGTCGGGGTCATTCCAGAGAACGTCTACCAAGCGTGTCAGTTGACGTGGATGTGTTACGGACAGCCCTTCGGTCCCGATGATCATCCGAATGACGCTGGCTACGCGCTCATCGCCCAGGCCATCGCCGCGGTCCTGCCGAAGTCCTGGTAATCAAGGCACGTTGGTCTTGAGACCCTTTTCGAACCCCTTTAGGGTCAACTCTGCAGTAGGTCTCGCCGTTTCGTGAACTCCTCGGCGTCGATCTCGCCTCGAGCGAATCGCTCGTTCAGTATCTTTATCGCGTCGGATGATGGTGGCGAGGGCACGTGGTTCGCGTTGGCGAATCCGTAATGGTTGCGGCCCGATTGGCGTGAGAACGTGACTGCGAACCACGCGACCGCCGCGAGAACCAAAAGTACGAAGAGAAACGCGAGCAATCCCCGTCCCCACGACGTGCCGACGTGTTGGTGCATTTGGTAGGGCATTGATGACCTTTCCTTTCTCCTTACCTAAGTACTACGCCAACCCAAGACGTCGCGCAAGCAGATGAGACATCAAGGGCCTGATTCTTAGCGCATTCTTCGAAGTGGCTTATCGTGGCAGTCCTTATCACGTCACCTTGGGTCCGTAGCCAGCGTTCGTGAGCATTCGTCGCAGGTCGAGGACCTCTTGCGCGTTCACGTCCTTGTGACGGGGCCGCTCCAATGTCTCGGACTCGTCGCCCAAGGTCATCGTGAACTTGCCGTCGTGCTTTTCCTCAACGGAGCCGACTGCCCCCATGAGTGAGAGCACGTCTTTCCACTCGAGATTGTGGCTCACCGGGTGCTGGAAGATCTTGGCCAACGTCGTGCGGTGATGATTGCTGAGATGCACGGGCTCAGATGAAGGCGTCATGGTGACTCCTGTCGCAAAGCTCAGACTAACGCCGTAGGAGAGCGTTCTTCAAACGATGTCGGCCAAGATGGAACGGTGAGTTTTCTCCTTTCTCCAGAGACCGCCGCCGGCGTGAGTACGAAGGAGGAGCGATGACGAACGAGGCGGCTCGACTTCTCGATGATGCCCTGGTTCTCAGTAGTACGTGGCTCGACGAACTGGATCTCGTTACCATGACGGAGCGGCGACTTGCATTAGCGGGACTTCTTGACCCGGACCTCGCGGTCGACGTGGTGGCGATTGGCAAAGCGTCTCGAGAGATGGCGGACGCGACGGCGCTTATCTTGGGCGAGCGTATCCGTCGTCGGCTCGTCATCGGCGACGACGCGAGTGCCGCGACTAGAGAACCACCGCCTGACCTCGTCATCGGCGAGCATCCGATTCCCGGCACGCGAAGTCTGAACGCGGGAGCTTCGTTGCTGTCGTTCCTCGATCAATCGACTCGCGCTGACTGCACCCTCTTCTTAGTGTCGGGTGGCGCGTCGAGCCTCTGTGTAGTTCCCGAAGCACCGGTGACGCTCGCGGACCTTCGTGGGCTCTGGGACGCGGCGATGACCTCGGGTGCTGACATCACGACTCTTAACAAACTTCGCGCGTCCACGTCGGTGATCGCGGGCGGGGGAGTCCTTCGTCACGTCCGCACATCTCGCTCCCTCAGTCTCATAATGGTCGACAATGTCATTTCGGGCGCGACCTGGGTGGCGTCGGGTCTGACCTACGAGTACGAGCCGAGTGATGATGAGGTGAGGTCACTACTCGAGCGGGTGGGACTCAGAGCGACGCTCTTGGGCGATCGACTTCTCGCAGCGTCGCGAAACCGGACTTCCGTAGCGAAACCGATAAGTACGCAGCACGAGAATGCCGTACTCGCCGAACCCTCCATGATCCTTGACGTCGCAATCGCCGAGGCGAGTCGTCGCGGCTACCGGGTCGTCGACATGGGAAGCCAAGTCCAAGGTGACGTGTCGGACGTGGGCAGTCAGTGGGCAAACGTACTTCGAACTGAGGTTTCATCCAACGCCGAGGTCGCGATGATTGGTGTCGGTGAAGTGACGGTGAGAGTTCGAGGTACAGGATCGGGTGGCCGATGTCAGGAGTTCGCGTGGTTGATGGCGAAGGAGATAGCCGAACTCGAACGTGACTCGGTCTTCGTGGCTCGAGCCTCAGACGGTCGGGACTTCGTCGAGGGCGTCGGAGGCGCGTGGGTCGATGGTTCCACCGTGGAGCGCGCCCGCCGCCTCGATGTCGACTGGAAATTGGTCGCCGAGGCGAACGACAGTCACTCGGCACTCGGTGCTCTCGGGCAGCTGATCGAAGGTGGTCACACCGGTTGGAATCTCTGCGACCTCTACGTCGCGCTGACGTGAAGGATGGGGCACGAGAACGATCCGGCGAACGTACATATTTTGACTACTGAGATGACACGCTCGTGTCGGCCGAGTCCATAAGTCGAGCGATGAAAAAAAGTTGCGGTTGGTACGCTCGGACCAGTTATCGACTCAAATTAGAAGATCATCGGAGAGGAATGTCGTGAGTGCATCACCTGAGAGCGGTGCGGCCCCACAGGAACGAGTTGGCTTCGTCGGCCTCGGCACCATGGGCGCGTTCATGGCAGCCAATGTGGCGCGCGCTGGCTTTCCACTTACGGTGTGGAATCGAACGGCCGGACGAGCAAACGAACTCGTGGAACTGGGCGCTGTCGAGGCGTCAAGCGCCGCGGAACTCGCGCGCTCGTGTGACGTCGTCGTCGCGTGCTTGACGGACTCGCCCCAGGTTGAAGAGGTCCTCTTCGGTCCCGGGGGGCTCACGGAGGGCCTTGCTCCTGGAACGTTGTTCATCGATTGCTCGACGCTCAGTCCCCTGAAGGCCAGCGAGTTCGCCGAGAGACTGTCGCTTCAAGACGTCGCAATGCTCGACGCGCCGGTGACTGGAGGTTCAGAAGGCGCGAAGAACGCCACACTCTCGATATTGGTAGGGGGAGAGGTGTCTGACGTCGATCGCGCGCAGGACATCCTCGGCGCGATGGGCCGCACGGTCACGCACCTAGGCCCGGTCGGCGCTGGCCAATGGGCGAAGGCCATAAACCAGGTGATCCTGGCGGGGACCTACCTGGGCGTCGCCGAGGGCGTCACGCTTGGGCTCAAGGCCGGCCTCGACGTCGAGAGGGTGCTGTCGGCGTTGAGAGGTGGCGCGGCGGGATCGTGGATCCTCGAGAACCGAAGTGAGCGAATGATCCTTGACGATTATCCCTTGGGGTTCAAGATCTCCCTTCACAGAAAGGATTTGGGCATTGGACTGGGTCTGGCGAGGAGCGTCGGAGCCGTCCTTCCAGTCACTTCACTCGCTGCCACTTTGGAGGACGGCCTCATCACCCAGGGTCACGGCGACGATGACAACTCCGCCTTGGCCCGACCGATTCGAAAGCTCTCGGGTCTCTAGACGTTCGCTTCACCCTTGTGGTGTCGCGCGGCGTTCCTCGCGGAGACGATCGACCACACCGCCAAGGCGATGGTGGTTGATTTTCCCATACTGCCGGGCTCACAGAGCGCAATCGTCTCGCCACGGACAAGAGCAATCGTTCCACCCGGCACTCCTTGACGTCGCCGAAAGCGATCGTCAGGTCAGTAAGGACGACGCCACTACTGCGGGTGTCGCCAAGTGCCCCGTATAGGTCTGCTGTGCGTGGCGACGTGTCGCGAGCTAGAACCCTGGAACTTCGTGTCCGCCAGGTCGGGCTCGTTTGAATCCGCCAAGAACGCGCACGGAACCAGTGCACGCGCCCGTAAGTCCAAGGACCATCAAGACGCCCGCGACGATGAGCGCGGGCGGAAGTGCGTTCGAGGTGCCGATGATCCCGCTCCCAATGCTGTTCGCCAGGAATTGAGGGGCGTAGATCGCTTCACTCGCCCACCAGAGACCAATTCCCGCCGCGATGACACCCATCAACAAGGTCATGACGAGAGCGAGTGACGAGAGGAGGCTAAGTACGCGACGAGAGATGTCGAGTTTGCGGGTTACGGTGATCACCGTCGTCGTGACGATGACCATCGCGGCGAGGACCACGAATCCGGTGACTATCGCAGCCAGGCCGTAGAGGGCCAATCCTCCGTTTCGCTGGTGGAGGTTGAGTTGATGGGCCCACAGGACCAGCCCGGCGAACAGCGCCACTGAGACGCCAATCGAGAGCGTTCCGCGCAGCATCGGACGTCGAATCGACGCCCAGCCCCGGCTTCGCAACAGTCGTAGTACGGCCGGTACCGTCATCAGGGCTGCCACGAGCACGGCGATGGCGCTCAGGATGCCAGCCGCCTGCGCGGAGGCGTCGGCGATGGCGGGCAGCGTTCGGTGCGCCGACGGCGTCGCGACGTCCCAGTGTTCAGTGAATTTCGCGAACGCGGTACCCGCCACCACGAAAAGTGTCCATCCACAGAGAACCAAAAGGGATCCCGCGCGGAGACGTTCGGCGGAATTGGCACTCTCACCTACTACTCCCACTTCGCGCGCACGTTCCACCGTGCCCGCACGGGCGAGAGAGACCCGAACTCGAAGGGGCAGTTGGTCCTCGCCGTAGGTGTCTTCCAAGAGCGCGGCAAGTCCCTGACCATAGCGTTGTCGCCAGTTCGCTGGGTACCAACGCAAGATTCGATCGTATCGATGGTTGACGTTCATTGGGCTAATTCCGTGAAATCAGGTCGAAGAGCGTGTCGCAGGGTCAAAACACTCAACCGCAGCCGCCGCGATCCCTCGTCGGCCAACGCACGCATGTCGCGAACGGCCGACGCGAGCGCCGTACGACCACTCGCCGTGATTTGGTAGGGCTGGCGACGGTCGTCGCTCGGAACGGGCGCGATGAGTCCGCGTTCTTCAAGTCTCGAAATGGCCCCATAGAGGGTGCCGGGACCAAGGGTGACGCCGGAGAAGGCTTCGACGTCCTTCGCGAGTGCGTACCCGTGTTTGTCGCCCGACGCCAGGCTCGTGAGAATAAGGAACGACGGCTCACTTTGGCGCCCTAATTCGTTGGACGATTCAGCGGTTCGTTTGGTCATACCGTGAAGACTACTACGTGGCACGTACTAGTCAAGTCTAAATATGAATGCTGTTGAACCGATTCGACAAAGCTCCGTTTCATGAATTGACTTCTGACACTTCGAAGTCGCCGTGATCGTCGGTCAACGAGCCTGAAGAGGACAATTGGTACGTAAGTAGCCATGGATCAGTGAGGTGATTCCTACTGGTCACCAGATCGTGTGGCGAAATGTCACTTGGACGTGGTCCACCCCCGCAAGGGCATGTTGGGGAAGACCACCTCAGCTGAGCACTGAGAAACGCCTCCGATGAAATCGAAGGGTGCAGACATCCTTCACGACGAAATTCGAAACACAGCCTTATTGTCGGTCATTTGTCGCAGTATTGGGAGCCTCGTGTGAGTTGAGCTGACAACGCTCGCTTCAAGGAGCTTTCTGGCGCCAGGCGGCGAATAGTCGAGGCGAGGTGAGACCGACGAGGTCGTGGACCGTGGGGGATGTGGTGTGGTCGTGAGCGAACGCATCGAGTCCCTTTTGTTGCGGAGCCTGAGTGACAGGGGTCCAATGGTGTAACGGAATTACCACCGTCACGAAACATTAAGTTCCGATGAAAATCACAGTTAGCGACGTGCGCCTTTGAAACTTTTAGTGAATGATGTCGGAGTACTTCGAAGTTCTCGGAGTCAGTACTCAGTGCTCAGCTGAGGTGGTCTTCCCCAACAAACCCTTGCTGGGGATGGGCCACGTGTTTCTTGCGTTTCAATCAGTTTCGACGGTCTGCTCGCCGTGTCAATGTTAACGCTGGGCATTCGTTGCATTGAGCATGGTCGTCGATATCTCGATCGGCGGACACGTCGCCCCACTGGCACGACAAAGTAAGTCACTTTGATCGCGCGTGCGCTTTCTGTCCAAGCGCGATTGAATGTTTTGTGTTCTCGTTCAAGGGAGCGGCGCGGATAAGCGTTGTCGACGTCAGGTATTCACAACACCCTAGGACTTGCTCGTTTCATCTCGTCGTAGTCAAATTGAGGACGTCGCAGCGGTCGTCGGGCACGACTCGATCACGGAGATCCAAATTCGTGTCGCCGTATCAGACAAGATCGTGGATGCGACGGACGCCTATAACGATCGTCGGTCGACAGGCATTGATCTAGACGAATACAACACGCTGCTCGCGCTAAAACGAAATGTTCCGGAGTGAAGGGAAGGACTCCCTTTTCTGTCGATATCGCAAGACTTGGATTTAGAACCGCTGATTCTTTGTGCTTTGAACGCCTCCAAGTCAGGGCCCGCGTGGGATCGGCTAATGAAGACACTTCGATCCTCAGGCGGAGGCGACAACCCTGTAGGCAGTACCTGTCAAAAGATAAGTTGTCGTCACGAGGCAAAACTGGTCAAGCCCATCAACACGAGAATGAGTTGTTGCTTCAATATCAATGTTGGTTCGTGGCTCTGTGACTGGTGTCAGTCGAAAGGAAAGACTGAAGAGAGAGCACATGTGAGCGCTACCTCTCAGAGGTTCCGACCGATCGCGCATGAGCCCAATGTCAAGACGATTGAATCGTGAGGGCGCGTTCGGGTTTTAAGGATTGAATTTACTGAACGCGGTCCCTCGACATCAACTGTCCATTCTGCGAACCAACGATGCCGGAGACCGTCCTTTTGGCGCGTCTGGCCACTACCCGAATGTGAAGTCGAGTCCGCTTGACTCAGTCACCTTTTGGATCGATCTCTCCGGCCCACCTGACCGCCGTTTGAGTTGGTTTTGGATCTCCCCGCGAATTTGGAGTGGATTGAAGGGGAAGAGAACTGGTTTGAAGATCGGTTGAAAGAGTAAGGGATGAGCGATTTCAGGTGAGGACACTGTGAAAGCGACAACTCAATAGAGAAAAGACGATTGCCTTAAGCGACAACATCGCAGTTTTGGAGACGCGCGCGTCCCCCGACGGCATTCAATCGTTAAATGACGCTTCATTTTCGGGACTCCTCGGGTTCCCGTGGGTAACTTGACGCCCTTGACGTGACGTAGTTCTCTCTGAAGGCCGGTCCCCACTTGGGTTGACGGCCACCCTTGGACG
>Ga0208589_1000125_pt1 | contig 35889 bp, 31 predicted proteins | sample NGESurshal092012_2_FD_184486 | JGI IMG/M metagenome (GOLD analysis project Ga0208589, IMG submission 184486) | Arctic peat soil microbial communities from Barrow, Alaska - NGEE Surface sample F53-2 shallow-092012 (SPAdes) | ecosystem: Environmental > Terrestrial > Soil > Wetlands > Peat ...
AGCCACTTCACAATGATTGAATGCAAGGCCATTTTTTAAAATACCACCTCTTGCACATTCCAGCACAGCAAAATCAACAGTAGGATCTTTTAATACAAATTGCGAACTCAAAGGACCGGTACAATCGCCTTTCATCATCATTTGATTCTGAATATACACACCATCGCTGGTGGTATAGCCTACTTTTTTCCCTGCGCTTTTTGCGATATGCGCCGTTAATCTTGTAGTGGTAGTTTTACCATTGGTGCCGGTGATAGCTATGATAGGAATGCGCCCGTCGCTCCCTTTCGGAAAAAGCATATCCACTACAGGCTCGGCCACATTTCTCGGCAAGCCTTCTGAAGGTTCTATGTGCATTCTGAAACCCGGCGCCGCATTCACTTCGAGGATAGCTCCACTATTTTCGGATACAGGCGTACGAAGATCTTTTGCCATAATATCAATGCCACATATATCCAGCCCTATTATTTTTGCGATACGCTCACACATAAAAATATTGGTAGGATGCACCTCTTCTGTCACATCGGTGGAAGTGCCACCGGTAGAGAGATTGGCAGTTGGCTTTACCAACACCAGTTCTCCCTTTGCAGGTATTGTATTTAATGTGTAACCTTTTTCATCCAGTATTTTTTGAGTAAACTGATCTATGGTAATCTGGGTCAATACTTTCTCATGTCCATAACCCCTGCGTGGGTCTTTATTGGTTTCATCTACCAGGTATTGAATCGTATTTTTTCCATCGCCTGTTACCGATGCCGGCGTACGCAAAGCTGCACAAATAAATTTATAATTAATTACCAATATCCTGAAATCAAAACCGGTAATGAATTTTTCTACGATCACACTTCGGCCATATTCTTTAGCGGCATCAAACGCAGTAACAGCCTGCTCCCAGGTAGTAATGTTGGTAGTATTTCCTTTGCCATGATTACCATCAATAGGTTTTATTACCAAAGGATATCCGAATTTCTCTACTGCTTCTGTAAGCCCTTCAATAGCACGTATTACTGTGCCACGGGGAACAGGTATTTCGGCTGCGCCCAATAAATTTTTTGTTTCTTCTTTATCGCAAGCAATGTCAACGGCAATATTGCTTGTAGTGCTTGCGATGGTAGCACGAATTCTTTTTTGATGAATACCATATCCTAATTGTACCAGCGAATGCTTGTTCAGCCTGATATAAGGAATGCCTCTTTTTGCAGCTTCTTCTACTATGCAACCTGTACTTGGCCCAAGCCGAGTCTCCTCTCTTATTTCCCTCATACGCATAATATCTTCTTCCAGGTTGTAAGGCTTATCGTCAAAGAGTGATTGGGCTACTCTTACCGCAGCCCTTGCCGCATATACGCCGGCATCTTCTTCAATATAACTGAAGCATACATAATATTCGCCTTTCGCACCGGTACCACGTGTACGTCCAAAACCAGTGTCCATGCCGGCCAGCGTTTGCAATTCCAATGCAATATGTTCTATCACATGACCCATCCATGTGCCTTCAATAACGCGCTCGTAAAAACCACCGGCATGACCTTCACTGCAACGGTGCTCATAAAGAGTTGGCATTAATTTATCCAGCCTCTCTTTAAAACCCCGCAGGGTATTCGTTGGGCGTTCTTCCATCTCTTCAAGGTCCAGTTTCAACTGTATTAGTTTGGTTCTTCTGACGCTCCAGAAATTGGGACCACGCAACACTTTTATTTCAATAATCTTCATATAGAAAAATGACTTTTTTAATTTGTAAGAAAAAAATGAATGAAAAAAGAGACAAAAGGTAAGATAGAATAAATGAATGTCAAAAAAATTAAAGCCGTCTCAAACAATGTGTTTATAGATATTCCGTTACTTTTGTAAATAATATTTTTATACAACATCCTCTCAAAAAAACATTAAACAATTGTTGTTTTTATCAAAATAAAATTCATGGAAATACCGAAAGGAAAACTTTTTGCAATAGGTGGCGCTGAAGATAAAGGGGTTGACCTTGAAAAAGGAGAAATGGTTAGGAGTAATCTTAATTTTTTTGAACTTGGAATTCTCCGGCGGATTGTAGAAGAGGCCGGTGGCAATTCTTTAAGAATGGAAGTAATTACTACAGCTTCCATGATACCGAACGAAGTTGGAGAAAATTACCTGAATGCTTTTGGAAAAATTGGTTGCACCAATATTGGCTTATTACCCATACGCAATCGGGCGGATGCTATGAAAGAGGAATATATTTCCCGAATCAAAAAATGTGACGCCATCATGTTTAGCGGAGGTAATCAATTAAGACTTTCTACTACGTTTGGTGGCACTGAATTTTTGGAAATTGCACTTAACCGGTATATGGAGGAAAAAGATTTTGTGGTCGCAGGAACTTCAGCCGGAGCAATGGCAATGAGCAATACCATGATATATGAAGGAAATGCGAGTACCGCTCATTTAAAAAGCGAAGTTAAAATAACGACAGGTTTAGGTTTTATGGATGATGTAATTTTTGACAGCCATTTTGAAAAGCGTGGACGATTCGGAAGACTCGCACAGGCGATTGCAAGCAATCCGTCTGCATTTGGAATTGGACTTGGTGAAGATACCGGAATGCTCATCAGGGAAGGAAATATTATGGAAGCTATTGGCAGCGGCCTTGTAATGATCATTGACGGACATGATATAAGGCATAATAATATCGCAGACATCCCTGACGGGAACCCGATAAGTGTAGAGAATATTAAAGTTCATTTCTGCGCAAAAGGAAATGGCTTCCTTTTAAGAGAAAGAAAATTCATTCCCAAAATGTCTGAATATAAACCAGAGGAAAATTCAAAAATTCATAAAAAACTTAGAGCGGTATAATAGAACCAAAAAATGATCCTGATCGCAGCGATACGATATCTATCTGATCTAAGAAAATTTTTTACCAACCTGGGAAGATCCCATTAAGAAGTGAAATAAAACTAAATTTCCAAAACAGAATTCAAATTTACTACCAAATGACTTTATCCTGGATCCGTGTAAATAAATTATTGCGAATACAGGCAGGGTAGATGTAAAATCTCACATATTTGTTGATTTATTGTAAAATTATTTTATAACATTTAGGGAATTTTTAATAATTGTAATTTAATTACTAATATACCTTTGCGCACTGATGAGAAAGCTACTTGCATTTATCTTATTGGTTTCTCACATGAATACTTCCATGTTCCTGCCCCAGGCACCTGAAGCTGACGTATATGACAAAAACGGAAATCAGTTGGATGATATCACAAGCATAGTAGAATTGGTCAGAGTTAATTTAGGATGGGATCATACTGCTGATGATGAAAATGATGACAGTGGACAGAATTTTCATATAGCCAACTCTTATGAATACACTTACCAACCTTTTTTTACTAATATTAAAACCAACCTTTTCATAAGAAAAACGGACCAATTTTTTGATCTTGATGAATCAAAAACCTCTTCTATTTCCTACGATATTTTAGTGCCACCCCCCAAAGCATAACCATCTTCAAAAGCAAATCCCCTTTTTGCAATTATTCCAAAATAAAAACAGAGAAAGAATGCGGAACAGTTATCATAGGATAACATGTGTCCGATGAAAATATATTGATTAATTGATTGAATTATTTTTTGATTAAATGAAATGAAATGAAGAAAGTTCATCTATTCCTGATTTTCACGCTGTGCACATGGAAGTTGTATGCTCAGGATACAATGTATCTTCCTCATGAGGATACCTTGCAACTTACATTGAAACAGGCTGAGGATTCTTTTCTTAATAATAACCTTGACCTGATTGCTCAGAAATACAGTATTGATTCGGCCAGGGCAACCGTTATCACAGCTAAATTATATGACAACCCTGATTTTTCTTATACTAATGGATTTTACAATTTTTATACACATAGATTTTTTGAGCCCGAAATTTCACTTCAGGTTTCTCAACTTATAAGACTTGCCGGAAAAAGGAATAAATCAATTGATCTTGCAAAATCAGGAATTGATATCGCTCAATTTCAATTTTACGATTTAATCAGAACATTACGGTTTGTATTAAGAAATGATTTTTATAATATTTATTTCCTGGAACAATCTTCTCAACTATACCAGGTTGAAATTTCCTCCCTTCAAAAAATAGTTCCTGCCTTTGAAGACCAGGTCAAGAAAGGATTTATGGCTCCGGTAGATGCGTTGAGAATTAAATCACAACTCTATACACTCCAGGCAGAATATGATAATCTGCAAACAAATATTAATAACACGCAGAGTGAATTAAAACTTTTGTTACGATCTAATCCCAATGATTTTATAGTTCCCTTAGTGAATACCTCAATGTTACAGAATGATATGCTTTCTCAAACCACTTATCAATCTTTGATAGATTCAGCTATTGTAAACCGCCCCGATTTAAAAGTATTAAATGCAAACATTGTGTTCAGTAATTACAATTTAAAATTGCAGAAGGCATTTGCAAAACCAGATATTACTATCAATGCCAACTACGATAGGCTGGGCAGTTATGTACACGATTACAATGGAATCGGAGTTTCAATTCCTTTACCTTTTTTTAACAGGAACCAGGGAAATATAAAAAACGCAGAAATACAAACTTCTGTAAATAAGGTAGTCTATGAGAGCGGGCTCGACAGGGTAAAAAATGAAGTTACCACCAACTACATTAATGCATTGCGGTCCCAAAAATTACTGATGGGTTTTGACCCAAATTTCCAGGAAAATATGAAAAACCTTATTGAGCAGGTTACCCTAAATTTTCAAAAAAAGAATATTACCATGCTCGAATTTTTAGATTTCTATGATTCATATAAAGAAAATGTTTTGCAAATGAATCAATTGCGATATAATAAAATGAGTGCATTGGAACAGCTCAACTTTTCAATCGGTAAAACAATTTTTAATCAATAAAATCCTAAAAAAGCAAGCCTGATTTTAAAAAAATAAAATATTCAAGACAATGATAAAATTTAATATTATCTCTTTTTTACTTATTGGAATAGTAGTTTTTTCCAGTTGTAAATCAGATACCCAAAATACTGATGAGCGACAAAAATTTGTAATGTCGGATTCATTATTAAAAACCATAAAAATAGATAGCGTAGTAGAATGTCCGTTTGTTGACGCCCTCACGCTTACCGGCAAAGTATCTTTTAATGAAGATAAAGTAGCAAGAATTTTTCCGATGGTAAGTGGGTATATCACTGATGTAACTGTAGAATTGGGAGATCATGTAAACAGTGGCCAAAGGCTTGGTGTAATAAGAAGCGCTGAGATGGCGGGTTATGGAAATGATGTGGTAAATGCAAAAACTAATTTGCTCATTGCCCAAAAAAATATGGATGCTGCTGAAGACATGTACAAAAGCGGACTGATGTCACAAAAAGATTACGTAACTACTCAGGAAATGTACAAGCAGGCACAATCTCAATTAAACAGATCGAATGAAGTGCTTCAGATAAATGGAGGAAACACCCAGGCAGAATTTGTAGTAAGATCACCCATAAGCGGTTTTGTGGTTGAAAAATTAATCACCAACAATATGGCTATCCGACCTGATAACACAAACGATCTTTTTACAATCTCTAACTTAAAAGATGTGTGGGTAATAGCAAATGTATATGAATCGAACATTTCGCAAGTGCACCTGGGGGATGATGTAGATGTGACCACACTTGCATACCCCGGAAGAGTATTTCATGGCAAGGTGGATAAAATATTAAATGTACTTGATCCAACCAATAAAGTAATGAAAGTAAGAATAGTATTGCCAAATCCTGATTATGCGCTAAAACCTGAAATGTTTGCCAGTGTAACAGTTGTGAACAATACTAACAAAGAAGCACTGTGTATCCCTTCCAGCGCATTGGTTTTTGAAAGAAGCCAATATTTTGTTTTACTTTATAAAAGTCAATCCAATGTAAGTATAACCCCGGTGCAGGTTATCGGTACTAATCAAGACAAGACGTATATATCTGGCGGTGTGCAGGTCGGAGATAAAATAATAGGCTCAGATGCAGTTTTAATTTATACTGCATTAAATTCTTAAAAAGTAAAAATCTATTCATGTTAAAAATCCTGAGATCAATTATAGCTTTCTCCTTAAAGCGTAAATATTTCATTTTAGCAGCCTCCGTGGTACTTTTGATCGGAGGTATTATTACATTCAGGAATATGCCAATAGAGGCATATCCTGATGTAACCAACACTGAGATAGATATTATTACCCAATGGCCAGGAAGAAGTGCTGAAGAAGTCGAAAAATTCATCACAATTCCTATTGAGATTGCCATGAACCCGGTCCAAATGAAGACAAGTCTTCGGTCAACAAGTATCTTTGGTTTATCTTATGTAAAACTCATTTTTGAAGATAATGTTACTGACGAGCAGGCCAGAATGCAGGTAATGAATTTATTAAATAATGCTGATCTGCCGTCTGGAATACAACCTGCAGTGCAGCCACCAACTGGTCCTACAGGAGAAATTTACAGATATACCTTAAGAAGTAAAATCAGAGATGAAAGAGAATTAAAAACTTTGCAGGATTGGGTAGTTGATCGTCAATTAAGGTCAGTACCCGGTGTAGCCGATGTAACAAGTTTTGGTGGTGAAACAAAAGCATACGAAATACAAGTGGATCCCGGTAAAATAAGCAATCTGGGAATTTCTCCATTAGATGTTTATAATGCGGTAACCAGAACCAATATTAATATCGGAGGCGACATTATCAACAAAAACAACCAGGCCTATGTTGTAAGGGGTATTGGTTTATTAAATGATATCAATGAAATCAAAAACATCGTCATAGAAAATGTAAATGGCGTTCCTGTTTTGGTAAAAGATGTTGCTGATGTAAAAATATCTAACGTTCCGCGGTTGGGGCATGTAGGAAGGATGGACGCAATAGACTCGGCAGGCGTCAGGATCAGCCGTGATGAGCCGGATGTAGTAGAAGCAATTGTTTTAATGCGCAAAGGTGCAAATCCCACCAACGTAATTAAAGCGTTACAATTAAAAGTTGATAAAATAAACAACGAAGTATTACCACCGGATACCAAAATGGTTCCTTATTATAACAGAGAAGACCTGATTAATTTTGCTACAGGAACCGTATTGCACAACCTGGTAGAGGGGATATTGCTCGTTACATTAATTGTATCGCTGTTCATGTTTAACTGGCGCACCACCCTGATCGTTTCAATAGTAATTCCTCTATCGCTATTGTTCGCGTTTATATGTTTGCGTTTAATGAATATGTCGGCAAACCTTTTATCATTGGGTGCTATAGATTTTGGAATTATCATTGATGGCTCTGTAGTCATGGTAGAGGGAATTTTTGTGATTCTTGATCGAAAGGCAAAGCTGGAAGGCATGAGTCGCTTCAATAAATTGGCCAAACTGGGAATAATCAAAAACAGTGGTGCAAGTTTAGGTAAGGCAATCTTCTTTGCCAAATTGATCATCATTGCAGCCCTGGTACCCATATTCTCTTTTCAGAAAATTGAGGGTAAATTGTTTTCACCCCTTGCATATACTCTGGGATTCGCACTGCTTGGCGGATTAATACTCACTTTAACTTTGGTTCCTGTTCTTATCAGCATGTTGCTTCGGAAAAATGTTCGCGAAAGGCATAATCCGATTGTTCACAAATTGAACAATTTCATGCTGAGAGGATTTGATTTTAGTATAAAACATAAAAACACAGCCATCATATCATCAATAATAATAATTGTTATTGGCTTATATTCATTCAAATTTCTGGGTACTGAATTTTTACCGGAATTGGATGAAGGTTCTATTTGGCTCAGAGTGCAACTACCCTACAGTGTTTCACTCGACAAATCTGTGGGAGTTGCAAAATTTGTTCGTGAAAAAATGATCGCGTTTCCGGAAGTAAAAACAATAGTCTCTCAAACAGGCCGGCCCGACGATGGCACGGATGTAACCGGTTTCTATAATAATGAATTTGATGTGATACTATATCCTGAAGATAGTTGGAAACCACGCATCAAAAAGTCAGAGTTGATAGCTCAAATGACTAATTCACTTTCCGTAATTCCAGGGGCAGATCTTAATTTTTCACAACCTATTTCAGATAATATCGAGGAGGCGGTTTCAGGAGTGAAGGGTGACCTTGTTGTAAAAATTTACGGCGATTCTTTAAACTACATGGAAAGTAAAGCTTATGAAGTGGAAAACGTGTTAAAGGATGTGAGAGGCGTTACAGACCTGGGAGTAATTCAAAATCTTGGCCAGCCTGAATTGGATATAGACCTTGATCAGCAAAAGATGGCTCTTTATGGTGTGGCTACTGCAGATGCGAATGCAGTAATAGAAATGGCAATTGGCGGAAAAGCAGCTACGCAGTTGTATGAAGGAATCCGGAAATTTGACATACGTGTACGCATACCCGAAGAATATAGAAAATCCGAAACGGATATTGGTAACCTGATGGTTCCTACTGAGAGTGGCTCTAAAGTACCAATTAAGGAAATAGCTGACATCACAACCCAAACCGGTCCTGCACTCATTTTCCGGGATGATAATGAAAGATTTTCTGCCGTTAAATTTTCTGTACGCGGCCGCGATATGGGCAGCGTTATAAAAGAAGCACAACAAAAAGTAAAAGATAGAGTACAATTGAAGAATGGTTATTCCATGGCGTGGCAGGGCGACTTTGAAAATGAACAACGTGCTACAAAAAGATTACAGGAGGTAGTTCCTATTAGCTTATTGCTCATTTTTCTTTTACTGTTCAGCATGTTTGGAAATTTCAAAGACGCATGGTTAGTTTTTCTCAATGTGCCTTTTGCAATTGTTGGAGGCATAGCGGCACTGTATATCACGGGAACCAACTTCAGTATTTCGGCAGGTATTGGATTCATTGCACTATTTGGTATTTGTATTTTGTTTGGTGTATTGATAATAACGGAAATAAAACACAACCTTGAAAATTCAAGAAAAGGCCATCAGGTCTCCTTACATAAAGCAATCAGAGCAGGAGTTCTTGCGCGCGTACGACCTGTAATGATGACTGCATTTATGGATGCTGTTGGTTTATTACCTGCAGCGATTTCAACAGGTATTGGGTCAGAAAGCTCGAGACCACTGGCGCGCGTAATTATAGGTGGAGTTTTATGTGCTATGTTTTTTTCTATCTGGATTTTTCCACTCTTTTTTGCAAGAGCATATAGAAAATTTGATCCACAACATGCAGAGGTAGAAGATGAAAATGGAAAGAAGATTGATGGTTAAAAGTTCGTAGATTATAGTTCGTTTTATTTTTTAGCCTTTTTAATTTAGAGAAAATAAATGAAATTTTTTAGGATTATCATAATTGCTTTTTCCATTTTAGTTTTTTCTAAAAGAGTTTTTACTCAGAAAATAAATGAGCAGGGATTTTTGAATGCCTCTGAAAATTTTAACAGGACGCGATTCAATACTGTTATTATCGGCGAAGCAGCCGTTGGCACTGTTATTACTATTGGCTTACAATATCTGTGGTACAAAAAATATCCTAAAAGCCATTTTCACTTTTTCAATGATGATGATGAATGGCTGAATATGGATAAAGTGGGCCATGCTACCACTGCATATAATATTGCCGCCGTGCAATACAACCTGATGAGATGGAGCGGCGTACATAAAGGAACCTCCTTATGGATTGCAGGAAGTACTGCGCTGGCCTACATGTCTATGATCGAAATATCAGATGGTTTTTCTGCTGAATGGGGATTTTCACCGGGCGATATGATAGCCAATATTACTGGTACCGCCATCTTCGTAGCTCAACAATCTTTTTGGCATGAACAAAAGATTGAAATGCAATTTTCTTTTCACAGATCTATTTATGCAAAATACAATACTCCTGAATTAGGAAATAATTTTCTTCAACGCATGATCAAGGATTATAATGGTCAAAGCTATTGGTTTGCAGTAAACATGTCTTCTGTATTAAATTCTCCCCATTTTCCCAGGTGGTTAGAAGCAGACTTTGGATATGGTGCCGAAGGAATGACCGGAGCAGTAACAAACCCATCGGTTGTGAATGGGAAAACAATTCCATCTTTTGAAAGACAAAGAAAATTATTTTTTGGAATCACAGGCGCTTTTACCACAAAGAACAATATCGCTTATCCATCTTTTTTAAATATTTTTAAAGTACCATCACCCGTGGTAGAATGGAAATTAAAAGATAATAAAATAAAATTTATGCCGCTTTATTATTAGTTGAGTTATGGTCCATTGTTTAGATGGCATTAAAGTGCAGCCGGCGCAGTAAACAAACAAAAAGATAAGATTCTCATTTCAAGAATGGGAATATGGAAAAATTTTTAGCGCAATTTCAAGAAGATATATTTCAAAACCAATATCTGCATTTCAATAAACAGATCCATACCACTACCGGTATTCATACCTGGCCATTAAATTCTCATATCTTTTTAGGATAACGGATAAGACTTCTTTAAAAAAACAAGAAGCTTTATAAATTATAAACGATGCTCTTCATCTTTCTTCTTCCTCTTTCTCGGTCCTTCTATATTAGGCAAAAATCCGGTTATAATTCCTATCAGCGGAAGAAAAGCACAGATATGAAATACATAAATGATACTGGTTTTATCCGCAAGATTTCCGAGCAATGCAGATCCAATACCTCCCATGCCGAAAGCAAATCCAAAAAATAATCCTGATACCATTCCAATTTTTCCAGGGATCAATTCCTGTGCATACACCAATATCGCTGGGAATGCTGAAGATAATATCAATCCTATCGGTATAGTTAATATTACTGTCCATAACAGGTTGGAATAAGGTAATAATAATGCGAAAGGGGTCGTACCTAAAATAGAAAACCAGATTACATATTTTCTGCCAAACCGATCGCCAAGAGGACCTCCTATCATTGTGCCACACGCAACAGAGAAAAGAAAAACAAATAAATAGATCTGTGAAGTTTGAATGCCTACATGAAATTTATTGATCAGATAGAATGTATAATAACTGGTGAGACTGGCCAGGTAAAAATATTTTGAAAAGATAAGCGTCAATAATATTACTACTGAGAAAGTAACTTTTCTTTTGGAAAATGTAGAATGAAAAACAAGTGCTTTTTGCTTTTGTTTTGCCCTTACTTTTAAGACATAACTTTTGTACCAATTGCCCACTTTAGTCAAAATAAATATCGCCAATAATGCAACCAGGGAAAACCACATTATACTTTTCTGGCCATGTGGCACGATGATCCATGCAGCAAGCAAAGGGCCAATAGAACTTCCTAAATTACCCCCTAACTGAAAAATAGATTGGGCCAGGCCTGGCTGATCCCCAGCTGCGGCATGTGCCATTCTCGATGATTCGGGATGGAAAATAGAAGACCCGATTCCAATAAAAGCAACCGATACCAGCACGAGATAAAAATGAACAGAAATTGATAAAACTATCAGCCCCGTTAATGTAAATCCCATACCCATAGCAAGAGAATAAGGTTGAGGTTTTTTATCAGTATATAAGCCTACAAAGGGTTGGAGAAGTGAAGCGGCCATTTGAAAAGTAAATGTAATCATCCCCACCTGTGCAAAAGATAAATGATAATTACTTTTTAAGATCGGGTAAATTGCAGGAATTAAAGATTGTATTGTGTCGTTTAATAAATGCGAAAAACTAATTGCAAATAAAATCGGGTAAATGGTTTTTTGTAGTTTATTTTCTAAAGTATCTGTAGTATTCATTTTTGAATTTACGAATTGCAAAATTAGACAAGATGCCTATAAAGAAAAAAATGAACTTTGAAAATCTTTTCCTATAGAGTAAACAAACTTTTATTAATGATTCCTGTTCTAAAATCTTATATTCGGATGCAAATAAAAACGGATTTATTATTTGTTTTAAAATTTAATGTAACATTCTTTTAGCGATGGATTTGTTAAGTAAAAGACGTCCAAACAATAATTAAAAATAAAACTGAAAATTATTACGTGAAAAAATTACTCTTCAATTTAAGTATCTGTTCTGCTGCGCGAAGATGGAAACCTACAGCCATCCTGACTTTCAGAAAGCAGCATTTCATCCTGTTGTTCTTTTTCTGTTTTCTTTTTCAGCCCCATCGGCTTTTTGCGCAGGATAGTACTTTTATTGGGTTACCTCAAAGATGGAGTTTGCAGGATTGCTTTGATTACGCGCAAAAGAATAACATTCAGTTACAGACCCTGCAAAAAGATGTAGATATTAATTATCAAAGTTTGTTACAGGCAAAGGCGGCCCGTTTACCCAACTTAACGGCAAGTACTTCTCAAAATTTTACTAATTCCAAAAATGCCAACCCCGTGGTGGGAGGTTTTCAAACAGAGTCTAATTTTGCAAGCAATTACGGCGCTAATTCTTCCATGATACTTTACCAGGGAGGTAATTTAAAAAACAATATTCAAATGCAGCAATTGAATATTGAATCTGCTAACCTAAATGTACAGCAGGCTTTAAATAATATTACCATCGAGATAACCCAAGCCTATTTGAATATTCTTCTTTCCAAAGAAAACATCATTGCTCTTCAGAATGTGTCGCAAACATCACAAGCACAATACAACAATGGTAAAGTATTATTTGATGCGGGAAGTATTGCAAAAACGGAATTAGTTCAACTTGAAGCTACATTGGCTTCCGATAATTACAACCTGGTCACTGCTCAAAACCAACTCAGGCAAAATACACTTACTCTCAAGCAAATTCTGGAATTGCCCACCAGTTTTAATTTCCAGGTTCCGGATTCAATGGCCATAGCAATACCCTCAGAAGCTACCGATCTGCAAACAGCTCAAGACAGCGCTTTGCAAAACAGGCCTGAAGTAAAAAGCAGTGAGATTGCTCTTCAACAATCTGATTTGCAATTGAAGCAGTTTTATGCGGCTACCAAACCTACTATTTCTGCAGCTGCATCGCTTGCCAGCGGATATTCTGATGGTACCGGCATAAAATACTTCAATCAATTGAATAATAATTTTTATCAGCAAATAGGCATAACAATGGATATTCCTATTTTTAATAATCGTACTAACAAAACAAATATTGAGAAATCAAAAATAGAAATTGATCAATCCAAACTTGCTTTGAAAAGTACTAAATTGGTTTTATCGCAAGAGGTAGAGCAGGCTTATATCAGTTTTTTAAATGCAAAAGCGCAATATGATGCGGCGCAGGTTCAATTTAGTGCCAACGAAGAAAATTATCGTATCGCAAATGAACAATTAAAATTAGGTGCTTTGAATACAGTAGATTTTTTGGTACAAAAAAATTTATACATACAGGCACAACAGACATTGATACAGTCAAAATACAATGTCATTTTAAATCATGGCATTTATGAGTTTTATTTGGGAGAACCCATAACATTATAATTAAAAAAAAATGAAAAAATTAATTTGGATAGTATTAATACTGGTAATAGCCGGGGGAACCTATTTTTTTATCAAGAAAAAAAAAGAAGACAAACCAATTACATTAATCACAGAGCGTGTACACACCGGCGTTATCTCTAATAGCGTAACTGCTACCGGAACTATAGAACCGGTGGATACGGTGAATGTAGGTTCACAGGTTTCCGGAACTATACAAAATATTTATGTTGATTTTAATTCGGTCGTAAAGAAAGGACAACTCCTTGCCACATTGGATAAATCATTGTTGAATGACCAGGTAAGCCAGGATCAGGCCAATCTCCAAAATGCACAAAGCACATTGGAATATCAACAACAAAATTTTGACAGGCAAACTAAATTATACAATGTAGGCGCTATCAGCAAAGCTGATTTTGAAACAGCCCAATCTACATATAATACTGCGCTGGCAGCGGTTAGCAGCGCTAAAGCCATATTAGCAGCTGCCGAAAGAAATCTTTCTTTTACAGACATTTATTCTCCTATTAACGGAACTGTATTATCACGTAATGTGAGTGCGGGACAAACAGTAGCTTCCAGTTTTAGTACTCCTACCCTTTTTTCTATAGCCAAAGACTTAACTAAAATGCAGGTACAGGCAGCAGTAGACGAAGCAGATGTTGGCAATGTAAAAGCTGGCCAACAGGTGAGTTTTACTGTAGATGCTTTTCCTAATAAGACTTTTTTGGGCACAGTAAGGGAAGTAAGGCTGCAAGCTATTGTTACTGCGAATGTGGTAACTTATTCTACCATTATAAACACGGAGAATAATGACTTAAAATTAAAACCAGGTATGACGGCAAACATTACCATCTACCTCCAACAAGATAGTACAGCTCAATTAATTTCAGCCAAAGCATTAGCCTTTACTCCTGACTCATCACTTACAAAGCAATACCAGGTAATCCAAACGCCCGGTACTCATCATGCAAAAAATGATTCTTCCATGAAAAAAGACACAATGTCTTTTCCTCCAAAGCATAGTATAGTATGGGTTCTAAATGGTAAACAAATCATCAAAACTCATATCCTGACAGGAATGAATGACAACATTAATGTGCAGGTATTATCAGGCCTTAATAATAATGATGAAGTGATTGAAGGAATACAGGTAGGTGCAGCGCCACCCACAGATGCTGCTTCCGGCGCAGAAAAAAGCCCCTTTATGCCATCGAGAAAAAGGCCCGCTAAAAAACCGGCAACAACAACGAAATAAAAAGTTTGTATAAATTTTTGATGTAATGGGAAAAAAAATTCTTGAAATAGATAACCTGAAAAGGGAATTTAGAATGGGTTCTGAAATTGTAAGAGCATTAAAGGGAATTTCTTTTACTGTAAATGAAGGCGAATTTGTAACTATTATGGGCGCCAGTGGTTCGGGCAAAACAACGCTTTTAAATTTATTGGGCTGCCTTGATAAGCCTACAGAGGGAACGTATTTATTGGATGGTGTAAATATTGGAAAACTATCGCGCAATGAACTGGCCAAAATACGAAATGAGAAAATTGGATTTGTTTTTCAATCGTATAATTTATTGGCACGTACTTCAGCCATTGAAAATGTGGAACTTCCTTTGTTATACAATCCTAAAATATCAAAAAAAGAGCGGGATGAAAAAGCATTGAAAGCTTTGGATGCAGTAAAATTATCTGATAGAAAAGATCATTTGCCAAATCAAATGTCTGGTGGTCAGCAACAACGTGTAGCCATTGCAAGAGCATTGATCAACCAACCGGTAATGATCCTGGCAGATGAAGCAACCGGGAATCTTGACACGCGTACTTCTTACGAAATAATGGCATTAGTACAAGAACTAAATGAACAGGGTAGAACAATTGTTTTTGTAACGCATGAGCCTGATATAGCCGCATTCAGCAATCGCACCATTACGTTGAGAGATGGAAAAATAATTAAAGATGCGCCAAATGAAAATGTACGTTCGGCAAAAAAAGCGCTGGCAGAATTACCGGTAAGCGATGAAGTAGATATCCCAAGCCCATAAATGGGCTTTAAAAAAATAAAAAAATGAAACTCTCCAACCTTTTGCAGATAGCCATCAGGGCGTTGCAACGAAATAAATTAAGGGCATTGCTTACTATGCTTGGAATTATAATTGGTGTGGCTGCAGTTATAGCAATGGTAGCTATCGGGCAAGGATCCAAAGAAAGTATCCAGGCTCAATTGTCAAGCATGGGTTCTAATATGATCACCGTACTTCCTTTCAGTAATACTACTGTTGGTGGTGGCGGAGCCAGGGTCGCTTCCACGGGTTTACAGACGCTTACTTTAAAAGATATCAAAGCCATTCAGACAAATGCAAAATATATCAACGAAGTCTCGCCTGCCGTAACAGCAAGAGGGCAAGTATTATATGGGAATTTAAACTGGCCAACTCAAATTATGGGTGTAAGTCCTGATTATCTTACTATACGCAATTGGCCGTTGAAAGAAGGAGTTGCTTTTAATGCAGAAAATGTAAATTCTGCAGCTAAAGTTTGTTTGATTGGCCAAACAGTCGTTACTAATATTTTTCCTCCCGGTGAAGATCCTATTGGGAAAATTATACGTTTTAATAAAATACCTTTTACCATAATTGGTGAACTGGCTGCAAAAGGTGCCAATACTTTTGGATCTGACCAGGACGATATTATACTGGCGCCATACACTACAGTACAGGAACGTATCCTGGGTATTACATATATTCAGACTATTTACGCTTCGGCAATAAATGAAAGCAGCACGGATTCTGCCACCGCCGAGCTAACAAGAATCCTACGAGCATCACATAATTTGAAGCCCTCTGATGAAGATGATTTTCAACTCCGCGTGATGGCGGAATTAATTAGCGCCTTCAGCTCTACCAGCCAGTTGCTAACCGTTTTATTAACTGCTATTGCTGGTATCTCATTGGTTATCGGAGGCATTGGCATTATGAACATTATGTACGTATCAGTAACAGAACGCACTAAAGAAATTGGTTTACGCATGTCTATTGGCGCCCGGGGGATTGACATTTTAATGCAGTTTCTCATTGAGGCCATTTTGATCAGTATCATAGGTGGCATTATTGGAGTTCTTTTGGGCATCGGTACATCACAATTGATAAGCTACTTCCTGAAATGGCCTACCCTGATATCTGTCTCATCTATTATAATATCATTTGCAGTATGCGGAATTACGGGAATATTCTTTGGTTATTATCCGGCAGTAAAAGCATCAAGATTAGATCCAATTGAGGCATTGCATTATGAGTAATGCCAACTAACTGATATAATTCATAAGTGGTTGATTTATTTTTGAACTTCAACATTCTTCAGTAAACAATCAAATATTGAGGATATTCATTTGCTTCTCCTGATTTTATTTTATAGTTAGCCTGGAGTTTATTATTTTTTGTGAAATAAGTAATCTTTCTCCAGTCGTATCGTACATCTACGAAAAGAACAGTATTTACAATAATAAAAAAAAGTAGCACTATCGCTCTTGTACCGGGAGGGGTATCCCTATATCTTTGTTCCAGAAGTTAATTGATGCATAACAAACATTAATCAAACCAAAGAAAACTGTTACTCCGTAAATTTCAAATTAATATCCAACATCCTTAGATAAAGCCAAACCTAATGAAAAACCCAAATTTGAACTTTAAAATTTAAGCCTGAAAAACCACAGAAACCCCAGGATTAAATTATTAAAAAACCTCCCCGCAAAAAGGGAGGTTTTTTACTTATAAAATCATTAATTGCATTTTCAAAATTCTTTCATTTCATATTTACTCCCGGATCTTTTTCTATAATTATTTTTTTGGAATCATCTGCAAACATACCGGCCTTGGAATATGAATTTCTTTCCCTGTTTTAGTAAGCAACCCGGTTTCTTTATTTATTTTAAAAATGAAAATACTTTCGGAATCCTGGTTGGCTGCTAATAAATAATTTCCGGTCGGATCAATCATAAAGAAACGCGGATGTGATCCCAGTGTGGATTGAGTTCCTTTGAAAGTTAGTTTTCCCGAATCAGGATCTATAGAAAAAATAACTATTTGGTTTATATCTCCTCTATCAGATGCATAAAGAAATTTCCCGTCAGGAGAAATCATAATTTCAGCAGCATCTTTTATACCATTAAAATCTTTAGGGAAAGTTGCAACATCCTGAATTTGCGAAAGGGTTCCATTTTCATAATTATAAACAGTAACTGTGCCGCTTAATTCATGTATGAGATAAGCATGTTTTTTATTTGGCGAAAAAACAATATGCCTTGGGCCGCTTCCTTTTTCAGAAGCTACAGAAGAGGGGGTTGATAAAGTAAAAGGTTTGTTGCCCGAAGGATCAAAATGATAAATCATCACTTTATCCAAACCTAAATCAGGAGTAAACAAAAAAATTTCATCAGGAGAAAAAACAGTTTCATGCACGTGAGGTGTTGCGTTATCACCTGGATCTCTGTATATTGAATCATGAATTAATTGCGTATATGGATTTACGGTACCATCACTATTTATCGGGAAAAAAGCCGCGCTCCCGCTTGTGTAATTAGCGACGGCAAGCCACTTATTATCCGAAGAAGTAGAAATGTAGCAAGGATCATCGCCTCCTGTAAATGTAGTATTCAAAAAATGCAACTTTCCTTTTCTTTTATCAAATGAATAAGAAGTAACTCTTCCCTGGTTTGCGCCATCGGTTTCGTTAACTGCATAAACATACTTTTCATTTTTAGAAATAGTAAGATAAGAAGGATTAGTAACGCTGTCGGTATTACTTACCCATTTTACCTTCCCGTTTTTAGCATTAAAATCGTAAATATAAATGCCTTTACTGCCTGTATTGGTATAGGTTCCAATAAACAAATAATATTTTTGTGCCGAACAGGAAATAAATAGAAACAGAAAGAAAAAAGTCAGCGGAATTTTTAATGCGGTTATTTTTTTATTCATTTTTTAGGTATTAAATTTTAAATTACCAGGTTATTATTTTCTTTATGTTAATTACTATTTGTCAATCGCCTAACCTCTTTTCACTTCGAATCTCTCAAAAAGAATTTCCGGTTTTTTTGATACATTTACCTCTTTCACTTTGGCTCTTTCAGGCCCGGTCTTACACCACTTAATAAAACTATTCACATCATTTTCTTCTCCTGTTATTAAGGCCTCTACCCTTTCATCTGGAGTATTTTTTATCCAGCCTTTTATATTTAATTTCTCTGCAACCTGTCTGGATGCTTCTCTAAAGAAAACACCCTGAACTTTTCCACTTATTAATAAATGAACAGTTTTCATGTTTTCAAAGATAATAATGTTAGAGAAAGGAATTTTGCTTTTTTTAAAATCCGGTCACATGGCCTCTGTCTGGCCGGATTACACTTCTTCAATCTTACAATAAACGTATAAATAAGGGAGATTCCCGGTTTTTATTTTTGTAAAAAAACTAATAGAATCAGAATAAAATAATCACACTTATCCATTACTGTTATATATATTCAGCATTACAGTAAATGAATAAATAATCAGGGTTTCTATCTTTTAGTAAAAAATATATAAATACAGATGGAGCCGTCAGGTAATGTAGTATAAAACACTTTTATACTCCCGCAATCCTTCGTTTATATTCTGCCAATGCTTCATCCAGCCGCTCTTTTGAGTTCACAGCTCCAGGCGCATTATGCGATGGATGAATAAATAATTTAACTCCCCTGTCAGCTAAGATTTCTGCAATGGTAGTGACAGTCATCCACACGCATGTAATGAAAGCCATCGTAGAAACAGGGCCTATTTTATCAACATGATTTTTTAATGGCACCGACGCATCCTCAATAGGGGCGCAGGTATCCACAACAATATCTGCAATTTCAAAAATATTTTTCCCTGAAGAATGGCGCGTTTTTTTCCCTTTGGCCTCCAATGCTGATCCAAAAACCACGACTTTCATTCCTTTCTTTTTTGCCTCAAGTGCTACGTCTATATTTACATTATTAATACCTGAATGAGAAAAAATCCACATCGTATCACGCGGATCAAAATCATATCCTTTCATTATTTCCACTCCATATCCTTCCACCCTTTCTAAAAAAATAAATTGATGCACGCCCATTTGCCCCGTAATATTGGTAAAAAAAGTAAGGGGTAGTTCAACAATAGGGTGAAACCCCACAAATCCGCCTATCCGGGGATACATTTCTTCTATTGGTAAAGTGGCATGCCCACATCCAAACGTATGTACCCATCGACCGCATTCAATCGAATCGGCCATTAGAATAGCTGCCTTCATCATATTTTCCATTTGTGTTTCTTCAATCCGGGTCATTATTTCCCTGGTGTTGGAAAGCCATTGTTTCGCTAACATGATTGTATTTGTTTAATTTTTATTATTTAATTTTTTTAAAACTGCAACGCATAAAAATGCCATTATAAAAAATTCTATAAAACCAACTGTTGTTAATTGCCTGATACCAAAGTTTTGCACAATAAATCCCATGCTATAATTTATAATCATATTCCCCAAAAGAGCTATTACAAAAGCGATACTGAAAGCCGTACCTGATAACTCTTTAAATCTATCGCCTACAAATCCCAGCATAATGGGGAAACCAGCCGCCAGTCCCGCTCCTATCAAAATTAAGCCGCTCATAGCAGGATAAAATGTTTTTCCAAACGCTAAAAAAATCAATCCCAATAAAAGCAGGGAAAAAGAAATGAACCATATTTTCTTTACAGGTGTGTTCCTTAAAATACTCCCAAGTAACAAGCGCATTACAGTCATTCCTACTACCGATAATGAAAGTGCGTACAAAGCCTTGTCGGCCAAAATATGAAGATACCCGGTAAGATAAGTGGTAGTCCAGTTATTGATGATTCCTTCAAAAGCACTTTGAAAAAAAAGAAAAAAAGCAATCAGTAACAATACATTGTCCTTCATCAGCGAAAGGCTCTTTGCAACGGGCAAGCCTCCTGCATGTTTTGGCGGTGGAAATTTTACAAGGAGAAAAAATATACCCATAATAAAAGTGGCGATACCTATAATAGAAACTATAATTTCATAATTAAATTTGTGTTCAAGAATACCGAGTATGAAAGGCATTCCCAATGCACCCAGGGCAAAAAACACTCCTAACAAACTCAGGTTAGCGCCTTTTTCTTTTTCACTTATGTCAGACACAAGTGCGCTGGTAGCGCCATTGATTGCACCTCCGCCAAGGCCGAATAAAAAAACACATACTTTCAAAATAAAGTGCAATGGTGCATAGGCTATTCCTTCAAAACCAATAAACATGCTGAAACTGGTAAGTGCCAGCAAAAATCTATAACCATATCTATCGCAAAACGGGCCGAAAAATAATGACCCCATCAAAATACCGAATGGCAAAATTGAAAATAAAGTGCCTGAAGAAATATCATCGAGGTGAAATTTTATTCTTAATTGTGGCACTACTGATCCTAAAGTGGTAATGGCCATTCCAAAAAATAATATCCCGATGCAGGCTGCCCAAAAAACCAGTTTTCTATTATACATTTTAAATCGAATAATTCCTAAGCTTTAAAATTAATTTGTCTTTCATCATAATTAAAATTTAAAAAAGGCCATTCAATTCAGCATTTCATCTATTCTCACAAATTGATAGCCACGTGATTTCAATTCTTTTATTAATTCCGGCAAATGTTTATATAATTTATCAATTCGCCTCGGATCGGTACCCAAATGGATCAGTAAAATGAAACCATTTAGCCCATTGGTTGATTTGATTTCATATTGCAAAATCGAATGCAGTAAGGTATCAGCGCTCAAATATTTCTTTCCCATTTCAGGATAAGTATAATCTGCATTGCTGCGTGTGCCGGGAGTAAAATCAACTAATTGCAATCCCATTTCGCGGGTCCACAAAGCAATAGAATCGTTGTACCATTCATAAGGCGGTAAAAAATAATGTGCCTGATCTTTCTCAATCCCCCATTGTTTTAATTCTTTATAACCGTTTTGCAAATCTTTTGTAAATTCTTCATGAGTTACCAATAAACTATCTCTTTTATCCCAATCGCAATACAACAAATGTTTATCAGAATGAGAGCCTAAATAGTTCCCATCCTTTTTTAATTTTTCAATAATCCCTCTGAATTTTTTATTCCTGTAAAAATTTCCTGTAAGAAAAAAAGAGCCGTGGATATGTTGTTCTTTCAAAACCTTTGCAAAGTAATTTCCTCCATCAGCAAACCCATCACCTGTAGAAACCAAAGCTATTTTTTTAAAAGTAGAATCACCACGGATAATTCCTCCATGAGAAATAATCTCGTTCGGTTTTGCAAATATTTTTCCTGATTCATTTTCTTTTGCAGCCAGTAAATAAATCAATGAAGCGGTGCCATCCATCGTAGGTTCATTGGTACTGTAATCACCGGCATCATCATGATAAACCGCTAAGTCTGACTGGAAAGGTGCATAAGTATCTTCATGTAATAATTTTAAACCGCGTAAACCGTGAAAAATACTTCCATACACCGGGCCATCAACCAAACCTCCATCAAGAGGATAATGATTTAAAAAAGAAAGTGATGAGTGTGGATCTACCGGTGTATCGCCGTTGCCCGGTAATCCATATACAAAACTTGTTCCCCACGGATTGCAACCAAAAAGCCAATCGAAACAAGCTTGTTCTAATTCAACGAATTGCCGATCGCCGCTCAATTGCCTGTAGAGGTAACATTGAATTGCAAAACAGGTAGTAAAATTATTTGAGCACCAGATAAAAGGTATTCCCCGATAAAATGCATTCTTTTTTGCTTTATTCCAAACCCTTTCTATTCCTTCTTTGTAATAAGAAATTAATTCAGCTTTTGTTTTCGTATCTGCGTTTTTTGCAATTTCATAATGGCCAAAATTTACAAACGGGTACCATTGATAATGATTTGCCGTATCTGATCCCAGCCAGGGCGTTACTTTTTCATCTGAACTAAAATTTAAAGATTGCTTTAAATATTTTTTTTCACCTGTGAGCTGATATAGAGCAGCAGCGCCTAATTCCATATCATCTACCCAATTATCTTCTTCGTAATAATAGGGTTCACGGTTAGGTGCTGTCTGGCAAACACCTGGTTTTTCTAAACCAAGCTGGTAAGCAGATTCAGATTTTTCTAAATAAAGTCTTGATAATTCAGGGTCAATTTTTTCATACAAATTTGCCCCGAGAGCAAATGCGCTCGCAAACTTACCGGCAGTGGAAGCGACTCCGGTTGAATGATTTTTATATTTCCCCAATCCTTGTGGTTTGCCGGTTGCAAAATAAACAGGTCGACCCAAACCCGGGCCTAAACCGTAATTAACTGTATCCTTATCAGGTAACCTAAAACCAGCATGATCCCGGTCATCAGCCAATTGATTAAATAGCCAGTCCTTTCGGGGGTGCATTTTTACCAGCCAGTCCAATCCCCATTTTGCTTCGTCCAAAATATCTGCTTTACCATTGCTTCCATCCAATCCGTTTGCCAGGTGTTTATCTGTAAATACATTCGGGAAATCACGGTAAGCGGCCAACATCTGATACGTTGCTGTGGCAGAAGTGGTAACATATTGAAGGTAATCCGTAGCATCATGCCAGCCACCCCAAACATTGATTAATGTGGTATCAGGCATTGGTCCATACATTGTATATCCATCGTGGGTATGACAAGAATCTTTCAGAAAAGGATTGAAACCACTGCGTTGCTGGCGCATATAAAAAAGACAAAAATCGGCCGCACCTTTATATACATCATTATTAATTTTAAAAGAAGGGGAAATGGCGTCACCGGCTTTTAAATAATAAATTCCTGGCGTGCTAAAAGAAGAAAAATTCAGGCGATAGGTATTTGTAAATGGCCCATAAGCACCAAAAGGTTTTCCTGCATTGTTTGTAAAAACTATTTTTCCTGTAGCCGAATCAATCAAATCAAAAGCAGAAATATTAGTAACATCTTTACTACACCATACAGCTACTTTTATTCCCAGAGGCGTATATCCCAACTGGTTAATTCTTATCCATTCATTTTGATTTTCTTTTTGTTTAAAAGAAAAAACAAATACCATAATAGTAAAGAATGAAATGAATTTTATCAAATTCTTTTTCGAAAAAAGCCGATTAGAATTTATTTTTATCATCATCAGTTTTTGTCTATTTTTTTTTAAAAATATTAGCTTGCTCCTGCCCGAATTGACTTTGGAGGGTGTTTACTCTTTAGAAAATACCTTTCTTATTTCTCATCCTTCAATCCTTGTAAACAAAGGCTCCGTTCAGTACCGTATATTTCGGTTGATAATCTTCAGAAAAAATAGTAAGATTTGCTTTGAGTCCTGGTTCTATTTTTCCGCGATCTGATAAATTCATTACCATTGACGGATAAGTAGAAGCCATACGCAACGCTTCGTCCAAAGGAATTTTTGCATGTTCCACACAATTTTTTATAGCTTTTAATAGTGTGAGTTTAGAACCGGATAATGTTCCATCTGGTAACGTAAACCGGTCCTCTTTTTTTACATGAACGTAAGCGCCTTCCTTATTTTCTACTACCGCGTCGGTTATCAGAAATAATCTATCCGCCATCATTTTTTTGCTGATCATTAAAGTATTGTAATCAACATGAATTCCATCAGCGATGATACTTGCATACACATTTTTAGAAAGGAAAGCAGCTCCGGGCAAACCCGTATCTCTGTGATGCAATGGCGACATGGCATTGAATAAATGGGTAGTGGTGGTAATCCCGTTATTGTAGCCGGCAACAGCTTCACCAAAAGTAGCATTGCTATGGCCTGCAGAAATGGTTACTCCATTATCTTTTAATAATTTAATAATTTCAGGATCACAAATTTCGGGAGCAAGCGTAATTATTTTCAAAACGCCATCGGCAGCTTTTAATAATTCTTCCACTTCTTTTTTAACAGGAGGCTTGATATACTGTATCAAATGAGCGCCGCGTTTTACAGGATTAATGTAGGGCCCTTCAAAATGCAAACCTAAAACGGCGGGGTGAGGATTTTCCTTAACGACCTTTATCGCTTCATAAAAAATCTCCATTGAATTGGTGGCAAGAGTAGGAAAAAAGCCTGAAGTACCAGTACTTAGCAGGCTGTCTGCCATGGATTTTAAAGCGGGAGCAGATGGTTTATTTGAAAATAAATAATCCCCTGCGCCATATATTTGTAAGTCAATTAATCCCGGTGCAATAAAACATTTCTCACAATCAATTTTCTTTGCACTGTCCGGAATTAATTCGTACTTAGTAATTTCTTTTATTCTATCATTTTCGATGATGAGCGCTTTCCCTGTTATCTTTTCTTTACCGGTATAAATGATCCCGTTGATAAAAGCAGTCAACATAATTTCCATTTTTAAAAAGTGAAAAATCAATACCCGGGCAGATGAAAGAGTTATTATTAACTACCCCGTATTCAAAATACTTTTTTTATTTTATAAAATTTCACAACTCTTCTCTTTATTTAAAATCGCAGGAAATTATAATTTAAAAAAATACTCATTCAAATTTTTAAATATGGAAAATAAGATACAAATAAAGCTGCATAAATACGCAAAATTATTTAAAGATCAATACCCGCCGACATAAATTATTACGTAAAATACAATCTTTTTACAGATATGTGACCTAATAACTACATCAGTGATTACGCATTTTTATTTTATTTTTAATAAAAATACGCATAAAAACGCAAAATACTTAAAATATAAAATAATATTCGAATAATCCTTTTCACAAAAAAGAGATTCTCCTGGCTGCATTTCATTTATCTTCGCTATTCATTCCTGTTGAAAAAACAGTAAATCAATTCTCATGAGCCAACAACCTTTCCAGAAATTTATTAACCCAAAAAATAACGCTGCTATAAAAGAAAAATATAAGCAGGATAAAAAAAAGGCCAAAAAACAAAGAGCCGCAGATATTGAAAAACATTTTGAAGAAAAACGGTCATCTCGCATAAGAGGTTTTGAAAACAAACCTGATTCCGAAATTAAAGTTGACAAAAGGCAAAAATATCCCCGTGAAAAAACAGGAATTCCGGTTAAAAGTGGTTTTACTGTCGAAACAGTAAAAAAAAATTCAGCATTGCCGGAAATGCCTTTAAATAAATTTCTGGCACATTGCGGAATTACATCGAGGAGAGACGCGGTTAATTTAATTATAGCAGGAAAAGTTTCTGTAAATAAAAAAATAATTACTCAGCCGGCATTTAAAGTAAATGAAAAAGACGATGTTTTTTATAATGACAAAAAGTTATTTGTCACGAAAAACCTTGTCTATATTTTGTTGAACAAACCCAAAGATTATATCACCACAACTGATGATCCACAGAATAGAAAGACAGTTTTACAACTCACTAAAAATGCGACCGATCAGCGAATCTATCCAGTCGGAAGGTTGGATAGAAATACGTCCGGGGTTTTGTTGCTGACTAATGATGGCGACCTTACTCAAACACTTACGCATCCAAGTTTTAATATTAAAAAAGTGTATGAGGTTAAATTAGATAAACCTTTAACCAAAGCAGATTTTGAAAAAATATTGACAGGAGTAAAGTTGGAGGATGGAGAAATTTTCGCCGACGCCTTGGCTTATGCTGATTCAAAAGATAAATCTATAATTGGAATAGAATTGCATAGTGGTCGTAACAGGATTGTTCGACGCATTTTTGAACATTTAGGTTATGATGTAAAGGGTCTTGATCGTGTTATGTATGCAAATCTTACAAAAAAAAATGTAGAGCGCGGTAAGTGGAGATACCTTGGAGAAAAAGAAATTCGTCTGTTAAAATACATGAATAAACAGAAAAACATAAGTGGCGCAGGCAATAATAAAAAAACCATAAATCCAGAATCTTAAAAATAATTAATGGTGAGAGGATTTTCAATCATTTTCGAAAACGATGATTTTATCGCGGTAAATAAAGAACCAGGAATGCTTACCATTCCTGACAGGCATGATGATACGCAGATGTCATTGTACAAAATCTTAAACCAGCAATACGGAAAAATATTTATCGTTCACCGCTTAGACCGGGACACCAGTGGATTAATTCTTTTCGCAAAAAATGAATCAACTCATAAATATCTTTCTCAATTATTTGAACAAAGAAATATTGAAAAAAAATATCTTGGAATAGTTCGTGGAAGTATGCCTGATAAAAAAGGAACTGTAAACGAACCCATAGCAGAGCATCCTCTAAAAAAAGGTGTGATGACGATTAGTAAGAAAGGAAAACCATCATTAACCAATTATGAAGTGCTTGAAGATTATGGTATCTATTCTTTAATTCAGTTCGAAATTCAAAGTGGAAGAACGCACCAGATACGAGTGCATACAAAATCACTTGGTCATCCTATTATCTGCGATTCAGTTTATGGAGATGGTAAAGAAATTCTTCTTTCTTCTTTCAAAAAAAAATACAAACTCAGCCAGCACGATCTGGAAGAAAGGCCAATAATCAGCAGGCTGGCGTTGCATTCCCACAGCTTGAAATTTACTGACATTCATCAAAAAGATTTATTTATCGAAGCTCCTTTGCCAAAAGATATGAAAGCGCTTTTACAACAATTGAAAAAGAACAGGGGATAAGTTGATGACATATCAAACCATTATAAATAAAATTTTATGGATAAAATTTTGGGTAGTAACGGAAAGCAGATTAGGGTTAATATTGTTTTAGTACCTGGCGAAGTATTAAGAGAAGAACTGGAAGCCCGTAAAATAATCCAGTCGGCATTTGCTATGAAAATCGGGGTCTATCCTTCTCATTTCAGCGATGTACTTAAAGGGAAAAGAAGATTGAACGCATCACTGACTTTGAAACTCGAGAAAGAACTGGGAATAAGTGCAGATTTTTGGGTGGGTTTACAAGCCAATTATGAATTATCTCTTGAACGTGAAAAATACAGTGAAATGCATGGTTGATTTTGAAAATGCTTTTGCAGAAACTGAAAAAAACAGGGGGTAAATCAAATTGCTCAGATTTGAAATCTTTGGAATTTGTTCGTTTGCTATTACTATAAATAAGCGAAGGAAGAAATCATTTGCTTACATGAAGTCCGCACTCCTTTTGAGAAGTTTCCCACCACCAGCGTCCGGCTCTCGGATCTTCGCCAGGCTCAATTGCGCGGGTACATGGAGCGCATCCAATACTTACAAATCCTTTATCGTGCAAAGGATTATAAGGGACAAAATTAACTTTTATGTAATCCATCACTTCATCGTAATTCCAGTTTAGCAGAGGATTGTATTTAAATAAATTTTTCTCCGGCAACCATTCTATAATTGGTAAATCATGACGGTTAGTTGTTTGAGAAGACCTTAATCCTGTTATCCAAACTGAAGTTCCGGTGAGTGCCCGATTCAGAGGTTCTACTTTGCGGATATGGCAACATAATTTCCTTTCTTCCACAGAATTATAAAACAAATTAATGCCTTTCTTGTTTACCATCTCCTCCACTGCAATTGCCTTAGGAAAATAAATTTCAATTTTCTTTTTATAACGGGCTTCTGTTTTTTCAATCAGCTCGTAAGTTTCGTTAAACAGTCTTCCGGTATCAAGTGTGAAAATAGAAATATCAATTGAGTGGCGCGAAATCATATCGGTAAGTACCTGATCTTCCTGGCCTAAGGAAGAAGAAAATTTTACTTTTCCCGGATACAATTCTGCCACTTTTTTTAATCCATCTTCTACTGAAGCATCCTTTAAAAAATCGCTTATTTGTTGTAAGTTTTCCATATCGTATTTATAAAAAATAATCCTAAATTATCGGGATGATAAAATAGGATTATTTTAGGAAAAACTTTTAAGACAATTCGGGCTGTGGAGTATAACGTAAATAAGAATTTACGACTTTTATTCCTTTAGGAAATTTCTTTTCCGCATCTTCAAGGCTTAATGCCGGTGGAATAATCACATCTTCTTCATATTTCCAATCTACAGGAGTTGAAACACTGTGTTTGGCAGTAAGTTGAAGAGAATCAATAACACGCAATACCTCAGTGAAATTCCTTCCGGTAGATGCAGGATAAGTAAGCATTAATTTTACCTTTTTGTCGGGGCCGATAATAAATAAAGAACGCACAGTTGCTGTTGCTGAAGCGTTAGGATGTATCATCCCATAAAGAGAAGCTACTACTCTATTTTCATCAGCGATGATCGGGAATTCTACATTTACATGTTGTGTAGTATTAATATCATTTTTCCAGCCAAGATGCTTATCAAGCGGATCCACACTTACAGCAATTACTTTCACACCGCGTTTGTCAAATTCTTTTTGAAGAGCTGCAGTCCTGCCCAATTCTGTTGTGCACACGGGAGTGTAATCTGCAGGGTGAGAAAAAATTACTCCCCAGTTATTTCCCAGAAATTCATAAAAATTGATTTTACCTTCAGTAGTTTCTGCAGTAAAATCGGGGGCTGTATCGCCTAATTGTAAACTCATGATTAAATTTTTTTTTGTAAATAATTATGCAAATATATATATATCCTACCAAATTAGTAGGGATTAATTAAATAAATTTGCAAAATCTTTGTAATTTCATTCCCCCAATATCAAAATAATTAAAAAATATGCTTTCTAAAAAAACACAATATGCTTTCAAGGCGCTTGAATATCTTGCCCAACAACATGGAAAAGAACCTGTAAAAATTTCCAATATCTCTATACATCAAAAAATTCCTTTAAAATTTCTTGAGAACATCCTGGTAGAATTAAAAAATGCCGGAATGCTGGAAAGTAAAAAAGGAAAAGGCGGTGGATATATGCTAAAAGTAGCTCCTAAAAATATAAACCTCGCCACTGTGATACGTATCATAAATGGGCCCATTGCATTATTGCCATGCGTGAGTTTGAATTTTTATGAAAAATGTAAGGATTGTAATGAAGAAACCTGCGGAATGAGAAAAATGATGTTGATTGCGAGAGATGCTACTTTGAGAATTTTGGAAAAGAAAACACTTGAGGATATGATAAAAAGCGAAGTGTGAATTTTGAGCAATGAGTTTTTTCCTGGTTGTTTTTTACAGCAAACAAACAAATATTCAGGATTTCTATTTCCCTTTTTTTTCAGCCTCATGCAAGACTTTATTTTCCAGTGGCCCCTCCTGTTAACGTTATAGCCTGAAATCACGATTTTCCTGATGCTCTTACCACACTACTTTTCCCAAACCTGTTTTTTACATCATCAAGCGCTTTGTATAAATCATTTTTTCTTTCAGTATCATGAAATAAATTGGCTTGTACAGAATCATCATTAAAATTACTGAGACGTACGCCAAGCAGACGAATAGGTTTCCCTTTTTTATATAATTTATGAAAAAGTGCTTTGGCAACTGGAATAATTTCATCATCAGCAGAAGTAAACGGAATGCTTGTCTGCCGAGAGGTAGTTTCAAAATCAGGATACCTTAATTTGATAGTAACACAACCTGCAACTTTTGCTTCCTTGCGTAAATCAAAACAAATTTTTTCAGTCATACGTACTATTTCACTCATCAGAAATTCTATGTCTGAAACATTTTCTTCAAATGTATTTTCTTTGGAAATAGATTTTGGTTCCCTGTATAAAGCAATTGCAGACGAATGATTTCCCTGGGCTTTATTCCATAATTCATAACCCCATTTTCCTAATAATTTTTCAAGATTTTCAGGTGTCGTATTGTGAATGTCCCTAATGAATTTTATACCATGGTAATTTAAAATCTTTTCTGTTCGCTCGCCTATTCCGGGAATTTTATTCACATCCAATGGAGCAAGGAATTCTTTTTCTTTTCCTAAAGGAACCTGCAAGTACCCATTTGGCTTAGCTTCATTAGTGGCCATCTTTGCAATCATTTTATTTTTCCCAATTCCAAAAGAAATGGGAAGCCCTGTTTCTTCAATAATTAATTTTCTCAATTCAATTGTCCACCTTAAAGGATCAAAAAATTTGTCCATTCCCTGCAGATCAATATAAAATTCATCTACAGAAGCTTTTTCAAAAAGTGGTGCTTTGGATGCGATAATTTGTGTTACCCAATGAGAATACCGTGAATATTCAGAATAAGTGCCGGAAAGAACAATAGCCTGTGGACACAGTCGCATAGCAGTTTTCATGGGCATTGCAGAATGAACTCCAAATTTTCTTGCTTCATAAGTGCAGGTGGTTACGATCCCTCTTTCATTGTGACCGCCCACAATTACAGGCTTACCTTTTAACGAAGGATTTTTTAATATCTCTACCGAAACAAAAAATGAATCGAGATCTAAATGGGCAATAATGTTTGAAGGGACAGGCATACGAAATGTAAATTTACAAATTACATTTCATCACGCATTTTTATAAATTTCCAATAAACCATCCGGAAGGTTTACATACAATTTTCTGTTTTTTATATCAATTTTTTCCAAGGAATTTTCGTGAATAGGAATGAGTACTTCTTTGTCTTCAATCATAATTGCGCACAATACCTGGTGAGGTTGTTCGATCACTTCAATCACTTCTCCTAATTCAATTTTATTATCAATGATCGTAAAACCAAGAAATGAAATGGGTGCTGCACCGGCAGCAAATTTTTTAAAATCATTTTCAACTAACCAAACTTCTTTTTTTATTAAAAAATGCGCAGCTTCTTTTGATTGTATCCCTTCGAGTGCAATATAAATTTCTTTATCATTTTTTAATTTGGTGGATGAGATAAAATAAGGAAGAAAACTATCTTTATTTTCCTCAATAAATATAGTTTCTAATCCACTTAGGGAAGTCTTTTTGCCAAGACTATGTTCCAAAACCAATTGACCTTCCACTCCAAAGGTCGCTGCTAATTTGCCTATCTTAAAATATTGATTCATTGAAGGCAAAAGTAGTTAATTGACTTATTATCTTAGTGGATGAGTAATTCAATGAAACATCCATCTTAATCCTTAAATTTGTTAGAATAAATTGAAACCAATGCGTCACAATCTCAGTCTTGTACCTACCGTTTTCTTATTTACTATTGTCATTTTATTTTCTTGTAATGCAAGCCGTCACAATAAAGCTGGGGTTCAATCAGCAATGACTCAATACGATCATTATATTCAAAGAATGGATGTTGATTCTATTTCGATGCTATTCACTCCGGATGGGAATTTAGGAGATATCGCTCATGGGCAGGATTCAATCCGGAAATTTTTATCAAGGTTTAAAAACTTTAAAGTATTATCACAGAATTCCACGACAGAATCTATAAATCAAGCCCACGATTCTACTGTGCAAAAAGGGATATATCATCAAATTGTAATCGTTCCTTCAAATGATACGGTAACAGTGAAAGGAGAATATACAGCGACCTGGGTATGGATACCTAAAAATGGTTGGCGTTTAAAAAGAATGGTGACTAAACCAATAAAATAAAAAAATTACAACCTGTTTCTTTGCAAATTCCTGTTTACTTATTCAAGACTTCAAAAATCTTTTCGAGCTTCCTAATCAATTCTTCACTTATTTTAGATAATCTGATCTTATAAAAAATTATGAAATCTAATATTAAGAATGTTTTGAAATACCCAATTAAAGTTATTTTACTGACTGGTTTTATTGCTGGTATTTTAGATATTGTCTTTGCTATTTTATTAAATGTAATTTTTAAACAAAACAACGGCTATTAAACTTCTACAAGGCATTTCCAGTGGTGTTTTTAAAAACAAATCTTATAGCAACGCAATTAATGGCAATCTTTGGATTGTTATTTCATTTTATAATCTTATCTATAATGTATACCCTATTTTCCTGCAACAATATATTAGAGTAATAATACCACCCTTCCAAAAAAAAAGTGAACATCAATAAGACGTCCACTTTAAACTTACAATTATGAGAAAAAAATTTATGCGCCCATATACTCCTTCAGGAGATGGGTACCCGAAAAGGTTTTTAATTTTTCCAGTGCTTTGTCTTTTATCTGTCTTACTCTTTCCCTGGTGAGGCCATATCTTTCTCCCAGTTCTTCGAGACTTATGGACTGATCAACTCCTATTCCATAAAACAGGCAAATCACTTCTTTTTGGCGAGGTGTGAGCAGGGTAAGGGATCGTTGAATTTCCTGTCGTAAAGAATCATTAAACATTATTTGTTTGTCTGCACTATCTGCATTTCCATTTACCAACACATCAATAAGCGTATTATCTTCCCCTTCACTAAGCGGTGAATCCATACTTATATGCCTTGAAGCCATTCTCATAGTGGCCTCCACTTCTTCGAGATCCACTTCGAGATAATTGGCCAGTTCTTCCAAACTGGGAGCCCGTTCATATTCCTGTTCCAATTGGGAATATGCTCTGGCAATTCTGTTGGTAAGGCCCACTTTGTTCAAGGGTAATCTTACAATACGTGATTGCTCTGCAAGAGCCTGCATTATGCTTTGGCGAATCCACCATACACCATAAGAAATAAATTTAAATCCTCGGGTTTCATCAAAACGCTGTGCTGCTTTAATTAGGCCCAGATTTCCTTCATTTATAAGATCGGGTAAAGTGAGGCCCTGGTTCTGATATTGTTTAGCAACAGAAACCACAAAACGAAGGTTGGCCCTTGTAAGCTTATCTAATGCTTTTTGATCACCTTGCTTTATAAGTTTGGCTAAATTTACTTCTTCTTCAGGAGTAATCAATTCTACCCTTCCTATTTCCTGCAAATATTTTTCTAAACTCTCACTTTCACGGTTAGTAATAGATTTTGAAATCTTTAATTGGCGCATACTCATACAGAGGTAATTTAAAGTAGTTTGTAGATTTTAATCCAGATTCTCATTGATTTATGCAAATACAAACGTTAAGTATCCTCTTTAAAGTATGTTTTTTAAAAAAATATAATTTATAATTATAGTCTGAAATCTGATTTTCAGTATAAAATAGGCGTTCTAAAAAATAAATTACAAAATATTTCATAAATCTGGCGAGTTAGTTAATTTATTTTCTATTATTGCAGATAATGACGTTAGATTAAAATACAAGATGAGCAAGAAAATAAAATATACTGTAGAATACCCGGTAAGATGTTCGCCTGCCATATTATACGAATTTCTTTCCACTTCTTCCGGGTTGCAGGAATGGTTTGCCGAAAAAGTAGAGGACGAAAATGGCATTTTTAGCTTTTCATGGGCAGCAGGTTCCGGAGAAGATGCTGAAGTTTTGGAAAAGGAGGAAAACAGGATGATTCGTTTTCGTTGGGTTGATTCGCCAAAGGATGAATTTTTCGAATTCTCTATAGAAAAATCTGAAGTCACCAATCAAACCATACTGATTATTCATGATTTTGCAGAAAAGAAAGATATCAAAGACCAGAGCCAGCTTTGGGAAACCCAGGTTAAAGAACTTTTTCACCGTTTGGGAAGCTAAATTTAATAAATTCCATTATTTCTTCAAAAGTTTGTTTCAAAAAATGTATTGCAAATTCCCATTGGGCTAATTCAATCTTTTTTGCAATCTTAAAAAATCTTTTTCTGCTTAATAATGCAATTTGATCTTTTTCCAATTCATTTATATTAATAAAGTTGGATGAATCAAAATCATGTTTCCATTCATTTTCATTTACACAGATAAAAAAATCTTTTTCTTTCAAAAAAATAAGGCATTCCCGGATATTTTTAAGGCTATTACAATAGTCTCCCGACAAGTGTAACGAAATACTGAAAAAATTGCCCCACCAAAACATAGTCCGAATTGCAAAAATATTTTCTTTACTATAGATAGCAGGAAAATCGAGGATAAGATACGGAAGTCCATTATAGTTTTCGCCTTTTGCAATCTTTCCTCCTGGCTTTTGCATCAATAAAGGAATAAAATTTTTTTCTTTCAAAACTATTTCTTTGTACTCCTCATGCAGCTGCCCAAATAGTTGATATACTTTGTCTATAATTATTTGTTTTGTGAAAACCCACTGGGTATTGGTTACCAGTTCCATTTCAAGTGCTGAAAGATGTATTTTTGTCCCTTCGCTCATTTTTATAAATTTATTAATGATGTATATGTAATCGCCTTTAGATAGTTGCTGTGAAACTCAACAGCTATCACAGACTATAATATCGAAAAATAATTGACAAATTAAAACATCCTTTTGGCATCACAACAAAAGGAATTAACAGAACCTGAAGATTCTTAAATGTTTAGAAAACTTGACAAACTTATACTGAAGGCTTTTGTGTGGCCATTTATAGCTACTTTTTTTATCACATTATTTGTATTTATGATGCAGATATTGTGGAAATATATTGATGACCTTGTTGGCAAAGGCCTCGACCTGATTACATTAACCGAATTTTTAATTTACGCAAGCGCAACTTTGGTTACACTTGCGATGCCAATTTCCATTTTACTTTCTTCAATAATGACCTTCGGAAAATTGGGCGAAAATTTTGAACTGGTGGCCATCAAATCTTCCGGGATTTCTTTATTAAGGTTTATGCGGCCTTTATTTTTTGTTTCCATCCTGCTTTCGGGAGTCGCCTTTTTATTTGCCAATTATATAGCTCCTGTTGCCAATTTAAAATTTGCCACCATCTATCACGATATCTATGAAAAAAGTCCTGCATTTGATTTGAAGCCTGGAATCTTTTATGATGGTTTCAGAGGCTACTCTATTAAAGTAGATAAAAAAAATAAAGATACCCTTGGAGGTATTCTGATCTATGAGCAATCTAACTCCATACAGGATAATACTATTATTTCCGAAGGAGGAAAAATGACAATGAGTAATGACAAAAAGTTCCTTGAATTTCATTTGCAAGATGGAAACAGGTACGAAGAAAAAGGTAATTACAATTCTAAAAAGAATGAATTTACTGAACTCAGTTTCAAAGAATATAATAAACTATTTGATCTCAGTCAGCTTAATTTACAAAAAACATCCGACAGCTTATTCATGAATAATATCAGGATGAAGACCATGCGCCAGTTAAGTGTGGACCTTGATTCATTAAAAAAGGTACCTGATTCAAATTATAAAAGAAACAATAACATGCTTTCTAATTATATAAAATATACAAAATTTAAAGATAGTATCCCATCTAAAAAAGAAATATTAACCACAAAAGAAAATAACCCTTTAAAAAAGATTGCCTCTTTCGATGCTTTGATACCAGACAGTTTAAAACCGGTTGTCTATTCGCAAACTTTGAATGACGTAAGCGACGCCCGGGGCATATTACAAATGGCAAGCACAGATTACAAAAATGAAAGCGACGATTACACATCCCATTTAATAGAATGGCACAAAAAATTATCTTTATCTATTGCCTGTATCGTACTATTTTTTATTGGTGCTCCTTTAGGATCTATCATCCGAAAAGGTGGACTGGGTATGCCTTTGGTAATGGCGCTAATATTTTTCATGATCTTTTACCTGCTCAATATTTTTGGAGAAAAATTTACCAAAGATCATGTACTGATACCTATTGTCGGCATGTGGCTGCCTGTAATTGTTCTTACACCAGTTGGCTTTTTTCT
>Ga0208589_1000127_pt1 | contig 35505 bp, 31 predicted proteins | sample NGESurshal092012_2_FD_184486 | JGI IMG/M metagenome (GOLD analysis project Ga0208589, IMG submission 184486) | Arctic peat soil microbial communities from Barrow, Alaska - NGEE Surface sample F53-2 shallow-092012 (SPAdes) | ecosystem: Environmental > Terrestrial > Soil > Wetlands > Peat ...
AACATCGTAGCCTCCGTGCCAAAGGTGATTTATGACAAAACCATCATGGCCGGAGGCGCGATTTTTTGGAATGGCCGTTGAACGGTATTGCGGCTAACCCGCGTCAGTTGTGGGCGATTATGCATGAGTAGGGAAGGCAGCGGCGCGTCAACAGAAACCTGCTCAAGTAAAAACGTACACTAATCCGTATACTAGAATTGGAGAATCATGGTGAGCATGGTAACATTGTGAACAGTGAGCGCGGCGTCGTAAACGCTGCGGTCATCGTAAGTAACGACACTGCCAGCAACTTACGGTTTTTGAGTGTTTTACACTCATAACCCGGAGGTCGGAGGTTCGAATCCTCCCCCCGCTACTATCGATCCAGCAAGGACTTGCGGCGACGCGAGTCCTTGCTTTTTTTGTGTTTAGGCCCAAAGTGGACCCAGTTTTGGACCCAGTTAACGGTTGCCTAACCACCGAAGTTTGGATTCGCCAGAACGTCATCTCCTACGCACAGGAGAACGCACATGGCGTGGCTAAGCAAACGCGGATCGCTCTACTACATCAAGTATTGGCACGTCGGCAGCAACAGCTCGCGACGCATTTCCACCGGCACCTCCAACTATCAGGCCGCGAAGGAAAAGCTTCGCCAGCACGAAGGAACGCTGGCTCGCGGCGATGATTCCTCTCTTCCCACCCGAACTTCCATCACGGATGCGCTGACGGCCTACGTTGCGCATATCCGCACGGTCAAAACGGCCAAGAGTCCTCAGACCGACATCTACTATCTGCGCGACGCATTCGGGCCGATTTGCGATGCCGTCAGCGTCACCAGCCGCAAGCTTTCTCCCAAGACCAAGAAGCGACCACCCAAACCGGGACAGGACCGCCGCCGCAAAACGCAGGTCATCGTCGCTAATTATTTCGAGCAGGTGACAACGGCGCAAATCGCCGCGTTCATGTCCGGCCAAGTGGCCAGCCGCGGACTAGCGCCCAAGACCGCCAACCGTTACCGGGAAATCCTTACCCGATTGTTCAACTGGTCGATGACGCAGAACGGAATCCGCATGCCGGGTGATAAGAACCCGGCAGCGCGGGTCGAGCGGTACAAGGAGCGGGCACCAGAGATTCGCTTCCTCACCCTGAAGCAAATCGACGAGCAGTTGGATGTGCTGTCCGAGAGCCTTCAGATTCAGACCATGGCCGCGATACTCATCTATGCCGGACTTCGCCGCGAAGAACTTCTATGGCTCACGCCTGACGACCTGGACCGCTCTGCCGGCAACCACGGAATGCTTCGCATCCGTGCCAAAACCATCGACGGAGAAAGCTGGCAACCCAAGACCAAGAAGAACCGAGCCGTGCCTGTGAGTTCACGCCTTCGGTACTTTCTGGACAAGTGGGAATTGAAACGTCCCAAGGGAACGTGGCTGTTTCCCAGCCCCGATGGCAAGCGCTGGGACACCGACAACTTCTCCAGCGACTTGCGCGCCGCCAACCAGAAATCCAAGCTGCCGTGGGGATGTCTGGACTATCGCCACACGTTTGGAAGCCAATTGGCGATGAAGGGAGAGAGCCTCTACAAAATCTCTGCCATCATGGGGAACAGCCCAGAGATTTGCCGCCGGCGTTATGCGGCGCTATTGCCGGAGGCGCTCGTCGATTCGGTGGAGTTCCCTAGTGCCAAGCCGATGGCTCCGTCTTCTCTAAATAATGATCAGGTGGCCACGGCATAACTGAGAAGGCTCTCGATAATTGTCGCGGAAACCATGGAATTAACAGCAGTTACAGTAGTCAAGAACAAGTAAAACTTGATTTCAACTGCCTAAACATGCAATAATACCTCAGTTTAAGTTGATATAGTCAAGTATGAAGCCGAACGAGTTCTTTGCTCAACACGCGGTCTTTTCCGCAACGGAGTTCGCCAAGGCCCGCCAGGGCGGCCCGGCGAGCCGCGACTCCGCGCTGGCGTATCACGAGAAGCACGGACACCTGTTGCGCGTGCGACGCGGCATCTACGTTACCGTGCCCGCCGGAACACTGCCGGACAACGCTGCGGTCGATTCGTATGCACTGACAGCCAAGCTCGCTCCCGATGCGGTTCTCGCCTACCACACGGCACTGGGCTTCTTCAGCAAGGCCTACTCAATCCATCAGCGCTTTGAATATCTGACCGCAACCGCGGCTCGCCCATTCCACTTCCGCAATCAAGAATTTAGACCCGTTCAGTTCCCCAAGGCACTGCGCGAGGCTGGTCAAACGCTATGGGGTGTAAAGACAGCCGAGCGCAGCGGCGTGAATCTCCATGTCACGTCCTTAGAGCGCACGCTCGTGGATGTGCTGGACCGACCCGACCTCAGCGGCGGATGGGAGGAATCGTGGCGCTCGCTTGCGTCCGTCGAATTCTTCGACCTTGACCGCGTCATTGAATATACCGTCCTGCTCGGCGGCGCCACGATCGCCGCTAAGGTTGGGCTGTTCCTTTCCCAGCATCGCGAAAAGCTGATGGTGGAGGAATCGCACCTAGCCACATTGCGTCAGCGGAAGCCGCGCGCCCCGCATTACTTGGTGCCGACCCGCCCAGGTGAAAACCGCGATGGAAAATTCATCCGCGAATGGAACCTGATCGTGCCCCGCGATCTGGCGGAGCGCATCTGGGAGCAAGTCGCATGACCATTTCACAGAAGCGTCTCATGGCCGAGGCAACCGCCACCGGCTTTCGCCCGGAGATTCTGGAAAAGGTCATTCACCTTTTGAATCTGCTGGAGAACTTCCAGGCACATCCGTTTCTCAAGAATCGTTGCGCACTCAAGGGCGGGACCGCCCTCAATCTCTTTTTGTTCAACGTGCCGCGGCTTTCGGTGGACATCGATTTGAACTACATCGCCACCGCCGATCGTGCGGTCATGCTGGAGGAGAAGCCGAAGCTGGAGAAGGCACTGACCGATGTGTTCTCGCGCGAGGGGTTCATCGTATCACGACAGCCCGCCGAACATGCCGGCGGCAAGTGGCGACTCACCTATCCGAGTGTCGTCACCACCGGCGGCAATCTCGAAGTCGATGTGAACTTCATGCTGCGTATTCCGCTCTGGACACTGTTGGTCCAGGACTCACGCAACGTCGGTTCTTATCGCGCCACTGGCATTCCCGTGCTCGACCCACACGAACTGGCCGCCGGTAAGCTCGTGGCACTTCTGGCCCGACGTGCGAGCCGCGATCTTTTTGACGCACACCGACTGCTCACCCAGCAGACACTGGACCCGGAGAAGTTGCGGCTGGGATTTGTGCTGTACGGCGAGATGAATCGGAAGGACTGGCGCACGGCAAAGCTTGCCGATATCGCCTTTGATTCGCATGAACTTCGCGAACAACTGATTCCTCTGCTCAGCGCGTCGGCCATTCAGCGAATCGGGGCCGATGAGCAATGGGCCGCCCGGCTGGCGAATGAATGCCGCGCGGCAATGGCTGTCGTCTTGCCACTTCGCGCATCAGAACTGGAATTCCTGCAACGCATCAATCAGCACGGTGAAATCCGACCGGAGCTTCTCACGGGTGATGACGCGATGCGAAACAGAATTGCGCAGCACCCGCAACTGCTGTGGAAGGCGACGAACGTCAAACAACACAGAGGCCGATAGCGGTTCGTCACAGCGCCCACATACTTTTAGGAAAGCTGCACGTCGTTATAATCCCTTGCATCGCCGACGGTACCGCCCGGCAAACAACATCGACGAGGTGATCGACGTTCAAAGCATGAACGGATTCACCAATCGAACGCTCTTTCGGCCCCGTCCGCCACTGACCGCAAAAGAGTTCTTGTACTTTCTGCAAAGCCGGGACGGTCGCGTCTTCGGCTGTCACTTGAGCCGGGTGTTTGGCGGTGCCATCCTGCGCGAGACAATCTACGCTCTCCCTCCGCTTTAGTAGTCGGCGCCTCCCGCCGGAATTTCCTCGAAGGTTTTGACGTGCGTGCGTCATTCCCTTCATGAGCGAAATCACCGCGCCTTCAATCGAGAAGACAGTGAAAGCGGGTGAGCCCGAGTCTGTTACTCGACAACTCTGCCAGTTGGCGATCACGAACCCGCCTCAGGTCATCACTCCCACCTATTGCCGCCGCTGCGGATTTCCTCATGCCCGAGAAGTCTGCCCGAACTGTCACTACCGCGTGTGTGTGTCGTGCGGAGATCTCTGAGCACGCCGCCGCACAACGTCTTTGACCGCGACACCACGGCCACGCCAGGGGCCCTCCGCTGCGGTGCTGCCCCCCTATGTCTGGGCGGTTGAGGTTTATCGCCTCCGGCGATGGGATCAAAGGACTTTTCAGCTCCTCGCTAGCCCTGACGTGGCCGATTGAACTCAATTCCGCTAAAGAAATTTTCAGGGCCGTGTCGTACCAGCAGTTTGTCTCTGAGTGCACCTGAACCGTTGCCCGTTATGTCACGGTTCGATCTGACAAGGTCATAACCCTCATCGAATTGGCCGATTGGACTTGGATTCGATGCGGGTCACGACGCGCCGCGGAGTGGACCGGCAACAATTGTTCTTGGATTGGAATGCCGCCGCTGCGCCGTTGAAGACGGAACCCGACCGTGCAATAATCGCCGTCACTATCGCTGCAATTCCAGATCGAATACTGGCTGGCAAAGTTCCCCAGGCCGAAGCCAATGCGCGGAAATCCTCATCGGCTGGCATCGGCACGGAAAGGCCTTGTGCCGCTTTTACGCTACCCAGCGGAGTCGCTCGACGTGGCACTTACTGCCGGCAAAGCAGAGAGTTTTTCCATGGCGCCCGCAAGATCAAAGATTCTTGCATCGGTATTGACGTTCATCGTCAGGCGGATGTCGGTAGAGGGGGGAGTTGGGCCGCTCTCGATATAGCCACCGACGCCTTTGGCCATCCAGAATGCTCCGGGCATTCATGGTGCGAGAGTGGCATCAACTTTTGTAACATCGCAATCATATCACTCGTCTCATTTCAATGCCCAGGAGTATGCCGGCAGCTATTTCGCAACGAATCATCGTACCGACTAAGAATTGGCCATTTCTACACAATCGCCAGTTTTTTGGCCGGTGGCATGGCAATTGATGTCGCTGGCTGAGATGAAGTTTTTACCGGCAATTCTATTGCTAATTTCACTGTTCGCTATGGGGTGCGCTGCGCAGGGAGCGCCAGCAACACTCCAATCGTCGCCGGACGAATCGGCCTGGATGACTCATCTCGGTGGTTTGGCGGCGGCTAACTACCAAAGCCGCGCCCAAGCAACCGCCCAAAGTCTCTTCGCGCATTGCCGGGGACGCGAATTGACCATTACCGTGCTGAAATTCGAGGATCCTGCCGCTTATAGTTGGCGCAACGGACGCATTTTTGTGTCAAGCGGATTGATGGATCGCCTGACCGATTCGGAGCTTGAGGCGGCGCTCGCGCATGAGTTGGGTCACATGCTGAGCGACGGGCAGGTTCGCGCCGTTTCCGCTCTGAGTGGAAACAACTCAAATCTAGATGTGGAGGAACGTGCCGATGAATTAGGCACCGATCTGCTGCGATCCTGCGCGATCCCTACAGCGGCAATGCCTGATATGCTGAAAAAAGTGGCGGCAAGCAGCTCGCTATCGACCGCTACGAAGAATTCGATTGCCCGCCGGGTACAGTTGCTGGAATCACGCCTCACATCTTCCGGTCTCCGGTAAAATTCCCTACGTTAATCGGAATGGCGGACAGAATATCGCGCCCGGGGTCTGTGGCGCTGTTATAATCCGCGGTGCTCGCGGACGGGCACACGAGGAAAAGAGGAGTTTTTACAGACACCCCATTTTGGAGGCAAGTCATGAGCATGCGTCACAAAATCATCATTGCGGTCGGAGTCGCGTTGGCGCCGACGCTGGCGATAGCCGGGTCAGTGGACAATGGATCGAACCAAACGATTTTGGTTCAAGGCGGGCAAGGTGGGGCGTTCATCCTCCAAATCCCCGCGCCAGATTCGCAGGCCCCCTACGCATTGACAGGAACGAACCTCGCGCAGCCGACACATACTGTTTCGAGGACTTACGGGCAGGGCATGCCCGTTGAAGTGCGTCTGCCGGACTAATTGGAAAGCCGGTCGGAAAGCAATCGCAAATCGACGCCGCGCCGAACAAAATCGGCGCGGCGTTTTCCTTTTCATGTCGCCTTTGATACAAAACGGGCGAACCAATTGCCGAGACAATTGAGGTGAGCTTGTGTCGATCGGAGCCTTTTCGACGGCTTTTCAGATGCTTCGCGCACTGGGAGAGCGCGCAATTTCAGCTCGTGAGTTGCTCGAATTGCACCTGGCCCGAATCGAGCGAATTGACGGCGCGCTGAATTCGATTGTGGTGCGTGACTTTGAGCGGGCAACGCGCGATGCGGCTACCGCGGACGAAATGCGCGCGGGCGGCGTTGCGAAGCCGCTGCTTGGCTTGCCGATGACGGTCAAAGAATCCATCGACATGCAGGGACTGCCGAGCACGGCGGGCGTGGGGTTCCGCACGTCTCACCGTGCTTCGCGCGATGCGCTGACCGTGCGACGGCTACGCGCGGCGGGAGCGGTCATCGTGGGTAAAACAAATGTCTGCACATGGCTGGCGGACTATATCGGCGACAATCCGCTCTTTGGGCGTACGAACAATCCGTGGAATTTGGAGCACACGTCTGGCGGCAGCACCGCGGGATCGGCGGCGCTGGCCGCGGGGCTAATTCCGCTGGAACTGGGCAGCGATCTGGCCGGATCGATCCGCGTGCCGGCGGCGTTTTGCGGGCTGTGGGGACACAAGCCAAGCTGCGGGCTGGTCCCCAACAGCGGGCATTTCCCCGGAGCGGAACTGCCGAATCCGGGGACCGTGTTGGCGGCGCAAGGCCCGCATGGGCGGAGCGCGGCGGATGTGGCAATGTGCCTGCAAGTGATCTCAGGGCCCGACGTGGACATGGATGCGGCGTGGGAAGTAAAGCCGCGTGCGGCGCGGCATCAAGTTCTGGCCGATTTCAGAGTGGCGTTTATTGAGCCGCCGGAGTGGATTGCGCTCGACCCGGAGATTCGTTTCGCCCTTGAAAATTGCCGCAAGGAACTCGTCGGGCGATGCAAATCGGTTGAATCCGTTGATCTTTCTGAAGTGGCGGATCTCAAGAAGTATTTTCACCAGTTCCGTTCGATGATGAATGTGTTGATCTCGATCGGCTGGCCGGCGGAGAAACGACACCAGGCGATCGCGACGAAGCTCGCGAGTCGCGATGAACTGGCGGCGGCGGATGCGCGCGGACTGGCCGCAAGCGGCAGCGAGTATCTGATGTGGCTCGGCGAGCGCGAGGCGTATCGCATGAAGTGGCGGGAGTTTTTCAATCGCCATGACGTGCTGATTACCCCGACGACGCTGCTGCCGGCGTTTGCGCATCCGAAGGTTCCGGCAAGTGAGCGGCGAATGCAGATTGATGGGCAAGATTGTGGGTTTGATGACCTGAGTTTTTATCCCGCGCTGGCAAGTTTGGCGGGATTACCGGCGACGGCGTTTCCGGTTGGGTTGAATAGCGTCGGTTTGCCGTTGGGCTTGCAGGCGATTGGGCCGTTTTTGGAGGATTACACGCCCCTGAAATTTGCTGATTTGCTGGAGCGCGAGTTTGGCGGGTTTCGTCCGCCGCCGGGATATGAATGAAATTAGACGGTCAATTCGCTCGCAATGGAAATTTTCGGCAGCCAGTCGGTGATGGGATGAATTCGGCAGTTGTCGAGTTTGTAGCGAGCGTTGAGCCGTCCGATCGCGGCCTCGGCGGCATCGTCAGCCGGCAACATGATGCGACCCTCGCGGATTTCCGCGGGCAGGTGGAGATTGCCGATGGCGTAAGCGAGCCGGGCCATTTCCACCGGCGGCAGCGATTCAATCACGATCACCTGGCATGGAAGCAAATTGGCGACCAGTCGTCGTTTTGCGTCGCGCCACAGCACGGCGCCGTGAACTAGCTTCTGATCGGCGCCCAGAACCAGGCGCACGGTCCTGCCACGTTTGGATTTTCCCGAGAGGGCGCGGCGGTCGAGATCCTTCCAGTGGATATCGAATAAATCCAGCGCGGGATCGAGCGGGTCGAAATCAGGCTGGACTTCAAAAATGCGCTGGCAGAGGATTGCCGGTGCGGCTCGCATGTGTTTTGCTATACAACAACCGCACTATGGCGGCAAACCCAATGGCAAATCCGGTGGCAAATCATGAATGACTGGAATGTCTGGCAACTCATCGATTCCTCCTTCCCGACCGGCGGGTTCGCCCATTCCGGCGGACTCGAGGCGGCGTGGCGCGGCGGTTTCGTTGCCGATGACGCCTCGCTGGTCGATTATCTTGCGGCCCAATTGTGTCAATGGGCCAATGGACCGGCGCCGCTGACGCGCATGGCGGCTGAGCAGCCGGAATTGATTGTCGATGCGGATCGACGATGCGATTTGCTGATGAATCATCCAGTGGCTAACCGCGCCAGCCGCGCCCAAGGGCGGGGATTGCTCGCCACGGCGCAGCGGATTTACCCGATCGAGGAAATCGAATGGCTCCAAACGCGATTGTCGGCAGGGCAATCGCCGTCGCATTTCGCTCCAATCTTTGGGGCAGTGTGTCATGGATTGAATGTGAATCCCAATCGCGCGGTCGGATTGTTTTTGTTTATTCAACTGCGCGGTGCGATATCGGCGGCGGTTCGACTTGGCGTCGTCGGGCCATTGGCCGGGCAGGCGATTCAGCATCATCTGGCCGGTCGGGCTGATGATATGGCGAGAGCCGCGATCAAACTCCAGCCGGATCAAATCGCGCAGACCGCGCCGCTGGCGGAGTTGTTCGCGGCAGGCCATGACCGGCTTTATTCACGGCTTTTTCAAAGCTAGGCTGAGAAACGATGGATTACAGCACAAGTTCCTCGCACTTGCATGAACGTTGGGACGGCCCCGGCCGTTTCGAAACGCGGCCCATGCCGCTGAAGCGGCGCGATTATTCGCGGCGGGCCTTTACGGTCGGCGTCGGCGGGCCGGTGGGCAGCGGAAAGACAGCCCTGATGCTGGCGCTCTGCCAGCGCTTGCGCGACAAGGTGAGCCTGTGCGCGGTGACCAACGACATCTTCACACGCGAGGACGGCGAGTTTCTCACGCGGCACAAGGCGCTGGATGCCGACCGGATCGCCGCCGTGGAAACCGGCGGCTGCCCGCACGCGGCCATTCGCGAGGACATCTCGGCGAACATACTGGCGCTGGAACATCTGATGGAACAACACAAGCCCGAACTGCTGCTGCTGGAATCAGGCGGCGACAACCTGGCGGCGCATTTCAGCCGCGAACTGGCGGATTTCACGATCTACGTCATTGACGTGGCCGGCGGAGACAAGATCCCGCGCAAAGGCGGCCCGGGAATTACACAGTCCGATCTGCTCGTGATCAACAAGACCGATCTCGCCGCCGCCGTGGGGGCGGATTTGGCTGTCATGGACCGCGACGCGCGGCTGATGCGCGGCAACGGGCCGTTTGTGTTTGCGCAGGTGAAGCACGGCGAGGGAGTGGAGAAGATCATCTCCCACCTCCTCGCAGCGCGCACTGCCGCGCCAAGCAGATAACCCCCCCATCATCGTGGCGCTTGTGTCACTTGTTACAGCACCTCCGCGCCCTATGGCATTTCAGAATCCCTCATTTCACAGGGCAAATAGCCTTCGGCGGATGGCATACCGTTTGATATGCGGCGTACTGCATGAGGCCGCGGTTCAGGGGTTTGCGCCCAGCGGCTCAGTTTTCGTTCCCTCTTTTCCGACGTCTTGGAGAACTCGATATGAAACGCTGGATTGGTCTTTGTTTGATCGTGGCAGGATTCCTGGCGGCGCCTCGCGGCGCGTGGGCACAGGACACCGTGAAGATCGGCATTCTGCATTCGCTGTCTGGAACAATGGCCATCTCTGAAACATCGCTGCGCGATGCCGTGCTGATGGCGGTTGAAGAGATCAACGCCAAAGGCGGCGTGCTGGGCAAAAAGATCGAGCCGGTGGTGGTCGATCCCGCGTCAAACTGGCCCCTCTTCGCCGAAAAAGCCAAGGAACTGATCGTTCAGGACAAGGTCGCTGTGACCTTCGGCTGTTGGACATCGGTCAGCCGCAAGTCGGCACTCCCCGTTTTTGAGGCAAAGTACACCACCGAGGAAAATCCATACGGCGGCGGTTTGCTGTTCTATCCCGTTCAGTACGAGGGTGAAGAGCAAAGCCCCAACGTCTTCTACACCGGCGCCAGTCCGAATGAGCAGCTCATTCCGGCCGCTGAATACATGATGAGCAAGGATGGCGGCAGCAGGAAGAAATTCTATCTGCTCGGCACCGACTACGTTTTCCCGCGCACTGCGAACAAAGTCCTGAAGGCGTACCTCATCGCCAACGGCGTGCCGGAAGCGAACATCGCCGAGGAATATACGCCGTTCGGCTTCAGCGATTACCAGAGCATCGTGGCCAAGGTGAAAGCGTTCGCCAAAGACGGTGATGCCTGCATCCTTTCCACGATCAACGGCGACAGTAATGTGCCGTTCTACAAGGAATTCGCCAATCAGGGACTGACCGCCGACAAGTGCCCGATCATGGCCTTCTCCGTTGCCGAAGATGAACTTCGCAGCATGGAAACCGAAAAGCTCGTCGGGCATCTGGCGGCGTGGAATTATTTCCAGTCCATTGACACGCCCGCCAACAAAACATTCGTGGCCAACTTCAAGGCGTATTGCAAAGCCCACAATCTGCCGGGCGGGGCGGATCGCGTGACGGATGATCCGATCGAAGCCGCGTACTTCGGCGTTTACGTTTGGAAGGCCGCGGTTGAAAAGGCCGGATCATTCGACATCGCCAAAGTGGTGCCGAACGTACTGGGCTTGGAATTTGACGCACCGGGCGGGCACAAGAAGATGGATACGCTGAACCATCACACATGGAAGCCCGTGCTAATCGGCACGATCCGGGCCGACGGACAGTTTGACATCGTGTTTCAGACGCCGCTGGTTCATCCCGACTCGTTCAGCCCTTACCTTCACTCGCCGGAAGATTTGAAGAAGCTGACTGGTGGCTGATTGCACCTTCCCCCTCTCCCTGTACTCAGGGAGAGGGGACGACGAGAGAGACCTGACGCGAATGAACTCAAATCGTTACCTGATGTTGATCATGGCCGCCGTCTGCCTTCTGGCAGGCGGCGGTTTTTGTGCTTCGGCATCCGCACAGGCGGATATTCCGCCGGCGGTAAAGGAGGCCGTGCGAAAGCTCGGCGCCGCCGACGATGCCGGACGACAGAAAATCTACGCCCTCATGGCCGATCAGGGCGACAGCCGTCTGATTCCAGTTCTCAAGGCTTTCGTCGACGGCCGCCTGCAAGACCGCGACGGCACCCTCATCACCTGGGGTGATCACATCCAAATCCCCGGCAAGGGCGACGCATTTCCCATCCTCGATGCTTTCACGCAAAAGCCGGTGAAAAATGCCGATGGCTCGGATCTCTATGAGTATCGCAAGCGAATCGATCTATCCGCGACCGGCATGATGCGCCTTCCGCCCGCCAAGCGCAGCGAGCGCGGACAGATCGCCGACCTGATCTCCACGCTCGCATTGCTCGACCCCGACCCCGTTGTGCGCCTGCAAAGTATTCGCGATGTGGGCGAGCGTGCCATGAGCGCCTTTTCGCCGGATAAGGACATTCAATCCAAAGCGCGCGATGAATTACCAACCTATGTAAAGGCGTTACGCGTCCAAGCAGCCCGTGAACACAACCCCACGATGCTGAACGCGATCAACGAGGCGCTGGCCAGTCTCGATGCCGCGCTGGGCGATCGCGCCGCTCAGATGTCGGCGATCCAGTCGCTCGGCAACTTTGGCACCTCCCGCGCCGCCAACATCCTCGAAAAGTCCCGCGACGCCGCGGCGGCTCAAAACGATACGGAAATGGCCAATAGTGCCAGCGCCGCGCTCAGCCGCGCCCATCGCCGCCAGAACGAACTGGAGGTCGTACAGGACACATTCTTCGGGCTCTCGCTCGGCAGCATCCTGGTGTTGCTTGCTCTGGGCCTCGCCATCGTCTTCGGCTTAATGGGCGTCATCAACATGGCCCACGGCGAGTTCATGATGATCGGCGCGTTTACGACGTTTGCCGTTAGCGAATTCTTCAAGCAGCATCTACCCGGCTGGTTTGACTGGTATCCACTGGCTGCGGTGCCCGCGGCTTTCATCGTCGCGGGAATCGCCGGCTATATCTGTGAAGCGTTGGTCATCCGACATCTCTACGGCCGCCCACTTGAGACCCTGCTCGCCACCTGGGGCATCAGTCTGATTCTGATTCAGATCGCGCGCCAGCAATTCGGCAATACGCTCTCGGTGACGCCGCCGCATTGGATGGAAGGCGGCCTGGAAATTGTTCCCGATCTGGTCTTCCCCCTCAATCGTCTTTACATCATTTTATTCTGTGCGTTCTGCATCGGCGGCATGTACTTCATCGTCAATTTCACAAAACTCGGACTCCTTCTTCGCGCCACCACGCAAAACCGCCAGATGGCCCAAAGCCTGGGCGTTCCGACTCGCCGCATCGACGGCCTGACCTTCGCCATCGGCTGCGGCCTGGCGGGTCTGGCCGGCGTGGCAGTGCCGCTCTACAACAAAATCAACCCCGACATCGGCCAGGAATACATCGTCGATAGTTTCATGGTCGTTGTAGTCGGCGGCGTTGGCACGCTGGGCGGCACGGTCATCGCCGGTCTGGCGCTTGGCTTCCTGAATAAATATCTCGAACCGATTCTCGAACATGTCCCGGCATTGGCGTCCGGCGCTTCGGTCATCGGCAAGGTGATCGTACTCGGTTTGATTATCGCGTTCTTACAGCGAAAGCCGCAGGGGCTGTTCCCGCCCAAGGGGAGGATGGCCGATGGTTGACGAAAGCGATGTCACGCCCGCCGGCTCCAGAAGAATTGGAGCCGACGAAGGATCTGGTGAACCCAAGCAACCCGGCGCAGTTGAACAGGCCGCCGCCGCTGCTAAGGCCGGGGCCAAGACGCCGGAAGAATACTCGCGATTATCCTACGAGCGGTCGCGTACGTTCCTGGCAACCATGCCCGATCCCGCCGTGGTGCGCTTGCGCTTTGCCGCCACCGGACTGGTGCTATTCGTTTTCTTCCTGCTGATCCCCGCGCTGAATATCTCCGGCGCAATTCCCGATTACAAATTAAATCTCCTGGGCAAATATCTCTGCTTCGCCATTGCCGGCGTCGGCGTGGGATTGATCTGGGGATACGCCGGGCTGCTCTCGCTTTGCCAGGCCCTCTTCTTCTGCCTCGGCGGCTACGCGATGGCGATGCACCTGAGCCTCAAGGAAGGCGGCGGCGATGTTCGCCCCGAATACAACAACATTCCCCAGTTCATGTTCTTCAACAATGTCCGCGAATTGCCCTGGTTCTGGCGGCCATTTACGTCCATGACGTTTTCAATTGGAGCCGGATTGCTGCTCCCCTGCATCGTGGCGTCAGTCTTCGGATTCTTCATCTTCCGAAGCCGCGTGCGCGGAGTCTATTTTTCCATCGTGACGCAGGCCGTGGCGTGGGGCGCGTGGCTGCTGATCAGCCGTAATGAGATGCTGCTGGGCGGGACCAACGGGCTGACCAATTTCTACAAGCCGATGATGGCGGCCCGTTCGTGGATCATCGGGCTTTACCTGCTGACACTTTTGGCGCTCGGGGGAGTCTTCTTACTTTGCCGGGCGATTACCAAATCGCGGCTTGGCCGCATCCTCGTCGCGGTGCGCGACCGCGAAACACGGCTGTATTTTGCGGGATATCAGCCTTACGCATACAAAATATTTTCCTTCGCCGTCGGCGCGATGGTGGCGGCGGTGGGTGGGATGCTCTATTCGCCGCAGGTGGGAATCATCACGCCGCAGAATATGAGCGTGCCGACGAGCATTCTGATGGTCATATGGGTGGCCCTCGGCGGGCGCGGGAATTTATGGGGCGGAATCTACGGGGCGATTCTGGTCAATGTGACGCTCGGGTCGCTGAGCAGTGATTTGCCAAATTTGTGGATGTACGTGCAGGGCGGAATGTTTTTGGCGGTGGTGCTTTTCTTCCCCGACGGCTTCGTAGGTTTGTGGGATGTGCTGGAGCAGACCGTGCGAAAGGGCGAAGGGTTCGTCGCCTCCGCGATGGCGGCGGGGCCGATTGTCATCCTCGGGCTTTATGTGCTGGCGGATGCCTTGGGAATGATGCCGTCGTTTTTGCGTGCGACCGTATATCAATCCGACCAGGTCGGGAATCTGCGGTTGGAATATGTGGTGCTGGTTGTATTGCTGGCGGGGATTGCCGCGTACCGATTCCTGATGAAGCGAAAATCTGCCGCCGCCCAGAGTCGCGCGTTGGCTGCAATACAGGGGATGAAAGCGGCATGACAGAATCCCCGAACATGGTCGAGTTGAAAGGCGTAACCGTTAGTTTCGACGGGTTTAAGGCGCTGGACATCAATTCATTCAGCGTGGGGCGCAACGAATTGCGCGTGGTCATCGGACCCAACGGTGCGGGCAAGACCACGCTCTGCGATGTAATCAGCGGCAAGACGCGAGCGGTTACTGGCACGGTGCATTTTGACGGCGCGGATATCACCCATGCACCGGATGTGGACATCGCGCGGCGGGGTGTGGGAAGAAAGTTTCAAACTCCCAGCGTGTTTGAAAGCCTGACGGTGTATCAGAATATGGAATTGTCGCTGCCGGGCAGGCGGAGCGTGTGGCAGAGTTTGTTCGCCTCGGCCACGGATGAGCAGCGCGATGCCATACTTCATTTGCTGGCGCGGGTTCACTTGCTGGAGGAGGCGAATCGTCCCGCGAAGTATTTGAGCCATGGCCAGCGGCAGTGGCTGGAAATCAGCATGTTGATCGTCGCCGATCCGAAACTGCTGCTGGTGGATGAGCCGGCGGCGGGATTGACCGATCGCGAGACCGAACTGACGGCTGAACTGCTGACCGAACTCGCCGGGCGACATACGCTGATCGTCATCGAGCATGACATGGAATTCGTGCGGCGATTGAATTCGCGTGTCACCGTGCTCAATGAAGGCAAGGTTCTGGCTGACGGGACGCTCGCCGAAGTCCAGGCCAACGCGGAAGTCATCGAGGCATATTTGGGCCGGTAAACCATGCTTACCATCAGTAAACTTTCATTCTCCTACGGCATGGTTCAGGCCCTGTCTGATGTCACCATGACCATGCGGCCCGGCCGCGTGACCTGCGTCATGGGCCGCAACGGCGTCGGTAAAACGACCCTCATGAAAACATTAATGGGCCTGCTCGTGCCGACCGGCGGGTCCATCCAACTGAACGACCGCAACGTGACGCCGCTGGCGGCGAACCAGCGGGCGCGGCTGGGGATCGCCCTGGTTCCGCAGGGCCGGCAGATATTTCCCAAACTGACGGTCGAGGAAAATCTCCGCGTCGGCCTGGAGGCGCGGCCGGATCGGAAGCGCGTCGTACCGACGGAAGTATTCGATACCTTTCCGGTGCTGAAGAAAATGGCGAAGCGCATGGGCGGCGACCTCTCCGGCGGGCAGCAGCAGCAACTGGCGATTGCCCGCGCGCTGGTCGGCGATCCCAAGGTACTGCTGCTCGACGAGCCGACAGAGGGGATTCAGCCCAACATTATCCAGCAGATCGGCGAAGTATTGCGCAAGCTCGTGACGGAGCGAAAAATGACGGTGGTGCTGGTGGAACAATACCTGGATTTCGTGCGGGAGTTCGGGGAGTATTTCTACATCATGAACCGGGCGCGGGTGGTCAGCGAAGGCGAGACTTCCGGCCTCACGCCCGAGGTCGTGAGCCAGCATTTGAGCGTGTGAAGAATGTCGCATGGATCAGGAACATTGGAATTTCAGCGCGTGGCAGGCCGGACAGTGCTCACGCGCTCGCGAGCCAGCAGCCCGCTGACCTTGCAGTCGCCCAGGCGGCGGGGAGAAAGCGCGTGGGCGGTTTGCGGTTCGCTCGGCGGCGGACTGGTCGCCGGTGATCGCGTTGACATGGATGTGACGGTGGGAGCCGGCGCCACCGCGTTGATCGGGACGCAGGCGAGCACGAAAGTTTTTCGCTCGCCGGAGAATATTGCATGCTGCCAGCGATTAAACGCCCAAGTTGAGGCCGATGGCGTGCTGGTCGTCGCTCCCGATCCGCTGACGTGTTTCGCCGGCGCGATCTATGAGCAGCGGCAGCGATTTGAGCTGCACGAAACCGCGAGCCTGGTGGTGATCGACTGGCTCACCAGCGGCCGCCGGGCGCGCGGTGAGCGTTGGGCGTTTAATCGCTGCGAGCTGGCTACCGAGGTTTTTGTCGAGGGACGACAGACGTTTCGTGATGTGATACGGCTTGCCGCGGCAGATGGCCCGCTCGATGCCCCCAGCCGTATGGGCCGCTGCGATTGCTGGGCGACAGTGATTCTCGCCGGACCGCGAGTGGCGGAGGCCGGCCAAACGCTGCTGGAATTTGTCAGTCGTCAGCCGCTGACACTCCTATCCCCCTCTCCCTGTACTCAGGGGCCTGCCCTGAGCTTGTCGAATGGGGAGGGAAGGGGTGGGGGTTCTTCCGCGGCGTATCTTTCCGCCGGCGCGATCGCCGGCGGTGTGATGCTGCGTGCGGCGTCTGAGTCAGCCGAATCGATGCTTCGCTTTTTTCGCGAGCGGCTGGCGTTTCTCGGTGAGCTATGTGGTGATGATCCATGGAGCCGGAAGAATTGAAGGCGGTGTGGTCGTAGTGCCATGGCAGGACGGAAGGACCCCCACCCCGACCCTCCCCATTCGACGAGCTCAGGACAGGCCCCTGAGTACAGGGAGAGGGGGAAATGCCGGAAACCTTCGCTTGAAGGGAAATTATTATGCATCTTTCGCCGCGTGACATCGACAAGCTGCTGCTTCATAACGCCGGCTTCCTCGCGCAAAAACGATTGGCGCGCGGCGTGCGATTGAACTACCCGGAGAGCGTGGCGCTGATCGCGACGCAACTGCTGGAATTTATTCGCGACGGGGAATCCGTTGCCGAGCTGATGGATCTCGGCCGGCAGTTTCTTGGCCGGCGGCAGGTGATGTCCGGGGTGCCTGAACTCGTCGCGGAAGTTCAGGTGGAAGGGACATTTCCCGACGGCACAAAGCTGGTGACAGTGCATCATCCGATTGCGGCCGAAGATGGAAATCTGTCGCTGGCAATGTACGGGAGTTTCCTGCCGGTGCCGGAATTGTCAGCGTTTAAGGTTGGCGAAGAGGAGCCGTTGCCTGGTGAAGTGAAGACAGTTGCGGGGGAATTGACGCTGAATGAGGGGCGTGCTTCGGTTTCGCTTGCGATCACGAATGTCGGCGACCGGCCGATTCAGGTGGGCAGTCATTATCATTTTGTCGAAACCAATCCGGCGCTACAATTCGATCGCGCCGCCGCTTATGGCAAGCGGCTGGATATTCCCGCCGGCACGGCCGTGCGTTTTGAGCCGGGCGAGACGAAGACCGTGACGCTTGTCGAGATCGCCGGCAATCGCCGCATCACCGGCGGGAATAATTTTGCCGCGACTATCAAATCATCCTGAGGAAAACCTTATGCCGGTGAAAATGGCCAGACACGCCTACGCTGATATCTACGGCCCCACCACCGACGATCGCGTGCGACTCGGCGATACGTCGCTCATCCTTCAAGTCGAGCGCGATTACGCCGTCTACGGCGATGAGTGCAAATTCGGCGGCGGCAAAACCATCCGCGAGGGAATGGGCCAGACCACCGGAGTTGGCGACAAGGATGCTCTCGATTGCGTGATCACCAACGCGCTCGTCGTCGATTACACCGGCATCTTCAAAGCCGACATCGGCATCAAACGCGGCTATATCGCCGGCATCGGCAAAGCCGGCAATCCTGACGTGATGGCAGGTGTTTCGCCGGGCATGATCATCGGCGTGACCACGGAAGTGATCGCCGGCGAAGGCTTGATTCTCACCGCCGGCGGCATCGACACGCACATCCACTTTATCTGCCCGCAACAGGCTTACGAAGCCATCGCAGCAGGGCTGACCACGATGGTCGGCGGCGGCACCGGTCCCGCCACCGGAACGTGTGCGACGACCTGCACGCCGGGGTCGCATCATATGAAGATGATGCTCGCCGCCACCGACGCGCTGCCGCTGAATTTCGGATTTACCGGCAAAGGCAACACCGCGGACCGTGCGGGATTGCCCGAACAAATCCTCGCGGGGGCGATTGGACTGAAGCTGCACGAAGACTGGGGCACCACGCCCGCCGCAATCGATTGCTGCCTGTCCGTCGCCGCCGAATACGACGTGCAGGTGACGATTCATACCGACACGCTCAACGAATCCGGTTTTGTCGAGGCTTCCATCGCCGCGTTCAAAGGCCGCACGATTCATACCTATCACACTGAAGGCGCCGGCGGCGGCCATGCGCCGGACATCATCCGCGTCTGCGGCGAAGCCAATGTGCTGCCCAGCAGCACCAACCCAACGCGACCGTACACAATCAATACGCTGGATGAGCATCTGGACATGCTGATGGTCTGCCATCACCTGGATAAAAATCTGCCGGAAGACGTGGCGTTCGCCGAAAGCAGAATTCGCGGCGAGACGATTGCCGCCGAGGATATTCTGCATGACCTGGGCGCCATCAGCATGATCAGTTCCGATTCACAGGCGATGGGCCGCATCGGCGAAGTCATCACGCGCACCTGGCAGACCGCCGACAAAATGCGCCAGCAGCGCGGGCGGCTGAGCGCGGAATCCGGCGAGAATGATAATCTGCGGATTCGACGGTACATCGCCAAGTACACGATTAATCCGGCGATTGCGCACGGATTCGGGCATATCGTCGGTTCGGTTGAATTGGGAAAGTTTGCGGACGTCGTGCTATGGAAGCCCGCCTTCTTCGGCATCAAACCGGAATTGGTACTCAAGGGCGGCATTATCGCCTGGGCGCAGATGGGCGATCCGAATGCTTCGATCCCCACGCCGCAGCCGGTGTATATGCGGCCGATGTTTGGAGCACTCGGCGGCGCAGTTGGCGGGGCGAGCCTGGCGTTTGTCAGTGGGGCATCCGTCGAAACCGTACGCGGCTACGGACTGAGCAAGCAGATTACGCCGGTGAAAAACTGTGTGGGGCTCGGCAAGAAAGATATGAAGCTGAACGATGCCTTGCCGCAAATCGAAGTTGATCCGGAAACCTACCGCGTCACCGCCGACGGCGAGCACCTGGTGTGCGCGCCGGCTTCACGTCTGCCGCTGGCTCAGCGCTACTCGCTGTTTTGATGTACAGGCCGAAAAGTTCCACACATTCTGATCGCAGATAGCCCTCGACGACTTTCGGGGATTCCTTGCTCTGCTTGCTCAGGGATGATGCGCCGATGCCGAAATCCTTGAGGCCGAACTGGTATTTATCTTCAATCAGCGCCCCGAAATAGATCGTCTTGAGCTTGGCCCAGTAGCAGGCGCCCATGCACATGGCGCATGGCTCGCAAGTGCAATAGATATCGCAGCCGCTGAGATCCGTAGTGCCGAGTTTCTCGCACGCGACGCGAATGGCGTGGACTTCGGCGTGGGCCGTTGGGTCGGTCGTGGCGGCCACCACGTTATGTTCGCACACAACGATTTTCTTGCCGCGGACGATGGCCGCGCCATAGGGAAATTGCCCGGCAGCGATGCCGCTTTTGACCTTGGCGATGGCCTGGCGCATGAATCGTTTTTCAGGCATGAGGTTTACTCGGCAGTCTCAAAAACAACCGGTTTTTCCCAGATCGCCAGCACAATACAGCCGGCTTCGCTGCGAATTCCGTGCGATGTGCCGGGCGGGTGAACGAGCAGGGTGCCGGCGAAATGCTCACCATAATCGTCGATCTGCGAGCCCGAGAGAATCAGAATGTGTTCATAGCCGGCATGTTGATGCCGCTGCAATTTGGCGCCGGGCTGATAGCGGAGAAACGCCGCCGACGGCCCGTCGCCGACGGTCGTGTAAATCCAAGAGATTTCTATTCCATCGCGGAAGGGTTTCCATTCAATCGACGATTGATCGACCCCGCCGACATCAAAGGCGCCCAGGAGGCTGTTAAAAATAAGTGGCTCACTTAAGGACCGGCTCTGCGTGGGCTCGTTCAGCATGCAGCTTCTCCAATCCGCGAATCAACTCATCCGAGACCGCGGTCCAGCCCACGATACCACCCTGGGCTCGAACCATCTCCAGTGTAGCCTGCTTGAACTGCGGGAAATAGCTTTCGGTGCAATCTTCCACGAGCAGGCATTCATAGCCGCGGTCATTCGCTTCGCGCATGGTGGTCTGCACGCACACTTCGGTCGTCACGCCGGCAATCGCCAGGTGCGTGATATTCATTTTCTTTAATATCGTCTCCAACTCCGTATGACAAAAGGCGCCCTTGCCGGGTTTGTGAAGAAGCACTTCCCCCGCAATGGGCGCGAGTTCAGGAATGATTTCGTTTCCCGGTTCGCCGATGATCAGGATTCGCCCCATGGCCCCAGGGTCGCCGATGCGCATGCGCGGCATGCCGCGGAGGCGTTTGGCGGGCGGACAATCCGACAGGTCCGGCTTGTGCCCCTCCTGCGTGTGAATGATCGGCAGCTTGAATCGCCGGAAAGCTTCAATCAGTCGCTGGGTTGCAGGGATGATCGCTCGAAGGCGATTCACATCATTGCCCAGCGACGCGCCAAAGCCACCCGGCTCGACAAAATCGCGCTGCATGTCAATAACCACCAGTGCCAGGCCAATCGGCGGGACATGATAATTAGTCGGCAATGCGCTGATGCTGGTCATGACAACTCCTTCCATTCCCCCTCCCCTGGTACTCCGGGGGAGGGCTGGGGTGGGGGTTCTTCTGGTTCGCAGCAAATCATGTGCCCCACCTTTCGATCTACGCATGAGCCGGTTGCGCGATCTCGCCGGTGCCGGCCATGTGGCGGCCGATGATGGAAATATCCGCCTCGGCCGCGAGCGTTTCATAGACGAATTTGCCGTGAAACATCACCACGATCCGGTCGGATAATTCAAACACTTCGTCCAAATCTTCGCTGACGAGCAGAACCGCCGCTCCGCGATTGCGCGCCTCGATAATCTGCGCCCGGATTTCCGCCGCCGCGGCAAAATCCAATCCGAAGCAGGGATTGGCGGCAATCAGTACCTCGACTTGGTCAGCCAACTCGCGAGCCAGAACCGCACGCTGAACGTTGCCGCCCGATAAATTGCGGATCGGTGTCTCCGGATTCGGCGTCTTCACACGATATTTCTCGATCAGCGTCTGTGCCGCGCGGCGAATGGCTCCCTTGTTCAAGAACATGCCGAAGGAATGCGGCTTCTGATCGAAATTGCGCAGCACCATGTTTTGCGCCACGCTCATATTGCCGACGCAGGTGTTGCGGAGCGGTTCTTCCGGCAGGCAATTCACCTTGTGTTTGCGAATCTCGGCGCGGGTCGCGTGGAAATCCTCGCCGTGAACTCGTATGCCGCCGGCGCTGGCTTTGCGCTGACCGGCAAGCACTTCAACCAGTTTACTTTGGCCGTTGCCGGAGACGCCGGCAATGCCGACAATCTCGCCGGCATGAACTTTAAGGTTCAGATCCTCCAGCGCCTTGAGGCCGATATCATCGAGAGCGTGAATGCCGTTGATATGAAGATTGGCGTCGCCGCGCGGCTTCGTATCTCGAGCGGCGGTGCGCGTGGTTTCCGAGCCGATCATCATCGCGGACATCGCCGTCGGAGTCAGTTCGCTCACCAAGCCCTTGCCGGCGAAGCGTCCGGTGCGGAGGACCGTTACTTCATCCGCGAATTTCATTACTTCGCGGAATTTGTGCGTGATCATCAACACCGTCAGCTCGCCGCTGGTCGTGCGCTGCTTGAGCATAGTGAGCAGTTCATCCGCCTCGCCGGGCGTGAGCACGCTGGTCGGCTCATCTAAAAACAGGACTTTGTTCTTCAAATAAAGTTGCTTGCAGATTTCCAGCTTCTGTTTCTGGCCCGCCGCCAACGAACGCACCGTGGCTTCAATCGGAATGAAGAACGGCGTGGTTTTCATGAACGCACGGAGGTTGGCGTGTTCTTCCTTCCAATTCACGACCGCCGGCACCTTTCCGCGCGAGAGAACCAGATTTTCCGCGACCGTCATGTTCGGCACGAGCGTGAAATGCTGATAGACCATGCCGATGCCCAGTCGCAGGGCTTCGCGCGGATTACGGATGACGACGGGCTGATCGCCCAGGCTGATCTGCCCGCTGTCGGGAAGGTAGTATCCCATAATGCACTTGACGAGCGTGCTCTTGCCGGCGCCGTTGCCGCCGAGAAGGGCGTGCATGGTTCCGGGTCGCACGGTCATCGAGACATCATCCAGCGCCACGAGCGAACCGAACTTCTTGGTGATGTTCAGCGCTGAGAGGCCGGGCGCTTTAATAAGTGGAGCGACGGGAGCAACGGCGACTGGTGTGGCGGTTTCGCTCATGCGATTCCTTTGATGAATGAATTTGAATCGGAAACCGCACCGAATACGCCGTTCTGCATCTTCACCATTTTAATCGCCGCCTCGTGATTGCCGCGGTCGGTGGCGGCGCAGCAGTCTTCCAAAAGCACGCACTCATAGCCGCGATCATTGGCTTCACGCATCGTGGTATGCACGCAAACATCGGTGGTGATGCCGGTCAGCACAATATTGGAGATGCCGCGCTGGCGGAGGATCAGATCCAGATCGGTGGCGCAGAACGACCCTTTGCCCGGCTTGTCGATGATCGTTTCGCCGGCCAGCGGATAAAGCTCGGTGATGATATCCCACCCCGGCTCGCCGCGCACGAGAACCCGGCCGCAAGGCCCTTCATCGCCGATCCCCGCTCCAAAGCGGCGCGAACGCCAGCGCTTATTGGCCGGCAAATCAGATAAATCGGGGCGATGTCCTTCGCGCGTGTGCATGACATGCAGGCCGGCCTTACGCGCGGCGGCCAGGACATTCTTAATCGGCTCGATGCAGATACGCGTGAGCGAGATGTCATAGCCGAGAAGTTCGATATAGCCTCCCTTGCCGCAGAAATCGGTCTGCATGTCGATGACGATCAGTGCCGTGTTCGACGGGCGAAGATCGCCGTTGTAGGGCCATGGGTAAGGCTGAGATTCGAGGTGTTTTTCCGGCATGGTGGTTCACAAAGTAGCCTTGCCAAGTTCATCGGGCGCGCCCGCCAGGTTACGGCTGGAGGAGCAGGTGGCGATCATGATTAACAGCGTCACTACATACGGGGCCGCGTCAAAGAGATAATGGCCGTTGCTGATGCCGACCGATTGCAGCGCCGGCCCCAGCGCCTTGGCTCCACCGAAAAGTAGCGCCGCGAAAACGCAGTAGATCGGATTCCACCGCGCGAAGATCACCAGCGCCACGGCCATCAGTCCCTGCCCGCTGTTGAGGCCTTCATTCCAGCTTCCTGGATAGTAGAGCGATAAGAACGACCCGCCCACGCCGGCTAAAAACGCGCCGATCGCCGTCGCGATCATGCGAACGGTATTGACCGAATATCCCATGGCGCGGGCTGAATCAACGCTCTCGCCGACGGTGCGAACAATCAGGCCCCAGCGCGTATTCTTCAGCATCCAGTACATGATCGGCGCGAGCGCAACGCCGATGAAAAAGAGCCAGTTGATCTTCAATGCGGCGCGAATTTGCTCGGAATTACTCCAATTTCCAAAGTCGATGGAAGGCAGTTGCGGGGCGGCGGGCTTGACGAACGGCTTGCCGAGATAAAACGCCAGGCCAACGCCGAAGAGCATGATGCCGATGCCGACCGCGATATCATTGACACGCGGCTGCGAACAAAGAAATGCGTGAAGCAACCCCAACACCGCGGCGGCCAGGCCAGCGCATATGACGCCGAACCACGGGCCAAGGTATTGCCCCGCCGCCGGCCACTGCTGCGCCGTCATGTACGAAACGGCGAACCCCGCCATCGCGCCCATGACCAGCGTGCCTTCCTGCCCCAGGTTGATACGGCCGCTTTTCTCCGTGAGCGTTTCACCCAAGCTCACAAAAATAAACGGCGTACTGTTGCGAATGGCGCCGGCGCCGATGGCCAGCGGAACGCCCCAGTAGCCGAGTCCGGTTGATGCTTCAGGCAGCGGCATTGGCGACCCCCGCGGTAGTCTTCCGTTTGGTCATCGCGCCCATGAGCCGCACCAGCGGCCGGGCAAACCATGTGTGTTGAATGTCCTTCAATCGTCCCGACCATGTATCCAGTCCGAGAATCACCAGGAACAGAATCCCCTGAAACACCTGCACGCTGGCGGCGGATAATCCCAACTGGGCCTGCAACAGGTCGCCGCTGGCGGCGACGCCGCCGAGCAATATCGCCACGGGGATTACCGCCAGCGCATTTTGGCGCGCGACAAAGGCGACGAGAATCCCGGCGTAGCCGTATCCGGCGGCCAGCGCGTCGTTGGCGTGGCCGTGAACGGCCGCAACCTCTACCACGCCGGTCAGGGCGGCACAGGCGCCGCCGATGAAACAGGCGATTAGCGAAAACTTCGTGATCGAAAGGCCCGCAATGCGAGCGGCCCGAACATTGCCACCAACGATGCTAGTGGCAAATCCGTGCGTGGTATGATCCATAAGTATCCAGCAGAAAACGCACGCGATGATGCCGAAGATCAGGCCGACATGTATCTCCGTGCCGGGAATATTACCCAGCATGTTGGCGGCTCCGATGGGAAAGGAAGACGGATGATCCAAACTCGTCGGATCACGCATCGGCCCCTCCACGCAGTGATTCAAAATCGCCAGCGCGATGTAATTGAGCAGCAGGCTGCTGATGGTTTCATTCACCCCTCGAAACTGCCGCAGCGCCCCGGCGAAGGCGATCCACAATCCGCCGGCGGACATGCCGACGATGATCATACCCGCCTGCACCACCAGCGGCGGCGCGGACGGCATGAGATGAGCAGTGATGAGATGGGCCGTGAACGCGGCCATCAATCCCCCTAGGAGGACGCAACCTTCGCCGCCGATGATCATCATCCCCACTCGCGCCGGCATGACCACGCAAAGCGCCGTCAGCATCAGCGGAGCGGCGTGGATCATGGTGCTGCGCCAGGAGTATTCCGTGCCGAACGCGCCGCGCAAAAGCAAATAATAAACCTCGAACGGATTGACCCCGGAGCAGAGAACGAAAAGTCCGAAAAGTATCAGCGAGACGATGAGTGCCGCGATGGAGATGATCACCGCTTCAACAAACGAAGCCGGTATCATGTACCTGGCCCGCATCACCATCGTCGGACGTGTGCTTAACATCTGCGTCATCTTTTATCCCCCAAAATTCCCCGCTCCCGTATTCCGGGAGCGGGGAATGAGTTGGGCAAGGCTTGTCGCGCCACACTAGCTTCCCGTGCTGCCGACCACACCTTCAAGCAGGTAATTCATACCCCAGAGCTTGGGATCCTGATCGTCCAAAGATTGCCCTTCCGGCATGACAACATTCCCCTTGTTGTCCTTGAGCGGGCCTTTGAACATGTGGAAGGTGCCGGCAACCATTTGCGTCTTGACCGCGTCGACCGCGACCTTGGTCGCGTCTGCAACAGCCGGCCCATACGGCGAAAGCTTCACTACGCCGTTACGGATGCTGCCCATCAAATTGCGCGGCAACGGCTTGCCCGCGCGAATGTCATTCACAAATTGGACATACATCGGACCCCAGTTCCACTCGGCGCCAGTGAGATAATGCGTCGGAGCGAGCGCCGAGCCGTCAAAGTGATATCCACAGCAGTAGATGCCGCGCTTGTCCGCGGTCTGGATCATGACCTTGGGGCTGTCGACATGGCCGGTCACCACATCGATGCCCTGATCCGCGAGATTCGTCACCGCGTTGGCTTCCTTGTTCGGCTCGAACCAGTCGCCGGTAAAGATAACCGTGGTTGTCGCGTTGGGATTGACCGACTTGGCCCCCATCTCGAATGCATTAATGTCGCGCAACACCGGAGTGATCGGCTTGGCCGCGACGTAGCCGAGCTTGTTGCTCTTGGTCGTCATTCCCGACGCCATGCCGCAGAGGTATTCAAGTTCATCAATGTATGCGAAATAGGTGCCGACGTTTGTGGGCGTTGTCCCTTCGACATAAGTGCCGCCGGCATGGAGGAACGTGACGTTCGGGTATTTCTTGGCGACCACCTGAACATGCGGATTGAAGTAGCCGAAGGACGTGGCGAAAATAATCGACGCGCCCTGGAGGTTGATCATACTCTCCATGGCGTCCTGACAATCCTTGGTCTCCTGCACACTTTCCACTTCGATCACTTTCACGTCTGGCATTGCCTTCACGGCGGCCGCGCCCTCGGCGTGGGCTTCGTTGTAGCCGTAGTCGTCCTTGGTCCCGACATAGAGGAAGCCGACGATAATCGGCTTGGCCGCGTCGGTGCCGCCGCCTGGGGCGGGCGCGGATGACGCGGTCGAATCACTCTTGCCGCAGCCGGCGACGGCCAGGCACGCCGCCAGTGCCCCGCCGCACAGGATCGCGGAAAGCCACTTCATGGTCCTAACTCTTTTGTTCGATTTCACGTTCTGTCTCCTTGCAGGGAATCTGTTGTTGAACTTTTTAGAAACTCACGCCGATCTGGAAAGCGCCGACGAAGATATCGCGGCGGGTATTGCCGCTGACGATAGTCCCGGCATCGAGCAGCGCGTTGTTGACGAGATCGAAGTAAGTCACGCTCGCGTCGGCATGCCAGAAGCCATACTTGGTCGGAATGAACGACAGTGGAATGCCAACATCCACACCCGCGTTGAACAACCCGACGTTTCCGCCGCCCCATGTGCCGCCTGTCGGAGCGCCGTCAACCGACCAATAGTCCTTGGGGCCAACGGAGACATACATCGGCACCTTCACCGTGACCGGATAGCTGGGGATTCCTTTAAATGTGTACTGCGGCGAAATACCCGGCTGGATGTAGAACGTGCTGCCCGGCTTGCCGAGAACGACGGTTGAGTCGCCGGCCATCGCCCACCAGGCATCAACATAAGGATGAATTCCGAAATTGCCGCCCCAGAATGAACTGTCGTTGTACGACAGGTAGAGGTCCGAGTTGTGCTCGGTGCTGAATCCACCGCTGGGAGAGTTGAACGCGACGTATGTGAAATTGGCGTTCAGATTAGTGATCGGATCGAACGAAACGCTGAAGAAATCGTCCAGTTCGTTCCACGGCCCGACTTTCGGATCATGCTGTGAATAGGTGATGCAATTCCAAATCCCGCCGACAAAGGTCAGATTCTTCAGCGGCCCGACATCGCCGAACGGAAAGACCAGCCCGACAATCGGCTGCATGACCAGATCCTTGTCCGCCACGACCAGGCCGCGCGGCGTGGCGTAGTGAGTGAGCAATGTCAAATTGGCAAAACCGTGAATATTCGGAGAATCAGGCGCCGCGTCGAGATACTTCGGATCGCCCGCCTGGCTTGCAGATTGAGCCTCTTTGCCCGCCGATGAATCCGTGGATTGGCCGACAGTTGCGTCCGGCTCCTTGGGTGCAAATGCGAATTCGTTGCCGATCACCGGCTCAGTGACATTGGCCGTCGCCGGATTGAACGTCGCCAGCCCCGGCGCATAGGACATGCCGTCCGATTCCGCCGGCGTCGACTGAACCGCGGGGGCAGGATTGTTCAAGTTGGAGTTGGCCTCAACGGCTTTCGCCATTGAAGCGGCGGTGAGCACACTCGAAACGGCGCAGCACATGAGAAAATGTTTGCGTGACATGGATCTTTCCCTGTTCGGTGAATTGGGCGGCGGCCTCCCAAACTTGCCGCTGGTTCGGCGGCTTGCCTGATATGGCCGACCCAATGCGAACGGCGCGCCACTTCATTAATTTTCCCGAAACACCGTTTTCGATGGCTGCACACGCGAACGGGCCGATTGATTGCGGCCGCCAGTTCTGTTGTGGTTGTTCCCAGCGCAACAGCCGCGACACTTCGAACAACTGATGGGAGCACATAACTCCCTTCTTACGGGCAGCAGTCCTCGCCACACCACTGGTGACGTGGACATACTTGGTGGGATTTAACACTCCCCCCTACACAGTTTTCATTTTGCGATAGATGCGCGTGCGGTTGATCCCCAATCGGCGGGCGGCCTCGGCGATATTGCCGTCGGTCTCCGCGAGCGCGCGGCGGATTAGAAATCCCTCCGCCTCGTCCATATTGAGAGGTATCTCACTGGACCAGCCGGCATCGGCCGCGGCGGCGGGCTTGGGCTCAACCGGCGCTGCAATGCGCCGGTCGGACCAGTCGGGCAAACGGATATGCTGAGGCCGGATTTCGCCGCCGCCGCTCTCGATCAGACCGCGCTCGATAAGGTTCTTCAATTCGCGCACGTTTCCGGGGAATGGATAGGCGGCCAGCGTGCGCAGCGTCGCCTCGCTGAGAGGCGGCGGCTTGATCCCCATTTCCGTCGCAAACAGCGACAGGAAATGGCTGGCGAGCAATGGAATATCCTCTTTCCGCTGCCGCAGCGGCGGAGCGTCAACCGTGTATTGGGCAAGACGAAAATAAAGATCGCGCCTGAAGGCGCCGGCGGAAATCTTTTCCTGAATATCGGCATTGGTCGCGGCGACGATGCGTACATCCACCTTTTTTCCCTTCGACGCGCCCACCGGCATGATGCAACCATCCTCAAGCACGCGGAGCAGTTTTGCTTGCAGCGCCACCGGCATGTCGCCGATTTCGTCAAGGAAAAGGGTGCCGCCGTCTGCCATCTCAAAATAGCCGCGGCGATCAATCGTCGCGCCGGTGAACGAGCCGCGGACGTGCCCGAAGAATGCCGACTCGGCCAACTCCGCCGGCACGGCAACGCAGTTGACCGGAATAAACGGTCCCGCCGCGCGTCCGCCGCCCACATGCAGCGCGCGGGCGACCAGTTCCTTGCCTGTTCCGCTTTCGCCGGTGATCAGCACATTGACCGACGCGAAATTCCGCAGCCGCCGGATATCCCCGAGAATCCCGCCGAGCGTCCGGCTCTTGCCGACAAACGCGTCCAAGCCCCAGCGCTGCGATTCCCGATCGCTAAGCAAATGAAGTTGATCATCGGCGGCCTGGAGCGCGGTCTCCGCCTTTTCACGGCGGCGCATTTCAGCCTGAAGTTCATCGTTGGCCCGCGTGAGTTCCGAATTCGTTGCCGCCAGTTCGCGCGCCAATCGGCTAATGCGTAGATGCGTCTGAACGCGGATCAGGATTTCGTCCGGATCAAACGGCTTGGCGATGTAATCGACGCCGCCGGCCCGGAAGCCCTCGATAAGATCTTCCGTGCGATCGTGAGCGCTGATGAAGAGCACGGGTATATCGCTCGTCGCGGGATCGCTCTTCAATTTGCGGCACGTCGCGTAGCCGTCGAGGTCGGGCATGAGTACATCGAGCAGGATCAAATCGGGCCGCGCGTGCGCTGCAACGGTCAGTGCGATTTCGCCCCCACCAGCCGCCAGAACGCGATAGCCGTGCTCCTCAAGCACCCGCGAGAGCAGGTCGAGATTAGCCGGGGTGTCATCGACAACGAGAATTTGTTCGCCGCTCATTTTGCTTCACTCCCGACCGCGGCCGTTTCCACAATCGCCGAATTATCCTCAAGCAATCGCAGAATCGATCGCATGTCGTAAGCGTGTAAATGCCGCCGCAACCTCTGGAAGAATGGCGTGCTTTGATTGCCGCCGTCTTCAATCTCTCGCAAGACGGCTTTGAAATCGGTGATTTGATGAAGTTGCGCCGCCGTTCTCAATCGCCGCAGGTGCGGAGGCGAGATCGCCGGTCGCGAGTCGACGGATTCGCCAAATGCTTCAGGCGGTGAGTTGGCATAGACCAAGTCTGTTCCCAGCAATCGGGAGGTGCATTGATACACTCGCTCGCACTGAATCGGCTTGCAGATCAGTTCGTCGAATCCATCAGCCAGATAATGCTGTCGGTCATGATTGAATGCCGCCGCGGTCGTTGCGACCAGTTTCATGGCGAAGGTTCCGAGGCGGCGGCGGATCTGCTGCGCCGTCTCCACCCCGTCCATACCCGGCATCATGATGTCGATGAACGCGATGTCTGGCCGTTCGCCCGGCTGCGACCGATCCAGCATCTCCAGCGCCTCCGCCCCGCTTTGAACGCTGGCGACCTGACAACCGGCCTGGGTCAAAAGATCGGCCAAAACGGCGCGATTGGCGGGCACGTCATCAACCACCATCGCCCGAATCGTCCTCCCGCGCGAAAGACTGACGACTTCGCGCCGCGGCGCAACAGCGGTGTCTGCCGCTTCAGAGGCGCGTATGGGCAGATGGATGGAAAAGTAAAAGCACGATCCGACCGCCGGCTGCGATGCAACAAACAATTCGCCTTTCATCAGGCCGATGAGCTGGCGCGCGATCGCCAGGCCCAACCCCGCCCCGCCGCGTTGCATGCCCGCTCGAAGCTGTTGAAATGGCTCGAAGATTTGCCGGATCGATTCCGGCCCGATCCCCATCCCGGTGTCGGAAATCTCAAATCGATATTGCCCGGTGGGAGCGCTCGCATCGCCTGGCTCTTCCGCCACGGCCCGAATCGTGACCTGACCGTGATCAGTGAACTTCACCGCATTGGCCAGTAGATTGATCAGCACCTGCCGCAGCCGCCGCCCGTCGCCGAGCACTCGAACCGGATTTCCCCCGCCCGGTTCCTCAACGCGAAGCGATATCCCCTTCTCCAGACAGCGCTGGCGGAACATCGCCGCAGCGGCTCGCACTGTGGCGGCCAGATCAAACTCTTCCGCTTGCAACTCGATCTTGCCGGCTTCGATCTTGGAAAGATCGAGAATGTCCTCCAGCAACCCAATCAGGTGATTGCCGCTCGATACGATGGTCTCCATCGCGTCACGGTGGCCGTCGTGCAGCGTCGGGTCGCGGCGAAGAATCTGCGCATATCCAAGGATCGCGTTCATCGGCGTGCGTATTTCATGACTCATGGCGGCCAGAAATTCGCTCTTGGCCCGGTTGGCGGCGGCAGCGCAATCCTCTGCCCGGCGGCGCTCGGTCACCTCGGCCTGCAACGCGGCGTTCGCCAGCGCCAATTCATTGGTGCGCTCCTGAACTCGGTGTTCCAGTTCGTCCTGGTGACGCCGAATTGACTGCTCGGCCGCCTTGCGCGCGGTGATGTCAACGACGGTGCCTTCGTAATAAAGCACGATGCCCGTTTCATCGCGCACAGCCCGGGCATTTTCAGAAATCCAGATGATCGAGCGATCACGACGGTAAATCTCGGATTCAAAATCCGAAACGCAGCCAAACCCATGGACCTGCTGCCTGAACTGCGCACGCCGGGCGGGATCGACATAAAGCTGGCTGGCGATGTTCGCCAGGTGGGAAATCATTTCCGCCGCCGAGGCATACCCGTACATTCGTGCCAGGGCCGGATTGGCGTTCAAATATCGCCCGTCAACGCTGGTCTGAAACATTCCCTCAATCGCATTCTCGAAAATGCCGCGATAGTTCGCTTCCGCCAGACGCGCCGCGCTTTCAGCGCGGCGGCGTTCCTGGACCTCGCCGGACAACTGCCGTGTGCGATGCTCAACCTGCCGCTCAATTTGATCCGTTCGCCGCCATGATGAATAGAGATAGGCCGCCAACAGAATCGTCGCGAAAATTCCAGCCAGGAAAATGGTTTCAGATTTCCACACGCGATGCGCCGCCAGAAATGTCGGGGTCGGGGTCATCACCACATGCCAGACCCGGCCCGCCACGTCGAGCCGGGCCGATCCCTGAAGGAGTGCATCCGCGGCCGGCGCATTGCCGAACAGCAGCGGCCCGCCGGCTGAATCATCGATCACTGCCGCGTTCAGCCCGATTTTTCCCAGATCCGCGAACGACGGCCCCAGCACATCATCCAGCCGAAAAACCGCGGAGGCGAATCCAGCCAGATTTTGCTTGCGCGATGCGACGGTGTCGTTGTTATTGCCGTGATAAACGGCCAGATAAACGATGAACCCGGGCTTTTCCCCTGCTTCCTGAATCAGTCGCACCGGTGCGGTTGCCACCGGCGCCGCCTCGTCGCAGGCGCGCATCAGCGCCTCATCGCGCACGGCGTTGGAGCCGAGTTCAAAGCCAATGGCCGCGTGGTTTCGCTGCACCGGCTCGATATATTGAATGGGGAAATAAACCGCCCGGCGTGTCGCCGTCACGGGATTGCCCTGCGCGTCCAGCTCCGTAAACCGAAAACCGGCGTTGCCCGCCGCGCGGGTTTCAGCCTCGAATTGATTTCGGTCGGCATCCGTCACCAGCGGCGACCAGCCCAACGCCAGCAGCGATGGCGAGCGCTGCAGCGCCGGCAGCACAAACGAGCCAAATCGGTTCTGATCGACAGGTTGATTCAACGAAAAGAGCGACGCGATGGAATGCAGCACTTCAAACGAGCACATCATCCGCGTGCGTAGCAATTCCACTTTCTCGCCGGCGCGGCTGGTGATTTCATTGTTCAGGCCAACCCGCTCCCAATTCGATGCAACGCGATACAAGAATAAAGAAAGCCCGACCCCGGCCGCGACCAGAGCGCCCGCCAGTAGCCGACGGCGTCGCCGCGCGGCTTGACGTGTACCACGCTTGCTGATGACGGAGGTGTCAGTCATAAGGCATTGCGTCCGATGATTAACTCCATTGCATAAAAGATGGGCAGTCCGCAGGACGGCCGAACCGAATGCGGCCATGTTGTGCTTCAGATTGCAAATGCCAGACCATTGCCTGCAATAGGTTGGCTGATTGTGATTTATCCGCTCCGGCGAAATGCGCGCCATCCCCCATGATGCGAAATATCCACCGCCCCACTCATTCCATAGGGTTCGCAAAGGAACCCTTTGACCTGTGATCCATCTTCCAATTTGATGGTTCCGATCGCCATCGGCGGCGGGACTTCCGCCACAAAGCTGCCGAAGGCGGCCGTCGTCATTCCCCAGACTTCCACCTCAATCGACGAACCGGTTCGTTCCTCAACTCGCAAGAGGCCCGGCTTGGCTGGCTTCGTACCCGCCAGCGCGAATAACTTGTAAGAAGGTGATGTTTTGCAGGCGCGGATGAGCCGGGCGCCGCGGCTGATTAACTGGCCGTTGAGCGGCTCGCCGGAAAGATGCGCGCCAACCACGGCCAGATGCACGGAGTCCTCGCGCGCGGCCACCAGAGTGGGAATGTCGGGCATCGGCTTTCCGGTTGCGCCGAGCGTTAGATTCGCCGCGCAATGCAGACGGTCGGCGATTTCCGCCAGGCGCGCGTCCTGGCCCGCTGGGGCTATCAAACTTACCCCCACAGGCAGGCCATCGCGGCCAATTCCCGCAGGAACGGCCACCACAGTCAAATCCAGCAAATTTGCGAAGGTGGTGTACCGACCCAGATTCAAATTCAAGCCGATCGGATCTTTCTCAATTTGGGCTTGGGTATAGATGGTTCCCGCAGTAGGCAAAAGCAATAAGTCAATCTGGTCCCAGATCGCCCGGCAGGTTTGTTTTAGTGCCGCGAGGTTGTGAAGCCCCTCGAAGGCGGCGGCGCCGTCATAACCCTTACCGCGATCGAGGATCGATTGAATCACCGGCAATACGGCGTTCTGATGTGACTTGAGAAACCTCTGAAGACCTCCAAATCGTTCGGCCACCCACGGCCCTTCATATAGAAGCCGCCCGGCCTCAAACAATGGCTGGCAATCAGTAATGACCGGCATTGCTCCCAGAGCTTTCAACCGGCTCGACGCCGCGTCGTACTCGCGTCGCGTCTCGGCATTGCCGAAAAAGTCGAGTTGATCCGGCCGGCCGACGCCAAATCGAAACGCCGCTGGAATCTTCCGCGCGGGAAAATCCGCGGGCGAACGCGAATAGGGGTCAACTTCGTCATAGCCCATGGCGTGGCTGACCACTTTCCACGCATCCGAAACCGTCAGCGCAAATATTGAAACGCAATCCAGCGACTGGCAGGCAGCGACAACGCCCCTCGCGCTGAGCAATCCTCGCGATGGCTTAAATCCGACGATATTGTTAAACGCCGCCGGCACGCGACCTGAGCCGGCGGTGTCCGTGCCAAGGGCAAACGTTACCAGCCCGCGCGCCACCGCAACGGCGGACCCAGAACTGGAGCCGCCCGAAATGTATCGGCTGTCGAATGAATTCGCACATGCTCCATACGGCGAGCGCGTGCCGACCAGGCCGGTGGCGAATTGATCGAGATTGGTTTTCCCAACGAGAATCGCCCCCGCATCGCAAAGTTTTCGCACCACCAGCGCCGAATGCGCCGGCGTGTATGCAAAAGCCGGACACGCCGCGGTCGTCGGCCTTCCCGCGACATCTATATTGTCCTTTACCGCAAACGGCACGCCGTATAGCGGCAACTGACTCGCATCCGCCGACATTTGCTGAACCTGCCTGAGCCTCTCGATCTGGCTGTCGATCTCCTCCTTGGGGAGCAAATCGATAAATACTGAGCGGTCAGGACAGGCCTCAATGCGCTGCCGCACCGCTTCATAGACGGAGTCCACAGTCCACCGCCCGCTTTGATAAGCAGCCACGAGCGTCGAGAGATCCAGCGAATCTTTAATTTCAGGCATCACTACCGTAAACGGCAGCAAACTTCATTCCGCTGGAACCGCGATTGCTGGTGAGATCAATCTTAGATGGATAATCTTCGAATATCGTTCCGCCCCGGCAACGGGGCGGCGCGCAACAAGTGTCGCAATGGAGAACACGTGAAACACTTTTCAACCTTAAACGTTCGAATTGTTCGCCACGGCGCAGCGGCGGGATTAGTAGCGGCGCTGTTTGGATCGATGTCCGGCTGTGCCCAGACGAATTACCGAACCGAGGTAATTCCCAGGGGCGAGGGAACAGTGGAGGTGGAACGTTTGCCGCTGCCGCCCGCGCCGCCGCGGCCGCTAGTCGCGAATCAGCAATATCAAGCCCCCCCACCACGGCAGCTCGATCCCGATTTGGCACAGATGGAGAAAATATGGCCGAATTTGTCCCCCGCTGATCGACAAACGATCATCGACTTGGCCCACCGGCTCTCGGGAACACCGTAGCCAGTCCTCGAAAGTCTATGCTGGAGAGTATTTCGTGAGCAAAACCCTATTGACCAGATCCTTGGTCCTTGTGTTTTCGCGGTCCTTCCACGGGAATGTGTATGCGTGCAGTTTTTCGGCGAACTGCTGGGGCAGTAGGATGGCAAGGACACGCGGCGGCGGCACGCCTGCAAACGCCAGGAGGTCTTCGCCGACGAGCTGGTCGGACGCTGTGCCGACTTCATCACCAAAGCCAACGTCGATGGGAAATCGGCCATGGGTCTTGCCGGCCAGAAATGCCTTGCACGGGAACCGCGCACCCCCACCCCGGAGCGCCCTCAGGGCAATCGCCTTTGCGCGAAAATCCACCTACTTATCCCCTCTCCCTGTACTCTGCTTGTCATTGTACACATTTTCCTTTGGTTTTCCGGGCCAAGTCGAAGCCTTCGGTCAGTGTTTCAAGGTATTGCCAACCTTTCCAGAGAGTGAGCCA
>Ga0208589_1000128_pt1 | contig 35430 bp, 28 predicted proteins | sample NGESurshal092012_2_FD_184486 | JGI IMG/M metagenome (GOLD analysis project Ga0208589, IMG submission 184486) | Arctic peat soil microbial communities from Barrow, Alaska - NGEE Surface sample F53-2 shallow-092012 (SPAdes) | ecosystem: Environmental > Terrestrial > Soil > Wetlands > Peat ...
TTTCGCCGCGGGATCGGTGTTAGCCGTTGACCAGTCGATCACGGCAGCAGACCAAGTGAACCCAACGGGCTCGGAGTCTCTCACCGGAATGATCGAAATCAACGCGCCCATCCAGCCGGGCGACTCAGGTGGTGCGCTCGTGAACAGCAAGGGTCAGGTCATCGGCATGGACACCGCAGCTTCGGTGAGTGGCAACCCCGTTTTTAGTTCTGCTGCTACGACGACGACCCAAGCCTTCGCCATTCCGATTGGCACCGCTCTCGCGATTGCTAAGTCAATCGAGAACGGCAACTCGTCGTCGACGGTGCACGTCGGTGGTACGGCGTTCCTCGGCATCGAAGTTGACTCCACGTCGACGATCCCGTTCCCTGGATTCGGTAGTGGTTCAGCAAGCCCGACGAGCGGTGTTACCATTGCGCAGATCATCCCCGGAACGCCCGCGGCGAGTTCAGCACTGACCACGGGCGACGTCATCATCTCGGTAAACGGTCAGACCGTCACCTCCATTACGTCGCTGGACAACATTCTCCAAACACTGAAGCCCGGTGACTCGGTCACCGTCGGCTACACCAACGCCAGCGGTACGCAGTCGACGCTCCAATTGGTACTTGGCTCGGGACCTGCGCAGTAACAGCTGACGGCGGAGTTTCGAATGGAAACTCCGTAGGCGGGAAAGAACATCGAGAACACCGCAGAGCATGCAGGAAGAGACACTCCGGCGCGCTGGCGAAGACGAGAAGGTCGATAATTCAGACCAATTCGAATGAACGGCTCAATGAATGACCTGACTTACATTCCAACGCCAATGACGACGTTTTGCCCGTCAAAGTTCACGTGCGGATCAGTGTTCAGTCCTTCGCGTCGGTCGAGGAGTAACTTGACTCGTTATGCGTCTCGATGATTGGTTCTTGACCCCAGAAGAGCGAGGCAACTCGGTCTCAGAGATTGACTCGGATCGGACCTCGGACGTCGCGTGGACTGAAGGCAATCTCGTCACGATCCTCGTCGACGGTGCGACGTATTTCAGACGACTTTCCGAGACAATCTCGAAACTCTCCGCCAACGACGAGATTCGCTTCACCGACTGGCGTGGCGACGGGGACGAACGCTTGTCAGACAACGGCGCCTCGATTGCGACGTTGATGGCCGACGCGTGTCGCCGTGGCGTCAACGTTCGTGGACTGCTGTGGCGCTCTCACAGCGATCTCCTCGCCTTTAGCTCGAAGGAAAATAGACGACTCGCCCTTGAAGTAACGGAGGCCGGTGGCGACGTTCTCCTCGATAGGAGGGTTCGTAGAGGCGGCTCGCACCATCAAAAGATGGTGCTGCTACGTCATCCGCTCTCAGTCGATCTCGACGTTGCCTTCATCGGGGGCATCGACCTGAGCCACGGCCGAAGGGACGACTCGATTCATGGTGGCGACGTTCAGATCATCAAGTTGGACCCTCGCTACGGAGATCGTCCTCCCTGGCACGACGTCCAACTCGAGGTACGCGGACCGGCGGTCGCGAAGCTCGATCTCACTTTCCGCGAACGATGGGAAGATCCGACGCCACTGAATCACGCCAGTCGCCTGAAAGCACGTCTCAACCGGTCGGCGGCGAGTCTTCGGCCGGCACGGCCACTCCTCTCCCACCTAGATGAGCCGCCAACGAAGGGAGGCCACGCGGTGCAAGTGCTTCGAACGTATCCGTCGAAACGACCGAAGTATCCATTCGCGCCCAACGGCGAGCGAAGCGTCGCTCGCGCTTTCGCCAAAGCACTCAGTCGAGCGCGCACTTTGATCTATATCGAGGATCAATACTTCTGGTCGAATGAGATTGCGCGACTCCTCGCTGACGCGTTGCGTCGACAGCCCCCGCTCCAGTTGATCGCCGTCGTTCCGCGCTTCCCGGACAAGGACAGCAAGCTGTCGGGTCCGCCGAGCAGGCTCGCGCAGGCGCGAGCTATCGACATCGTGAGACGCGCGGGTGGCGAGCGCGTCGAGTTCTACAGCGTCGAGAACGACGACGGAACACCGATTTACGTGCACGCCAAGGTCTGCGTCATCGATGACGTCTGGGCGACAGTGGGTTCGGACAATCTGAATCGCCGTTCGTGGACGCATGACTCTGAACTCTCGTGTGCGGTGATCGACAGCGAACTCGACGACCGGCCGCCCTTGGACCCGGGTGGACTAGGTGACGGAAGTCGCAAGTTCGCGCGAGAGTTGCGTCTTACACTCTGGGCTGAGCACCTCGGCCTTTCGCCCGATGACCCGGAGCTCTTGAGCTTGGAGAACGCGGCGGCACTTTGGCGCGATACCGCCGGCACGTTGGCGAGCTGGGCTGCTCGTGAGAATGACGCCGAACGTCCGAAAGGTCGAATTCAACTACACAAGATCGAGCCGGTGTCCCCGGTGAGCAAACGTTGGGCTGGCGTCGCGTACCGATTGATCTTCGATCCTGACGGTCGCCCGTTGACGTACCGGTTGCGGCGTCGATTCTGAGAAGTCGCGTCGAGAAACTGCCACGATGCAAGGTACCCTCTCATACCGGGCTCCGTCCGCCGAACGGCCATTGATACGTTCGCGCGTCGTCGGCGACGTACGGGAACCGAACAGTCCAAGCACACGAGGATCGTTCGGTTCTATAGTGAACTCGAAGGCGCCTAGACCACGCTTCCTTCAAACTTGACCGCTGGTCAGGTAGAAGTCGGAAGGAAGCGCTCAAATGGTCTCGACCAAAACAACAATGAATCTTCACGTCGGAATCAGTCCGTCATCGTTCGTTCTACTTCCCTTTCGGTGCGGTCCGCTCGTCGAGCAGACGTGCCAATCACCCTCACTTCACCTGGGATTCAAGAAGAAATTAAAGTCTCTCCAAGGAAAGATCCTTCGAACTGGCGATACATTCAATTCGAACCTGGACGGTAACCATGACTGATGTGGCGAAAGGTAGTTCCGACTCAACACGTACTCACGGGCGCCACGACGTGCGTCGAAGTACCTTCCTTGATCCTTCTGACGGCGGCCGCGCGCGTTCGTTAGTTCAACGGGTTGCTCGGGGCCACGACGTCATCGGCGTGATCATCGCCATAGTCGTTTCGTTCGTCCTGGTGGCACTCGTCATCGCCGCGCTGGGCCTCTTGATTACTCACGTCCTCGCGCACGGTTCACTTGGCGCGTGGGATCACCACGTGAGTCGTTGGCTCGATAAGCAGCGCTGGCGAACGATGAACCGATTCAGCGGCGACGCGACCGACCTCGCCGACACGTTCGAGGTAGCCGGTGGTGCCGCGATCGTTACGGTCATCGTTCTCATTCGACGGTGGGGACGCCACGCGTTCCTCCTCGTCGCCAGTTTGGCCATCGAACTCTCGGTCTTTCTCGCCGTGAACTCGATCGTCAAGAGACCACGTCCGACCGTGCACCACTTAGGGGGCACGCCTTCGACGTACGGCTATCCCTCAGGTCACACCGCCGCGACCGTCGTCCTTTTTGGCGGCATCGTCATCCTCGTCTCGGTCGCGACGAAGCATCGGCTTCCGCGAATCGTGGCGTGGGTTGTCGCCGTCGCGATGACGTTGGCTGTGGGACTCTCTCGCGTCTACCGCGGCGAGCACTACCCGACCGACGTCATCGCTGGCGCGCTCTTGGGTCTTGGCTCCTTAGCGGCCGGCGTCTTCATCATCCGCGTCCTTGGCGTCAACCGTCCCGACAGTCCACACGCCAAGAACTCCCCGTCGTCCAAACGTGCAGGCCTGAAAGAAGCGCCACAGTGACGTCCGTCGCCGTCATTGCTCATCGGAACAAGACGCTGGGCGGCGGTCTCGCGGAGTTGAGGACCGTCTTGGCGGAGAAGGGCGTCTCCGATCCACTGTGGTACGAAGTGCCCAAGAGCAGCAAGGCTCCAAAGTTCGCGCGGCAAGCTGTCGCGGACGGCGCGGACCTGCTCTTCATCTGGGGTGGGGACGGGACCGTGCAACAGTGCGTCAACGCCGTCGCGGGAAAAGCCGTGGACCTGGCGATCTTGCCCGCAGGTACGGCAAATCTGCTCGCGAACAATCTGGAGATCCCCATCGATCTCCGTGGCGCCGTCGAGGTTGGCCTCAACGGCGACCGGCGAATCTTGGACGTTGGCGTGCTGAACGGTGAACGATTCGCCGTCATGGCCGGCGTTGGTTTTGACGCCATCATGATGCGCGACGCCGACGGCGAGTTGAAGAGCCACCTTGGCCGTTTGGCCTACGTCTGGACCGGTGTTCGCGCCACCCACATGACGTCACGCAAGGTCCGCATCGAGCTCGACGGTGAACCATGGTTCAAAGGAAAGGCGAGTTGCGTGTTGCTCGGCCAAATGGGCAACTTGGCGAGCGGCATCGTCGCTTTTCCCGGGGCCCGCCCCGATGACGGGCTCCTCGAGATCGGCGTCGTCACGGCGGAGAACGCGCTGCAGTGGGCGCGAGTGCTCAGTCGACTGGTGGTCGAGGACGCCAAGCATTCACCGCTCGCACAAATGGGCCAAGGGCGCAAGATCGACATCAAGCTCGATCGACCAACGACGTATGAACTCGACGGCGGTGCGCGAACGGCGAAAAAGAGGTTTCGGGCAACGATCGAACCCGGGGCCATCACGATCCGGGTTCCACAGAAGGAGAAGTCGTGAGTAGCGCTTCGCTCGTTCCAGAGACTCGAAGTCTCACCGGTGACGACGCGTGGAAGGTGCTCAAGCAAACTGGTTGGGGCCGCCTCGCGAAGGACGCCTTCAAGCGGTTGCGCGTAGCCGACGGCTTCAGTCACGCCCGATCGCTCGCGTTCATGGTCTCGCTCGTCGCCATCGAAGGACTGATCGGCTTGGTCGGACTTGCGAGCGTTCTCCATAAGGGCAGCGTGACCGCGATGATCGACGCCACGCTGCATCGCACCGTTCCTGGTCCCGCCGGGCGTGTGCTCACCACCGCCGTCACTCAGGCACACCTCGTCGCGGCGACCCATCATTACAACGCCCTCATCTTTGGCCTCATCGGCGGCGTGATCGTAGCGACGACGGCCATGGGCCAACTCGAGCGTGGACTCAACCGCATCTATGGGGTCGAGCAAGACCGCCCGACCCTAAAGAAGTACGGGCTTGCCCTCATCTTCGCGCTGAGCGTCGGCGCACTCTGCGCTGCGGCGTTCGTGTGTCTCGCGGCCGGTCGGAGTCTCTTTCACACGACGAACAACGCCGCACTCTCGTCATCCTGGGCCATCGTTCGCTGGCCGCTCGGCGTGGGCTTGACCGCCATCGCCGTGACCGTGCTCTTTCGCTATTCGCCACGACGTCGCCAACCACAGTTGTCGTGGTTGGCTTTCGGCTCTGGGGTGTCAGTGTTCTTGTGGGGGTTGGCGACGGCCCTCTTAGGCCTCTTCTTCTCGCGAAGCTCTTCGTTCGGCTCGACGTACGGTCCCCTTGCCGGTGTGGTGGCGCTCCTCGTATGGAGCTTGTTATCGAGCATCGCGTTGTTTTACGGAGCGGCAATCGCAGCCCAACTCGAAGCGGTCAGATCCGGTGCGTCCACACCGCAGGACGCACAAAAAGTAGTCGAATCAGATCCGGCGACTGATCGAGGAACGGTAGCGTCGTCGTGACGACCGAGAACGCGCAAGGCCCTGCTATGGACCCGCAAGAAGCGATAGCCAACGGACGGCGCACGCTCGAGGGCGTCGTGGGCATCCCCGCGACGGAGGGAAACCGGGTCACGGTCCTGCGCAACGGGCAACAGATCTTTCCCGCGATGCTCGAGGCCATTGACGGCGCGGAGCACACCATTGACTTCCTGACCTTCGTCTACTGGAAGGGTGAGATCGGCACCGAGATGGCCGGTGCCCTCTCACGACGGGCTCGATCAGGGGTCCGCGTTCGGGTGCTCTTGGACGCCTGGGGGTCGCATCCCATCGAAGAACATCTCATCGACGAGATGAAGAGCGCCGGAGTCAAACTGCGATGGTTTCGCCCCCTCAGTCGACTACACGTCCACGACGTCAATCACCGCACGCACCGCAAAGTGCTCGTGGTCGACGAGTCGATGGGCTTCACCGGTGGCGTGGGCATCTCCGATCTCTGGCGCGGTGACGCGCGCGACGAGCACGAATGGCGTGACACCCACTTCAAGGTCGAGGGCCCCGCCGTCGACGGACTTCGCGCCGCGTTTCTGGACAACTGGGCGGAGACCGACCCGACCATCTTCGAGGCCGAGTTCGACCGCTTCCCGAGCCAGCCCGCGCCCGGCGACAGCACGGTGCAGTGTGTGCGCGGCTCGTCGGCGACGGGCGGCAGCGATCTGCGCAGCGTCTTTCAGACTCTCTTGCAGTTGGCCACACGACAACTTCGCGTGACGACCGCCTACTTCGTTCCCGACGACGATCTCACGAAGCGTCTCCGTGACGCCGCCGGGCGTGGCGTTCGGGTGCAGATCCTCCTTCCGGGACCTTTCGCTGACAAGCGTTTCGTCCAACTCGCCGCGGAGACGGATTACGAGGAACTCATTGAGTCCGGCGTCGAACTTTGGAACTTCCAGCCCTCGATGATGCACGCGAAGATCATGACGGTGGACGGCCTCATCGCCAACGTCGGCTCGGCTAATTTCAACACCCGATCCCTCAACTCCGACGAGGAGATCAACATGGTTATCTTCGATCCTTCGATCGCGCGCACGCTGGACGACCACTTCGAGAAGGATCTCGAACGGAGCGTGCGAATCGACGCGCAGCGCTGGAAGAAGCGTTCACTGTTTCAGCACGCCAAAGAACAACTCGTCGCTCCCTTGCGACCGGTTTCATAGGAGTCCACCCCAATGCTCATACTGTCAATCACGCTTCTCGTCATCGTGATCCCTGGTCTCGTCGCAGGTTTCATTGCCTACCGATGGCCCCAGAGCGCACCGACAGCGCCCAAGCTCGACGTCGAAACCGTACAGAGTGAAGTTCGTAAACATCCGGGCGGAGCCGGGTTCGTGCGCTCGCGGCTCGATCCGAACTCCGTGACCGGCCTGGTCTTGACTGCGGGCGTCATCTTGTTCGTCGTCGGCACGGCCGCCGTGGCGATCGTCCTGCTCATGATTCACACCAACTCCGGATTCGCAAGACTGGACCGCAGCGCCAGCTTGTTCGGCGCGCACCACGCGACGGCACTCTCCACCCGCGTCTTGAAGGTGTTCACCCAACTCGGCGGAGCGCTCGTGCTCGTCCCGCTCGGCGTGGTCGTCGCGATCGTCGAATGGATACGCCAGCGATCCCTCGCAATCGTCACGTTCCTCGTCCTCGTCGTCGGAGGGCAGTTTCTCGTCGCCAACACCATCAAGAGCATCGTGGGTCGCGCCCGACCCACCTTCGATCAGCTGACCGGCTTTTCCGGGACGTCGTTCCCGTCCGGGCACGCCGTGGCGAGCGCCGCGTGCCTGGCGGCGTTCGCGCTGGTCATCGGCCGACGACGTTCCCTACTGGTGAGGTCGATACTTGCGGGTCTCGCCGTCGGTCTCGCCACCGGCATCGCGTGGGTCCGGGTCATGCTCGGTGTGCACTGGCTGACCGACGTGCTCGGCGGATTGGCGCTCGGTTGGGCGTGGTTCGCCCTCTGCTCGATTGCCTTCGGTGGCTATCAGCTTCGATTTGGTGCTCCCGCAAAGACCGCCGCACAAGCGATAGTCCCTCAAAGTACGTCGCGCGAAGATTCCCGTTGACCGCTGAACTGGCTGTTAACGGGGTACGTCGAAGTTGAAGATGGACGAGTCGTACGCGTTGTACGACTCATAGTCGAGCAGGTCGTAGAGGTCCGCTCGATGTTGCATCTCGTCGAGCATGGACACGAGGTTTCCCTCACGCGTGATGGTGTCGAGCGCGCGCACGGCACTCCCCATAGCGAGACGCAAAAGCGACACCGGAAAGATCACGATGTTGACGCCAACGTCGGCCAGTTGGCTCGTGGTGAAGAGCTCGCTCTTGCCGAATTCGGTCATGTTCGCCAACATCGGTACGTCGATCGCGGCGCGAATCGTCTCGAACTCTTTGAGGTCGACCATCGCCTCGGGAAAGATCGCGTCGGCGCCGGCGTCCACGAGTGCCTTGGCTCGATCCACCGCGGCGCCTAAACCGTCAATTGCACGGATGTCGGTGCGGGCCATGATCAGAAGATTCGCGTCACGCCGCGCAGTGACCGCCGCTCGGATCCGTCGAATGGCGGATCCCTCGTCGACGACTTGCTTCCCGTCGAGGTGTCCGCACCGTTTCGGATTGACCTGATCTTCGATGTGCAGACCCGCAACCCCACTGTCCTCCAACGTCTGAACGGTTCGAGCGACGTTCATGGGTTCGCCGAAGCCGGTGTCCGCGTCGACGAGCGTCGGAAGATCGGTGACGCGAGCGATCTGACCACTTCGAGTGGCGACCTCGCTCAGCGTCGTGAGCCCAATGTCAGGTAGACCAAGATCGGCGGCAAGGACCGCGCCCGAGACGTACACGCCGTCGAAGGCCTTTCGCTCAATCAATTTTGCTGAAAGTGGATTGAAGGCACCGGGCAGGACGAGGAGTTCACCCGTCGCGAGGCGTGTCCGAAAGTTCTCGCGCTTCTTTTCGGGACTGATCCGCGAGTACAGCACTAGATAAGTCCCTCGGGCTCGGGCACCGACGCCAAGAGTCCGGGCCGAGCGGTGAAGTTGAGCTGCGCGAAGTCGGCGTCCGCCATGTCGGGCAGGCGCTGCGCCGCAACAAGGAAGCGCTCGATCTCTTCATCCTCCAGCACGTCACGAGCGAGCGAGCGGAACTTGGCCACGTACTGCTCACGTCCGAAGGGCCGTGCGCCGAGCGGATGGGCGTCGGGTAGCGCGATCTCATCCGCGATCGTCGTGCCGTCCTTCAAGGTGATCTCGACGCGGCCACCGTACGCCTTCTCCCGAGGGTCGACGGAGAGATAGCGACGGGACCACTCGGGATCTTCCACCGTCGACACCTTTTTCCAGAGTCGAACGGTGTCGGGACGCGTCGATCGCTCGTGCGCGTAGGAGTCGACGTGGTGCCACGACCCGTCTTGGAGGGCCACGGTGAAGATGTACGGCACCGAGTGGTCGAGCGTCTCTCGCGACGCGTTCGGGTCGTACTTCTGCGGGTCGTTCGCGCCCGAGCCGATCACGTAGTGCGTGTGGTACGAGGAGTGGATGACGACGCTCTCGATCTGGTCGCCGTCGAGCAACTCGGGGTGTTCGTCGTGGAGCTTTCTCGCCAAGTCGATCCAGGCCTGCGCTTGATATTCGGCGGAGTGCTCTTTCGTGAAGCTCTCGAGAATGCTTCGCTTCGCTTCGCCGCGTCCCGGCAGCGACACCGTGTACGAACCGTCGGGTCCGTCGAGCAGCCACGCGATCACGCCGTCTTCGCCTTCGTAGATCGGCGCCGGTGACGTCTGGCCTCGCATCGCGCGGTCGACGGCCTCGATGGCGACTTTGCCCGCGAACGCCGGCGCGTACGCCTTCCACGTGGAGATCTCGCCCTTGCGTGATTGACGAGTGGCCGTCGTCGTGTGCAACGCCTGACCGACCGCTTGGTAGATCGTCTCCTCGTCGAGACCGAGCAGCGTGCCGAGACCCGCCGCCACGCTTGGGCCCAAGTGCGCGACGTGATCGATACGGTGCTCGTGCAATGAGATCGATCGCGCGAGCGCGATCTGTATTTCGTAACCCGTCGCGACCGCCCGCACCACCTCTACGCCGGTGAGGGCGCGAGCGTCGCCGACGTGCTGGGCTACCGCCAGGATCGGCGGAATGTTGTCGCCGGGGTGCGAGTACTCGGCCGCCAAGAACGTGTCGTGAAAGTCGAGTTCACGAACGGCCACGCCGTTGGCCCACGCCGCCCACTCCGGCGAGACGCGAACGTCGGGCGTCGTGCCGACTACCGTGCTGCCTGGAGAGAAACGATGGCGCGTGGCCTGGGCGCGAGCGGCCACGACGGGGCTTCGAAGCAGCGACGCGGCGGCCACCGCCGCGTTGTCGATGACGCGGTTGATCACCATGTTGGTCACGTCCTCGGTCACCGCGACCGGGTCAACGGCCACCGCCGCGATCTTCCACGCCAACTGGTCCTCGCGAGAGAGCTCTTCCTCACTCCGATAGACGCGTACTTTGTGATCGATCACTCGATTCCTTTCACTAGGGGCCTGGGTGAGTTCGGGCTACCGCGTTATTGGGCGAAGGGACGCTGTCCCAGACGACGAACGAGTTGCCAGCGAATCGGCGATCGAAACGAGGCGGACTGGGCGTGAGTGTGGTCATGGCAGTCGCTTCGTAATCGCCGCGCTCGCCCGCTTCAACTCCAAGATGCACCACTCCACCTTCTCTTCATCGAGTTCCGCCGCCGGACCCGACACTTGCAGTGACGCCTCCAACGTTCCCTCTTGAGAGAAGACGGGAACCGCAACCGACGCTGAACCGAGATCGCGCTCGCTAATGCTGTAGACGAAACCTAGGTCGCGAATCTCTTTCAAGCTATTGGCAAACTCCTGCTCGGTGACAATCTGTCCGCTCGCCAAACGAATCTCTGGAACGTCCTCCAGAAGTGTCGCGACCTCCTCGGCCGTCATCGCGGCGGCGAAGATCCGAGCGCCCCCCAGATACAAGGGCGTTGATTCGCCGACCGGGAGGAGATAGCGAAGGGGTGCCGTGCCCTCGACACGCAGCACCATAACCTGGGCGAGGTCCACGCGAATCGCGAGCGACGACATCAGACCACTCGCGGCCGTGAGTTCCTGCAGAATCGGTTGGGTTATCTGGTTCAAACTGCTCGTGACGTGAAACGAGAAAGCGTTCATCACCGAAGTGACGCCCACGGTGTAGCCGTAGCGCTCTTGACTGACGTAGCCGTACTGCAGCATCACGCTCAATATTCGCTGGGTCGTCGCGAGGTGGATCCCCGACTCCGACGCGATGTCCGTCAGTCGCATGGGGACGCGACTCTGTCGAAGGATGCGAAGGATGTCGAACGTGCGCTCGAGTGAGCGCATGGAACTCGAGCTCGTGATTCGATTGGTGGCGGCCACTAGGGGCCACCCGACGTTCGCCCGCGGACCTTGGCCGACCTCGCGAGCACCGAACGATCAACGCTTGTCACGTGGTTCTTTCGAATCGACTGACAGTTCCGTCCTCGCGCTCGAGACGATCGGGTCCGTCCAGGGTGACAACGCTCCCTCGTACGCCTTCGGTCCGAGGCGAAAGTGTTGGGCCTGCTCTTCGGTCTCAATGAACGGTAGGTCCATCGGAAAGAGTGCCGCGCCACGCGGTCGCGGTCCGGCTTTGGACACGTGACCCCACAGTGAGTGGCCCACGACCTCTTCCGCGAGCACCGCCGCCTCGATAAGTCGATCGATGTCGATGCCGGTGGGAACACCCAGCTCGTTCAACAGGTCCACGAGATCCTCGGTCGGAATCATTCGCGTCATGCGACCATGACCTCCGTAGGGGCACCCGCCCATCCCGCCGATGGAAGTGTCGAGCACGAGCGTCTGGTTCTTCGTGAGGACCTTCAGTGCCTCGTACGCCGACAGCATCGCCGTGCCGCGAGCGTCGTGCAGGTGAAGATGGAAACGCTCGATCTCGGGCCAGCGCTCTTGGATCGCTCGAAGTTGCGACGCCACTTGGTCGGGCACGTTCCAGGCCATCGGGTCACCGATCCACACCTTGTCGACCGACACGCCCGCCGCGGTCCAGAGATCGTGCTGGCGCTCGAGCATCTCCATCCGATACGCCTCGTCAAAGGGGCCGAGCCAGTTCGAGCCCCACGCGGCGTTGATCGCGATGCCCGCAGTCGTGGCGCCCGACGCGACGGTGCGTTCGATGACGCCTGGCCAGAGGTCGATCTCGTCTTGCTGTGATCGGTTGGTGTTGCGGCGTACGAAGACGTCACAGAGGTGAACGAAGGTGCGGGGAAACTCTTGGGACTCGCTCAGTGGCGGCATGTACTGGCTCATGCGCTCGCGGCCGCGCTCGTTGAGAGCGAGTGCGGTGTAGGTGACGCCGTCCATCGGTGTGAAGCGCGTGACCAGTTCGTCGACGTGGGCCATCTGCGGGGTCCACTTGGGGCTGACGAAGGATCCAACGACGATCGTTTTGAGCCCCGTGCGCGACAGCGCGTCTAACAACTCGATCTTCGCGTCCAGCGTGATCGCCGCGCTCTCGATCTGCATGCCTTCGCGCATGCCTTCTTCGATGATCTCGACCTTCGGATACGAATCCTGGCGCGTCACGCGTGCCCCTCCTTGCTTCCTACAGCATTCCAGTCCTGGGCCACCCTAAACGGCGTGATGGTCATGGAGGCTTTCGATCTCTTCGCTGGAGTAGCCGAGTTCACTGAGGATGTCGCGCGTGTGCTGACCAAGGCGAGGAGGTGGGAGTGTGGGAGAGAGCGTTTGGCCGTTCACGTGCACGCCACTTCCGAGTACTTGAACACTCTCGCGTCCACCCACGTGGACTTCGACGTCGTGCACGAGTCCACGAACCTTGATCTGTTCTTGGTGCAGGGCCTCGTCGACGTTCAACAGACGTCCCGCGGGCACACTCACTTTCGCTAAGAGCTCTTCCCACTCCGATGCTCGGCGCTCGGTCAACGCCGAGTCCAGTTCTGACGTCAGCTCTGCTCGATTTCTCTTGCGCTCGGCACGAGTGAGGAATCGATCGTCGGTGATGAGGTCTTCGCGAGCGCACGTCCGACACAGGGCCTCGAACTGCTTTTGGGTGTTGGTGGCAATGTTGAGCGGACCGTCACTCGCCTGGAACGTTCCCGACGGTGACGACGCGGCGTTGTCGTTGCCGTGTCGAACAGCGTCACGGCCACTGATGAGTTGCTCGGAAATGACCCAACTCATGGAGGTGAGCGCCGCTTCGAGCATCGAGACGTCGAGAAAGACGCCGGTCTGATTGGCAGATCGTCCGACGAGTGCCGCGCAGATGGCCATCGCGGCCACGTAGCCACCGAGTGCGTCGCAGATGGGAAAACCCACGCGGACGGGTCCGCCCGACGCGAGACCGGTGACGGCCGCCATCCCGGCGAAACCCTGGATGATCTGGTCGTACGCCGTGCGTTCGGCGAGCGGACCGGTCTGGCCGAATCCGGACACGGCGCAGTACACGAGTTGGGGGTTGATCTCGTGGATTCGCTCCCACGAGAAGCCGAGACGCGCGAGGACACCCGGTCGCATGTTTTCGAGGAGCACGTCGGAAGCGCGAAGGAGGCGCTCGAAGACCTCCGCGCCCTCGTCGCTCTTCAAGTTCAGCGTTATCGATCGCTTCCCCGCGTTCTGCGCAAGGAAGGAGGGTCCCATCGACGCGGCCTTCAGGCCCTCGTCGTCCCCGAACTCTCTCGAGAGATCGCCGGTGTCGGGGATTTCAATCTTGGTGACGTCGGCGCCCATCAGGCTCAGCTGATACGCCCCGAAAGGACCCGCGAGTACGGTGGTCAGGTCCAGCACTCGGATGCCACCAAGCAGTTCAGTCACGATTCGGTCCTCACGTGCGAGCCTGGCGTCGGCGATAGTCAGGCGATAAGTGGATCTGCATAGTGTCCGTGCACGAAGTGCACTTCAAGCCAACGTTCAGTCCTTCGCCATGCAGACGACTCAGCGTGGGATGGTCAACGGATAGACCGCTGACCATCCCCCACTAAGCGAACAGCTGCTTCTACGTGACTAGCCTTCCTTCGCTACCACGGTGGCCAACTGCGCCGGAGTGATGTACGCCCTCGTGACGTTGTTGAGGCTGGCGTCAAAGCCCAGCATCTGGAAGCCACTGAAGACGTTGTGGAACTTGTTGAAGTCGTCGCTTCCTGACGCCCCGTTGTAGTTGATCTTCCTCTTCAACTTGAGCAGATGCACGCACGAGGCGTAGGTACCACACACCGTGCCCGGCGGGTCCGAGACCAACGTCACGTCCTTCACCCACTTCTTCGGGTCGGTGGACTTGGCCATCGTCATCGCGAGTGACGCGATCACGATCGAGTCGTACTCGTTGAACGTCGTGGGCAAAATCGTCGTGGTCTTCCATACCGCCTTGTAGTCAGCGAGGAAGTGACTGTACGCACCGTTGGCAGTGGTCGGGGTCGCCGGGAGCGCCGCAATCAAGTCCGTCGAGGCCGTGGGACCGAACGACTTGGCGTACGCACCCTGGGGCGCCGACTGCAGGTCGTCACCGATCCACGGCGTCGTCATGTAACCAAGTTGCTGACCGTCCGAGAACAAGGTCGCGGCGGTCTGGGTGTCCATGGAGTCAAAGATGACCTGGGGCTTGTTGGCAAACGCGCTCGTGAGTTCCGAGCTGTAGGACGACTGACCGGGCGTCAACGTGATGTTCTGTTGAATCGTGCCACCCAGCGCCTTGTAGGCCGCCTCGAGTGGAGCGATGAAGCCCTGTGAGTTCGCCGAGTTGTCGAAGATCAACGACGCCGTCTTCCAACCCTTGCTGATCGCGTACTGCGCCATCGCGATTGACTCGTTGGAGTCAGACGATGAAGTGCGAAACACGTACGGGAAGGTCATGTTGTCGAGTGTGGTGAGACCACCGACCATGAAGTCAACGACGTTGTTCGGCTTGAACTGACCGATGACGGCTTCGATCGTTGGCGAGAACGGCCCGACGATAACCGTCGGGTGGCTCAGCTCCAACTTGCGAAACGCTGGCAGCGCGTCCACGGAGTCGGCCGCGTCGTCGACGTACGAACTCTTCAGCTGGTGACCGAGCACGCCACCGTGGTGGTTGACCTCGTAGATACCAACGGACACGCCGTGCGTCCCCCAGCTCGAGAGCAGCGACTTCGATCCCGTGAACGGAAAGATGCCCCCGACGACGAGCGGCTTCGAACCGGCGCTGGCCGAGCCAGCACTCAGTCCCACGCCGGCCATCGAGGTCACCATCGCCAGGACCACCATTGTTCTGGCACCCCCACGACGACCTACTAACTTTCTAATGAATTTCATCTGGTACTTCCCCCTTTTTTCCTTTTGTTTACTTCAAGTTTGTGGGAATTTCCCACTGTTACGAATGAGTAGCCCCGGCTCGACCGAGGAAGATGGCGGCCAAGTCAAGTTCGGCGATCTCCTTCGCCGGACCGTGCACGTGGTTGGTCCCGGCGATGAAGATGTGCACAAAGTCAGAGTGCTTCAGCGCGCGTTCGACGTTCTGTTCGACCACCAAGACCGCGGTGCCAGACTTGGTGATCAGGTCGATCTGATTCCACACGACGTCGGTGTACGCCGGCGAGAGTCCCGCCGTTGGTTCGTCCAAGACGATGACGGTCGGATCGACCATGAGGGCGCGCGCGATCGCGAGGAGGTTCTGTTGACCGCCCGACAACAAGCCGGCCTTCTTGGTGCGGGCTTTCTTAAGGTCGGTGAAGATGTTCAAAATCTCTTCCAATCTCGCGTCCGTGTTGCCCTTGACGGCGAAGCCCCCGACCTCCAAGTTTTCGTTGACCGTCAGCGTCGCAAAGACGTTGTCGTTCTGCGGTACGTACACCAGACCGTTACGCGGAATGAGGTGACCGGGCATCTTCGTGATGTCGACGTCGTTCACGACGATGCGTCCCTTCGTGGGGCGTAAGATCCCCACGAGGGTTTTCGCGAAGGTGGACTTTCCGGCGCCGTTCGGCCCGATGATCGTCGTGATCGTGCCAACCTCCGCGGAGAGTGTGATGTCGTTGATGATGGTCTGGCGTCCGTAGCCGGACGTGACGTTCTCAGTTAGTAGTGCTGGCACTGATCACCTCTCCTAGATAGGCCTGGACGACCTCGGGGTTCGCCCGCAACTCGCTCAGTCGGCCCGTAGCGAGCGTCTTACCTTCAGCCAAGACGATGACGAAGTCACAGATCTTCTCCACGACGTTGAGGTTGTGCTCAACCATCAATACCGTCATGCCTTGGCGCTTCATGTCGAGGATGTAGCCGCCGATCCGCTCGATCAGCGCCGGGTTCACGCCCGCCATGGGTTCGTCGAGCAAGAAGACGGTGGGCGCGGCCATGACGCCCCTCGAGATTTCGAGCAGCTTCTTCTGTCCCCCCGAAAGTTCGCGTGCCCGGTTATCACGGAGTTCGTAGAGTCCGTAGGTGGCGAGAATCTCCGTGGCACGTTCAATGTTCTGTTGCTCTTCTCGCCTCAGGAGACGAGGTCGAAAGAAGATGTTGAACAGTGATTCACCGGCTTGGACCTTCGGCGCGACCAACAGGTTCTCGAGGACGGTGAGCCCCCCGAGCTCGCGCGACAACTGGAACGTTCGCATCAGTCCCATGCGCGCGATCTTGTAGCTCTCCCAGTTCGTCACGTCAACGGAGCCGAGGTGCGTGGTGCCCGAGTCAGACTTCATCGCACCCGAAAGGATGTTGACGAGGGTCGTCTTACCCGCGCCATTAGGACCAATGAGTGCCGTGATCTTGTTCTTCGGCACGTCGAACGTCGCGCCGTTGAGTGCGTTGACGCCGAGGAACGATTTGGTGATGTTCTCGCAGCTAAGGATTGATCCGCCGGCGACGTCGGGTGACGCGACGGTCTGGTCACTTGGCGTCATTGTGCGTCCTCTTGTTCAGCTTGGAGCGAGGGTTCCGCACCCGGCGCCTCATCCGCAGTGATGGCGGGCCCCGAAGTCATGACGGCGGCGCTGGCGCCCGACGTAGCGAACTCCGGCAGTGTGAATCTACTGCGACGAATGCGCTCGGGCACCATACCCTGAGGGCGGAACCAGAGCATGACCATGAGAAGGATGCCGATCACCATGGCGTCGAAGTTCTCAATCAGGCCCGGATGTCCAGGGATGGCGGGCAGCAGCGCCGGCAAGTGAATGAGGAGAGTTTCGACGAGAAGCGCGCCGACAATCATCCCTATGTTGTTACCCACCCCACCCACGATGATGACCGCGAAGATCACGAACGTCTCACCTGGGAGCCACGCCGTCGGGTTGAACGAACCCCCGAACTGGATGATCAGTCCGCCGCCAACGCCCGCGTAGAAGGATCCGATCAACATCGAGGTCAGTTGGTAGCGAAAGACGCCCTTGCCGAGCGCCGAGGCGACCGTCGGATCATCGCGAATAGCGCGAAAGGTTCGTCCGAGCGGCGATCGAGTGATGCGACTCATGAAGTACCACATGATCAGTGCCACCACGCCCGTCACGGCAGCGAAGAAGGGGACGAAAGAGTTGGTGGTCAACTTGAGCGCGTTCGCGAAGGGCTCGGGCACGTTGTACAGACCGTCGGCACCATTGAACAGCGGGATGTAGTTGTTGGAGATGTCGTAGAGCACGAGCGACAGTGAGATCAAGACCATCGCCAAGTAGTCCGTGCGCAGTCGTCGCAACGTGATCAGCGCGATGAAGAACGCCAGCACGCTGGCCGAAAGTCCGCCGATGATGAGGTTTATGGGAAACGGCAGATTGAGGCCGAGGATGTAGTGCTGGCCCGACAGTCCGGCACTGGGCATACCGGCCACGCCGGTCATGTAGGCACCCACCGCCACGAACCCGATATACGCGAAGTTAAGGATTCCCGTCTCACCATATTGAATGTTGAGGCCCATCGCCAGGATGAAGTAGTCGAAGAAGAAGAAGACGAGCGTGAAGACGTAGAACCAAAAGGCGGACATTGTTAAGCCCTTCCCGGCCGAGCGAAAAGGCCGTTGGGCCTGAACAGCAAGGTCAAAATCAAAATGACGAAGGCGATATCGAGCTTGTAGGCCGGGTTGATGAAAGCGGCAGAGATCTCGGTGGCCAACCCGATCAGGACGGCGCCAGCCATCGCGCCGTAAATACTGCCCACGCCGCCAACGATGACGGCGGCGAAGATGACGAAGAGGAAGAGCTCGCCCGACGCTGGCGTGAGGTTTCCCTCCGTGATCCCGAGCACCGTGCCCGCGAGCCCGGCCAGCGTCCCCGACAAGAACCAGGTAATCGTGGTGATGCGTTTGGTGTCGACGCCGCTCGTCATCGCGAGCGTGGTGTTGTCGGACATGGCGCGCATCGACTTACCCAGTCGAGTGGTCTTCAGCATGACGTGCACGAGACCCATCAGAACCACCGAGATGGCCATGACGATCAACTGGTTTCTCGTCAAGAGGAAGGGACCGATATGCAGGACTTGCTCAATCTTCATGTTGTAGGCACGAACGTCGGAACCCCAGATCGAGTCAAGGACGTTCAACATGATCAGCGAGAGGCCGAACGTCACGATGAGCACGTAGAACGACTTCTCGAATCGCCGTGCGAAGGGGCTTAAGAGGAAGCGATTCAACAACACGGCAATCGCACCCATGAGAAGTGAGCCGCCCACGAGCGCGAACCACACGTTCCAGTGCAGGAACGAGACATTGAGTTCGTACGTCAAGTACGCGCCCAGTGCCATGAAGTCCCCGTAAGCAAAATTGATGTAGTTCGTGATACCGAACTGCAGACTGAGACCAACTGCCGCGATTGCCAACACGGACGCGGTGACGAGGCCGAACCCGAAGGACAACCAGAACTGAGTCACTCTTTTCCCCCCAAAGATTGATGGCGCAACCGCAGTCCCCGTAAGGCCTTCCGCGGTTGTGAGAGTTTCTATCGCAGTTTTCGACGCTTGTCAATTACTGGCATTTTGACCCTCTCGGCGAGGTCGACCAAAAGGAGGATCGCCACGCCAACCAAGAGGTCCTTTTCCGGTGCAGCCTCGCGCAAACGTCCTGGTCGCCACGCCAGCGCTTCGATAGTCGCTCTCTACGAGTCCCCCGACTCTCTTTTCGTCGCTCGCCAATCGACCGTCCCCCTGCGCGACACCCGCACAAGAATCCCAAGAGTAGTGACCTTGGGACTGCAATAGTTGTCACCATGTCAAATCAAGATCGATACTCGCACGGCCACCACGAATCGGTTCTACGAAGCCACCGCTGGCGCACAGTTCAGAACTCGGCGGCCTTCCTCCTCCCTCATCTGACGCCCGCACTGGACCTGCTGGACGTTGGCTGTGGTCCAGGCAACATCACGATCGACTTGACCCGAGCCGTGTCGTCGGGACACGTCACGGGCATCGACCTCTCGCCCGAGGTGATTGAACTCGCGCGACAGTTGGAGCTCGAAAGTGAGGTCACGAACGTGAGCTTCGACGTTGGTGATGTCTACGGACTCTCGTTCGCCGACAAATCGTTTGACGTGGTCTACGCGCATCAAGTGCTGCAGCACCTCAGTAACCCCGTCGTCGCACTCACGGAAATGCGCCGTGTGTTGCGCGACGACGGTCTGCTCGCTGTTCGCGACGGCGACTTCGGCGCTTTCACTTGGTCGCCCGACAACCCAGTTCTCGATCGATGGATGGAAATTTACCAGGCCCTCACCAGGCGGAATCACATGGACGCGAACGCCGGACGCCACCTCAGCTCTTGGGTTCGGCGTGCTGGATTCTCGTTCATAGACGTAGCGACGTCGAACTGGACGTTCTACCGACCCGATGAGCGCGCCTGGTGGGGACAGCTCTGGGCGGATCGTGTTCGAGAGAGTGAGTTCGCGCGCCAAAGCCTTGAGTACGAACTTACGACGGAAGCGGAACTGGCCACGATCGCTGAAGCATTTCTGTCGTGGGCTGACGACGAGGACGGCTTCTTCAATCTCGTCAATACTGACGTGCTCGCGCGTCGCTAGCTATTTCGCGACAGAACGTTCGCCTCACATTGCGAGCGCTCGATGTTGCTCTGCTGCACGACAGTGGATCTCACGTGCGCTGTCAACCAATCTTCGTTCGCGTCGACGCGAACTCGCGACGTGCTCGATCGCGCGGGAACTGATCGACGACGCGATGGTGCGGTGACGAACTGTGTCGCGCGTCACCCGTCTCGTACCGCACGGCGCGTGGCGTGGCGTCACGACGGGGGCCCTAGCTCGACCTCCGCCTCACCGGCACCACGGCTACGAGAGGTGAGCGCTTCTCGCAGCCCGCTCTGGTGTTTCACGCGTCGCTCGTCGAGCCATTTCTCTGCGCAAGTTTGACACCACGTCGCCACCCGGAGAGGTCAGCAGAAAATAGTCGAACATCAGGGGAATTGCTAGAGGCGATCCTCGAAATTTTGTAGAATGACGAGGATGCTCGCCACCACACTTCCCCTCGGCTGGCGGCTCACGATCATCTTCGTCGCTGGCGTCGCCGCGGGCATCTCCAACGGCATCGCGGGTGGGGGGACCTTCCTAAGTTTTCCGACCTTGGTCGCCCTCGGCGTTCCGACATTGCAAGCGAACGTCTCCTCTTCAGTTGGAATGCTTCCGAGTCTGCTCGGCGGCGTGCGTGTCTTTCGTCGCGAGATTGTGAGCCACAAGAAACTGTTACGCGAACTCGCGGTGCCGTGCGTGTTGGGTTCCATTGTCGGTTGCGTGATCTTGTTGGAGGGTTCGAATCAGACGTTCAAGAGCGTCGTGCCGTGGCTGATCGGTGCCGCCACGCTGCTCTTCACCGTCGCACCGCGCATTACGAAACTGCTCGCGAAGAGAGCGCGCGACAACGTCAACCCAATACGTCGCCGATCACTCTTCGTGGGCATCTTCATCGCCTCGGTCTACGGTGGCTATTTTGGCGCCGGACTCGGCATCGTGTTGCTGGCAGTGATGGCGTTGACGCTGCCCTTTGATATCTACGAGCTTCAAGGCATTCGAAGCGTCCTGGGGACGCTGATAAACGTAGTCGCGGCCGTCGTCTTCATCGTTCGCGGACACCTCGCCCTCGACGCCGTCTACGCCCTGTTGGTCGGGTCGCTCATTGGCGGCTGGTTGGGGACGATGTTGGTTCGCCGTGTCTCGCCGAGCGTGGTGCGCACACTCGTCATCCTCGTCGGCGCCGCGACGACTATCCGTCTTGCGATCGGATCTTAGGTACGCGTCAGAACGCGTTTAGCGAGCTACCTGGGGCAGCTGTTGACGTTTCGATCGTTGATGAAACACCCGTTCGCTGGAGACGACCACGAACGCAAGGACACCCACGGGTACCAGCGGAGCGAACCTGGGCGCGTCGACGGCGACGAAGGCCCCGAGTCCGGCGCCTCCGATCAGGGCCAGGAGAATGAGCACGCTTCGACCAGAAATGGGATCCTTGCGTTTCGCAACGCCCGCGAGAAGTTGCGTGAGCGTGCCGGTCAGATAGGTGGTGGAAAGGCCACTGATGCCAAATCGAAGCGTCGCTGCGCTTTGCACTCCCAACGCCACCGCGTTGACACCGAGCATCGCGTACTCTGGCGCGCCGGCGGGGGCGGCCGAGGCGATCTCCCACCACGCCGCGAAGACGAACAGCACCGCGAGTTCGAGAATCAACGCGTAGAGAATCGGGCGTGGCCACATCTCGTCGTCTTCGTGCGCGTGTCCCGCCACTCGCGCGCCCACCAAGCTCCCCACGACGAACCCGAGGAAAGCGATGCCGGTGTGAAGAGCGAGCGACACGTCGCCCTTGCCCGCGGCCACGCCGAGCAACACCATGTTTCCGGTCATCACGCTCGTGAAGACGCCGCCGAGACGGGTGAAGCCGATGGCGTCGATGGAGCCCGTCACCAGGGTCAACAAGACGACGAGGGCGTCACGCTTGCGCACCGGCGTCCAGAACGCGCTGTCGCGAAAGTTCGCCATCCGCGTTATTCGTTGCTGGCCGTACGCGCGGTTGAACTTCCACCCAGGAAAGATTCGACGAACAGGGGGTTCTGCTCGAGGTCCCTCGGCGCGCCCGCGAGCACCACCCTGCCGCCACCGAGGACGTAGGTCCAGTCGGAGATGCGCAGTGCCGCCTTGGCGCGTTGCTCGACGAGCAAGACGGTAGAGCCGTGGTCGGCGAACCCTCGAACGAACTCTTCCAGTAGTTGAGTGGCGACCATGGGCGCCAAGTTCGCCGTCGGTTCGTCGAGCACCAAGACCGAGGGCGACAGCATCAAGACCCGTCCCATCGCGAGCATTTTACGCTCACCGCCAGAGAGCTTGCCCGCCTTCCTCGTCATCATCGTCTTCAATTTCGGGAAGAAGTCGAGCACCATGTCGATGCGTCCCGGTATCTCACGGCGACCCAGCAGGTAGCCGCCGATCTCCAAGTTCTCCTTCACCGACAACGGTGGAAAGACGTCATCGATCTGGGGTACGTAGCCCACACCGATCATGGCGACCTCTTCGGGCGCGAGGTTCGTGATCTCATGCTCACCCACCGTGACGTGCCCATCGAGAACCTTGACGACACCTACGAGCGACTTGAGCAGCGTCGACTTACCCGAACCGTTCGGTCCCACGACCGAGACGACCTTGCCCGGCGTGGCTTCGATGACGATGTCGCTCACGATGGCCCGACCGTCGTACCCGGCGCTGAGTCCGCTGGCGCTCAGCACCAATCCCTGCTTCGTTAGTTCAACCGACAAGGTACGCCTCCACGACTTCCTTCTTGGCACGAAGTTCGGCCATCGTCCCTTGGGCCAAGACCCGACCCTCGGCGAGCACGATGACGGGATCGCAGAAGGCGTCCATGATGGCGAGCTCGTGCTCGACCATCACGATCGTCATGCCGCTCGCCGCGAGGCGCATGAGCTGATCACCGATCTTGTGCGCGAGGTTCGGGTGCACGCCGGCCATGGGTTCATCCAGCAGCAGAATCGTCGGCTGGGCGAGGAGCGCGCGCATGATCTCGACGAGGCGGCGCTGGCCGCCCGACAAGCCACCGGCGTAACTGTCGGCGTACTGAGAGAGACCGAAGCCCTCGAGCATCTCGCTCGCGCGCTCGATGTTCTCGACGTCTTCGCGACCCCAATAGCGCCGTCCGCGCAGCGCTCCGGGGAAGGAGTCGCCCGATTGGCGCGGGATGGCCGAGACCAGATTCTCGAGCACCGTGAGTTTCTTGAACTCACTGGCCAGCTGGAACGTGCGAATCATGCCAGCTTTCGCGCGCTCGTTGGAGGGCATCGAGGTGATGTCGCGGCCCTCGTAGAGGACTTTGCCGCTCGTCGGGGCGAGCGTACCCGCGAGCATCGCGAGGGTCGTAGATTTGCCGGCGCCGTTCGGTCCGATGAGCCCGGTAATGCGTCCGCGCTGAATCTCGATGGAGACCTCCGAGACCACGGTCACGCCGTGGAAGGCTCGGGTCAATCGATCGCTCGCGAGAATGATCCCGTGATCATTCGCGTCTCCCTCGAGCCTCAAGAGTTGGCGGAAATCCATCTGATCGAGATTTCCGAGGTTGATCAATGAGTCGGACTCGCCGCTCGAGAGAACCGGAACGGCGGACGTCGCCGACCTACTGAGGATCCGACGGCGCTCGGGAAGGATCCCGTCGGGTCGGAACCAGAGGAACCCGATGATCAGTAGCCCGATCGCCACCCACTCCAACGCCGGCACCAGTGCCGGGTTTGAGAGCGGCGGGATGAACCGAGTCACCTCTTCGAAACCCAAGGGCACCAACAGCGCTCCGAGGACCGCACCCTTGTGGTTGCCCGCCCCACCCACGATGATGGCGGCGAAGAGGACGATCGTCTCGGCGTAGCCCCAGGCGCCGGGCGCCCAGAGGTTAATGAAGCCCACGAGTACGGCCCCGCTAAGTCCGGCAATCATTCCTCCGAGGATCAACATCGACGTGCGCTGGACCCGCACGTTCTTGCCCAACGCGTCAGCCACCACGTCGTTGTCACGCATAGCTCGAAGTGACCGGCCGTAGGGAGACTCGGTCACTCGACGCAATAAGAAGTAGACCAGTACGGCCAGCACGACGGCGACGCCTCCGTAGGCGAACTGGTAGCCGAGCCCTTGGGGGTTCCACTTTCCTGAAAACGGCGCTGGCACGATCGAGATGCCGGCCGCGCCGTTGAACAGCGGCACGAAGTTGTTCACCAACTGATTGAGTAGTACAGCCGAGACGAGAAGGCCCACCGCCGCGAAGTCACCGCGCAGGCGCTTGCCCACCAGGAATACGAAAGGCAGGGCCAAGAGTCCCCCGAAGATGGCCGCCCCGATCCACGGGAGGGGCCACACCAGGTGCCAGCCGAGGACGTACTGCTGGAAGCCGCCGTTGGACTTCTGCCACGGCCCCATCGAGAGGATGGCCGCGACGTAGGCGCCACCGGCCTGGAAGATGATGAAGCCGAAGTTCGACAGGCCCGCGAATCCGAACTGGACGTTCAGGGCGAGGCACGCCATCGAGTCAACGGCGCCATACACGATAACCGTCGCCACGTAGAAAAGGATCGCGTTCATCAGATGGTTTTCTCGCTTCCGAAGAGACCGAAGGGGCGAAAGGTGAGCATGCCGAGCAACACGATGAAGGCGATGACTTCCTTGTACTGGGGATTGAAGTAGCCGGCGCTGAGCTCGGTCGCGACCCCGATGGTGACGGCCCCGATCATCGCGCCGTAGGCCGAGCCCGGTCCGCCCAGGAACATCGCGGCGAGCATCAGCACGATGTAGAGCTGAGCGCTCGTTGCGTCGAAGACCCCGGTATTCATAGCAAAGACCGTGCCGGCGAGACCGCAGAGCGCCCCCGAGATCAGCCAAGTCGAGGAGATCACCCTCTGGGTGCGTACCCCCGAGTTACGCGCGAGGGTCGCGTTCGCCGACGTCGCGCGCATGGCCTTGCCGAGTCGCGTGTACTTGAGCAGCCAATGGATGAGTCCCAGGACGACGATGCATATTCCGATGATGATGAGCTGCAAGGTACTGAAGTACATGCCCCAGAAGTGGACCTCGCGACCGAGCGACTGCTTGTAGGAGAAGTAACTGCCGCCGATGATCGCTTGGAGACCGAAGGTGCCAACCAGATCGACGCCCAACGCCACGATGACGATGGTTATCGGCGGAAGGTTGCGTCGTTGAAAGGGAGTGAAGACGAAACGATTCAACAGATACGAAGCGACGGCACCCGTGAAGACGCCGCCGATCATCGCCACCCACGCATTCAGATGGGCGTGGTAATTCAGGTAGTAGGTGACGAAGGCACTATTGATCATCACCGAGCCGTAGGCCAGGTTGAGGACGTTCGTGACCGCGAACTGCATCGTGAATCCGACGGTGGCGATCGCGAGGACCGCGGCCGATATCAGGCCGAAGCCGAGCGACGAGAGGAAGACGCTCACGTCAAAACCTTTCGAAAGTGGGTGGGTGGGCCATTTGTGAATTAAAGAAATCCGGCGTGGCCGCGGCGATCATTCGCCGCGGCCACGCCTGAGGAAACTACAGTTTTGCCTTGCACCCCGTGAGGCCGCAGTACCCGAGGGAACCGCCAACCGCAACCGTCGTGCCGTTCGCCAAGAACTGATCGTCTTCGAACGGACCGAACGCCGTCTGGTACGAGTCGAACAGGTAGGAGCCACCTACGCCGACGTAGTGAATCTTCTTACCAGCCTTGAGGTCCTTCAGTCCCGCGGCGTAGCTCGACACGTTGACCGCACCGCGTACTCCCTCGGCAATCTTCAAGATGTCGGCCTTGTACTTGGCACCTTGGGTTGAATGCGCCATCACCATTGCGAGCGCCGCCATGTTGATGCCGTCATACAGGTGGACCGTGCCGTTCGCCGAGAGAAGCCCCGGGAAGCTCGGGACGCCCGGGACCTTGCCGGCCTGCGCCAGAACCAACTTCTTGTACAGCGGGTACGCCGGACCGGACGCGTTGACCGTTTGGTTGTCCGCGTCGAAGGCGGAAATGAAGTTCTGAACACCGACTGGACCCGAAGTGACGCCGGAGAAGAAGACCGGGTCGATCATGGCTGACGTGCCAATCGTCGGGATCATCTTGTTACCGTTGAGTTGGTAGATCTCTGACAAAAGGGCCACGCCGGCCGCTCCGAGCGCCTCCATAAGGATGGCGTCGGGGTGCGCCTGGACGATGGCTTGGGCCTCAGTCTGGAACGTCGACGCCGACATGTCGAGCGTCTGGTTTGAGACCACCGTCATTTTCGCGCTCTTAATGGCCGCGAGCGCCGGAGCCACGAAGGTCTGGCTGCCCGCGTCGTTGCCGAAGGCCAGGGCGATGTTCTTGTAGTTGTGGCGCTTGGCAATCTGCACCATCGCCACCGAGTCTGCCGCGTCGGGCGGAACGAGTCGGAAGAAGAACGGGTAGTGAACCGCGTCGAACTCGGACTGTCCCGTCATGCAGAATGACACCGTCTTGTGAGCACCGAAGATCGGCACCACCGTCGCCGCTTCGTCCGACGTGCAACCGATCACGAGCGCCAGGTTCGACGTCGTGGCGTACATCTGACGAACCGCGGGCACCGCGTCCGCGGGGTCGCCTCGTGTGTCGACCGTCTTGCACTTGACCTGCTTGCTGAGCACGCCGCCCGCCGCGTTGATCGCTTGGGCCGCGGCGTAACACGCGGTCGCGTACTTCGGACCGAGTGCCGCGTCCGCGCCGGTGAAAGGCGCCACCGAGGCGATCGTGATCGACCCTTTGAACGACGTCGCGCCCGAAATGCCCTCCGCAACCGGCAACGTCACCATGGAGGCGACGAGTGCCAGCGCGGAAGCGACGAGAACGAGTCGCTTCCTGCTGTTATCGACGAGTCGTCCCCGTCGTACCATCTTTGAAAACCGCATCCTGCCCCCTTAACTAATTTGGTTTATCGCTGCTTGACGCAGTCCTTCTCCGTTAGAAGTTCGTGGTGTCGACTTCCAACGGGCGCCATGGCCAGTCGGCGGGCGCGTCCTTCTCGGCGATCACGGTGTTGGAGATAGTCCCAACGCCTTCGACGAAGACTTCGATCACGTCGCCAGGGGTCAACCAGACCGGCGGCGTCCGCGCGAATCCCACGCCGCCCGGTGTGCCGGTGGCGATGACGTCGCCGGGACGCAAGCACGTGAAGCTCGAGAAGTATTCCACGGCGCGTGCGACGCTCACGATCATCATCGACGTACGCGCCTCTTGCATCACCTCACCGTTCAACGTGGATCGGATGGCCACGTCGGAAATGTCGACCTCATCGACGGTGACGACCTCGGGACCGATCGGCATCGTTCCCTCAAAGTTCTTGCCAGGCGTCCACTGGGTCGCCTTGCGTTGCCATTCGCGCGCGGAACCATCGTTCATAGCGGCGTAGCCGAGGATTGAGTCGAAGGCGTCCTTCGCACGGATGTAACGGCCGCCCTTGCCGATAATGACGGCGACTTCGGCCTCAAAGTCAAAGCGCTCCGTGAGAGCCGGCGCGACGAGATCGTCGTAGGGTCCGATGACACTACCGGCGCCGCGTACGAAGGACTCCGGCCACTTCGGTACTTCGCGTCCGCCCTCGATGGCGTGATCGGCGTAGTTGACCCCGAGACAGAGAATTCTCGGAGGGTTTGGCGTTGCGGCGGCGAAGTCAGCACGCTCAAACTCTTGACCCAAACCGGACGACGCTTTGCGAGCGGCGTCCAGGGCGGCGTCGCCACCGGCGGCCAATCCGTCGATGCTCACGAGGAGGTCGTTACCGGAAACTTCGGCAAGGTCGACGTACCCTTCACGAGCGCGAACGTGAAGGCGCAATCCCTTCGGCGTACGGATCGTCGCAAATCTCATATCATTTCCCCCCACGCGGTCAACCAATTTGGTTCAATTGGTCGATGTATTTGAACCAGAGTGAGTGTAGGTGACGGTCCACGCGCTGTCAATCGCAGGAAGGAGATCTTCCTAAAAAAAGTTCACCTCCGAAAAAATATTGGTAGCATTGGTTGTTGGATTGGTGGGGCCCAACGAGTAAGGAGTCTTATCGTGCAGACCGTAGCGAGTGACCAACTTCTTCATGTGGCGGACGATATTCTCAAATCGGCAGCGCGTAGTGGGCTACGTCCCGGCAACCGACTCCCGACCGAACGCGAGTTGGCGTCCAAACTCCAACTGACCCGCACCACTATTCGAAACGCGATGGCGTTGCTCGAAGAAGAAGGTGTCGTCTCTCGAGAAGTTGGACGAGGAACGTACTTGCGGAGCGACCCGCACCACGGGCTCGGACCCGACGTCGGAACGCCGTCGTATGCCTCCATCGCCGTCGTCGTCAGTCCCGCCGACGTGATGACGGCGCGACAACTCATTGAGCCGGCGGCGATCTCGTCCATCGTGGAGAATGCGACAGTGAACGATTTCGAAGAGATCGAGCGGTGTCTGCGCGGAAACGAAAACGCCGCCGACTACGACGAGTTCGAGCGCTGGGACTTCGCGCTGCACCGCTCATTCATCCGGGCCGCGCACAACCCCCTCATGGAAAGTATGTACGAACTCGTCGAAGAAGCTCGCCAGGGCGAGACGTGGGGCAACTTGAAGCGACGAAGCGATTCGACGGAGCGACGCGCGAATTACCGCACCCAGCATCGAGCTATCGCGGAGGCGTTGCGCAACCGCGACGGACGCGGCGCACGCGAAGCGATGCAACTCCACCTCAGCACGGTGGAGTCAAACCTTCAAAAGAGTGCGCAAAGCTAATTCTCTACATTTCGAACACAGCGGCTCTCGTCGCTACGGCATCGAACGCTCCACTAGTCAAGAAACATTTGCGTTGAAGTAACTGTCGCGACGTCGTTGGAACTCAAAGAGGCGACCACGCGTTCAAATGCCGCTCTTGCATTTGAACCTTCTGCGCCAGTCGACAAGAGGTAACTCAACAGCACACGGGCTTTCGGACCGTCGAGCATTCCCGCTGAGACGAGGCCTCGAGACAGTAGGTCTCGCTCCGATCCGGGAAAACCGTACGTCTCGTTCAGTACTTCGCCGCTTCCCGTTCGCGAAGCGAGGACGACGGGCATACGCGCGGCGAGGTTCTCCAGCGACGCTACGACGCGCGCCGGCACGTGACCACCTCCGAACGCTTCGACGACGACGCCCGCGTACCCGAGGGACGCGAGCTGCGCGAGCATCCGCGCGTCGTCGCCCAGGGAACACTTGATCAACGCGACCGCCGGCACGTCTCCCGTGGGAACCGTCCCGACGTCCGCAAAACCACCAACGCGCAGAGCAATGCGAACGCGGTCTTCGACCAACCAACCGAGTGGACCGCACGTGGGAGATCGAAACGTCGCGAGACTTGACGTGTGAGTCTTTCGGACGAAACGGGCCGCGTGGATCTCGTCACTGAAAACGACCAGCGTGCCAAGTCCTTTCGCGTCGGGTGACGCCGCGACGCGAACGGAGCCGAGAACGTTCGCGGAACCGTCGGGGCTCGCGATGGTCGAGTTACGCATCGCGCCGGTCACGACCACGGGCTGGGGGCGTCGGACCAACACGTCGAGTGCGAACGCCGTCTCTTCCAACGTGTCAGTACCTTGGGTGACGACCACGCCGTCAGCCCCTGAGTCGAACGACTGCTCAATCGCGCGCGCCAACTCCACCAAATCCGCGAACGTAAGGTCGCCCGACGGCATCTGTCGAAAAGTCACGGCGGTGACGTCGGCGACGTCGCTCAGCTCGGGAATCACCGCGACGAGATCAGCGGCGCCGAGTTGCGGCGTCACGCCACCGGTCGACGCGTCACTTTTCGTTGACGCGATGGTTCCGCCAAGGGAGTACACCGTTACGCGCGGTCGTAGCGTTTGATCTGTCACGGTTCACCTTCACTCTGGGCAAAGTTCAAGGATAGAACGGTCAAACGACGCGCAAAGCACGACGCGATGGCTACTTTCGGTCTCGGACCTTGAGGTTCATCAGGTCATTCGCTTAGTATGACCATGAAGCATCTCTGAGCAAGTCGGCTTTAGCTCACTGAGAGGTTGCGTGAAGAAGCAGCGAAGATCACCGAGGGAATCACCCGCTCAAGTATCAGCGGGTGATTCGCGCGTTTGGACGTCGCGCGACTCGGCTGACGATTTGATGGCTCAGCTCAAACTAGAGAGAGCTCGCCTCAGTACGACACTTGATTCGCTGATGGATCCGCACGTGATGTTCGAGGCGGTTCGCGACCGCGACGGCAAGGTCATCGACTTCATCTTCGCTGACGCCAACGACGCCGCTATCGAGTACAACCACTCCACCCGGGAGAAGATGATCGGCGGACGTCTTTTGGACATTCTGCCGGGGCACGAGAGCTCGGGAGTGTTCGCCACGTACGTGCACGCCCTCGAGACGGGCGAACCGATGATCCTCGACGACTCGGTCTACTTCAACGAAGTCATGAACTCCGAACGACACTGCGACGTGCGCGCGTTGAAGGTCGGCGACGGTCTCAGCTACACGTGGCGCGACGTCACTGAGCGCCTGCAACTCATGGAGAAGTACCGCTTGCTCGCCGAGAACGCGTCGGACGTCGTGTACGAAACTGATCCCGAGGGCTTGTTCAAATGGATATCGCCGTCGGCGAGCAGGATCCTCGAGTGGGATCCGGAGGAATTGCTCGGCACCTCATCGTTCGACATCATCTTCGACGAAGACCTCGCCAAAGTCCACGCCCATCGTCGCCGGACCATGAAGGGTGAGTTCACGCAGGCGATTGAAGCTCGTTACCGGACTTCATCAGGAGATCTTCACTGGATGTCGGTGTCCGCTCGGCCAGCGCGCGACAGCGCGGGCAACGTGGGGACATTGATCGTCGGACTTCGAAGCATCGACACCGAGGTCGCCACCCGACACTCACTGGCCGCCTCTGAATCACACTTTCGGTTGCTGGCGGAGAACTCGTCCGACGTCGTCCTCGAGACCGACATTGACGGAATCATCAAGTGGGTCTCGCCATCAGCACAGCAGGTGCTCGGTTGGCTGCCTCGATTCCTTGTCGGAACCCGGTCCCTCGACGTGGTCGCGCCGGACGACTTCGACAGGGCGAACCTGTGGCAACAGCGCGTTCGCGCGGGCGAGAAGATCGAGCCCGCGCAGCTTCGTATCAGAACATCGGGCGGCGACCTTCGTTGGATGACGCTGCGCGCCCAAGCCGCTCGCGATGAGTCGGGTCAAATCACGGGTGGCATTATCGGGATGAGCAACTGCCAGAGTGAAGTCGTCGCGCAACGCGCCGCGAATACTCTTTCAGCGGGAAGCCGGGTGCTTGTTCGATCCGAACGAGAGGAAGATCTCCTCGTTCAAATGTGTCAGGCGGCGGTTGACGAGGGCGGCTACCTCGTGGCGTGGTACGGACGTCGCGTCGAAGACGCTGAACACAGCATCGTGAAGGTGGCGATGAGCCGCGAACACCGCGACTACGTCGAGGCGATCGAAGTGGATTGGAGTGAAGGTCCGCGCGGTCAAGGACCCGTGGGTGCCGTCATGAGAACGGGAGAGGCCGTTGTCTACCAGGACTTGGCCACGGATCCGAATTTTGCCACGTGGAGAAAGGCAGCGAAGGAGAACGGATTCCGGTCATGCATTGGGCTTCCGGTCTATATCGACGGCAAGATCGACGGAAGTTTGCAGGTCTTGGCCGGCGAGCGCGGTGCGTTCGATGAAAACGTCGTCGAAGTCTTGAAGAGCTTGTCCGAGGAGCTGGGTTACGGACTCAAGCGACTTCGTGACCGCGAGCGACTCATGAAGTCACTCAACGACCAAGCGCTCTTGAGCAGCGCGATTGACCAAGCCAGCGAATCGATCGTGATCACCGATCCCGATTCGAACATCTTGTACGCGAACCCCTCGGCGGTGCGCACGAGCGAATACTCGCTCGCCGAGATCCTCGGAGCGAAGCCGCGGCTCTTTCAGAGTGAACTCCACGACGATGCGTTCTTTCAGATCATGTGGGCGCACCTCAATGGTGGAGAGCCTTGGCACGGCACTTTGATCAATCGCCGAAAGGGTGGCGAACTGTACGAAGAGGACTCCACCATCTCCCCGGTGCACGATGGCGAGGGGAACCTTCTGGCGTACGTCGCCGTGAAGCGCGACCTCACGATTGAGCAGCGACTCGAGACGCACCGAACCCGCGAGCAACGTGATCGGCTCGCCATCTTCGACATCATGCAAGAGGTGCGGCGCGCCGACTCGCTGCGCGAAACCGCTGAAGCGTTCTGTCGCGCGTGCACCCAGTTGGCGTCGATCGACGCCGCGGTGCTGGTCCTCGTCCAAGCCGACGGCACCTTGCTCACGATTGGCACCGGTGGTGAGCAATTGGGTGGCGCCGCCAGTGGATCGACGCTTGAGTTTCCTCACCCCGAGTACCTCATCGAGCGTTCCACCGTCGGCGCGTGGTGGCTCGACCTGAACCCCAACAGAATCGTCGTCAACGATGAGTTCACCGCGCGAATGGTCGACGGTGGTTTCACGACCGTGGGCAACGTTCCGATCCGCTGGGAGGGCGAGTTGGTCGGCATCCTCGCTCTCGCGACGAAGAACCCCGACGGTCCGGGGTGGATGGCGTCGCGTCTCCCGGTCTTCGAAGAGCTCGGGTCGTACGCGGGAGCCCTTTTCGGTGCCGAGGCGGAGGTCTTCTCCAGGGGTGAGTCCCTGCGCTCGGAGATCCTTTCGGTCATCAAGGATCAGCGTTTTCACTGCGTGTTCCAGCCGTTCGTGAATCTAGAAACAGGGAACGTCGTGGGTTACGAAGCCCTCACGCGATTCGACGACGGTGAGCGCCCAGATCTGCGCTTTTTGCAAGCTCACTCGGTTGGGCTGGGCAGCGAGCTGGAGGCCCTCTGCGCCCAAACCGCCCTCGACAACGCACTCGAACTTCCCCCAGAGATCTGGCTGAGCCTCAACTTCTCGCCGGCCGCCATCATCGACGGCCACGCCGCCAAAGTAGTGAGCGGCGTGACGCGCCATCTCGTCATCGAAGTCACCGAGCACGCCCAGATCAACAACTACGCCGCCATTCGTAAGGCGTTCAAGGAGATCGGCAACTGCGAACTCGCCGTCGATGACGCGGGCGCCGGTTACACGAGCCTCAGTCACATTCTCGAACTTCAACCTGACTTCGTGAAGTTGGACATCTCTATGGTCCGCGGCGTCGACACTGATCCCGCTCGTCAGGCGATGGTCGCGGGTATGTGCCACTTCGCGTCCCAGAGTCACACGACGCTTATTGCAGAAGGAATCGAGACGGAGGCCGAAGCGGACATGCTTCGCCAACTCGGTGTTCCCCTTGGCGAAGCGGGGATGCTCGGCCAGGGTTATCTCTTTGGCCGGCCTAAGCCCTTCAAGTAATTCGTCCAAGAGTTCTTGATCACGTAGTCACGCTGCGTGTCGCGTGCGCCAAGCACTCGCCCATTCCTGACGCGTCGCGGGTTTCGGCGGCATCGAGAACGCGGGCGGGTCCATAGGGTAAGCAGTGCATGATTCCCCTCTCCGTTCTCGACCTCGCCACCGTCGCCACGGGTTCATCACCGTCCCAGGCTCTTAAAGAGACGACCGAAGCCGCACGGATTGCTGAGCGCCTCGGCTACCACCGGCTTTGGGTCGCGGAGCACCACGGAATGGCAGCGGTCGCGAGTTCGGCGCCGGCGGTTCTGATTGCCCACCTCGCGAGCGCCACTACGACGATGCGCATTGGTTCGGGCGGTGTCATGTTGCCGAATCACGCACCGCTCGTCATTGCCGAACAGTTCGGCACCCTTGAAGCACTCCATCCGGGCCGAATCGACCTCGGACTCGGTCGCGCACCCGGGACCGACCCGCGCACCGCGAGGGCGCTGCGACGCGCCGGCGACCTTCGAGCGGACTCATTTCCGGATGACGTCGTGGAACTCATCAGTTACCTCATGGCGCGCGATGGCCAGCCAGGTCATCCTTTCGCCACCCCGGGAAGTGGCTATCTCCCGGAAGTCTGGCTTCTCGGTTCGTCCACCTTCAGTGCTCAATTGGCGGGAATGTTGGGCCTACCGTTCTCGTTCGCCTATCATTTTGCCCCAAATCTCCTTGATCCGGCTCTCGAGATCTATCGATCGACGTTCAAGCCGTCGGTGTTGTTCGACACTCCTCGCGTCATGGTCGCCGCCTCGGTTCTTTGCGCGCCAACGCTCGAGGAGGCCCAGTGGCTCGCCGGTTCAACGGCGCTCAGCATTCTCCAGCGCCGAACTGGTCAAGTCGGCTTACTGCCGTCGCCCGAGGAAGCAGTGGCCTATCCGTTCACCGAGACCGAAAGGGCAATCGTCGACGAGGCGATGGCGACGCACGTGATCGGCGACCCGACTGAAGTACTTCAAGGTCTCGAGGCGTTACGTCTTCGGACGGACGCGGACGAACTCATGTTGTCGACGCGCACCCACGCCCACGATGCGCGCATGCGCTCATTCACTCTCATCGCTACGTCATGGGGATTGACGGCGCCACGCGACGAGTCCTAGAGAATCGTGACGTCTTCTAGGTAATAAGGTCGCGACTCGCTCACTTCTCGAACGGATCGAACTTCTCCTTCTTCTTCCGGTCACTCGTCATGGCCTCGCGGATCGCGGTGACCTCGGGCGTCGCACGGTAGTGGCGACCTCGCTTCTCGCCCACTGCTTCGAGTAGTCCCTCTTCGGCCAGTTGTCGGAGATCCCGACTGGCGGTGACCTCGGTGATGGATTCGAGCGAGGCTTCGTCCAACGCGGAACGATACCCGCCGCTTCGAACTCGAAGTCCGAGGGCCGCGTCGAAGAGGGCGACGACACTTCGATCGGGCACGCCCCGCGTCGTTGTCAGCTTCTCCAGACGCTTCCAGAGCAGTTCGTCCTCGTTCACACGTCGCTTGAGAGTCTGGGCTTGGCGAAGATGAGCCGTGAGCATGAAGCGCACCCAAGGTCGGGCGTCGCGCTCCGGTTGGTAGTTGTCGGCGACGACCTTCGCGAACACCTCAGCGTAAGCCTGAGCGTTTTGGCCGAGATACTCGTCAACGCTTCCGTAGGTCGGCGTGAGAGCGCCCCGGCGCGCGAGAACGAGAGTGTGAAGACAGCGACTCATACTTCCGTTATGAGCATCGAAGGGTCGGATCGCGAGGAGGTTGAGGTGCGCGATCGCGGCTCGAATCAACGCGGGCGGACCCTCTGACGACAGAAGCGAATCCACGAGCTCGCCCATCAACGCGGGCACGTCCTTCGCGTCGGGTCCGACGTAGCGCGAGGAGATCGGCTCGCCGACTTGTACCGGAGCCGGACCCACTCGCCAACGACCGGCTCTGGTTCCTTTGTCCTTCCTGCCCGTGATGAAGTGGAGCGCCTTCAGTAGTTGAGTGTTGTAGAGAAAGTCATCGTCGCTCGCCAGCAGCGACGCGTACGTCAAAGCGTCACGGTGACCCTTGAGCACGAATCGCGCTTCGTCATCAACGTCGATGGGAAGTTCACCAAGGTCAATTGCCGTGACGTCGTCAAGGGCAGCGACGAAACCGTCAAGGGCAGCGCTGCCCTGAAGTGCTCGGGCGAACTGCAGCCTCGCGAGAGACGAGGACGAGCGTCCGATCTCCAGAAGACGTAAACGAAGCCCGGCGCTCATCTCTCCAACCTTGGCGAGAACGGCGATTTCTTCATCATCAAGTGGTGGAGCCTGAAATACCATCAAATATCCCCGTACGCAGTCGTGCTCATGTTTGATTGTAATCAACATTCCCGTAAATCCCTGGCTTTTGCAGGCGTTTCGTGACGC
>Ga0208589_1000129_pt1 | contig 35345 bp, 32 predicted proteins | sample NGESurshal092012_2_FD_184486 | JGI IMG/M metagenome (GOLD analysis project Ga0208589, IMG submission 184486) | Arctic peat soil microbial communities from Barrow, Alaska - NGEE Surface sample F53-2 shallow-092012 (SPAdes) | ecosystem: Environmental > Terrestrial > Soil > Wetlands > Peat ...
CGAAGCGTATTGCAGCCAAATACGCTGAGGAGGAGCAACGAAGCTCGCGGCCAAAAGACACGAGCATGGCCCGCGAGACTTTTGCCACAGGCTGCTAGGTCGAAAATCGGTTCACCACGGGCGGGGCATTGGTCGAATTCGACATTCGGCGTAGAAAATTGAATGTCGCCAAGATTAATGATCACGTTATCGCGGACGTGCTTGATCCGACGGCTACCGCATGTGGGACATTTTGTAATCTTCAAGTTGCTAATTGATTATATCAGCTTGGACCGGTTTCCAAGATGTCGGAAATCATTTTTGGCAACACTCTGTCCGGCGCAAGATATTCTCGCGCAACCTCATAGGCCGCCGCGCGCTGCCGTATCGGATCGGCGGCCGCAGCCTCTAGGCCGGCGATGGCTTCTTCCATTGTCGAGAATGCGAACAATCCCTTGCCCGCCGGGACGAATCGGCTCCAGCCGGTTTCCTGGACCACCGCGGGGCGGCCCGCCGCGAGGTAACAGGCGGTGCGGCAACTGAACCAGCCGCTGTGGGTGGCGGTATACACGTTTTTCGCCACGGACCATTCGCCGGCGCTTTGCTGGATGAGTTGTTGGTAGCTTTGCGCCGTCAGCGTGGCGGTGTGGGCGTCGATGGTCTTCCATCCATCCTTAATGATCATTTCGCGTGGCGCTTTTTCTCCGCCAACCGCAAGGGCCAGTGGCACGTTGACGCGCTGGGGCAGATCATGAAAGCGATCGTATTCGGGCACTTTTGTGCCGTATTCGACGCCGTTGTGCATCAGTTTGCCGGGGAGGTAGGCCCAGGTCATCACGGTTGTGAACGCTGCGTCCGCCGGCGGAGGCGAATCCCGCACCGCCTCCCACTCCGGCAGCGTGACCACGCAGCGCGTGGCCCGCCAGTCAATATTCAACTTCGGGATCAGGCAATCCGGGCCGTGGATGTTTTCGGCGTAGGTCAGGTGCCGGTCGTGCGCGAAGATCTGCTCGCACCAGCGATCGACGTTTTGCGACCAGGCAAATCGCTCGGCCATTACGATCTGGTTATAGCCGGGATCGGTATCAAGGAAGACTTTCACGCAATTTGCCCGGAGCCGGTCGGGGAAGAAACAGGCGCCGCTGACATTGAGAAAAATGTCGGCCGTCTCGGCGACGGCGTCAAATTCCACGGCGCTCATGCCGTAATGCTTTTCATGCAGCAAAACGTAGTGCCATTTGTCGGCGAGTTCCGGTGCATGCTGCTTGAAAAAATCACTTAGAAAATTGACGGTGTACCGCGGATTATCCGTCGGTGATTTCTGAACCGGATCGAATGGCCAGACCCAGGTGTCCTCGTGGTAATAGACATCATGGCCCAGCTCATGAAGGCCGATGAGATAGTGAAAATAATCCCACGCCACTCCACCGAGCGGAAACTGCCCGACCAGACCGCCGACAATAATGCGAAGTTTGCGGCTCATGATAAGCGGGAACTTAAGGACTCGGCCTGTACCTTGACCATTCAGAAACAGTATGATCCAGGCCATGCCGGCAAGCAACTGGGCAAACGAAAGATGACTCCTTGCGGGTCTAACGCCGATTCTTGGCGATTCCCCTTAATTCCCCCTCTCCCTGTAATCAGAGGGAGGGTTGGGGTGGGGGTTCTTTCGTCAGCCGCCAGGAAGATGCGTCGGTTCCTCTATTTCAGATGTCGTTCTTCGTAGATTTCGAGTACGAATTGTCTTTGCCAACATGACTGAACTCAATGCCTGATTCATTCGACATCATCATTATTGGCGGCGGCCACGCGGGCGCGGAGGCCGCCTGGGCGGCGTCGCGCCTGGGCTGTCGCGTGGCGATGATCACCATGGACCCCTCGCGCATCGGCCAGATGTCCTGCAACCCCGCCATCGGCGGCCTCGCCAAGGGCCAGATGGTCCGCGAGATCGACGCACTCGGCGGTCTTATGGGCATCGCCACCGATAACACCGGCATTCAATTCCGCATGTTAAATCGCTCCAAAGGCCCCGCCGTCTGGGGACCGCGGGCACAGGCGGATAAGAAGAAGTACGCACTCGAAGTTCAGCGACTTCTCTCGACATGCCCCAATCTGACAATCGTTTGTGGCGAAGTCGCCGAAATCCAAACTGCGCCAGAATCTTCTTCCGTCTCAGTCCCCAGTCTTCAGTCCTCAGTCCTTGGCATCTCCCTGGCCGACGGTCGCAACATCCCCTGCCGTGCCGTGATCGTCACTACCGGCACATTTCTTCGCGGCCTCATGCACACCGGCCAAACACAAACCGAGGGCGGCCGCATCGGCGAAGCCGCCGCCAAAGGGCTGACCGGTTGCCTCGTGAAACTCGGATTGGAAATGGGCCGCCTCAAGACCGGCACGCCGCCGCGACTCGACAAAGCCACGATTGATTTCGCCGCATTTCAGCCGCAGCCCGGCGACGAAGTCCCCTCCCCGTTTTCCTACTTAAATGAATCACAGGGTGGAGCGTCGTCCGCATGGACACCGCCGCAGTTATCCCCCTCCCCATGTACTCACGGGGAGGGCAGGCGTGGCGGTTCTTCGGCGGTGCCGCAACTCACTGCTACGCCCAATGAATTCACGAGCAAATCCCGGCCCGCATGGAAGCCGCCGCTGGAACAGGTCCAATGCTGGATTGGCGCGACGAACGCCCGCATTCACGAGATCATTCGTGCCAATCTGCATCGCGCCCCCATGTATAGCGGCCAGATTCAGAGTACCGGCCCGCGCTATTGTCCGAGCATCGAAGACAAGGTCGTTCGTTTCGCCGACAAGGACCAGCATCACATTTTCCTCGAACCCGAGGGCCTCGACACCGAAGAAATCTACTGCAACGGCATCAGCACATCGCTGCCCGCAGACGTGCAGGACCAAATCGTCCGCCTCATCCCCGGGTTGGAGAAAGCTCGCATCATTCGCTACGGCTATGCCGTCGAATATGACATGGTCTGGCCGACGCAAATCGCCGCCACATTGCAAACCAAGCGAATCTCCGGCCTCTTCCTCGCCGGCCAGATCAATGGAACCAGCGGCTACGAAGAAGCCGCCGCCCAGGGCCAAATCGCGGGAATCAACGCCGCCCGATATGCGCAAGACAAGCCGGTGGACTTCGTCCTGCGCCGCGATCAGGCGTACATGGGCGTTCTTGTGGATGACCTGGTCACCAAGCCGCCGACCGAGCCGTACCGCATGTTTACCAGTCGAGCCGAGCATCGCCTGCGCCTGCGCAATGACAACGCCGACGAGCGCCTGACCGCTTTAGGCCGTGACATCGGCCTGGTGGATGATCATCGCTGGCAGATGTTCAACGCCCGCCGGAATGCAGTGAGTGACGCAATGGAATTCCTCCGCGCAAATGGTGCGATGGATTTCCTGCGACGTTCCGAAGTGTCATGGCCGCAGCTTTGCGAACTTCATCCCGCCGCCGCTGCGTATTCAGCGGACGTCGCCGCCACGGTCGAAGCGAAGGTTAAATACGAAGGCTACATCGCCCGGCAGGACCGCGAGATTGAGCGCATGTCGGCCATGGAAACCAAACTGATTCCGTCGGGCTTGGATTACCTCGCCGTCGTCGGTTTGCGGAATGAGGCGAAGCAAAAGCTGACACGATTCACGCCGCGCAGTCTTGGTCAGGCGTTAAGAATCAGCGGGATAACGCCGGCGGATGTGACGGTGCTGGCAATCCATTTGGGGCGGAAATAAGCAGCCGACTACGCCACCGACTTCATCGCCGATGCCCGCCGTTTGATCGCAGGATCAGGATCGGGGGTAACGAAAAGCTGATAGGCCGTTTCGAGGTTCAACCAAACTTCAGCCCCGGTACCTTTGATTCCGATCTCTGTGTCCTCTGTGTCCCCTGTGGCTTTCATTTGTTTCAATCGTGTTGATCGCCCTTCATGCCGCCGGCTCAATAATCACCGCCGTCCCGTAGCACAGCACTTCCGTCGCGGCCGTCTGCCCGCCTATTTCACTGGCGTCATACCGCAGCCCCACAATCGCGTTGGCTCCCATCTGCTGCGCATGTTCCACAAGCAAATCATAAGCCTGCTGGCGAGTCTGCTCGCACATCTGCGTGTAGGCGCCGATCTGACCGCCGACGATGGATTTAAGCCCGCCGAGAATTCCCTGCGCGATCGTCGGCGACCGCACAATAATCCCCCGGCACACGCCGATGTAGCGGGTGATTCGATACCCTTCGATGCTCAATGTCGTTGTTACTGGCATGGACATAATTAGTCCTCCCGAAGTAATGCTATCACGATTGAGATGAACATCACTGAGAAAACCTGGACAAGTTTATAACCTCCCAGGGCAATCGCATATGGGCACAAATTCACCTTCCTTTCCCCTCCCCTTGTACTCAGGGGGAGGGTTGGGGTGGGAGTTGAGTGCCATTTAGCGCCCATATGCGATTGCCCTGTATAACCGCCCCTTTCGCCCCCTCATCTCAATCCAAATCGTAATCCCGGTATTTCCCTGCTTAGCCTTGAATTTCAAATCAGCGACAACAACGCCGATTTCAGATAAGAATTCCGCACTCATGCCCCAACCCGCCACCACGCTTACTCTCACCGCCGGCGAAACCGCCATGCGGCGCGTGACGTTGCGGCTGGTTCCGTTTCTCTGCCTCCTCTTCATCGTCAATTATCTCGACCGCACCAATGTCGCCATGGCCAAGCTCAGGATGCTCGCTGACGCCGGCCTCTCGGAGCGCGCATACGGCATGGGCGCGGGATTGTTTTTCATTGGCTACTTTCTCTTTGAAGTTCCCAGCAATCTGATTCTCAACCGAGTCGGAGCGCGCCTCTGGATCGCGCGCATCATGATCACATGGGGCCTGCTTTCCTCAGCCCTGCTCTTCACACGTGGCCCGTGGAGCTTTTATTGCCTGCGCTTTGCACTCGGAATCGCCGAAGCCGGATTTTTTCCCGGCATCATCTTCTATCTTACGCACTGGGTTCCCCATCGCCGCCGCGCCCGCGTGCTGGCCGTCTTTCTTACCTCCACCGCCACCAGCGGCGTCATCGGCAATCCTCTCGCCGGCCTGATCATGAAGCTCGACGGCCTCGCCGATTTGCACGGCTGGCAGTGGCTGTTTCTCCTTGAAGGCATCCCAGCGGTGCTGCTCGGGATTTTGATTCTTGCCACCGATATCCTGCCCGATGATCCAACCGAAGCCCGCTGGCTTCCTGTCGTCGAGCGCCAGTGGATTGAAGATGAACTTCGTTGCGATCTCACTCATGCGAAAATCAATCATGTCAGCGACCTGCGCCGCGCCGCTACCGATGGGAGGCTGTGGCTGCTCAGCGTCATCTACTTCATGTTGGTCATGGGCCTTTACGGATTTGTCTTCTGGGTTCCGTCGATCGTGAAAAAACTGACCGGCGAAACCGATTTGATGGTCGGCCTGATCTCCGCCATCCCGTATATGGTTGCGGTCATTTCCATGGTCCTGATCGGCCTCCACGCGGATCGCTCCGGCAGCCGCCGCTGGCATGTGGCAGTCTGCGCCGCGATTGCATCGGCCGGTTTGGTGTGTCTGTGCGCCTCAAGCGGATCGGTGATGGGATTGATCTGGCTCTCTATCGCGGCGAGCGGAATCTTCGGCGCGCTCGGCCCGTTCTGGGCGATCCCCACGCGCTATCTTCGCGGCACCGCAGCGGCAGGGGGGATTGCCATGATCAATTCCACCGGCGCCCTGGCAGGATACGTCGCCCCCTACGCCATCGGCGAAGGCCTCACCCTCACCGGCAGCTTCACCGGCGGGTTGCTGATCGTCGCCGCCGCATTATTTGTCGGAGCTGTACTGCTGATTTGTATACCGGCAAGTATTGATGATGTGAATGAATGATAAAAGAGAGTGTGCAGTTTCCAGTTAATACAGCGCATTTCCTGGTCTTTAGCTGAAAACTGAAAACTTCAAACTCTCCTAGCATACTGTTGTTCATAATACTTCATGTATTCGCCGGACTTGATGGATCGCCACCAACTCTCATGCTCGTGGTACCACTGGATCGTGGTCTTAATCGCATCTTCAAATCGATGTGCCGGCGACCAGCCCAGTTCGCGCTCAATCTTGCCCGCGTCGATGGCGTAACGCCGGTCATGGCCCGGCCGGTCCTGAACGTATTTTACGCACTTGTCCCAGTCTCGCCCCATGGCCTTCAGGATCACTTCCGTGATGGTGCGGTTGGTGATTTCGTTGTTGCCGCCGACGTTGTAAACCTCGCCGAACTTTCCCTTATTTAGTACGGCCCACAAGGCATCGCAGTGGTCCTCGACGTAGAGCCAGTCGCGCACGTTCTTGCCGTCGCCGTAGAGCGGAACCTGCTTTCCCTCGATGAGGTTGGTCACGAAAAGCGGGATCAGTTTTTCCGGGAAATGGTACGGCCCGTAATTATTGGCGCAGCGCGTTATCAAAACCGGCATGTGAAACGTATGGAAATAAGCCCGCACCAGGCAATCCGAGGCCGCCTTGCTGGCCGCGTACGGGCTGTTCGGCGCCATCGGAGTCTGCTCGGTAAATTTCAGGTCGGGCCGATCCTCCGGCAGGGTGCCATACACTTCGTCGGTGCTGACCTGCAAATACTTCTCCACGCCCTTGGCTTTGGCGACATCGAGTAAGACCTGCGTGCCGACCACATTGGTCTGAATAAACGGCCCGGAACCGAGAATGGAACGATCAACGTGGCTTTCGGCCGCGAAATGAACGACCTCGCGGATGGAATGTTCATCCCAGACGTTGCCAAGCTGGCTGGAATCGCAGACGTCCCCTTTGACGAATACCAGCCGCGAATCGTTAAGAAACTCGGCGAGATTCGCCAGGTTTCCGGCGTACGTGAGCTTGTCGTAGCAGACGAGCTTAACCTGTTCGCCGCGGCCCAGAAGCCGGCGAATGAAATTAGACCCGATAAAACCGGCCCCGCCGGTGACGAGAAGGGTTCGCATTCAGGATTTACCTCTTGGCGATTTCAATACAGAGCCAACTCCATTGTCGGCATATCGGTCAGCTCAGGCACTGGCTTCAAGATCGATAAAAGACCGTCACACCAGCCCGAATTATTCACCACCTGCGATGGCGTACCCTCGCTAGAAACGCAAAGGGCTGGCTGAAAGCAGGGAAATATGCCGGATCTCCTTTAGTTTCGGCGGCGTGAGGAAAATCGCACGTTACGGAGCTTGCAGGGAACGGCAAAAAAATATCATCTCAGTGTCCTCCGCGTCTTTGCGTACTCGCGGGCGGTGATTCTTGATTTTTCCGGGCGACGGGATGGGAACGGTCGTACGCCCATCACCCAGGCCTTTCCTTATTCGCCCCGTTCTTCGCCACCGTATTGCACGCCTGCAAATAAAAATCAATATTCTCCCCCGCGTCGGCCCAGGTGCCGCCGACTTTGTCGGCCGTCATCTCGCCGCGCTCGATATACGCGTTGTTCACATCAGTGATTTCCAACTCATTGCGCGAAGAAGGCTTCAATGTCCGCACCACGTCGAAAACCTTCTGGTCGTAAAAATAAATGCCGATGACCGCCCAGTCACTCTTCGGCTCCTTGGGCTTCTCGACAATCTTCACCACCCGTTCCCCCTCCATCTCGGCTACTCCATACGCCTTCGGGTTGGCCACCTGACTCAACAGGATCTTCGCTCCCTGCCCCTGGTGCCGGAACTTGCGCGCGATATCAAGGATGGCGTACTCCAGAATGTTGTCGCCCAAAATCAGGCAAATGCTGTCCCCGCCGGCAAAATGCTCGGCAAGCCCCAGCGCCTGCGCGATGCCGCCGGCGCCGTCCTGATAGGTGTAATTCAAATCCTTCAGTCCAAACTCGCGACCATTGCCCAGCAACCGGATGAAGTCGCCGGCATTGTTGCCGCCGGTGACGAGAAGCACTTCATCAATGCCGGCTTTGGCCATGCACTCGATGGGGTAAAAAATCATCGGCTTGTCGTACACCGGCAGAAGATGCTTATTGGTTACCTTAGTCAGCGGCAGCAGCCGCGACCCCGTGCCGCCGGCTAGGATCACACCTTTCATTGATTGCTCCGTAAAGTGAGGTTCTCTAATTAAGAACAGCCAGGCTCCTGGCCGACTTGGGCAGGTCAAAGCTCATGTTTTCCTCGACCAGCGTTTGCGTCTCGACCGTGCCGCCGAACTCATTTTGCAGCCGCTCGACCAGGCTTTCGACCAAATGTTCCGGCGCGCTGGCTCCGGCCGTGATCAGCACCGTATTGATGCCGTCAAACCATTTTGAATCCAGCTCTGAATCATCGTCAATCAGATAAGCCGGCTTGCCCGCGGCAGCAGCCGTCTCCACCAGGCGCAGACTGTTGGAACTATTGCGGCTTCCGATCACCAACACAAGATCGGCATCGGGAGACAGAACCGTAACCGCTTTCTGCCTATTGGTCGTGGCGTAGCAGATGTCGTCTTTGGCGGGATGACGAATACGTGGGAATCGCTTTTTCAGCGCGTCAATCACAATTTGCGCATCCGATAAACTCAATGTCGTCTGGGTGACAAATGCGATCCTGGTCTCATCCGCCAGCTTGAGCCGCTGTACCTCTTCGGCGGATTCGACCACGATGATCTTGTCAGGAGCCTCGCCGACCGTTCCCACCGCCTCGTCGTGGTTTCGATGGCCGACAAACAGAATGGTGTAGCCATCGCGGGCGTAGCGCAGCACCTCGCTGTGAACCTTGGTAACGAGCGGGCAGGTGGCATCAACTTCGATAAGCCGCCGGGCCTTTGCCGCCGCCCGTACCTCAGGCGAAATGCCGTGGGCGCTGTACACAACAACTGACCCCTCCGGCACTTCCGTCACATCATCAACAAACACCACGCCGCGATGGCGGAAGCTGTCGACGACGTGCCGATTATGCACAATCTCATGGTACACATAGACCGGCGGGCCCTTGAAGGCCAGTACCTGGTCAACGCATTCGATTGCCATGTTAACACCGGCACAGAAACCGCGTGGATTTGCGAGGATAATTCTCATATTGATTGTAGTCCTATGTTATCCGCAGGCCGTGGTCGCGTCCACCGCCCGGATATTAACCCCTTCGGACCGGGACCCAGAGAAAGGTTGAAGTTTTCAGCGTTCAGTTTTCACTTAATGGAGTTTGTCTTTAGCTGAAAACTGAACACTGAAAACTTCAAACCTTCCTTCCGTTATTTGACCTTTCACCCGCCGCCATTATCTTCTGACTTCCACCCAAGGAGAACGCATTGGCTGAGATTCGCCCATTCCGCGGCATTCGCTATTCCAAAGAACTCTCCGCGCGTCTTTCCGATCTGGTCGCACCGCCCTACGACGTATTGGATGAATCCGGCAAAGCCACTCTTCAGCGGAAGCATGATCGCAATATCGTCGCCGTTGATCTTCCACATATGCCCCCTAAAACGGTTGGCCCTGATTCCGCCTACCAAACCGCCGACCGCACCCTGCGCCAATGGATCACGGAAGGCGTTCTTTCGCGCGATGATCAGCCCGCGTTTTACGCCTACGCCCAAACTTATTCCCACGGCCGCAAGAAATACAACCGCCGCGGGTTCTTCTCGCTCGTAAAACTTTCCCCCTTCGGCGCCGGCCAGGTCGTTCCCCACGAAAAGACCTACCCCGATGCCATCGCCGACCGACTGAAACTGACGCAGGCCACGCGCATGCAACTTTCCCCGATCTTCGGCCTGTTCAGCGATCCCGCCAATGAAGTCACCAGCGAACTGTTCAAAGGCGCGGGTGAAGCCCAACAAACAGCCACGCTCGACGGCGTTAAGAATGAACTCTGGCCCGTCACCGATCCCGCGATTCAAGCCAAAGTCGCTCAACTGATATCTCCGCGCCCGATTTACATCGCCGACGGACATCATCGCTACACCATGGCCCTGCAGTACGAGAAGGATAACCCAACCGCTAATTACGCCTTGTTCGTTCTAGTGGCCATGCAAGACCCCGGCCTGCTGATTCTGCCCACGCATCGCATCATCGGCGGCATGAACCGCTTCGATCCCGCCGCCATGCGCGCCCGCCTCGGCGCCAACGCCGAACTGACCGAACTGGCGATCTCGCCCGATGGCGTTGATGAGTACGCCGATCAAATCATGCCCTTAAAGCCGCCGCACACCTTCGGCCTGTACGACGGCGCGAATCAAACACTTTATGAATTGAAATTGAAGAACCCCGATGTTCTCAAATCACTTGAGCCGAATCAAAGCGATTCCTGGCGGCAACTGGACGTGGCTATTTTGCAGCGATATTTGCTCGACGAGGTCATCGCCCCGACGTTCGCCCCCGGCCGCGAAATCACCAAAGGCTACACCGCCGACCCCAAAGCCATCGTAACCATGACCGATGGCGAGCGACGCCAGATCGCATTGTTGTTGCAGCCCACCCCGCTGAAGGCGCTCGAGGAATTGGGCAGACACAATGAGGTCATGCCCCAAAAGAGCACTTATTTCTTCCCGAAGCTCGCGACGGGAATGGTGATGAATCCGTTGGAGTGACGAGCAGCGAATAAACGCAGATGCTTCCGATGCTTTGATCCGGCCGGCGAACGAAATCACGCAATATGCCCTCCAATTCAAATCCCGCCCGTTCGGCCACCCGCCGGCTTTTCCGATTGTCCGCATCCGATTGAATCTGAAACCGCCGCATCTTCAGTCCGCGCCCCATCTCCAGGAGCGCACCGACCGCTTCGCTGGCATACCCGCGTCCGGTGTCGGCCGTGCGAATCCAATATCCGATCTCGCATCGAGGCACGGTCCAGTCAAAATTAAACATGCCGAGGTTGCCCAAATGCCGCCCGCCATCGCGCGCGAAGATGACGTACTCACACCGCTCGCGCGTAAGAAAGGTGGCCACCGCCCGTCGCGCCCATTCCTCGGCTTCCTTCTCGCCATAATCATCCTTTGCCCACGGCATCCATGCCTTCAATTCCGCAAGCGATTCCTGTGCCGCGGGAGCAATGATCGGCCCATCCCCCGCCCGCGGAACCCGCAGCTTCAGCCGTGCCGTGCCCAGTTCCGACGGCACGTCGAGCATCAACGGCTTGATCGTTTCCATTTTATTGATCCTCCCCGACTCACACTTCTCGGTCCACCGCCGGCGCGATTCGCGCAATCGCCTTCATCATGTCGGCGAACTGCTGATGCGTGATCGATTGGGCCCCATCGGTCAACGCATGCGCCGGGTCGTTATGAACTTCGATAATCAACCCATCGGCGTCCGCCGCCACTGCCGCACGGCACATCGCATCCACCAAATGATTCTTCCCGGTTCCCTGGCTGGGGTCCACGACCACCGGCAGGTGGCTTAAATGATGCAATTCCGGCACCGCCGCCAACGCCAGTGTATTGCGCACATAATCCTCCCAGGTGCGGATGCCGCGCTCGCAAAGCATCACGTTGCCATTGCCGCGCGACATGATGTACTCCGCCGCCAGCAGGAATTCTTCCAGCGTGGCGCTCATGCCACGCTTCAGAAGCACAGGCTTGGATTGCTCACCAACGGCATTGAGCAGATTGAAATTCTGCATGTTGCGAGCGCCAACTTGCAACACGTCCGCATACCGCGCCACCAGCGCCACCTGTTCCACCGCCATGACTTCAGTCACAACCGCCAAACCGGTTTGATCTCTCGCCTCGGCAAGCAATTCCAAGCCCTTCTCCGCCAGACCCTGGAACGAATAAGGATTGGTTCTCGGCTTGAACGCTCCGCCACGCAACCCAACCGCGCCGGCTTCCTTCACGGCATGGGCCGTCTCCAGCAACTGCGTCCGATTCTCCACGCTGCAAGGCCCCGCGATGATCGCCACCTTCTTCCCGCCGACGACTCCACCCAGCTTCCCGCCCAGCGGAACGGCGGTTCGTCCCTTCTTCACTTCTTTGGACGCCATTTTGTAGCTGGCCAGAATCCTCACTACCTTATCCACGCCCGCCACGCTCTCCAGCGCCGAGCGATCCTTGAAGCGGTCGTCGCCGATGACGGCAACAACGGTTCGCTCTGTTCCCACGATCGGATGATCTTTGAGTCCCATTTCCCGCACCAGCTTGCTGACATGCTCGATTTGCTCTTTGGACGCACCCGGCTTCATTACAACGATCATGTTTCCTCCGCGTTCTAAAAATGGGGCCTAATCGCCTGACTCGATTCACTCAATAAAAAAAGCCCCAGGATTTTCGTCCTGAGGCCCAAGGGTCAATCAAAAATCGCAAAAGTTCAGGACGCGGCGGGATTTAACCGGCTAAAGTATCCGGTAAACCAATACCCGAACATAGCGCCCGTGTGAATCATACCAGGATATTTATACTTGATTTCGGAGTGATGTCAAATTTTGAATCGGAGGGGCATGGCCATATTTTTTGGCAAGCTACCACTCCCATCCCCCTCTCCTCGTACCCAGGGGTGGGGTTGGGGTGGGGGTTCTTCCGTCCGGCCACAGAATATGGCCGCACACCGCCTGCATCTGTCCCGCGCATCTGTTGTACCGCGCATCTTGTCTGCCGCCCCCATTAACCATACATTCCGACTTTCAAAGGAACGATGTGAATCTTCTCCGCGAAGGAAACACCTGCGTCTTCGGCCTCCAGTGGGGGGATGAAGGCAAAGGCAAAATCGTCGATCTTCTGACCGAAAAGGCCGATGTAGTGGTCCGCTACTGCGGCGGAGCCAACGCCGGGCACACGGTTCGCTTCAACGGCCAGCGCTATTCGACCCATCTTCTGCCGGTCGGCATATTCCGCCCGCACGTGATGAATATCATCGGCAACGGCGTGGTGCTCGACCCCGAAGCCATGTTCCGTGAAGTCGATGAATTCGTCGCCAAGGGATTCGCGATTTCGCCGGCCAATCTGCGCGTGAGCTACAAGACCCATGTTGTGATGCCGTGGCACAAATCCGAGGATGCCGCCCGCGAATCCGCCGGCGAAGGCTCCTCCATCGGCACCACCCGACGCGGCATCGGCCCCACCTACGCCGACAAAATGCAGCGCAGCACTGCCGTCCGAGTGGCGGATCTGCTTCACGAGGAAAAGCTCAAGCGTCACATCGGCCAGATTCTCGAAGAGCGCAACAAGGTCTTCAAAGCCCTATACGATCTGCCGCCGCTCAACTGGCGTGAAATCTTCGAGACCTATCGCGATCTCGGCCGGCGCATCGCGCCGTTCGTGGACGATTCAACGCAATTGCTGCTCGAAGCCGCCCGCGCCGGCAAACACATCGTCTTCGAAGGCGCTCACGCGGCCTTGCTCGATGTCGATCACGGAACCTACCCCTACGTCACCAGCAGCAACTGCAGCGCCCTCGGCCTCTTCACCGGCGCCGGCGTGCCGCCGTGGATGTGCAAAAATTACATCGGAATCATCAAAGCCTACAGCACCCGCGTCGGCGGCGGCCCGTTCCCCACCGAACAGGACAACGAGATCGGCCAGTACATCCGCGAGCGCGGCGACGAATACGGCACCACCACCCGCCGGCCCCGCCGCTGCGGCTGGTTTGACGCGGTGGCCGTGAAGTATTCCGTCGATCTGTGCGGAGTTACCGAGATCGTCCTGACCCTGCTGGACGTCCTCAGCGGCCTCGACCAGGTGCGCATCTGCACCGGCTACGGCCGCGGCGGCGTGAGCATGGGCGGCTTCCGGGCCGACATGGACATGCTCGCTGAAGTTGAACCCGTCTACGAAGTCATGCCCGGCTGGCGCGGCAACATCACCGGCTGCCGCCGTTTCGAGGAACTCCCGCACGAGGCCCAGGAGTACATCAAGCGCATCGAGCAGTTGGTCGGTGCGCCAATCAAGGTCATCAGCGTGGGGGCCGATCGCGCGGCGACATTGATTCGGTAGGTGGCTTGGAGTCTTTGGTCAGTAGCGCATCAAACCCCAACGCCGCTGCGAGCGCCAACAATTCCCCGTTCTCAATGCCGCCCCATCCCATATAGGCGACAGTGAAACACTCATGGCCCGGAAGTTCATGGCGAAGCGGATGCGGCAGGTTCTCGTCGAGCAGCACCTTCATGTCGCAACATGTTCCGGTATTGCCTTGGACTTCGCGTCGTCCAATAGCTGCTGCACCTGCTCGCGCTTTACAGTGGGAAACTGCTCAAGGAAATAGTCGATGGTTCTACCGTGTTTCACATAATCAAATAGCGATTCAACCGGCACGCGTGTGCCCGCAAACACCGGCGTGCCGCCGAGAATATTGGGATTGACGCTGACTACATTGAGCATCGTTTAATTCCAGGCCACTGACTTTCCATTGCGATGCTACGACAAGGCGGAAAACGCGACTACTTCGCCAATTCCGCTTCGATCGCGCTTACGACCTGCGTCGAATCCGGCTGCGTCTTCGGCGTAAACCGATTGACGACCTTGCCTTCCTTGCTGATCAGGAACTTCTCAAAGTTCCAGGTGATCTTGCCCGCGAATTTGGGATTCGTTTCCGGCGAGGTGAGGAACTGATACAGCGGCGCCGCGGTCGAGCCGTTCACGTCGATCTTGGAGAACATGTCGAATGTCACGCCGTAATTCTTCGTGCAGAATTCGCTGATCTCTTCGCTGGTTCCCGGCTCCTGCTGGCCGAAATCGTTGGAGGGGAATCCCAGAATCACAAAACCCTTCGGCGAATACTTCGTGTACAGTGCCTCCAGCGGCGCGTATTGCGGCGTGTTGCCGCACTTGCTGGCGGTGTTCACCATCAGGATGACCTTGCCCTGATAGCTGGCCAGGTTTACGTCCTTGCCGGTGAGAGATTTCATCGTGTAGTTAAGAACCGGCGCCGCACTAGCCACCATGGGGGCCTCCACGGGCTTTGTTGTCGGCCCGGTTGGTGAATCCTCGGCCTTGAGCAAAGCCGAACTGAACAACGCGGCCGAAGCCGCAACTGACGCAATAATGATCCATTTCTTCATGACGAATCCTCCCGTATACGATTTCAGTATTTACGATTACGGCCTGTGCGACTAAACATGGTGAAGTTTGTTCACGCCGTTCAGCGCCGCTACTTTGTACGCCTCGGCCAGAGTTGGATAATTAAACACATTGTTGACAAAGAAGTCCACTGTCCCCTTGAACGCCATGACGGCCTGACCGATATGGATGAGTTCAGTCGCCCCCGAGCCAATGGCATGAACGCCCAGAATCTGGTGCGTGTCCTGGTGGATCAGCAGCTTTAACATGCCGGTATCGTCGCCGAGTAACTGGCCGCGCGCAAGTTCACTATATTGGGCGATGCCTGCCTCATAGGGAATACCGGCTTCGGTAAGCTGCGATTCGGTCTTTCCCACCATCGAGATTTCCGGGATGGCGTAAATGCCGTAAGGGAAAAGGTCGGGCATGCTCGTAGTCGGCACGTTAAACATATGACACACCGCCAGCCGGCCCTGTTCCATTGAAGTCGAAGCCAGTGCCGGAAAACCGATCACATCACCCGCGGCGTAAATATGCGGAAGGTTGGTTTGATAATCTGCATTCACCTTCAGCCGCTTGCGATCATCGGCAACAAGCCCGGCCTTTTCCAAATGCAATCCATCGGTGTTGCCTTCACGCCCGATCGCGTAAAGCAGCGTTTGGGCACGAAGCTGTTTGCCGCTTTCCAAAGTCGCTTGCACCAGCGGAACTGCGGGGTCGCCCTTGGCGGCGGATTGTTCGGGCGTGAGCTTCTCGATTTTTAAAACCTTCTCACCCAGCCGCAGCGTTATGCGGGCTTTGCGCATCTGATACTGAAAGGCTTCGGTGATCTCTTCGTCGAGAAAGCCGAGTACCGTGTGGCGGCCTTCAACGAGTGTGGTTTTAACGCCAAGCGTCGCCATCATGCAGGCGTATTCAACGCCAATCACGCCGCCACCCACGACAATGATCGACTTGGGCAGTTCCTGAATCTTCAGCAGTTCGTCAGACGTGAGGATGCTCTTGTCATCGAACGGCACGCTCGCCGGTTTGGCGGGCCTTGAGCCGGTGGCAATCAGAAAGAAGTCGGCGCTGATGGCCTCAAAATCCTCCAGCCGGTCCACGAATATAACCGACTCCTCGTCGAAGCGCGCCGTGCCCCAGATCACTTCCACGCCGTTGCGGTCGAGCTGGTCGCGCACCAGGGTCAGTTCCTTGTTGATCACCTGCTGGCTGACGTATATCAGGTCGGCAATCGTAATATTCCGCTTGATGCGCGCCACTTCCCCGAACAAACCGCGCCGGCCCACCCCGGTGAGATGAAGCACCGCCTCGCGCAGGGCCTTGGATGGAATCGTGCCGGTGTTGACCGACGCGCCCCCCAGCACATGGTTGCGCTCCGTGATGCAGACCGATTTTCCGAGTTTGGCGGCCTGAATGGCCGCCTTCTGGCCGGCTGGGCCGGTGCCAATGACGCAAAGATCAAAATGTCTCATGAAACTCCCCAGCAGGCGCAAACATGGCCTGCAGGTCCGTTAAGCTGTACGAGCCGCGGTGATTCCTCCACGCATTTTCGCAGCACGCGGACCGTCTGTCCACCGGAAACCACGCTGACCGTATCTTTCTCTCCCGACCCCGCGGCAAGCTGCCGCGTCAACGGACAGCGCGGATGGAACGCGCATCCCGGCGGCGGATTCGCCGGGCTGGGCACCTCTCCCGCCAGCACGATTCGCCGATGCGTCGGCCGCGGGTCGAGATTCGGCGCCGCCGACAGCAGCGCAACCGTGTACGGATGCCGCGCATTTTTATACAGCTCGCTCGCCGCCGCCTTCTCCACAATCCGGCCGAGATACATCACCGCCACGTCGTCTGAAAAATGTTCCACCACCGCCAGATTGTGCGCGATGAAGAGATAGGTAATGTGGCGCTCTTTTCGCAGATCGGCCAGCAAATTCAGAATCTGGCTCTGAATGCTCACATCCAGCGCTGAAACCGGCTCGTCGCAGACGATGAATTCAGGAGAAAGCGAAATCGCCCGCGCAATGCCGATGCGCTGCCGCTGGCCGCCGGAGAATTCGTGCGGATACCGGCGTGCATAACTCGGATCAAGCCCCACCCGGTCGAGCAGGGCCGCCACCATTTCCGTTCGCTTTCGCCCCGTGGCGATGCCATGCACGCTGAGCGGCTCGCCAATGATATTGCCAATCGTCAGTCGCGGATTAAGACTGCTTACCGGATCTTGAAAAATGATTTGCAATTGCCGGCGCAGGCGGCGCAATTCGCTGCCGCGCTTCAGCAAAAAGTTTTCCCCCTTAAACCGCACCGCCCCATCAAGCACCACACCGCCGCCCGGACGAATCAGCCGCAAAATCGCCCGCCCCACGGTGGTTTTCCCGCAGCCGCTCTCGCCCACCAGACCCAGCGTCCGACCCGGCGCCAGATCAAAGCTCACTCCATCGACCGCCTTGACGTAGCCGACCGTTCGGCTCAGCAAACCTTTTTGAATCGGAAACCAAACCCGCAGGTTCTGCACCTCCAAAAGTGGCCGCCCGTTTGTGGCCGGAGAGGCAGGGCCGACTGAAACAGCGGTAGGGGGCATAGGTATCGTCATACCGTGGCCCCTCCAACTATTTCCGACTCCGCGCTGACCTGCCGGCGATGATCCAGTTGCGCCGCGCTGACCGGCGCATCGGCATACCCGGGCGAAAAATGACACGCCGCCCAATGCCCCGGGCTGACTTCCCGCAACACCGGCTCTTCCTGCGTGCAAACGCGCATCACCGTCAGCGGTTTGCGATCCGCCGTAATCTGCACCACATCGCTCGACTCCGCGGCTCGTTTGCTCGTCTCCGCGCACCGCGGATGAAATTTGCAGCCGCTGGGAAACTGCATCGGATTGGGAACCGTTCCCGGAATCGCTTCCAATCTCGCCGCCGCCTGTCCGAGCCGGGGAACCGCCCGAAACAGCCCGTGCGTATAAGGATGGAGCGGATGATCGAACAATTCCTCGACGCCCGCGTATTCCACGATCCGGCTTGCGTACATCACCGCCACCACATCCGCGTTCTCCGCGACCACACCCAGATCATGAGTGATCAGTATGATCGACATGCCGGTATCGCGCTGCAGTTTTCGCAGCAGTTCGAGAATCTGCGCCTGGATCGTCACATCCAGCGCCGTCGTCGGCTCGTCCGCGATCAGCAACTTCGGCTTACAGCTCAATGCCATCGCAATCATAATGCGCTGCCGCATTCCGCCGGAAAGCTGATGCGGATACGCATCCAACCGCCGGCGCGGATCGGCAATGCCGACAGCGGCCATCGCCTCCATGGTAATTTCCTTCGCCTGCTGCGAATTCACATGCTGGTGCAGCGTGACGGCTTCGCCAATCTGATCGCCCACTGTGTATACGGGATTCAGCGAGGTCATCGGCTCCTGGAAGATCATGGCGATCTCTTTGCCGCGCACCTGCTGCATCTGGCGTTCGGAATTGTGAAGGAGATCGCGCCCTTCCAACAATATCTGCCCGTTCAAAACTCTACCCGGCGGCGACGGAATCAATCGCAGAATGGAAAGCGCCGTGACTGATTTCCCGCAGCCACTCTCCCCCACAACCGCCAGCGTCTGGCTCGGATAAACCGACAGCGATACATCATTCACCGCGCGCAACGGTTCCCTGCCGCGTTCGGTGTTGAACGCCACCGTCAGGTTGCGAATTTCCAGCAAAGGCTGACTCATGATTCCATCACATCATCCGGCCCAAACGCGGGTCCAGCGCATCGCGCAACGCCTCGCCGATGAGGTTGTACGCGAACACCGTTACAAAAATCGCCATCCCGGGGTAGAGGGCGATCCACCAATAAAACGTGCCGCCGGTTCCGAGCGCTTCCTCAAGCAGCGACCCCCAACTTGATTCATTCGCCAGGCCAAGACCAAGAAAACTGAGCGTACTCTCATATAGAATAGCGCTGGCCACGCCGAAACTCGCGGTCACAATCACCGGAGTCAGCCCGTTGAGCAACATATGCCGAAATACAATCGAGAGAGTGGGAATCCCGGCCGCCCGCGCCGCATGGACAAAGTCCCGATCGCGCAGGCTTAAAAATTCCGCGCGAACAAAATACGCATAAGGAACCCAGGTGGTCGCGCCGATGATCGCCATCATGATGTAAAGATTCGGCTTGAAAAACGCGACAAAACACAGCAGCAGCAGCAGCGTCGGCATGGAATCGAATATCTCAACCACGCGCATCCCCAGCAAATCGATCCAGCCCGCAAAATAGCCCATCAAGCCGCCGACCAGCACGCCAATGGTCACCGCGATGCCCGTGGAAATGAATCCGATCGATAAAGCAATTCTCGAAGCGTGGATCATGTTCGTCAGCAGATCGGCTGACAGATCGGTTGTTCCCATCCAGTGTGAACGATCCGGCTCCTTCAGGCGGCCGTCGTCCATGTCGTTGAGATGGTCCGACGGCGAATAGGGGATGGGCGCTAAAAGAGCATATTCAATCCTCCCATCGTGAACCTGATTGCGATAAGTCTCGTAAACCACCAACTCCGGCGCGTGAACCCAGATAATGGCCGGAATCGCCGTGAGGAAAAGCACCGCCCCCAGCACGGCCATTTTAATCAGCACATTCAGCCGCAAGGGGAGCAGAGCCACGCCACAGAAAAACCCCGCCAGCAGAATGACATCGGCAGCCGTCAGATTTTGAATTGCCGGCGAGGACCAATGCCCCTGCGCCTTCATCAGCAATGGATGGGTGGTTGCCAGAAACGGCGCAAAGACCGCCAGAAACACCAGCACCAGGATCCACGCCAATCCAATCCTCGCCCCCCAGCGGCGCATGACGCGCGCCGCCACCTCGCGCGAGTAACTGGTCACCGGAGCGATCGCCGGGGCTTCACTCATACGTCACCCTCGGATCAGCCATTGCGTACAGGATATCCCGAATGATCTGGCTGAGCAGTACAATCACTCCGCCGATCAGCGTAATGGCCAGCACTAGCTCGCGGTCGCGGTTCTGCACCGCCTCCACGTCGAGTTTTCCCATGCCGGGGATGGAGAAGATGGTTTCAACCACCACCGATCCGCCGATCAGCGCCGGCAGGATATTCGCGGCGATGGTGATCAAAGCCAGCAGGCTGTTGCGGAAAACGTGCCGGTAAAGAATCACCCGTTCGCGCAGTCCTTTGGCGCGGGCCGTTCGCGTGTAATCCGAATCAAGATTCTCCAGAATCGAGCCGCGAGTGAGCTTGGCGATATACGCCGAACCGCCATAGCTGAGACAAATCACCGGCAGCGCCAAATGCCAGAGCGAATCCAGCAGCCACCCGCGCTCCCACCCGTGCCTGACGAAATGCGGAAAGAACGACATGTCCATCGCTTCGGTTTCGTGAAGGCCGGTCGTGGGAAACCATTTGAAGTATTCACGATTGGCAAATAGCCCGATGAGCATGACGCCCGCCCAGATGGTGGGAATCGACCAGGTCGCCAGTTGCGACGCCCCCATGATGCTGTCGAATGTTCCCCCGCGCCGGCGTGCCGACGCAATTCCGCTCAAAACTCCAAACGCATAAATGAACGGCAGGCTGAGTGAATTCAGCAACAGCGTCATCGGTAGTGATTCCAAAATCAAATCCGACACCGGCCGGTGCCGCTCCAGGCTGTCCCCCAAACTCGGCCATTTCGGCCCGAACTCCCCCAGCGTTCCATCTGGATTCTGCACCCGCCCAATCGGCGAAATCAGATTCAACCACCGAACGTATTGCACAATCGGCGGGCTGTTAATGCCGTAGCGCTTTTCGTAATACTCCCGAACACGGCGCGCCTCCTCCGATTTCATGTTGCCAAACTTATCGAGCGTAACCCCGCCGATGCCGCCGGGAGAGTAGGCCATCAGAAAAAACACCAATGCCGTGATCCCCAGCAACGTGGGAAAAATGAGGAGAATTCTTCGTGTGACGTAGGTCAGCATCGCCGGCGTCCAGCGTTTCTATTCGGTGTATTTCTGGAGGTTCTTCGGAACGTACCACTCATCGGGCGTATTGATGCCCAGCCGCGCCGTCGCCGCCGCGCCGCGAATGCGCGAGTCCAGGAAGGTCAATTCCTTCTCGGCATACAGGAAAGTGTACGGCTGGTCCCGATGCAGGATATCGCAGACCTGGTGCCAGAGGGCCATGCCCTTGTCGTGATCAAGAGTGCCGCGAGCGGCTTCAATCGCGGCGTCCGTCTCCTTGCTCGAGTACTGAATGTAATCGTCGCCGGTCCCCGCTATCTGGCTGGAATCGAATATCTGGTAAATGTCATCGTGAATGACGCCGCCCCAGCCCATCAATGTTGCATCAACTTCGCGGTCGTTCAGCCGCTTGATCATCACCGACCACTCCTGAGGATCAGGATCGAGCAAAATCCCCGCCTCGGCCAGCGAATCCTTAATCATCGGAACCATTCGCCGGGCAATGTCGCTATGCGTGCCGTAGGTCAGTTTGAATTCAAATGGCTTGCCGGCCGGCGTCATCAACTGATCGCCATTGCGCTTGAATCCCGCCTCTGCAAGTAGTTTATTTGCCGCCACCGGATCATACGGCCACGGCTTGATGCTCGTGTCACATTGCTCGCTCAGCGGACTAAACGGCCCGGTGCTCAGCGTCGCGTAGCCGCGCATCACGTCCTTGATGAGCAATTCACGATTGATCAGCATCGTCAACGCCTGCCGTACCCGCGCATCCGCGAATAAAGACGGCGGCCCATCGCGTTTGATCTTTTCATTCCAGCCGATGTAGTAATAGCCGATGGCAAGCTGATCCAGGGCAAAATGCGTGGTGCGCGCGGACAAAGCCGGATCGGCGACCATCTTGTCATATTGTTCCGGCGTCGGCCCGATGATCCCCGGCCCAAATACATCCACTTCGCCGTTGTTAAACGCCGTCGCGCGAGCGGTCGCGTTCTCAACGACCTTGTAAATCATCTTGTTGAACGACGGCCGCGGCCCCCAATAGCGCTCGTTGCGAACCAGCACAATCGGCTTGCCCGGCTCCGGCTTCCAGGTCGTGGGGTCTGGCAGCCGGTAGGGGCCTGATCCAATCAGCAGGCCCGTTGAGCGATTGAAATCCGTCGCCGGAATTTTGCTATAAAAAGCCTTCGACATGATCGGCTGCAACGCCACCAGATCAAAGCTCGCAAAATAAGCTTCCTTAAAGACAAAATTCACTTCGTAATCGTTCACCTTGTCGACGTGACTAAGCCGGTCCAGCGCGGAACGCTCACGCGGCGCTTCAATCGCCATGTTCATGGGGAATTGAAAGGTGAAGACTATATCGTCCGCGGTCAGCGGCGTGCCGTCGGAAAAGGTGATCCCTTTGCGAATCTTCACGTCAATCGACAATTGGTCGTCGGATATCTTCCACGATTCGGCAACTCGCGGAATCCACTTGAGCGTGTCCAGATCATTGATCGCCAGTTGATCCATCACCTCAAGTTGCACGATCTGCGAATACTCATCCGACGAGATGACCGGCGTAAGTTTGTCCGGCACCACCGGAAACACTTGCACGAGGCTGTCGCCTTCGGCATAGTCCGGCTGGGCATGCGATTTCAGCACGCGATCAAAGCCAGCCATTGCAATGGAGGGGGTTAGCGGCATGCCAGTGGAGACAGCCCCGCCTTGCTCGATCTGCCGCCGGATGCTGGCTACGTCGCCGGTCAGTTCCATGACCTGACGGTTGGTCTGTTGAATGACAACCCATTGCCTGTCGTACTGGAACATGCCCAGAACGACTAGCACAATCAGCAACGCCATTACGAGAAAGAGGAAAAAATCCTTCACGCCAAAGCGATTTTCCATTACTACCTCTTACGATTCATTTTGCGATGCGCTTCGGATCAAACAGATCGCGCAATCCGTCGCCGAGAAAATTGAGACTCAGCAGCGTCATCGCCAGTAGGGTACACGGAAATACCAGCAGCCACCAGCTTGAATGAATCGGGTTTAACGCCGGCATCAATCCATCCGCCGCCAGAGATCCCCAAGTCGGAAGCGGCGGCTGAACGCCGACGCCGAGAAACGACAGAAAGCTTTCCTGCAGGATCGCCTGCGGAATCGTCAGTGTCGCATACACCGTGATCGGCCCGACGAGGTTCGGCAGCAGGTGCCGCAAAAATATCCGTCCCGGCCCAATCCCCGCGGCGTACGCCGCCTCAATAAACGGCAGCGTCCGCAGCGATAACACCTGCCCCCGTATCACGCGCGCCATCTCCAGCCAGCTCACCAGCCCGATGGCGGTGAACAGCACGACCAGATTCGCCGCCGGCCCCACGCCATGAAACAGATATTTCTTCATCGGCTCTTCGATGGCGACTTTCAGCAGCACCACAAGCAAAATGTACGGCAGGCCAAAGAGCACATCCACCGTCCGCATCAGTAAATTATCAATCCACCCGCCGCAATAACCGGCGAGCAATCCCACGCCCACGCCCAGCATCACGCTCACCGTCGCGGCGGCAACACCCACCGTCAGCGAAATCGCCCCGCCGACCATGCACCGCGACAGCAAACCATGCCCCAGCCGATCGGTCCCGAACGCCATCCACACCGGACTAAGCTGCGGCCCCACCTGCGACGCCGTCCGGTCCTGCCGGTCGTAATAAAACATTCCGCCGCTGGGAATGGTGAACGGCAGCGTCAGCACACAGATCATCAGCATCAGCAGGAGCAGCCCGCCGCCCAGGCGCACCCGCCCGTCGGCGAAAAATCTTCGAGAAAAATTGGGCGCCACCTCAATCATCAGTTGCCTGTCACATCAATGCGCGGATCAATGAATGCGTACCCAATATCCACCAGTAAATTTAAAGTGAGCAAAAACGCCGAATAAACCATCACGGTCCCCAGAATCAGCGTCTGATCGCGATTGGTCACTGCGTTCACGAAATGCTGCCCCAACCCCGGCAGATTAAACACCTGCTCGACCACAAACGACCCCGTCAGCGTCGCCGCCGCGGCCGGCCCCAGGTAGCTGAATACCGGCAGAAACGCGATGCGAAAACAATGCTTCCACACCACGCGGGTGTTGCTCAGCCCCTTCGCCCGCGCCGTGCGGACAAAATCGCTTTCCAGAACATCCAGCATCGACGCCCGGCTCAGCCGCGCGACATACGCCAGCGGCATCAGCGACAGCGCAATCGATGGCAGCACAAGCTGGCTGAATGAACCCCAGCCGCCGCTGGGAAACCAGTGCAGATGATCCGAAAAGATCGTCAATAAAACACCCGCCGCCACAAACCCCGGCAAGCTGATTCCCGTCAGCGCAATCGCCAGACTCGCATAATCCAGCAGCCCATCGCGGCGCACCGCCGCCAGCACTCCGATAAAACATCCCCCGACACACGCGATGGTCATTGCGATCAATCCCAGTGTCACCGAAACCGGCAGTCCGCTGGCCAGTACGTCATTCACTGACCAGCCCAGATACGCCATGCTCGGGCCAAAATTTCCCGTGGTGATCACCCGCACCGGGTAGTAGGCGAGAAACTGATACCAGTGTTCAGCGTGAAACTGTGTTTGCAATTGATGCAGCACCATCGGATCGATTTTTCGTTCCGCCCGTTCAAACGGCGACCCCGGCGCCACCCACGCCAATAAAAACGTAACCAGATAAATGATCGCGAGAATCAAAGGAAACTGAACTAATCGCCAGGCGATAAATCGTGCCATTTCAAATCATCTCGTCGGTAGAACAGACCCAGTAGCGAATGAATTCACCCTCTTATCCCCTCCCCATGTACTCAAGGGGAGGGCTAGGATGGGGGTGAATGGCGTTGAAGCCCGTGCATGACTCGAAGCCGAGGAATTTACCCCCGTCTTATATATCGCCTGGAACATCACCATGTCGCGCGTGTCCAGATGAATGCCCTGAATTTGTGGACGGAATAAATAGGCGTCGACATAACGATAAAGTGGAATAATCGCCGCCTGGTCAAGCAACAGGCCTTCAGCCTGGGCGAGCGTGCGCATGCGCTCGGCGGGATCGGTCTTGGTTTCCGCGGCGTCGCATAGCGCGTCATATTGCGGATTCGCCCAGCCGGCATTGTTGTCATCGTTATCAGAGCGAAACTTGTCCGTGAAGGTCGTCGGGTCGGGATAGTCGCCGGTCCAGCTTGCCCGCGCAATGGCATAATCACGGGCGTGCAGACGCGCGCCGAATACCTTGATTTCCACCTGCTGGATGTCGGTGTCGATCCCGAGATTCTCCTTCCACTGGCTGCGCATCATCAACGCGATATCCACATGCTGTTGCATCTCCTTGTTGAACAGGATTTGCATCGGCGGAAAGCCTTTGCCGTTGGGATACCCCGCGTCGGCCAGCAACGCACGCGCTTTGGCGATATCAAACGGTAAACCCTTCGGCGAGGGATAATCCGAAAAAACGCCCGTTGGCATGAAATCAGCCGCGACATGCTGGCCGGCTCGCGTGGCCGTGCCCACCACCGCCTGCTTGTCGATGCTCATCGCCAGCGCCTGGCGAACGCGCGCATCAGCCAGCGGATTTTTCCGCCCGTCCGGCAAAGTCGGCAGGCAATTCAAAACATAAAAATAAGTCCCAAAACTCTCGAATAAATGCAGATCGGGATACCCACCCGCGGTGCGCATCTGCCCGATTAAATCTTCATCCACCCAGCTCACCCAATCCACGCGCCCGCTCATATACGCCCGGACAGCGGCCAGCGAATCTTCAATCACCGGCTCATCGATGATCCGAAGATGAACCGCGCTTTTGTTCCAGTAATAATCCGACGCGATCATGCGAAGATTACGCTTGAACGTCCATTCCGCAAGCCGGTAGGGGCCGTTGCTCACCAGATACGGCGGCCGCGTAAATCCCTGATCGTATGATGCAACTCGGCCGGTCTTTTCGTCCAGCCGGGCGAACGATCTCATTGACGGTTCATGCAGCGGAAAAAACGGCGGAAACGCGCAAAGCGATAAAAAAAACGGAGTGGGATTTCGCAGCGTGACCTGCAGGGTGTGCGGATCAATCGCTTTCACGCCGACCATTCCATAATCCGGCGGCGGAATTGTTGTAATGGCCGGACCTTGATCGGCCTTGTCCTGCCAGCTTGCGTATGCCTCCTCATACTCTTTGGCCCCCTGAATGTAGTAATGAAGAAAGGTGTAATCGCCAGGCTGCTCCAGAATTCGCCGCCAACTGAAGACGAAGTCGGCGCTGGTGACGGGATCGCCATTCGTCCATCGGGCGTTGGGACGAAGATGAAAGGTATAGATCTTCTTCGTAGGATCGATATCCAGTTTTTCCGAGACCCCGGGAATGGGCTGCAGGGTTTCATCGTCGAGCGTATAAAGCCCTTCCCAAAATGCGTATGCAACGCGGATATCCTGAAGCCAGGACATAAGGCCGGGATCGAGGGTTTTGTGATCACCTCGGTTTACGAAGGTGAAATCAGCGGGCGACTCGCTGCCTCCGGCGCTCCATGCGATCAGAGCGCCAAACAATCCGAGCAGGACAAGGCTGATCAGAAGCAGGCGAAACATGCGCAGAGTTTACAGTGTGAATCAGGGAGGGCCAGAAGTGTGCGGGGCGGAATTGTCAGGGATTGAATTATCTATTTTGCGACAAACTTGTCGATCGCCTGCTTGGCCAGCCCCGACGCTGCATTAATCGCGGCAGGCCCGCTCCCCACGTACAAGGCGCGAAGTTTGGCTCCGGCCTGATCGAGATCAGCATCGTTGACAATGCCGTTATTTGGATTGGCAAACAGCCTGAGTTCTCCGCCGTAACTCTTCAAAGCATCGACAAAGGGTGCGGGATCAAACTTGCCGGGGACACTTGCGATTCCTGCAAATTTGGCGGTCGCCTGAATAAACTGCGACGTCAGATTCAAAGCCGCAACTTGATCTTTGGGAGTTAGGCCATTCGTCCAAACATCGCGCCCAAAGAAGGCAAACAACGCCCGGCAGTCAGAATACGGGTCTTCCGGCGGCGTCTCGCCCGCGTAAGCCGTGAGTCGAATGGCTTCCAATTGGAATATGAGCGGAACGGCGGCCTTTGTAATCACCGCGTTGTTATTCGGACCCCGAACCGGCTCCGATATCGCGCTGGCCGCCTCGGCAAAAATGCTGCCGCTAAGCGGTGGCTCGGGGTGCTGTTGTACGGCGGCAATCATCTGCTTGAGCATTGCCGTTTCAGCCGGCGACGGCGACGGATTGTTCAGAATCGGCGCCACCTGTGCCGCGGCGGTCTTCATCCCGGCAAAAACAATCGCCGACGAAGAATCGTTCAACATGGCGGTGGCCAATGGAATCAGGTCTGTTCCCTGTGCAGCCTTCGCCACCGAAGCGGCGGCCAATCCCGCCTCAAGTCTGCCGCGAAAACTAGCTGTTTTGCTGCTGATGACCGGAAGCAACTGATTATTAACGCTCTGAGCCAGAGCATGAAGAAAAGCCGGCGACGAATTCCCCGACGCCGCGTCCGTGATCCACTTTCGGGCATCCGACTGCAACTTGGTATCCGAGGAATCGCTTAAGATGAGGGCGTTGGATTTAACGTCGGCATCAATTTGCTGGGTCTGCGTATCGCTAATATCCGCGGTCTGCTTGAACGAGTCCGGAATCGCGGGAGGAAGTGCATCCGCAGCCCGAGCCGGCGCGCTCCACGCCAGCGCCAACAACAGCATTGCAGCGTCAAGCATTAGGCGGCGTGAGCTTCTAGGTGGGCGTGAAGGCATACTGCAATCAAACAACGGCCGCATGATGCGGATGGCGAAGTCGTTCCCCGCCGGTGGGGTAAATCATTACTTCTGCTTCCGCCAAAACTTGCACTCGCGCCATCAAACTGCGCTCGTCGCGCGTCGCGCTGCAAGAGGCGTCGAACCGTAGCAGACGCCATCATTACTGTCAAGAATTAAACCCAAAAACGACATCGAAAACCGCAGGACGCCCCCACGATTTGCGGCACAGTATCCTTCATTTCCCCCCTCCCCTGGTATTCCGGGGCAGGGTTGGGGTGGGGGTTCTTACTCTGTCCCACAAATTCCCGCCACACCCAAATCGCAAACCGCCAAATAAAACCGCGGCATTCAATCCCTAGCCGGCAAGTTTCAGCGCGCGACCGCAGCAAAACTCGCAGGAACCGCCGCGCGCGAACCCGCGCCATTCCACCGCTCCTTACCAGCAGTTTTCCCTTCCGCGGCCGCAGGCTTCCCATTGGCTTTGGCCTCCCACACGCGCCGGCGCCGCGCCTGAACCTCCGGCGGCAGGGGATGTGCCTTGATAAAATCCTCTGATTGCTTCACCAGCCCAAAAAAAGCGGGAAAATCTTCCGCGAATACGAAAATCCGCGTCTTCCTCACCTCGCCGCTGCTCTCATCCCGCCGGCCTTCCGTCAGCACCAGCATTTGGTTGCCATTGGCCAACTCCTTCACCTGCGCCGCATAAGTTCGCGGGCCAACCGATTTGAAAAACGCCTGATGAAGAATCTTCGCTTCATTCTTATATTTGGCTTCCGCAGGTTTTGCCGGTGCCAATTTGGCTTCCCGAGGTTTTAGTTCTCTTGTCGCTGTCATGGCTGGAATACCTCCAAAATCAGGGGTTGAGGGGTTGAGGGGTTGAGGATTAGTGATAACTGCGCAACACGCCAATAACGACGCCTTGAATCCGGCACCGATCGGCTTCCACAATGCGTGGCTCCATCGTGCTATTTGCCGGCTGCAATCGAATACGATGTCCCTCTCGATAGAATCGTTTCAGTGTGGCTTCGCCGCTGTCGAGGAGCGCGACAACCTGCTCCCCGTTCCGCGCCGTCTCGCGACGTTCAATGACAACATAATCCCCGTCGCAGAGATGATCTTCGATCATTGAATCGCCGCGTACTTTCAAGACGTAGACCCCCGCCTTGGCGCGAAATAACTCCTCGAGATCGAGTTCCTGCCTTTCTTCGATGGCTTCAATCGGACTGCCGGCCGCAATTCTCCCCAGCAGCGGCAGCTTGGTGCTGCGGTTCTCATCCGGCAGCAATTCAGTGGAAATAATCTCCAACGACCGGGCTTTGTGCTTATCCCGGCTCAGCACGCCCTTACGCTCCAGCGCACCGACATGCTCGAAAATGGTCACCTTGCTGGTGCCGAGCTGATCGGCCAACTCCTGCATGGTCGGCGCATACCCATTAATATGGCGGTAATTCCGAATGGCCACTACAACGTCCAACTGCCTGGGGGTGAGATTCATAGGCTGTCCTTTTTAGTTTGGATCATGTTCTACTGACAATACCCTAACACCATCGGCGGGTCAAGAGATTTCTTTGAGAATTTCTCTGAAAATAAAAAAAAGCCGGCCCGGTCCCGATAAATCGAGCCGGGCCGACTTGAATAACATTGCCGCTGCGGTCTGTAAGCCGAATTTTGTAATCGACCCAGCCTAAACTGAATCGACGGCGGCCATTTCTCTGTGACGCACGTTGCCGTGCGCCTAAGGTTCGGGCTTTCGCCTTCGCCATGCGACCTACCCGCGGGGTTTTTATCGTTCCGGGCAGGAACTCCCCGCATATTTGGCCTTGCTGCCGGTGGGGTTTGCCATGCCGTTCGAGTCACCCCGAACGCGGTGCGCTCTTACCGCACCATTTCACCCTTACCCTGCCCCGGCACGAATGTCGGGGCAGGGCGGTATCTTTCTGTTGCACTTTCCGTCGGCCTGGCCGGACGATTCGGGTTGCCCCGACTCGTTCGGCTGCTCCGCCTTGATGTTATCAAGCACCGTGCCCTGCGCAGTCCGGACTTTCCTCATCCCTGCAAAAAGGTTGCCCTTTCCGCAAAAACGCGACCGCCACGACCGCCGCGGCAGAATATTTTTAATTATACACTCGATTTGCGTCGTGTTAGCTGCTATCTTCCTGATGGCACAAACGCGGAGCGGACGCGGATGGAGCAGACAGCAGAAAAAAGTGGCAGATCGATTCGGGCCCGGTTGGCGGTCAAAGCCTCCGGAGTCAAATCTCCCATTGCGCTTTCAACACAGTCCACCACCAGCATCTCGCTTGGCGAAGAATCTGATCAACAGCTCATGCGCTGTACGCAAATGGGGGATCAGAAAGCGTTCGCCATCCTTTACGAACGTTACAGTGCCTCTGTCCTTTCCTACCTTTATCGCATGTTGGGCAGCATCGAGGACGTTGAATCCATTGCACAGGAGGTCTTTCTTCGCGCCTATCGCTTTCGCGCCACCTACCGGTATCCCCAGCGGCTCAGTACCTGGCTTTTCACCATTACCCGCAATTTGGCAATCAATCATGCCAGGCGGCGGCGAAGAAGTCCGGTGCGGAACTTAACGGAATTGAATCTGGAAGGTATTGATATGAGTGGTGACCCTCGTCGGGTTGCCGCCGGCGCGACGGTGGACGCGGAAAAGAAGGAAGAAATTACCAGGGTTCTCACGGCCCTGGAAAAGCTTCCGGAAGACCAGAAGGAAGTTATTCTTCTGGGAATCTTCCAGGACCTCAGTTACGCCGAAATGGAAGAGATCACAGGCGCCAAAGCGGTGACTCTGCGTTCAAGGATGTTTCATGGATTGAGGAAGCTGGCAAGGATGCTGGACAACAGTGCGGTGTCGGGCCTACCCTCCTCATCTGTGGAGGGCCACCCCTCCGCGATGGCAATGCACGATGGCAATCATAAGTAGCGTGGTTAAGCCGGCGATTTTATTTTCCGCGCCGGAGGCTGCGGTCGGGGTATGTCAGAATTTGACTACGAAATCGGTTCGGCTCAAGAGCCTCACAGCGACCTTCATGGGTTGCTGACCGATGCCTTGCGCGCCGGGCCGGGCAGCCCGCAATGGGTGGAAGCGCTCAAGCGCCTTCATGCCGCTCCCTCGTCTGAATTAGCCGAAGCCGAAGTTCAGGAACATGAGCTTCTGATGGCGGCTCGCGAGCGCCTTCACCAAATTCGAAATGTCCGCTCCCTCCGCCCCAGCGCGGAATTGTCGGAAAAAATTCTTGCCGCCGTCGCCGCAGAGGCGCATGCTGAGACCAAAGCCGCCTCACGCCATGGACTAAGAGGCTGGTCCGGCCTCACTCTTTTCGCGGCCGCGGCGATGGCCATTATTTCCGTCGCCTCGCTGGTCATCGAAATGTATGGCCTGCCGGATAGTCGCCCCGCTCAAGTGCTGCACCTTCGCACCGGCCCGAACGGCCCCGGCTGGCAGGTGTTTGAATCCATTCTCCCCGACGGATGGCGGATGACCGGCCCATTGCGCGTTAAATCCGAACACGGATTGCAACTCGCTGACGGCGTTAAGCAGATCGAGCAATCCGGCGGCCTGCTTCGCGTCGCTCCGTTGGTCCCCACCAAACCCCTGGATTTACAGGCCAATATCCGCTACGTCGGCGGCGCCGATATCATCCCCGAAGTCTTCCTCACCGACGAAGAAACGCTCGACGAGGGCGGCGCGGGCGATCATGGTCATGAATTCGTCTGGACCATGGTTGACGATCAGCCCGGCATTCGCCTCCCCAATCACATCTTCACCGCCACCGACGAGACCATTTCGCCCGGAAAAGCCGTTGCGATGAATGTCAGGATGAAGGTGATGAACGGCAGGGCGACGGTCGTGACCAACGGCGTGGTCCACAAGGAAAAGGAATGCACCTGGACCGGCATGACCTTCCTCTCACACGAAAAGCCCTGGCGCTTTGGCGTGCGTTTCGTTATTCGCGGCACGCAACACGAAGAGGCCGTCGCCTTCGACTCCGTGCGCGTTTATCAAAAATGATTTTGGCGCAAGTGATCGCGCCCCATCTGCTTTTCCGCCAGTTTTAGCACCGGTTCAATCTGCAGCCACCGAAGACAACTACAGTGTGAACATGTCCTTGAATAGCACGGGGCGCACGAAATCCCCAGCCGAATCACGCTATCCAATCGCCCATACGGCCCGGTGAGAATCGGATTCGTCGGCCCAAACAGCGCCACCAGCGGCCGCCCCAGCGCCGAGGCGATGTGCATCGGCCCGCTGTCATTGGCGATCACGAGCGATGCCTTCTCCAGCAATGCGATCGTCTGCCGCAGCGTAGTGCGGCCGCATAAATTCAGTGCCCCGCCAATCGAGTTTCCCAGAACTGCGTCATCAGGACTCCCCGCCACTATGCTTTCCAATCCAAAGCGCTGCTTCAACGGCGCCACCACATCCGCAAACCGTTCGACAGGCCAGCGCTTCGTCAGCCAATGCGTCCCCGGAATCAGCACTGCGTACGGCCTGTCATGCCCGACAAGTTTTGCCGCCACCGCGCGATCCGCGTCATCCACCGCAAACTCATATTCCACCGGCGACATCTCGCACCCCAGCGCCTCCGCCAGATGCAGATATCTCCCAGTCGCATGTTGATGCCACCACCCCCCGGAACTGACGGCGTGCGTGTAAAACCATGGCGCGCCCTCGCGCGCGTCATCAAACCCCACGCGCACCGGTGCGCCCGTGGCCAGCGTCATCAGCCCGCTGCGAAACAGCCCCTGAAAATCCACCACCCAGTCAAACTGCTTTTCCCGCAGCAGCCGCAGCGAACGAAAGAACGCGGTCATCGCCGTCGGACTCCGCCACGCGTGGCCAAACCGCTTACGGTTAAAAAGAATCACCTCATCCACCAGCGGATGCCCCTCCACCAGCGGCGCGCACACCGGCGTAACCAGCCAACTGATGCGCGCCTCGGGCCACCGCCGCTTTAGCAATCCCAGAATGGGCAGCGTATGCACCACATCGCCGATGGCGCTGGGCTTGAAGATCAGGATGCGCCGAGGCGCCGGACTAAGGGGAACCATTTCCATGAAGATGAATCAACTCAATTCCTGCGAAATTGGCGACGAAACCGCCGAGCCGGGCGAATATCCCAGGCACAAATTCAGCGAATCGCGCGGCGTATATTGCGGATGCTCGCGCATGCTCCGCAGCAACCGCTGAATTCCCAGCGCCGCCCATTTACGGGCTCGAATCCCGTCCACGTCAATCAGCGCCGGCCGCGGCCCGAGCTTCTCATCGTGTACCACGATCCAGTTGCTGGCCTTGGCGTCAAAATGCGCCAGACCCTGCGAATCAATCTGCCGCAGGATACGGCCCAGCCGACGAAAAAGCATGTCCCGCGCTGCCTCATCCATCGCGTTCAAATCAGCCGCTGAGAGTAATTCGCCTTCCACCTTCTCAAAAATAATCACGCTATCCGTCACATAACCCAGCGTCCGCTTCTCCAATATCAGCAGCGGCCAGGCCGTCGGAATATTCCGAGCGATAATCTTCCAAGCCTTGATCCACGCCCGCCGCGACCGGCTGCCCCGTCCGATCTCATTGAAATACCGATACCAATACCGCTTGTACGGACGCTTGATGATGACGGGAATGGCGACCCCTCTTTCTCCCTCCCCTGGTACTCCGGGGAAGGGCTGGGGTGGGGGCACTTCCGACGTGCCGGCAGTCACAATCGCATCCTTGAAACTGACTTCTCCCGCCCAGACGTCGCCGCTACGACTCGTTTTCAGTGTCTCACATTTCCCGCTGTTGATCCGGTCCCAAAGCGCCGGCCATTCGCGCTCCCATTCCGCCGCTGAAATAGCCAATCCGCTGCATCCCGCCCAACGCCGCGCGAATTTAGACCGCTTAAAATAATGCCCGCGCCATTCGCCGGCGAAAATCTTCCCAAACCAATCGTTTTCGCCCGTCGAGCGCTCCACGAGCTTCCGCCATTGCCGAGGGCTTGCGCTGTTCGCCGTCGGCATCGCGCGATCACCGCCCAACGCCAGCCACCCGCGGCGCATATCCGTCCGCGTGGCGAATCGCCAAACGCTATGCCCCAGCAGCATCACATCCGAAAGTTTCAATCCGCCCGACCGAACCGAATACCCATCGAGCAGAAACAGCTTTCCCTCGTGCAGCAAAAAATTCCCCAAGTGTAAATCGGCGTGCCCGAGTTTTGCTTTCCCAAGCCCGCCGACAATCTCAATGATTTGTTTCGCCAAATCCCGATGCCCCGTAACCGGCTCGCCGCGAAGTTTGAATTCGGAATAATATTGATCGAGCTGTACCGCCGGCTCAATCGCTTCAATTATCACGGCATCGCCGATTCGACCTTCCAGCCGATACCCCACCAAAACGCTGCTCGCCCGCGGCGACGGAATCCCGGCCTTTTGCAATAATTTCAACCGGTCAAATTCCCGCAGCGCCGGACTGCCGCGAATCATCCGCTTCAGCCGGCTCCCAATCCGGGGATAAAATTTAAGAAAATATCCGCGCCCGCCCAACTCGAACCGCCACACCTGGCGATAGCCGCGATCCTTCAGCAGCGTCCCGCGCTGTGGAAGGTTTCGGAGAATTTCTTCGAGTTCATTTGGGGGCACGGATCGGGGTGCGGAAGTGATTCCGCGTTAACGACCTTGAAGAAAGCCATCGAGTGTCATGCCAATGTCTTTCACTATCTGGCGCAGAAGAAAAGGAGAAACATCCCGGCCCGGATGGTTTGGGAACAGTCGTACATCGACCGTCGATGTGGCGATACTGCATATGCGAGCCGCGCTGGCGCACGAGTTGAAATCCTAGTCCTTCAAGGAGCTGACACACTTCTCGCGGCTTCAGTACAGGTGGTTTTGGCATCGGCTAGGCTGCTACTGTTATGGTTTGTGTCCCGACGAATTCAGCTTCGAGGTTTGGCTCACCATCTTCAAGAAGCATCTCGATGACTTCCTGAAGATTGTGCTGAAGCTCATCGGGCGACGCGCCCTGCGAATGTGCACCGGGAAAGCCGGGGACATAGCCGACGTACAGACCCGTTTCCGAGCATTTTTCCACGACGGCTGTATAGGATTTCATATCTAAAATCCTAGTTCCCTCGCACTCCAACGTCAACGATTCACCATCACCGCCACAATAACCACGATCATCAATATAAACACAATCAACCCCGCGATCTTCCAGAAGCTATACGGCCTCTCCCCCTGCACCTCCCCCGTGCGGGCATTGATCAAAAACCTGAAACTTTTCCCGCCATACGAATAAGCGCTGATCCAAAGCGGCAACAAAATATGCTTAAACGTCACATTCAAATAATCGCTCTGCATGGAAAGAATTCGCTGCTCATCCCCGCCGATATCTCCGATTACTGTCCCGCGAATCGTCGGCTCGGCCATGGTTTGAGCCTTCTGAAACCCCTGTGGCAAATCCACCTGATAACTCTCCGCCGCGAATCCCGCCAGGTATTCATCGGCGTATGGCAGCAGTCGTTCCAAATCCCACGGCTCCAAATGCAGCGTCTGTTTCGCCGGCAAGCTGCTGCTGGCCGCCACCAGTAGGTCGTCAAAATGATCCTGAACCGTCCCGCTCGCCGGCCACCAGCGCGTGCGCTGCACCTGCCGCGTGCGTGTTTCAGATTGTCCGTTGACGGTCTCCGTGTAGGTTTCGGTTTCCCAATA
>Ga0208589_1000130_pt1 | contig 35337 bp, 22 predicted proteins | sample NGESurshal092012_2_FD_184486 | JGI IMG/M metagenome (GOLD analysis project Ga0208589, IMG submission 184486) | Arctic peat soil microbial communities from Barrow, Alaska - NGEE Surface sample F53-2 shallow-092012 (SPAdes) | ecosystem: Environmental > Terrestrial > Soil > Wetlands > Peat ...
CACGGCCGCCAGGCCCAGCGCGGCCGGCAAGCCGGCCAGGCTCGCGCAGCCGCCGATCAGCGCCGGTCCGCCGGCCAGGCCCAGATAGCCAAGGCCTGCCACCCGGGCGATGCCCCGGCCCGGGAAGTCCGGGTCGATCCGCCCGGCCGCCGAGAACAACTGCGGGATCACGCATGAGAAGCCGCCGCCGCTGACGGCGAAACCGATCATCGCGGCGAACGGGTCGTGAGTGAGTAACGCCGAAGCCAGCCCCGCCGAGGCCAGCAGGCCGCACCTGCGGACGGTACCGGCGGGACCGTACCGGGCGGTCAGCCGATCGCCGGCCAGCCGCCCCGCAGCCATCGCGAGGGAGAAGGCCGCGAACCCGGCGGCCGCGAACCCTCGCTGGGCACCCAGGTCGTCCCGCAAGTACAGGCCGCTCCAGTTGGCCGCGGCACCCTCAGCGATCAGGGAGCACAGGGCGAGCAGGCCGAGTGCTATCAGCCGGGACGAGCGCGGGCCCCGCCATCCGTGACCTTCGGCTCGCCGGCTCCGGACGCGGCACCGGGTCCTGGTTGGGGTCGCGATCCGGAGATAGCGCCGGCCGGCCTGGCGCTGCGGACGGGCGATCACCCGGCCTCCCGGTCCGGCGGCCCCTTCCAGCAGCCAGCGTCCGGCGATCAGCACGGTAACCGTGCCGGCCACGGCAATGGCGAGAGGCCCGGCCGGACCGGGCCGGAGCCAGGCCAGCAGTCCGCCCAGGACTGCCCCGGCCAGTCCGCCAAGGCTGAAGGACGCGTAGAACGAGGCCATCAGCGGCCGCCTGTAGGCCTGCTCTATCCGGATACTCTGCGCGCCCAGGGCCACGCTCATCAGGCCGCCGGTGACACCGAAGGCCAGCAGCGCGGCGATGACTGCGGGTAAGGTGCCGGCCGTCCAGAAGGCCAGCGGCAGGACCGCGACGGCCAGCCCAGCCACCCGGCAGAGCCGGGCGCTGCCGAACCAGTCCGCCAGCCGGCCGGCCAGCGGCATCACCGCGACCAGTGCGGCGGGGCCCATCGGCAAGGACAGGCCAAGCAGCCCGTAGGTCAGGTGCAGCCGGACCTTGACGGCGGGGATCCGGGCGACCCAGAGGCCCTCAACCACGCCGAGGATCACGAAGTAGGCCAGCGCAGCGGCCCGCGCGCAGCGCAACTCCCCAGGCGACGCATCCCGGCCGGGGGTGACCCGCGCAGCACCGACAGCAGTCGGGCCGTCACTGTCTGGCGCCGAGCCGAGGTCTGGAGCTCTACCACAAGTACGGAGGCTTATGCCCGAACCCTACCCGCAAGCCCGGTTCTGCCGACAGGGCGCGAAAGCACGGGTTCGCGGTGAGCTCATGCCCGGCTGCGGTGACCCGCCCGGCCCGGGCGGGTCACCGGCCATTCACTCGCTGGCGCGCGGGGGCTGGTAGCCTGCCCGGAGCAGCGCGTAGGTCACCGCTTCCTCCAGGGCGTGCCAGGACGCGGCGATGATGTTCTCGTCCACGCTCACGGTGCTCCAGGTCCCGCCGGCCTCCCCGGTGCCGTCGCTGGACTCGATGAGCACCCGGGTGACCGCGCCGGTCCCGTGTGAGCCCTCCAGGATGCGCACCTTGTAGTCCGCCAGTTCCAGCATGGCCAGTTCCGGGTAGAGCCGCTCCAGGGCCAGCCGCAGCGCCTTGTCCAGCGAGTTGACGGGCCCGTTGCCCTCCCCGGTGGCCACGATCCGCTCGCCCTTGGCGTGCAGCTTGACGGTAGCCTCGCTGACCACCTCGCCGCCAGCCCGCTGCTCCACGATGACCCGCCAGGACTCCACCTGGAAATGCCGCTGCCGCTCGCCCGCCAGCTCGTCGCGCAGCAACAGCTCGAAGGATGCGTCGGCCGCCTCGAACGTGTACCCCTGGGCCTCGAGCTGCTTGACCCGGTTGACCACCCGGCCGACCGTGTCCTTGTCACCGGACAGGTCGTAGCCGAGTTGCTTGCCCTTGATCTCGACCGAGGCACGGCCCGCCATGTCCGAGACCAGCATCCGCATGTCGTTGCCGACCACGGCAGGATCGATGTGCTGGTAGAGCATCGGATCGACCTTGACCGCCGATGCGTGCAGGCCGGCCTTGTGCGCGAAGGCGGAGAAGCCGACGTACGGCTGGTGGGTGCTGGGGGTGACGTTGGTGACCTCGCTGATCGCATGGGCCACCCGGCTCATCTCGGCCAGGCAGCCTTCCGGAAGGACGACCTGGCCCTTCTTCAGCTGGAGCCCGGCCACCACGCTGAACAGGTTGGCGTTGCCGGCCCGCTCTCCGTACCCGTTGGCGCAGCCCTGCACGTGGGTCACTCCGGCGTCCACCGCGACGAGACTGTTCGCCACCGCGCAGGCGGTGTCATCGTGGCAGTGGATGCCGAGCCGGGCGCCGGTCGCCGCCGCCACCGCAGTCACCACGTCACCGAGCTCGCTGGGCAGCATCCCGCCGTTCGTGTCACACAGCGCGACCACATCGGCTCCGGCCTCGGTAGCGGCCCTGACCACCTCGAGCGCGTACGCCGGGTCGGACCGGTACCCGTCGAAGAAGTGCTCCGCGTCCAGGAACACCCGCTGGCCCTCGGCCCGCAGGTGGCTGACCGTGTCGCGGATCATCGCCAGGTTCTCCTCCAGCGTGGTCCGCAGGGCCAGCCGGACATGCCGGTCGTGACTCTTGGCGACAAGAGTCACGACCGGCGCCCCGGACTCACGCAGAGCGGCGACCTGTGGGTCGTCGGCCGCCTGCACGCCGGGGCGGCGGGTCGCGCCGAACGCGGCGAGCTGCGCGTGCCTGAGGTCTAGTTCGGTGCGGGCCTGCTTGAAGAACTCGGTGTCCTTGGGGATCGCCCCGGGCCAGCCACCCTCGATGAAGCCGACGCCGAACTCGTCGAGACGCCTCGCGATGGCCAGCTTGTCGGCGACGGTGAGGCTCAGCCCTTCCTGCTGGGCTCCGTCGCGGAGCGTGGTGTCGTAGACGTGGAACACATCGTCGGGCCTCTGGGCCATGACCTCGTCCGTCTCTGTCGTGCGGCGGGGCGCCGCGCTTCTGGGTTGCCGCCGGAGTGCCTTGCTGCCCGCAAAACAAAAGACCCCTCGCGGCATGCGAGAGGTCTGCGCGTCGGCGGTGCGGGCTGCCTGCCGTTAGGCGGGCCCTGCTAGGTGCCGACGCGCCTGCCGATAATAATGCGGCCGGACGTCATGCCACCCAGTCTTACACACCCGGCCGGGTGCTTGCGCCCGCTACCGGCAAAGCCGGCCACCCCCCAGGGTGGCCGGTCCGGCCCAGAAGGCTTCAGAAGGCCCCGGTGCCGTCGGGGGTACCCAGGCCGGTGGGTGCGTCATAGCCGGGGCCAGCGACGCAGAGGGAGTCGTAGCCGCAGGCGGCTCCGCCCGTGTTGGCGAACCAGTCGTTGTTACCTGTGGTGATATCGAACAGCGAACCCGGGTGCGCGTACAGGAACTTCTGGGTCGTGGTGGCGCCGTTACCGGCCAGCCCGTAGATCCCCGCGATGAGCGGGGCGGACGCGCTGGTGCCGGCCACGGTGACCCAGCCGCCGTAGAACTGGTTGTAGACGGGGATGTTGTCCGCCGCGGCGGAGACGTCGGAAATGGTGCGCATGGGGCAGTCGGTGGCCGGCTGCCACGCGGGCTTGGGCGCGTAGGCGGAGCACCCGCTGCCACCCGCTCCCAGGCCGTTGTTCCAGGTGGTCTCAGACCAGCCGCGGGCGTTCTTGGCGCTGTGCAGCTCGGTTCCGCCGACGGCCGTCACGCTGCCCAGGTTCGCTGGCCAGCTGGCCGCGGTGTAGCCGAGGTCGCCCGCGGACACCACGATGGTGTGCCCGGGGTGCTCGTAGTAGTGGCTGAGGGAGTACGAGTAACCGTCCTCACGGGTGCCGTAACTGTTGGAGATGACCTGGGCGCCGAGCCGGGCGGCGGTGTCCTCGGCCTTCCCCAGGTCGATGAGTGACGGCTGGTTCGCCTCCACGACCAGGATGTGGCAGTGGGGGCACGCCGCGGAGATCATCGACACGTCCAGGGTGATCTCCAGATCCCAGCCGCTGCCCGCCCCCGAGGAGGGCAGCGGGGAGGCGTGGCCATTCTGGTTGACCACGCGGAAGCACCCGCCCGTGCAGGCCGGCAAGCCGTACTCCTTGCGGTACACCGCCAGGTAGCGGGCCAGATGGGGGGTGTTGTAGGCGATCGTGACCGCCACCGTCTGGTGCGGTTTATGGCTGACCGGCAGCTTGTAGGCCGATTCCAGTTGCCTGGCGCCCCAGCCCTGGGGCTTGGCGGCGCGGCCGGTGACCCCGGCGGCGATCGACCGGTTGACCGCCGCCTGCGGCCGCCAGAGGGTGTAACACTGCGCGAACCCGCGGGGGGCCGACGAGCACGCAGCCTCCATCCCGGCCGGCTGGCGGGCTGGGGGCGCCGACGGGACAGCGGCCAGCCGGGTCCCGGCGCTCGCGCCCGGCAAGCCCGCGATCAGGCCGCCCCCGGCCAGGGCCGCGGCGGCCGCCAGGGCCGCCGCCGCCCGCCCGGTCCGGCGCAGCCAGGATGGGGCGGAAATCACTAACGTCATCATGATGTGCCGCTCCATGCTTCCGGTCAGGAGATCTTGTAGGCGGACAGGATGGTCTCGCGGATCGTGCCGCCGGCGGCATCGCTGGCCGTGACGCGCAGCGAAACCGGGCCGGCCGACTTGTCGTTGAACGAGGCACGGAAGGCACCGGGGCCGTAGCCGGTCAGGGCCACCGGGCGCCAGGTCTTCCCGCCGTTCTGTGACACCTGCAGGCTGGCGCCCTTGATCGCCGACGCTGGCGCTAGCTGCAGGTGCCCGGCGGTGAAGTCCAGCACCTGCCTGCCCGGCGCGGCTGACTCGCCCAGGCCCAGGCCGGGCACCGCGTACTGCAGCGTCAGCATGGGCTGCACTGCGCAGGCGTTGGAGGCGGGGCAGATCCACCCGGCGGGCAGCACCGCGCCGGCCTGCTTGGCCGACGACCAGGTCCACACCGTGCGCGTGGAGGCGCTCATCCCGTAGACCCGCCCCGTTCTCGAGGCGCTGACGATGAACTTGATCAACGAAGCCCGGGTGCTCAGCTTCACCTGGGTGAACAGGCTGTTGCCGCCCTGCGCGGCCTTGACCGCGTTGCCGCCCGCGATCTTCTTGCCGTTCTGGTCGATCTCGTAAGTGCCCGTGACGGTGCCGGCCGCACCGAAGATCCCTGTCTGGAAACCCGACCCGAGATCCCCTGGTTGGTTGTCGCTGAACGGGGTGACGTCCAGGACCAGCGTGTTACCTGAGCGACTGGCCGACGGGGCCGCGAGGAACACGTTGGCCGCGCCGATCAGGTTCATGTTGGTGCCCATGTGCAGCGGGGCGCCGTTCCAGTCCACGGGCACCGTCTGTCCCGCGGCGAACTGCTCCAGCGCAGCCGACTGGCCGCCCGACAGCGTCTGGAACGACTGCCAGTACTCAGAAGCCCACACCGCGGCCGGGTCACCGGTGGCGTACACGGTTCGCTGGTCAGGGAGCGCCTGCGGGTAAATGTTGGTGAAGTAGCCGCCCTCCCACGGGTAGAACCCGATCCGGAAGTCCGCGCCCTGGGCCTTCCCGGCCTGGAAGAAGCGTTCGTGCAGGGTGGCCAGGCTGCTGGCCTGGACCGTGTAGTGCTGCGCCGGGATCACCCCGCTGGTGTCCTCGTACACCAGGTTGTACTGGTAGGGGGACGCCACCGTGGAGGGCGAGTGGAGCAGCCCGTTCACCCCCAGGTAGAGGTGGCCGGCCGGCGGCGCGGAGGAGGTCGGGCTGAGATACAGCGGAACGTTGCCGTTGTCGAAGCCGAACGCGGACGAGGACCCCGCCGCGGACTGGACCAGCAGCGTCGCCTGGACGTCAGTGACCCTCGCGGCCAGGGGCGTGGCGAAGGCGATCTGGCTACTCGCCGCACTCTCGGCCATCGGGACCGTCGTGCTGGAGGACGCCGCCGCGGACACCCTGAAGTGCGGCAGCACGACCAGGCGGGTCGCTCCGGATGGGTCGAAGAACATCCCGAACGCGAGGTAGTTGCCCGCTGGCACGCTGAACTTCGTGCTGCCGCGGCAAAAATCGTTCATCGACTCGTACGGGTCGCCGAACAGGGCGCTGTTGTCCTCGTTGACCACGACCACGACATCCCCGGTGTCGGCCTGGCCGGAGATGTTCGTGGCGGTCACGGTCAGGACATGCATCGGCAGATCGGGACGGGCAGGGGCCGCCGCCCCGGCCAGTGCGACCGACTCCCCGCCCGCGAACATCCCATCGTGGCCGTAGCTGCCGGTGCGGTGATCCGCCTGGAACTGCCGCACCAGCGCGGCGCCGAACAGGCGGGCCGACGCGGCGGTCAGGTACCCGGACGCCACGCCGCCACTGGATCCTGTGACTGTCACTCCCGGGAGGGCATGCAGCCGCGTCCCGTAGCTGATCCTGACCGGCAGCCGTCCCGCCGTCTCGTGGGCGGCTAGCGCGGAGACATCAAACAGGCTCCAGTCCAGCCCGTGTCCCAGGTAGGGAACGCCCGCGGCCGGGACCACATAGTGATGGCCGCCCACGCTGTACCTCAGCGTCGCGGCGGCCAGGCCCTTCGATCCAGCAGGTTCCACCGCCGTCCCGCTGGTACCCCCTGCGGCCGACGAGACGACCCGGTCCCCGTTGACCAGCAGCACCGCCGGCCCGGCCGCCCCACCGGTGCTGACGGCCGCCCGAGCGGCCCCCGCCGCCGTAGCCGCCACGGCCGCATCCGCCCCCGCCCAGCCCGCCGCCGTAGCCACACACAGCCCTAAACCGGCGAGCGGCGCTGCCCACCCCGCTGAACGACGAATCACCACAGGCCTCCCAGGCGAGGAAAACTGCCACTCACCCCCTTAAGACCCTCTGCACGCCAAAACGTTGCTCGCGTCCCCAGGTTTTTTTCAGCCCGTCCCCAGCCAGCGCCTCCACCAGGCGTCCTCCGCCCCGGCGCGCCCCCACCGGCCAAACGGGTGCAGCAGCGAACAGCCGGGGTCCGTGCCGTGGCTGCTCACCCCGGCCATCCGGGTGCTGTTCCTACGAGGCGGCGTCAGTGCCTTGTGCGCAGGCGTAACCGATACGTGGTGCGGACGAAGCACACCTGCGCCGCCGCCCCCACTCAGCAGATCTTGTGCACCCAGCCGTAAGGATCGGGCCGCTGGCCGTACTGAATGCCGACCAGCTCCTCGCGCAGGCGCGTGGTGACCGGGCCGGGAGTCCCATCCCCGATGACCCATTCACTGCTAGCGCTCTTGACCTGGCCCACCGGCGTAATCACCGCAGCCGTCCCGCAAGCGAACACCTCGGTGAGCTCCCCGGAGGCGCACTCCTCCCGCCACTGCTCGGCGGAAATCCTGCCCTCCTCCGTGGGGAAGCCCAGATCCGGGCCGAGCTTGAGCAGCGAGTCCCGGGTTATGCCCGGCAGCATGGTCCCGGTCAGCGCGGGAGTCATGATCCGCGCGTCCGGGCCGGACCCGTACACGAAGAACAGGTTCATCCCGCCCATTTCCTCGACCCACCGGCGTTCCACCGCATCCAGCCAGACCACCTGGTCGCAGCCGCTCTGGACGGCCTGGATCTGCCCGGCAAAGGCGGCGGCGTAGTTGCCGCCGCACTTCGCCTCGCCGGTGCCGCCAGGAGCGGCGCGGGTGTAGTCCTCCGACAGCCAGACCGAGACGGGGCGGACCCCGCCCTTGAAGTAGGCCGCGGCCGGTGACGCGATCACCGTGTACTGGTAGGAGGACGACGGATGGTTCACGCCTAGCCCGCGCTGGGTGGCGATCATGAAGGGGCGCAGGTAGAGGCTGTGCCCTTCCGCCGTCGGGACCCACTCGCGATCCTGGCTGACCAGGAGCTCGATGGAGCGCAGGAACGTGGCCTCGGGCAGTTCCGGCATGGCCAGCCGGGTCGCGGAGCGGTTGAACCGGGCCGCGTTGGCGCCGGGCCGGAACGCCACGATCGGGCCGCCGCCCTGACGGTAGGCCTTCAGCCCTTCGAAGATCTCCTGGGCGTAGTGGAAGACCGCGGTGGCCGGCTCCAGCATGAGTGGCCCGTAGGGCCGGACCAGCCCGTGGTGCCAGCCCCGCTCCTGCGTCCACTGGAGGGTCACCATGTGCTCGGTAAATACCTCGCCGAACCCCGGGCTCGCCAGGACACGCTCGCGTTCCGCCGGGGGAACAGGGTCGGCGCTGGCGCGGACGTCGAAAGCGATCTCGGTGCTCGGGCTTGCCGTCATGACAGAGTCCTTCCTCTTACCCGGCGCGGCCGCACCCAGCGGGCGGAGCGCCGTTGCCCCGGCCGTGGCGGCCTGCGACAGGCCGCCACGGCGCAGTGTGTATGCACGCAGAGCCGCGGCCCACGCGATGGTGGCCCGCAGGGTCGTTGTGCCCGGTGCTGGTCATTTCAGTTGTCTTCTCATCGCGGCGCGCTGCTGGCGCGCTACATCGGGGCCCGCGGCCGGGTCGGCCTGCGGGCCTGCCTATCCAGCTACCCGCCCGGCGATGTCGTCGCCGATCTCGGGAGTGATCCGCGCCGCCCAGGCTCCCTGCCGCTCGACCAGGTCGTCGGCGACGGCCTGCTCGATGCGGGCGGCCTCGGTGGCCAGGCCCAGGTGGTCGCACAGCATGGCCGCGGACAGGATGGCCGCGGTCGGGTCGGCCTTCTGCTTGCCGGCGATGTCCGGCGCGCTGCCGTGCACCGGCTCGAACATGCTGGGCGCGGTCCGCTCAGGGTTGATGTTCCCGCTGGCGGCCAGGCCGATGCCGCCCGCGACCGCCGCGCCCAGGTCGGTGAGGATGTCACCGAAGAGGTTGTCGGTCACCAGTACGTCGAAACGGTCCGGCTGGCTGACGAAGTACATGGACGCGGCGTCGACGTGGCAGTAGTCCACGGCGATCGAGCTGAACTCCTTGGCCAGCACCTCGACCGTGCGCTGCCACAGGTCCCCGGAGTAGGCGAGCACGTTGGTCTTGTGCACCAGGGTCAGCTTCTGGGCGGCCCGCTCGGCGGCCCGCTCGAACGCGTACCGGACCACCCGGCGCACCCCGAACGCGGTGTTCAGGCTCTCCTGGGTGGCCACTTCCTCGGGCGTGCCCTTGCGCAGCACCCCGCCCGCCCCGGCGTAGGGACCCTCGGTGCCTTCCCGGACGACCAGCATGTTGATCGCCCCGGGCAGGACGCTGGCCAGCGGCGTGGCCACGCCCGGGTAGAGCCGGACCGGGCGCAGGTTGACGTACTGGTCAAGCTCGAAGCGGAGCCGCAGGAGCAGTCCGCGCTCGAGCACGCCGCTGGGCACGGTCGGGTCGCCGACCGCCCCGAGCAGGATCGCGTCCTGGCCCCGGATCTCCGCCAGCACCGAATCGGGCAGCGTCTCCCCGGTCCGGTGCCAGCGCTCCGCGCCAAGGTCATACGAGGTCGCGTCGATGCCCACGTTCGCGGCCTGGAGGACTTTGAGCGCCTCGGCCACCACCTCGGGGCCGATGCCGTCGCCGCCGATCACGGCGAGTTTGATCGCTGAAGATGCCATGCGCGTACCTTACTGGCCGGCCGTGGCCGCTGACTCTCCGCCGTTATCGCGCCGGTCCAGGGCCATCTGAAGAGCCTGGGCGGCGGGCGTGGCGGGGGCAGCGGGGCCGGTCCTTCGAGGCCGGGGCCGGCGGGCCGGGCGCCGGGAAGAACGGCCGGCCCCCGAACCATCAGCGGGCTGGTTCCACGGATACATGTCGTACACGACGCGGTCTCCTGACGCGTAGCTGGTGACTCACCGCGGCGCCGGGCGGGTGGCCCGCGTCCGCCGACCGGGTAGGTCGCGGTGCGCGTCAGCAGCCCCGGGATTCCGGGCGCGCTGTGGTGAGATTCCCTCGGGCGGGCTTACGGCCAGCACCGCTTCCCGCAGCGGGTGGCCGGCCTGCCCTGATCAGGCCCCGCTACGGCCGCTCAAGATGAATACGAAGCGCCGCATATGCTTGGACATCCTAGTACCTCCACAGCGGGTTGTCGCCTGCGGGACGGATCCGTCTCTCATAGTGAGACCGATCGGGTGGCCCCGGGGACGGTCAGCGCTCGTCGAGGTCGACGGTGCGGCCGAGCACGGCTCCGATCGTGGACAGGATGTCGTCGAGGACCACCGGCGGGATGGCCGAGTCCACCGAGAGCACGATCATCGCGTGCCCGCCCCGGGCGTCACGGCATACCTGCATGCCGGCGATGTTGATGCCCTCGCTGCCCAGGATCTGGCCCACGGTGCCCACCACGCCCGGCCGGTCGGTGTAGGTGAGGAACACCATGTGCTCGGCAGGCGCGATTTCCATCTCGAAGCCGTTGACCTCGACCAGCTTCTCCTGCTGCCGCCGCCCGCTCAGCGTGCCGGACGCGGAGACCACTTGGCCGTCGGGCATGATGCCGCGCAGGGTCACCAGGTTCCGCCAGTCCGGGCTTTCCGCCTCGGTGACCAGGCTGACCTCCACGCCACGCTCGGTGGCCAGCAGTGGCGCGTTCACGTAGGTCACCGCGTCCTCGACCACGTCGGTGAACACACCCTTGAGCGCGGCCAGCTGGAGCACCCGGACATCGTGGCCGGCGATCTCCCCGCGCACCTCCACGTCGATTCGCGCGGCCATCCCGCCGGCCAGGGCGGTGAAGATGCGGCCCAGCTTCTCGGCCAGCGGCAGGGCCGGCTTGACGTCCTCATCGACCGTCCCCCCCTGGACGTTCACGGCGTCCGGGACGAACTCACCGGCGAGGGCCAGCCGGACCGACTTGGCAACCTGGGTCCCTGCCTTCTCCTGCGCCTCCGCCGTGCTCGCGCCGAGATGCGGCGTCCCCACCACCGTGGGGATGTCCAGCAGCGGGTTACCGTCGGCGGGCTCCGTGGTGAACACGTCGATGGCCGCCCCGGCCACCCGGCCTTCACGCAGCGCCAGCCCGAGCGCCTGCTCGTCCACGATGCCGCCCCGGGCCGCGTTCACGATCCGGACGCAGGGCTTGACCAGGTGCAGTTCCTTGTCGCCGAGGAGCCCGATCGTCTCGGCATTCCTCGGGAGGTGGACGGTGATGAAGTCAGCCTCGCTCAGCAGCTCGTCGAGGCTGGCCAGCCGCACGCCGAGCTGGGCCGCCCGGGTGGCGGGCACGTACGGGTCGTAGGCGATGACCCGCATGCCGAACGCGCTGAGCCGGGCGGCCACCAGGACGCCGATGCGGCCCAGGCCGAGGATGCCGGCCACCTTGCCGTCGAGTTCAACCCCGGTGAAGGCGGACCGCTTCCACTCGCCCGCCCGCAGCGAGGCGGCGGCCTGCGGCACGTTGCGGGCCACGGCCAGGAGCAGGCCGACCGCGTGCTCGGCGGCGCTGACGATGTTGGAGGTGGGTGCGTTCACCACCATCACGCCCGCCCGGGTGGCCGCCTCCACGTCCACGTTGTCCAGGCCGACCCCGGCGCGCGCGACCACGCGCAGACGGGGGGCATGGGCCAGCGCCTCCGCATCGATCTTGGTCGCGCTGCGCACGATGACCGCGTCGGCGTCCGCGAGCGCGGCCAGCAGCGCCAGGCGGTCAGCGCCGTCCGCGTGCCGCACGTCGAAGTCGGATTCCAGCTGCGCGACAGCGGCAGGCGAAAGCTCCTCGGCGATGAGGATGATAGGTGCAGGCACGGCGTTGGCCCCTCATGACGGACAGCGAAAGCCCAGTCTAGCGGAGCTTGTGAAAACGTTCACGAGTCGTCCGATCCGTCAGCCGTACGATCGTGCGCACCGTGGTGCGGGATTGGCTGGTGGAGCGACTGAGGACAGGGCCGGTGTGGCACCAGCCCCGGGCTGGCGCCACACCGTATCGCCCGTACTCAGACACGCCGCACTCAGGAACACCGGGCTCGCAAACGCCGGGCTCAGGAACCATGGGGCCCAGGAACCGCCTGGCTCAGGAACCGCCGCGCTCAGGAACCGTCGGCGTCACCCGAGGAGTCCAGCCAGCTCATCAGCGGCCGCAACTGGGCGCCAACCTGCTCGATCTGGTCCGCCCGGGACGCCTCCCGCCGCTTGAGGAAGTTCGGCCGTCCAGCGTCGAATTCCTCAATCAGCTCACGGGTGAAGGTGCCGTCCTGCACTTCGGCGAGAATCCGGCGCATCTCCTCCCGGCTCCGCTCGTCCACCAGCCGCGGCCCGCGGGTGTAGCCGCCGAACTCGGCGGTGTCCGACACCGACCAGTACATCTTGGAGATGCCGCCCTCGTACATCAGGTCGACGATGAGCTTCATCTCGTGCAGGCACTCGAAGTAGGCGATCTCAGGCTGGTAGCCCGCCTCGACCAGGGTGTCGAACCCGGCCTTGATGAGCTCGGAGACACCACCGCAGAGCACGGCCTGCTCACCGAACAGGTCGGTCTCGGTCTCCTCCTTGAAGGTGGTGACCAGTGCGCCCGCCCGGGTGCCGCCGATGGCCTTGGCGTAGGACAAGGTCAGCGGCCACGCGTTCCCGGTGGCGTCCTGCTCCACCGCGACGAGCACCGGCACGCCGCGCCCCTCGGAGAACTGGCGGCGGACCAGGTGGCCCGGCGCCTTCGGGGCCACCATGCACACGTCCACGCCAGGCTGCGGGCGGATGAGCTGGTAACGGATGTTCAGCCCGTGCGCGAAGAACAGGGCGTCGCCATCTACCAGGCTCGGCTCGATGGCCTCGGTGTACAGCGCCCGCTGGAGGTGGTCCGGCACCAGGACCATGATCAGGTCGGCCTCTTCGCAGGCCTCACGCGGCGTGGTGACCCGCAACCCCTCGCTGGCCGCGCTGTCCCGGCTGCGGGAGCCCTCCGGGAGCCCGACCCGGACGTTGACCCCGGAGTCACGCAGCGACAGGGCGTGCGCGTGTCCCTGGCTGCCGTACCCGAGGACGGCGACGTGCCGGCCCTGGATGATGCTGAGGTCGGCACCGTCGTCATAGAAGATGTCTGCCATTGTCTGCCTTTCGCTTACCGCTGCTCATCTCACCACTGGCCGTCTCACCACTGGCCGTCTCACCACTGGCCGTCTCACCTGACTGCCGTCACGGGCCCGGGCCAGCGCAGTGCTGGCCGCCACGGGCCCGCACGTCACTGCGCCGCGCCTGCTCCGCTGCGTTCGGCCACCCGGTCCACCGGCCGCAGCGCCCGGTCCGTGATCGACCGGCCACCTCGGCCGAGGGCGACCATGCCGGACTGGACGAGTTCCTTGATACCGAAGGGCTCGAGGACCCTGATCAGGGCGTCCAGCTTGTCGCGGTTTCCGGTCGCCTCGACCGTAACCGCGTCCTGGGCCACGTCAACCACCTTGGCACGGAACAGTGTCACGGTCTCCAGCACTCGCGACCTGCTCTCCAGGTCGGCCCGCACCTTGATCAGCAGCAGTTCCCGCTGCACCGAGGCGGTGGGCTCGAGCTCCACGATCTTCAGCACGTTGATCAGCTTGTTGAGCTGCTTAGTCACCTGCTCCAGGGGGTGATCCGCGCAGTCCACCACGATCGTCATCCGGGAGATCTCCGGGTGCTCGGTCGGCCCGACCGCGAGTGAGTCGATGTTGAACCCGCGGCGGGAGAACAAGCCCGCGATCCGCACGAGCACGCCCGGCTTGTTTTCCACCAGCACGGAGAGCGTATGCCTGTTCATAGTCGGCTCCTGGTCACGGAGGCGGGCCAGTCCCTGGCTCATTCGGTCACATCCCAGTCCGGCGCCAGGTTCCGCGCCACGACGATGTCGTCATTGCTGGTGCCCGCCGCGACCATGGGCCAGACCATGGCGTCGCGGTGGACGATGAAGTCGACCACCACGGGCCGGTCGTTGATCTTCATGGCCTGCTCGATCACCGCGTCCACGCTTCCGGCGTCCTCACAGCGCAGGCCCACGCACCCGTAGGCCTCGGCCAGCTTGACGAAGTCCGGGATGCGGGTGCCGCCTCCCTCGGGGGCGGGGTCGTGCCGGGGCGCGCCGACACCGTCGGCCCCCGCCAGCCCGGCCTCGGTGCTGTGCGCGCGGCGGTCGAGGTCGGTGTTGGAGTACCGCTCGTTGTAGAACAGTGTCTGCCACTGACGGACCATGCCGAGGTTGCCGTTGTTGATGATGGCGATCTTGATCGGGATGCCCTCCACCGCACAGGTGGCGAGTTCCTGGTTAGTCATCTGGAAGCAGCCGTCACCGTCGATCGCCCACACGCATGCGGCGCGGTCGCCCACCTTGGCCCCCATGGCCGCGGGCACCGCATAACCCATGGTGCCGGCCCCGCCCGAGTTCAGCCAGTGCCCGGGCCGCTCGTGGCTGATGAACTGGGCGGCCCACATCTGGTGCTGGCCCACCCCGGCCACGTAGATCGCATCAGGGCCGGCGATCTTCCCGATCCGCTCGATCACGTACTGCGGGGCCACGGACCCGTCCGCGGGCAGGTCGTACCCGAGCGGGTAGGTGCTGCGCCAGGCATCCAGCTGGGACCACCAGGCGCTCAGGTCGGGCCGGTGGCCGGCCTGGAACTCGGCCGCGACCGCGGCGATCAGCTCGGTGATCACCTCGCGGCAGTCGCCGACGATGGGCACGTCCGCGCGCCGGTTCTTGGAGATCTCTGCGGGATCGATATCCGCGTGGACCACCGCGGCACCGGGCGCGAAGCTGTCCAGCTTGCCGGTGACCCGGTCATCGAACCGCGCGCCGAGGGTGACGAGCAGGTCCGACTTCTGCAGTGCCCCCACGGCCGCCACGGTGCCGTGCATGCCGGGCATGCCCAGGTTCTGGCGGTGGCTGCTCGGGAAGCCACCGCGGGCCATCAGCGTGGTGACGACCGGGATGCCGGTCAGCTCGGCCAGCTCGAGCAGTTCCTGGCTGGCGCCCGCCTTGAGCACGCCGCCGCCCACGTACAGCACCGGGCGGCTGGCCCCGGCGATCAGCCGGGCCGCCTCGCGGACCTGCCGGGAATGCGGCCGAGTCACCGGGTGGTAGCCGGGGAGGTCAAAGGTGGGTGGCCAGCGGAACTCGGTCTCCGCCTGGAGCGCGTCCTTGGCCACGTCAACCAGGACGGGGCCGGGCCGGCCGGTGGAGGCCACGTGGAACGCCTCGGCCACCGTGCGCGCGATGTCCTCAGCCTTGGTGACCAGGAAGTTGTGCTTAGTGACCGGCAGCGAGATGCCGGAGATGTCGGCTTCCTGGAAGCCGTCCGTGCCTATCAGGCTGGACGGCACCTGGCCGGTGATGGCGACCACCGGCACCGAGTCCATGTAGGCGTCGGCGAGCGGGGTGACCAGGTTGGTCGCGCCGGGCCCCGAGGTGGCCATGCACACCCCTGGCCGGCCGGTCACCTGCGCGTATCCGGTGGCCGCGTGCCCGGCGCCCTGCTCGTGGCGGACCAGGATGTGCCGGACCGAGGGCGAATCGAAGAGCGGGTCGTAGAGCGGCAGGATGGCGCCGCCGGGGATGCCGAACACGACGTCCACACCGAGCTGCTCCAGCGCCCGGACCAGGGCCGAGGCACCCGTCATCCGGGTGCCTGCCGCCGGGGCCGGCTCGCTGCGCGGCGCGGCGTCGCGCTGGGCCGCGTCGTGACGCGGGCCCGGGTCAGTGCGGGGGCGCTCGGCGGGCGCGGCCCCGGCCGGCTGCGCCGGGCCGGGCTGAGAGTCCGCCGCATCGCGTGACGCGGCTCGGGCTGCTAGGTCGCGCGGGGTGGGGCTGGGCCCCTTCCGCGCCGTGCCTGCCAGTCCGGGGCCTGGGGGGGCCGCGGTCGTCTGGTCGGTCATCGCAAGCTTCCTCGTCTGCGGTCGGTAAGTGGTGGGCAACAAAAAACCCTCGGCGCCTTCGGGCGGACGAGGGTAGCGCGCAAGTAGCTGGACTAGTCAGCTGCTAGCGCGCCTGCTGAGTACGATCACGAGAGTACCGGGCACGGATATCACTCTGTCCCAGTCCTGGGCTGCCGTCAAATTGGAAGCGTGTTCGTCTCAGCTCGCGAGATGGCGTGCCGGTGAGATGACACCGCCAAACGGCAGCTCACCGCCAGCCGGCCCGTGCTCCCCGACCCCGTGCTCCCCGGCCTGGCCGTGGCCGCGGCCTTCGTCTTCCGGAATGGTGACGGGCGGAACCGGCCCGGCTACGAGCGGGCCGAGGCCCAGCGCGCAGCCCATGACGGCCAGCAGATCCCGCTGCTCAGGCCGCTCGATCCCGTCCGCGGCGACCTGGATGCCGAGATCCTGGCCCACCTGGACCAGCGCCTTGATCAGGGTTTCCGCCGCGGCGTCCGCGCCCAGGCCCGCCACCAGGTCCGGCCCGATCCTGACCAGGTCCACCGGATGGTGGCTGAGCCGGGCCAGCCAGCCGTAACCGGCGCCGGAAATATCCACGGCCAGCCGGACACCCTGCTCACGAAGCTCGCCCAGCTCCCGGAGGACAGCGTCGCCGTCCTCGGCCAGCACCACGGGGGGCACTTCCAGGATGAGGGCGCCCGGGGCGAGCCCGCTGGCGTCCAGCGCGGCCAGCACGGATTCGCTGAACGTCGCCGTCACCGGCGTGGCCGGGCTGCGCAGCCACAGGCTGGCCTCCCAGCCTTCCTGTCTCCAGGCGGCCACCTCGAGGCAGGACTCGCGCAGCATCCAGTCACCCAGCTCGATGGTCACCCGGGCGGTCTCCGCCGCCGCGAGGAACTCCCAGGGCGGCACATCGGCCCCGTCCCAGCGCCAGCGAGGCAGCACCTCCGCGCCGATGATCCGGGATCGGGCCAGGTCGGCGATGGGCCGGTAGGCCAGTTCCAGCCGTCCCCCGCCGGGCTGCGCCTCACCGGACTGCGCCTCGCTGAACTGGCCCTCGCTGAACTGGCCCTCGCTGAACTGGCCCTCGCTGAACTGGCCCTCGCTGAACTGGCCCTGGCTGAGGGTCTGGCTCAGCTGCGCCGCGAGGCTCAGGCGGCGCCGGGCGTCGGGGTGCGGCTGAGCCGGGAAGACCTCCAGCCGGCCGCCGCCAGACTCCTTGGCCCGGGACACCGCAGTGTCCGCGTTCCGCCAGACGTACCCGGCCGGGCTGCCGTCGGCGAGCGCGACACCGACACTGGCGGACAGGTCAACGCTGCGGTCGGCGGCCCGGAACGGCTCGTCGGCCACGCTGGCCAGGATGCGCTGGGCCAGGTCGATGATCTCCCCGGGGGAGGAGGATTCCTGGATCAGGACTGCGAACACGTCGCCACCCCAGCGGGCCACCGTGCCGCGCGGCGGCACCACCGCGCGCAGGCGCCGCCCCACCTGGGCGAGGACCAGGTCTCCCACGCTGGGACCCGCGGCGTCGTTCACGCTGGTGAACGCGTCCAGATCGACCAGGATGACCCCGGGCACGCCGGAGATCGCCGGGTCCGGGTGGCCGAATACCTCGCGCGCCCGCTCCTCGAGATAGGCGCGGTTGGGCAGCCCGGTCAGCCCGTCGTGGTAAGTCAGGTGCGCGATCTGGCGGCGCAGCGCCACCTGGTCGCTGACGTCCCGCGAGGTGACCAGCAGCCGGTCGGGAGAACCCTGGCTGCGGTGCCGCGAGATCGTCGCCTCGACGTACCGCCAGGTCCCGTCGGCCGCCCGGACCCGGCAGGAATAGCCGACCGGCCGGGCTGATCCACCAGTCACGGGCGCGCCCGCCACCGACGCCGCCTCACGGACCGCACGCAACCCGCCCAGCCGGTCCTCCGGGTGCACCAGGTCGGTCAGCACGTGGCCTTCCAGACCAGCCGGGGTGTATCCGTAGTCGCGGACCGCCGGGCTCGCATAGCTGATTCCGCCGGCGTAGTCACACACCAGGACGACGTCACTGATCTGGTCGGCCAGATCGCGGAACTGCTCTCCCGACTCATTCCACAGCTGGGACCGGATGCTGTCCCGGTGCACCAGGATCACCACCCGCGCGGTCAGCGCGAGCAGCGCGGCCCCGGTGACCAGGGCCAGCACCGGCTCGGCCGCCGGGCTGCCGGCCAGAACCCAGCCGATCAGCACCAGGGCGGCCGCCGCCGCGCTGACCGCGGCCAGCGCGGTCGTCATGTGCCCCCCGGCCCGGGTGAACTGGGCCGCATCCCCCGGGCCCGCCCGCCACGACCCGCCCAGCCAGGGGGTGCAGCCGAGCAGGCAGAACCCGGCAATCAGCAGCAACTGGGCCGCCGCGCCGGGATGCCCGTTGGTGATCTTGGCCCCGACCGCGAGCGTGTCGCTGACGGTCACTGCGAGCAGGGCCAGGACGGGGGCCACACCGCGCCGGCCGGCCGCCACCGCCAGGGGCAGCACGGCGCCCAGCACCAGCAGGTCCGCGAGGGGGTGGATGAGCTCGGCGGCGAACGTGCCCGGGTCGTCCCCCGAATGCGCGAAGCCGGCGCTGAGCACCGTGACCCAGGCGATGATGAACAGCGCTGACGCCACTACGAACCCGTCCGCGCCGCGCGCCACTGCGGTGCCGAGCCGGGCCCGGTGGCGCTGGGCCAGGGGATGACGCGCCGCTTCGCGCCGTGATCCGAGACTGGCCAGGCCGGCGACCAGGGCGGCCAGCGCCAGCAGCCCGGGCAGGTCGGCGACGGTGAACGGGAACGTGGCCCCGGCCGAGGCGCTGGCCAGCGCCTGCTGGCCGATGGCCCCGGCGCCCCAGAGCAGCGCGGTGAGTGCGAACATCCGGTACCCACGCCGGACAGAACCCGTGTGCCGGTTGGCCCCGCGCCACAGGCTGACCGCGGCCACGGCAGCGATCAGGGCCACCACCGTGGTTGCTGCCTGCGCGGCCAGGCTCATCGCGGGTCACCCGATGCTTGCGGGTGCACCGAGTCTCCTTCCGCTGCTCTGTTCGCTGTTTGCGCTGTCATACGTGCGCCAGCGGCGCCTTGTGGGCCCAGGCTGACAATTCCTGCGCAACCGAACTAAGACTCACGCTCCCCCGGACCGGGCAGAGTGCCCGCACGGTGTGCTGCGGGACCCGCCAGCAGGCTGGTCGCGGTCATCGCCAGTGAACGATGGTGCTTACTTTAGGACCCTTAGGTCACACTTCGATTGAGGAAGGGCGTCCTCCGGGAGACATCTCCCTCTACTGGCCGGGCCGTAACCCGGCCATATGGCATGGACCAGGGGTAATTGGCGGAAGCGTTTCCGTAACTGGCGGAATTCTCAATAACTGCCAGAGATCACATTCAGGAGCGGCGCGCCATTGAGGAATCTCTCCGCCTGGCCGCGGACGTGGCTGATCATCCGCGCGACCGATACCGGGGTGGACGCCGCCTCGTGCGGGGTGATGAACACGCCCGGCATCGTCCAGAGCGGATGACCGGCCGGGAGCGGCTCCGGGTCGGTCACGTCGAGCGCGGCCCGCAGCCGGCCCTGCTGCAGCTCCGCGACGAGCGCGTCCGTGTGCAGCAGCGAACCGCGGGCCGCGTTGACTAGCAGCGCACCGTCCTTCATCCGGGCCAGGAACGCCGCGTCGGCCATGCCGATCGTCTCGGGCGTTACCGGCGCCAGCAGGACGACCACGTCCGCGCCCGGCAGCAGCCCGGGCAGGTCGCTCACGGTGGCCACGTCCGGGCGGGCCGTCCGGGCTACCCGCAGCACCCGTACCTCGAAGCCGGCCAGCCGCCGCTCCACCGCCGCGCCGATCGACCCGTACCCGACGATGAGCACGGTTTTGCCCGCCAGGCAGTCGGTGAAGTGATAATTCCACCGCTGGGCGGCCTGCTCCCGGGCGAACAGCGGGAACTCGCGGAGCGCGGCCAGGATCGCGGCGACCACCCACTCCGCCGTGCTCGCATCGTGCACGCCGCGCGCGTTACACAGGGTAACCCCGGCCGGCAGGCCGGGCAGCAGCCGGTCCACGCCGGCGGTCAGCGCCTGCACCACGGCCAGGCGCGGCATCTGGCCCATCGCCGCGATTCCCGGCGGCCCGGGAAAGAACGGCGGCACGTAAAACTCGACCTGGTCCACGCTGGGCGGCAGCGGCGCACCATCGGGCGCGATTACCTCCACGTCCACGCCAGGCAGCCCGTCCAGTCCCGCGGCCACCTCGGCCGTGGGCACCCAGATCAGCATGGGCAGATCAGCACGAGCCCTGCTCAGCGCGGGCACGGCTCAGCTGAGGCGGTCGAGGATGAGTTCCCTGACCCGGCTGGCGTCGGCCTGGCCCCTGGTGGCCTTCATGACCGCGCCGACCAGCGCACCGGACGCGGCGACCTTGCCGCCCCGGACCTTGTCGGCGACGTCCGGGTGGGCGGCGATGGCCTCGTCGACCGCGGCGGTGAGCGCCGCGTCGTCACTGACCACGGCGAGGCCCCGGCCCGCGACCACGTCATCTGGCCTCCCCTCGCCGGCCAGCACGCCCTCGATGACCTCGCGGGCCAGCCGGTCGTTGACCGCCCCCGAATCCACCAGCGCAGCTACCCGGGCCACATCCGCGGGGGTGATCGGCAGGTCGCCAAGTTCGGTGCCGGACTTGTTCGCCGTGCGGAGCAGCTCACCGAGCCACCACTTACGGGCGTCAGCCGGCGTGGCCCCGGCTGCCACCGTCTCGGCCACCAGGTCCAGCGCGCCCGCGTTGCGGAGGGCCGCCATGTCCAGCTCGGACAGGCCCCACTCGCGCTGCAGCCGGTCCCGCCGGGCGGCAGGCAGTTCGGGCAGCTGGGCCCGCACGCTCTCCACCCAGTCCCGGGACGGCGCCACCGGAACCAGGTCCGGCTCGGGGAAGTAGCGGTAGTCCTGCGCCTCTTCCTTGCTCCGGCCAGGGGAGGTGGTCCCGCTCTCCTCGTTGAAGTGCCGGGTCTCCTGCACCACCCGCTGGCCCGCGTCCAGCAGCGCGGCCTCCCGCTGGATCTCGAACCGGACCGCACGCTCCACCGAGCGCAGCGAGTTCACGTTCTTGGTCTCGGTCCTGGTCCCCCACTCAGCGGCTCCCCTGGGCGCCAGCGAGGTGTTCACGTCGCAGCGCAGCGAGCCCTCCTCCATCCGCACATCGGACACGCCGAGCGAGCGCAGCAGGTCACGCAGTTCCGACACGTAGATCCGGGCTACCTCGGGCGCGAGCGCCCCGGTGCCGGTGACCGGCTTGGTGACGATCTCCACCAGCGGGATCCCGGCCCGGTTGTAGTCCACGAGCGAGTAGTCCGCGCCGTGGATCCGCCCGGTGGCCCCGCCGACATGCATCGACTTGCCGGTGTCCTCCTCCAGGTGCACCCGCTCGATCTCGACCCGGAACGCCCGCGGCTGGTCACCATCGGCCGGGTCGTGCACCGTGATGTCCAGCCACCCGTCCGTGCAGAGCGGCTCGTCGTACTGCGAGATCTGGTAGTCCTTCGGCATGTCCGGGTAGAAGTAGTTCTTCCGGGCGAACCTCGCCTGGGTGGCGATCGAGCAGTTCAGCGCCAGCCCGATCTTCATCGCGTACTCGATGGCCATCCGGTTGGTCACCGGGAGCGAGCCGGGCAGGCCCAGGCAGACCGGGCAGACCAGGGAGTTCGGCTCGCCCCCGAAGCGGGCCGGGCAGCCGCAGAACATCTTGGTGACCGTGCCGAGCTCGACGTGCGTCTCCAGGCCGATCACCGGGTCGTACCGGGAGACGGCGTCCTCGAAAGAGACCAGATTCATCGTCGCCTGGTCACTCATGCGCTGCTCCCTCCGGGATGAGAAGCCTGCGGTGCGGGCAGGCCGGCCGGCCCGCGGATCGCGTCGAGCAGCGGGGTGCCGCGCCGCTGGGTGAGCGCGGCCTCCACGGCCGCGGCCACCCGGTAGACCCGGTCATCGGCCAGCACCGGCGCCATGATCTGCAAGCCCACCGGCAGGCCATCCTCGGGCGCGAGCCCGCACGGCAGCGACAGGGCCGCGTTGCCGGCCAGGTTCGACGGGATCGTGCACAGGTCCGCGAGGTACATGCTCATCGGGTCGTCGGCACGCTCGCCGATGGGAAAGGCGGTGGTCGGGGTGGTCGGCGAGATCAGGACGTCGACCTGCTCGAACGCGGCCTCGAAATCCCGGGTGATGAGGGTCCGCACCTGCTGGGCCTTGCCGTAGTAGGCGTCGTAGTAACCACTCGACAGCGCGTAGGTGCCGAGCATGATGCGGCGCTTCACCTCGGGACCGAATCCCGCGGCCCGGGTCAGCGACATGACCTCTTCCGCGCTGCGCGTGCCGTCGTCCCCGACCCGCAGCCCGTACCGCATGCCGTCGAACCGGGCCAGGTTGGAGGAGCACTCGCTGGGCGCGATCAGGTAGTAGGCGGGCAGCGCGTAGCTGAAGTGCGGGCAGGAAACCTCGACGATCTTGGCGCCCAGGGACTCCAGGAGCTCGACAGCCTCGTTGAACCGGGCCAGCACCCCGGCCTGGTAGCCATCACCGGCCAGCTCCGGGACCACCCCGATGCGCAGGCCGCTCACGTCCGCCTGCCGGGCGGCGGCCACCACGGGCGGGACGGGTGCGTCCACCGAAGTCGAGTCGGATGGGTCATGCCCGGAGATCGCCTCGTGCAGCAGCGCCGCGTCCAGCACGGTACGGGCCAGCGGGCCGGGAGTGTCCAGCGACGACGCGAACGCGATCAGCCCGTACCGGGACGAGCCGCCGTAGGTGGGCTTGACCCCGACGATCCCGCACACCGCGGCGGGCTGCCGGATGGACCCGCCCGTGTCGGTGCCGATGCCCAGCGGCGCCTCGAAGCCCGCGACCGCGGCGGCCGAGCCGCCTGACGAGCCACCGGGCACCCGGGCCAGGTCCCACGGGTTGCGGGACGGGCCGTACGCGGAGTTCTCGGTGGACGAGCCCATCGCGAACTCGTCCATGTTCGTCTTGCCCAGCAGGACCACGCCGGCCTGGCGGAGCCGCCGGGTCACGGTCGCGTCGTAGGGCGGCCGCCACTCGCCGAGGATGCGGGAGGCGCAGGTGGTGGGCATGTCCGTGGTGGTGAATACGTCCTTGAGGGCCAGCGGCACGCCAGCCAGCGGCCCGAGCACCTCCCCGGCCGCGCGACGCTCGTCCACCGCGGCGGCGGCGGCCCGGGCGCTGTCCGCCGCGACGTGCAGGAACGCGTGCAGTTCCGGCTCGGCGGCGTCGATCCGGCCCAGGTGGGCCTCGATGACTTCCCGCGCCGACACCTGCCCGGCCGCGATCGCCGCGGCGAGTTCGGCCGCGGTCATCCGGGTCAGCTCAGCTGCGTGGCCCGGGGCGGGCATGGCTTCGCCTGGCCTGGTCTCGTCGTTCACGATCAGTCCTCATCCAGGATCCGGGGGACGCGGAACCGCTGCTGCTCCACGGCCGGCGCCTGGTCTAGTGCCTTGTCCGCACCGAGCGGGGGGACCACCACGTCCTCGCGGAACACGTTGGTCACCGGCACCGCGTGCGAGGTCGGCGGGATGCCCTCCGCCGCGACCTCCTGGACCCGCGCGACGGCCGAGATGATCTGGTCCAGCTGGACCGCGAAGTGATCCAGTTCCTCGTCGGTCAGGGCCAGTCTCGACAGCCGGGCCAGGTGGGCCACTTCGGCGCGGGCAATGGACATGGAAGCCATCCTAGGCCCGGGCCCGGAGCGGGCTGACGGTATTACGGCCGGGCCGCGGCGTCCAGGCAGTCGTCTCCGGGCACCGGGCTCGGCTCCGGGGCAGCTCCCAGCATGCTGGCCGGCAGCGGACCGGACGCGGCCGGCGCCGCGGGGGCCGCAAACACGGCGGGAGCAGGGAGCACGGCGGGGGCGGCGGGCGCGGGCCGGCCGCCTGGCCCGGTGCCCGGGGCGGACATCGCGGCGGGCACGGCCGCCCCCGTGGCCGCCCCCGTGGCCGGGGCCGGGGCCGGGGTGGGACGCCGGTCCGCCAGCCAGGCGGTGGCGGCGGCCGCGGCCAGGGGCCGGCTGAACTGCCAGCCCTGGGCCGCGTCACAGCCCATGGTCCGCAAGGTGGCCGCGACCTGCGGCGATTCGACCCCCTCGGCCACCGAGCGGATGCCGAGTCCGCGCAGCAGGTGCACCGCCGAGCGCACGATCAGCTCGGTGTCCGGGTTATTGGCCACCCCGGCGGTGAAGGAGGGATCGATCTTCACTTCGCCGATGGACATCTCCTTCAGCCGGCCCACCGACGAGTGACCGGTCCCGAAGTCGTCCACGCTGAGATCGATGCCGAGCGCCCGGAGCGCGCCCAGGCCGCCCGCGATCTCCGCGGTCTCGCGGGTCAGGGCCCGCTCGCTGATCTCCAGCTGCAGGGCGGCGGCGGGCAGGCCCTGCTCGGCGAGCTCGCGCTCGATCGTGACGGCGAGGCTGCCGCCCACCAGGTCGCGGCGAGAGACGTTCACCGCCAGCTGGGCCGCCAGCCCGTGGCGCTGCCAGGCCGACGCCTGCCTGAGCGCGAGCTGGACCACGTGCGCGGTCAGCTCACGCATCAGGAAGGACTGCTCGGCCAGCGGGATGAACTCGGCCGGGCCGATCAGCCCGCGGTGCGGATGCCGCCAGCGCACCAGCGCTTCCATCCCGGCGGTCCGGCCGGTGGCCAGGAACACCTTGGGCTGGTAGTGCAGCTCGAACTCGCCCTGGTCGATTCCGCGGCGCAGGTCGCCGAGGAGGGAAAGCCGCGCCGGAGAGTAGCGGTCCGCGCGCGCCACATAGGTCTCGACCCCGGTGCGCCGTTCCTTGGCCAGGTACATGGCCACGTCCGCGCGCTGCAAGAGCACTTCCACCGTGACGCCGTCGTCCGGGTAGAGCGCGATGCCCACGCTGGCCTCAATCTCGAACGACATGCCCTCCAGGCGCACCGGCTCGGCCAGGGCGGCGCGCAGCCGCGCGGCCACCTCGGTGGCCACGGTGATGGTCCGCACCGCGGGCAGCAGCACCGCGAACTCGTCGCCGCCGAGCCGGGCCACCACATCGCCTGGCCGCACGCTGCGGGCCAGCCGGTAGGCGATCACCTGGAGCAGCCCGTCACCCAGCGGGTGCCCGAGCGTGTCGTTGACTTCCTTGAACCGGTCCAGGTCCAGCAGGAGGAAGCCGCACTTGGCGCCGGTGCGGCTGGCCGCGGCCAGCGCCTCAGCCGTCCGGCGCAGCAGCAGTGTGCGGTTGGGCAGCCCGGTCAGGTGATCGTGCAGTGCCTGGTACTCGCGGTTCAGCGACATGGCCGCGTTGGCGTAGATCGCGGTGAGCGGCAGCAGGAACAACAGGACCAGCAGCACCGAGCGGTTCATCACCACGACTACCAGCGGCCCCGCGGATAGCAGCGCCAGCGTGACGAACGCCTGGTAGGACAGGGCCTTGCGCAGCGTGGGCAGGACGGGGGCCCGCCCGTGCAGCGCCGCGGCCACGCCGACGAGCAGGAAGTTGCAGGCGAAGTAGGCAGCCGCGGCCAGGCCGACCACGGCAACCTGGGTTCCGGCCGGGACCCAGGGCCGGGCCGGCGCCAGGTGGATATGGGCAGCGGCGAGGACCACGGCGGCCGCGGCCAGGCTCAGGGTGAGCTGCGCGACGTTGAAGAGGGCCCGGAACACCGGGCGGCGGGCGGCGAGCGCGACTACGAGCGTGGTGACCGCCCGGAGCAGCGCGGCGACCGGGAAGCCCCAGTAGAGCAGGGCGGCGAAACAGAAGGTCACCGAGAGCGCGGCGGCGTCGGGCCCGGATTTGCCCGGCGTCACGATCCGCTTGAGCTCGCCGAGGAGGGCCAGGGCGGCGAGGACCCACAGCAGCGGGTGGTCCAGCAGCCCGGCGGCGCCCGAACCGGGCAGGCCGCGTACCGCGACCAGCAGAGCACCGAAACCCGCCACTGTGACAGCGGTGATGTAGTTCCACAGGGGGGAACCGATCCGCGGACCGATGTCCCTGGTGTCGTTCGCGTCCCTCATGGTGTCCTCGTGGCCGCAGCCAGCCGGCGGGGATACGTGTAGCTCTGTCAGAAGGGTACGGCGAAAACAGTACTTCGCGAAGCCAATCGCACACTATGCGTTACAGCGCATTGCTGAACAACGACGATTTCCCAGCTCAGCGCACTGCAGGGCGGCGTAATCAATTTCCGGCACAGCTGAAGCGTCATTATCACGAGTCATCGGCGGGCCCGGGAGCCCCGGCGGCATCAGGGCTTGTGCCCTGCGGCTGCGCCGCCTCGGCGGCCGCGGCCGGGCCATTGTCCAGCAGCACCCGGAAACCCGCCTCGTCGAGTACGGGTACGCCCAGCGTGAGCGCCTTGTCGTGCTTACTGCCGGCCTTGTCCCCGGCGATCAGGAAGGCCGTCTTCTTCGATACCGAGGAGGTCACTTTCCCGCCCCGGGCCTGGACCGCCTCCGCGGCCTCGTCGCGGGTGAAGGAGTCCAGGCTGCCGGTGATCACGACGGTCACGCCGGACAGCGGCGGGCCTCCGGCCTCGGCGCCCGCGCCAGCCTCGGGCGCAGGCGGCGGTGTCCAGCCGGGCGTCGCGAGCTGGACACCGGCCTCCCGCCACTTCGCCACGATCGCCTGGTGCCAGTCCACGCCGAACCACTCGATCACCGAGTCCGCGATCTTCGGGCCCACTCCGTCCACCGCGGCCAGCTCCTCCGCCGAGGCGGACACGATCGCGTCGACCGAGCCGAACTGGGCCGCGAGGGCCCGGGCGGCGGTCGGGCCCACGTGCCGGATGGACAGGGCGACCAGGATCCGCCAGAGCGGCCGGTACCGGGCCTCGTCCAACTTCCCGGCCAGCTTGGCCGCGTTCACGGTCAGGCTGCCCTGCTTGTTCACGAAGAAAGACGACGTGGCCAGGTCCTCGTCGGTCAGCGCGAACAGATCACCCTCGTCGGTGACCAGACCCGAATCGAGCAGCGCGCTCACCGCCTCATAGCCGAGCACCTCGATGTCCAGCGCGCCGCGGCCGGCCAGGTGGAACAGCCGCTCCCGCAGCTGGGCCGGGCAGGCCCGGGTGTTCGGGCAGCGCCAGTCCACCCCGCCGTCCTCCCGGGCCAGCGGGGTGCCGCACGCCGGGCACACCGTAGGGAACTCGAACGCGCGCTCTTCCCCGGTGCGCACGTCCACGACCGGCCCGACCACCTCGGGGATCACATCGCCGGCCTTGCGCAGCACGACCATGTCGCCGATGAGCACGCCCTTACGGGCCACCTCGTCGGCGTTGTGCAGCGTGGCCCGGTCCACCGTCGACCCGCTGACCACCACCGGCTCCATGACCGCGAACGGGGTGACCCGCCCGGTCCGGCCCACATTCACCCGGATGTCCAGGAGCCGGGTGTTGACCTCCTCGGGCGGGTACTTGTAGGCGATGGCCCAGCGCGGCGCGCGGCTGGTGTGGCCCAGCTGGCGCTGCAGGTCGAGCCGGTCGATCTTGACCACGACCCCGTCGATCTCATAGGGCGTGTCGTGCCGGTGCTCGCCGTAGTGCGTGATGTAGTCCCGCACCCCGTCCAGATCCGGCGTCACCCGGAACAGGTCGCTGACCGGCAGCCCCCACCCGCCCAGCCGCTCGTACCAGCCGGAGTGGGTTTCCGGGTCCCCGCCCGTGGTGAACCCCACCCCGTGCACGATCAGTCCCAGCGGCCGGGTCGCGGTGACCCGCGGGTCCTTCTGGCGCAGCGAGCCCGCGGCCGAGTTGCGCGGGTTGGCGAACGGCGGCCGGCCCATCGCGGTCAGCCGCTCATTCAGCTCGTGGAACGCCGCCACGGGCAGGAACACCTCGCCCCGGACCTCCAGCGTCTCCGGGACGTCCGGGCCCCGCAGCCGGAGCGGGACCGACTCGATCGTGCGGATGTTCGGCGTCACATCCTCGCCGGTTACCCCGTCACCGCGGGTCGCGGCCCTGATCAGGGCGCCATCCCGGTACACCAGGTCCACGGCCAGGCCGTCGATCTTCAGCTCCAGCAGGTAGGGCCCCGTCCCGCCGAGGCGCTCGGCCCGGGCCGCCCAGGCGTCGAGTTCCTCGGCGGAGAACGCGTTGTCCAGGCTGAGCAGCCGTTCCAGGTGATCGACCGCGGTGAACTCAGTGGAGATCGCGCCGCCCACTCTCTGGGTGGGCGAGTCCGGGGTGCGCAGCTCGGGGTAGCGCTCCTCGAGGGCCCGGAGCTCACGCATCCGCGCGTCGTACTCCGCGTCCGAGATCGTCGGCGAGTCCAGCACGTGGTAGCGGTGATTGGCCTCGGTGATCTCCGCGCTCAGCTCGGCATGCCGGTGCCGGGCCGCCGCATCCACGTCCGACCCGGGAATCCCGCCCGACGGCTGGGTCACGGCGCCTCCTCCTCGATCAGCTCGGGAAGCATCCGGGCCGCGTCACGGCAGGAGGCCAGCGCGGCCCGCGCGTACTCCGGCGGCGCACCGGCCAGACCGCAGCCCGGGGTGATCACCACCTGGGCCGCGACCCCGGCCGCACCGGGCTGGCGCCCCACCGGCCACCCCATCCGGCGCCATAGCTCTACCGCCCGGTCCGCCGCCATCCTGGCGCTGGGCAGTGTGCCTGAACGGTTCCGTTGCGGAGAATTAGCGTCCGCTGCGCTGCCGTTGGCCCGCGGCGGGCCGGCCGGTGCTGCCGCGGGGGTAGCTGGCCCGGGCGTGGCAGGCACCGCGCCTACGAAGATCCCGAGCCCCGCCTCGACCGCCTCGGCCAGCACCTCTTCCTCCCCCCGGCGCAGCATGCCCAGGTCGAACCCCGCTCCGTCCGCGCCCGCCCCCCTGATGATGCCAACGGGGGCTGACATTCCGCAGCAGTGCACGAGGGTGGGCGCCGTCGTGGCGGACAGCACCGCGCGCAGCGCCGACTCGGCGTCGAAGTCCTCGACCGAGCGGACCCGGTTGAACCCGCTCGCGCTCGGCACGTCGCCGGCCAGCACGGTGGGCAGCGCGGGCTCGTCCAGCTGGAGCAGCAGCCGCGCGCCGGGCACCCGGGCCTGCACCCCGGCCACGTGCGCGGCCACCCCCTCGGCCAGCGAATCGGTCAGATCCCGGACCGCGCCCGGGTCGGCCAGCACGGGTTCCTGGCTACGGGCCAGCTCGAGGCTGGCCGCCATCGTCCACGGCCCGCAGACCTGCAGCTTCAGCGTGCCCCGGTAGCCGTCGGCCGCCTCTTCCAGGGCGTCCAGGTCCCGGGCCAGCAGGGACTGGGCGCGGCGCAGGTCCCGGCCCGGGCGGTCGGCCAGGCGCCAGCCGCGGGTGGTCGTGTCCACGGGCAGGTCGATCAGCAGCGCCGAGGTCCGGCCGATCATGTCCGCGCCCACGCCGCGGTCCGGGAGCTCGACCAGGTGGGGCAGCTCCGGGAGCTGGTCGAAGATGATCCGCATGGCCTCGAGCGGATCGGTGCCGGGCAGGGAGCCGACGCCGGTGGCCGATTGCGGTGGCCAGGGATAAGGGGCTGGAGTTGCGGAGTCTGCCACCCTAGCGAGCTTAGTGTTCGGGACCGTGAGATCCGGTTGACCTGCCGGGACGATGCGCGTACGGCCTGGCCGGGAGCCGGCGTGACCCGGAACTCCCGGGACGGGTGCGGACAGGGATCCGCGCCGCACCATGCCCCGCGATGGTGCGGCGCGGACGCCTCCCGCTGGCCGGCCGGGGGCCGGGGTCCCTCCGGCTGGCCGGCCAGGGCCAGGGTCCCCTCCCGGCCCCGGCCGGCCTCGCCCGCGGCGCGCTAGACGAGCGTGTCTTCCCGGCGGGCCAGCGGATGGGAGAGGTCAGTCCGGCGACGGACGTAGAGGCCGGTCACGCGGCGGGTTCCCAGGCTGACCTGGTCCGGGGCCTGGCGGGTCAGCGAAAAATCCCGCTCCTCCCGCCGGATGCCCCAGCTGACGAGCAGGATGCCGCCGGCGACGGCTCCGGCAACGAAGATCACTAGGGCTAGGACGATGATTACCGCACTCATGGAGCGTCCCCTTCGCTTCCGGTCGGGGCCGGTGGTGTCCGACCCCGTTCTGGGCCCACCGCTCCGGTATGGGTGGCCGGAGTGATGAAAATGTTGCGTACGGCCTGGTCCATTCCGATCAATCCAAAGAGCCCTGCTGCTAGACTCAACCTCATGATCTGTTTCATACCAGTCATACCAACCTTTGGCCTCGGCTGGGTTATACCGATCAGGAACGGGAACTAAACCGGATCATGAGAAATATTCGGACGAGAGGGATGGTTCCTTCCACACCGGCCATCAGGCTCGTTGGGATGTTCAGGGGGGGCCATGACTGAGCCCCTGTACCAGTCCATCGCCGAAGACCTGGAGGCCCAGATCAGGTCGGGCCAACTCCCTCCCGGCAGCCAGCTCCGCACCGAGCAGGCACTGCAGGATAAGTACGAGGCATCGCGTAATACCGTGCGGGACGCGGTGAAGCGGCTCATCGCGCGCGGTCTCGTCGAGACCCGGCCGGGGCAAGGAACGTTCGTACTGGAGGAGATCGTTCCCTACGTCACCACGCTGTCGACCGACCCTGTGAAGGGCAGCAGCGAGGGGGCCGTCTACCAGGGAGAGACCGAGGTGGAGCCGACCAAGAGCCGGCCTCGGGTGGAGATACAGCAGGCTGACCCGGACGTGGCGCTCGCGCTCGGCCTCGGCCAGGGAGGAGAGGTCGTCAGCCGTCATCAGGAACGGTACGTCGGCGAAACTCCCTGGTCGCTGCAGACGTCGTTTTATCCGCTCGCCCTCGTGACAGAAGGGGCACAGAGACTCATCCAGCCCAAGGACATCCAGCAAGGCACGGTCGACTACCTCAAAGAGACCCTCGGGCTCGCGCAGGCCGGGTATCGGGACACCATCACGGTCCGTGCCCCGAAGGCCAGCGAGTCATCATTTTTCGGGGTCCCGGCGGACGGGCGGGTCGCGATCCTGGAAGCATTCCGGACCGCGTTCGACCAGCATGGCAAGCCCCTGCGGGTGACCATCACCGTCTATCCCGCGGACCGGACCCGGTTCGAGATCAACGCTGGCGAGGTCCCGCCCGGTGCCCCGGGAGTGGCCACGGGGCAGGCCGGAAAAATTTCGGATACAGGTCAAGGCACAGGTAGAGCACCCGCGCGAGGTGGGTAAGAAAGGCCTCAACCCCGGCAGTCCTTCTGCCGGGGTTCACGCTCTTCTATCTTCCAGATCCGACGAAAGCCATAACTGCCCCGTCATCGCCCCATCTCGGATCCCGCACCAGGTGCGAGATGGAGGCCCAGTCACCACCGGAGCCATGGAACCGATCCTTCTTCGCCGCGGACTACCAGGCGACAAGCAGACCGTCATCGACATGATCGACGAGGCGGCCACGTGGTTGCGCGGCATGGGCACCAATCAGTGGGCCAGCCCGTGGCCCGACCGGGATGCTCGAGATGCCCGGGTACAGCAGGGACTGGACGACCGAAGGACATGGATCGCCGAGGACGCCGACGGGCCCGTCGGCACAATTACCTTCCGGCAGAACGCTAATCCAAAACTTTGGGGCCCCCTGGAGCAGGGCGAGCGAGCCGTCTACGTATCACGGCTGGTCGTCAGCCGCCGGTCAGCCGGGCAGGAAATCGGAGCCAGGCTGATCAACTGGGCTGGGCACCGCGCCTGGCAGGAATGGGGAGCCCAGTGGATCAGGATTGACGTCTGGACGACAAATTTCGCCCTGCACCGGTACTACATTAATCAGGGTTTCGAGTTCTGCCGGTTTTGCGACGACACGGAGTACCCGTCAGCAGCCCTTTTCCAGAAAGCAACGGAAGGTATTCTCCGTCGGAGACGGTGCGACTGCAAAGCGCGGAAGCAGCTGCCCCGGGGAAGTTGATCTCGTCTCTGTAGTCCTCCCTGAGTGGCTCTCGCAGTCCCCTGCAGCACACGATGATCCTGGGGTCAGCGCGTGACAGCGGGGATCACTTACCTATCCATGACGACAGGTTGCGCTTTCCTGAGAGTAAGAAGTCTCGCTGGGAGCAGGGACCGTGCAGCCTCGTCAGGGCAGCGTTCCGGCACGAGCGGCCGCCAAGCACACCTGCGACCGGGCCGGCTTCCCGTAGCCGGACATATCTCAATAGATTGCGAGGGTCGCGTCATGACATACTCCTATCTAGCAAGCACAAGTAGTCGGCAGGCGGAGGCAGTACTACGGCGGGGATGTCCGTTCGGGATTACCTACGGGTCTAAGGGGGGTGTAATGGCTAAGCGGCACGGTCGTCCATCAGTCCAGTACCGTTATGAGCACTACGATCCTCGCTGATTACCTCAGTGGTGCGCGCACACCGTTGGTCACCACATTTTCTGGGCAGGCCACTGCCCACCGATCCGGGGCGGACTTCTTTTTGCCTAACAGCCCGCGCCGCCCCGGCAGCGGATCAGGGGCCATCGAAGGCTTGTAAGGTCACCCAGCCAGCCCAGCCGCGTGAATAATGCCATCCTGTAGATCCGGAACCTGATCACCCGTTCCGTAGAGTGACTGGTGGCGAAACGCCCTGGGGGCATAGATGGCCGACCCGATGTACCGGCAGATCGCCGACGACCTACGGCGCCAGATCGAGGCGGGCGAACTGCCGCCCGGGGCCCAGCTTCCGACCGAACTGGAGCTCAGGGAGAAGTACGACGCGTCGCGCAACACGATCCGTGATGCGACCAAGTGGCTCATCACCCGGGGCCTGGTGGAAACCCGGCCCGGCCAGGGCACGTTCGTGATCGAGCGGATCATCCCGTTCGTGACCACGCTGACTGGAGATCCGAAGACCGCGTCGGGCGGCGAAGGCCATACCTACATAGAGCGGGGGGTGCCGGGTGGCGAGGCCGAGCCTGACTACGACCGGGAAGTAATGGTGAGCCGGCGGACACCGCAAGCGAGCCAGCCGAAAATAGAGATCCAGCAGGCTTCCGCCCTGCTGGCCGGGGAACTGTCGATCGAGGAGAACGCAATAGTGGTGAGCAGGCACCAGGAACGGTTCATCGACGGGACGCCCTGGTCCCTGCAGACGTCCTTCTACCCGATGAGCCTGGTGGAACGCGGCGCCACGCGGCTCATCCAGGCGCAGAACATCCTCGAGGGCACCGTCGAGTACCTGCGTGACTCGCTCGACATCAAGCAGGCTGGCTACCGCGACGTGATCACCGTCCGGGCTCCCGACGAGACAGAGACCAGGTTCTTCAACCTTCCCGACGACGGCCGTGTATCGGTGCTCTCGACCCGGCGGACCGGCTACGACCAGAACGGCCAGGCGTTCCGGCTCACGCTGAGCGTGTACCCGGCCGACCGGAACCAGTTCGTGGTCAAGGTGGGCGAGGTGCCTGCGGACCCCACCGCTGCTTCCGCCAACCGCCAATCCTGAGGGCTACCCGAGCTGGCCCGCCGAATGGCGGCGTGAGCCCGCAGTCTACGTGCGCCGCCTGGAACCACCCGGCAACTCCAGGAACCTCAGCCTCCGTTGTTCAGCCCATCGTGACCAGGCCAGGGGCCAGACCTCCTGCCCGCCGAGTGTCGCAGTCCCGTGCAGCGGGTACTTTCGGGTGAAGTTATGGCGAAGCTCGGTGGCGTGCGCGATGGCCTTGGTCCCTGCCGGGACGCAGGCCCACTGCTCCCATGGCGGAGCGCAGACGGGCTGTGTCACTGCTGGATCTGCGGCGCGCCCAGCGCATCTGGCCGCAGTCTCAGCGCTTCATGACCCGGCCCGGGCAGCGCGCGACCGGACCGGCTCCCGCCGCAGGTGAGGCTGCCGGGGTGCGGCATGCGCCGGCCGGCCGGCCGGGTCCCGCCGATCCCACCCCGCCGCCACTTCGTCCCCGCGGCCCCGGGCGCCGCACCCGCTGGGCCATCTGGCTGGCCGTGGCCCTGGTGACCGCGGCCGTTGCCATCGGTGTCGCCCTCAAGGTCACCCCCCTGCAAACCGTCACGGTCGCCGGCCAGGTCATCAAGGTCGGCACGAGCGCGCCCAGCCTGAGCCTGTCCGGCCCGGGCGAAGTGGACCTGTTCGGCCAGAGCCTGCCCACCCACGTGCAGTTCCTCGGCCCGGTCCGCCCCCGCATCCAGCTGACCCAGATCACCATCAACAGCGAGCTGACCAACTTTGTCCAGGGCGCGGGCCCGGCCGGCGCCGAGCGGATCCTGGGTGACCGGCTGGCCAGCGGCTGGATCGACTACTTCGCCTGGGAGATCGGGCTCACCGCCGTCGGTGCGCTGATCCTGCTCGGTGCGCTGGCCGGCTGGCGCCGCCTGCCGCACCGGACGACAGTGAAGCTGCTGGCCGGCGGCCTGGTGCTGACCGAGGTGATCAACCTCGGGGCGATCATGCTGACCGCGTACACCGCACCCTCGACGCTGCGCCAGGTCCGGTCGCTCAGCCAGCTGGTGGGCAGCGAGCGGACGGTCACCGACGCCAGGAAGGGCGTCCCGGTGCCGCCCGGGGTCCGCCTGGTGGTGATCGGCGACTCCACCGCCGCGGGCGCCGGGCTCCCGGCGGTTCGCGACGCCTCCCGCGCCGACGAGGCCTGCGGGCGGAGCACCGATTCCTACGCGGAGGATCTGGCCCGCTCCAACGGCTGGCAGGTGATGAACCTGGCCTGCAACAGCGCCACGATCAGCCAGGGCCTGCTCGGCCCGGAGGGGCGGGGCGGGGAGACCGAGCCGGCCCAGATCGACGCGGCCGCGCGGGCCACGCATGCCTCCGCGATCATCGTCAGCGTGGGCGCCGACGACCTGGACTGGTCGGCCATGCTGCGCCTGTGCGCGGTCGCCAAGACCTGCAACGACAAGGCCACGACCGCCTACTTCCAGCAGCAGCTGCACTCGTTCAGCAAGAACTATCTTCAGCTCCTCGACCAGCTCGCCGCGCTGCCCAGTCACCCCCAGGTGATCATCAACCGCTACTACAACCCGTTCGACCTGCAGCTGAGCTGCCTGAGCAAGGTCGGCCTGACCACCGTCAAGGACCGCACGCTCAGCTCGCGGCTGGCCACGCTGAACGCCGTGCTGGCCAAGGGGGCCGCCGAGTTCGGCTTCACCTCGGTCAAGCCGGACTTCACCGGGCACCAGCTGTGCACGACCCAGCCCTACGTGCAGGGACTCGGGGACGCGGCGCCGTTCCACCCGACCGCCATGGGCCAGCTGGCCATCGCGCTCGCCGACCAGGCGGCGCTGAACTCACCGCACCTGCCGGGCTCCTCGGCCGTGGCGACCCCGTCGGCCACCCCGGCCCCCACGGTGAGCGGCACGCCTGCCGTGAGCGGCACGCCCACCCCGCCGCCAACGTCCGGCCCGTAATGCCGGGCCTGGCCGCCGGGCTCAGGCCGCCGGTCCTGGCCGCCCAGCCTGCCCGCCGGGCTCAGACGGAGCGGGCGACCACCCCGGCCCAGGGCTGCAGCACCAGGCCGTCCAGCGCGCCCGGAGCCGTGGCGAGCAGCACCGCACCCGGCGGGGCGTCCAGCGTGGCCGGCTCGTCGCTGAAGTTGG